>Ga0066652_100000740_pt1 | contig 16053 bp, 12 predicted proteins | sample GraSoiAngelo_101_FD_71413 | JGI IMG/M metagenome (GOLD analysis project Ga0066652, IMG submission 71413) | Grasslands soil microbial communities from the Angelo Coastal Reserve, California, USA - 14_0903_02_30cm | ecosystem: Environmental > Terrestrial > Soil > Grasslands | place: USA...
TTCCTTTTTAAGAGGTGGTTGGAAGAATGGAACTAAATATGTTTATGAAACGGGAACATCTCCCGGGGGCGATAAAATTTTTGTAGTTGATTCTTCAGAATCAAATCTTGGTACATCTGCTCCCCGTCATTATTATGGTGGTGATATACAGTATAAAATTCATCATAGCTGGGGTGAAACTGAATGGAGAGCCGAATATTGGTTCGGCACTCAACCAGGCAGTGCAATAAGTACCACTAATCCTGGCACACTACCAGGTGTTGCTGGATTACCTGCTCCTACTTATGTACGGCATTTCAACGGGGCTTTTTTTTATTTTCTTCAAAATATTATTAATGCCAAACATCAGCTGGTATTAAAATACGACTGGTACGATCCAAACACTAAAGTAAGTAAGACTGATATTGGAAAACCTGGAACGAATCTTACAGCCGCTGATATTAAATTTTCAACAGCAGGCGTTGGTTATGTTTATTATTTTAATCCGCAAACCAAGATCACGTTTTACTATGATATTGTAGAAAATGAAAAAACACAATTAGCAGGATTTACTGATGATATTAAGGATAATGTTTTCACTTGTCGCCTGCAATTCAGGTTCTAAGGCCACTTAACATTAAGTTAATACTGTGGTCACAATTCCATAACCGGCCATTAACACGGGCATAATCTGGCGGTCTTTCTTTTGCTGGGTAATTAAACACAAATGAAAAGACTGCTATTTACACTTTTGGCTCTGCTGGGATTGGTTTTTGTAAGTTTTTCTCAAAATGCAAAACTTACTGGTAAGATCCTGAATAATAAAAATGAACCTGTAGTTAATGCTACTATAAAAGTTGATGGAACTAATACAGGTACGTCGTCTGGGGTTGATGGTAGTTTTATTCTCACTCTTGCAGTAGGTAAGAAATATACACTTGTTATATCGTCTGTTAACTATGAAACCAAGATAATTGAAGATGTTGAAGTAACTGCCAGCCAGGTTAATGAATTGCAAGTCTTGTTGAATGAATCTACTAAAAATACTTTGGAGGGAGTTGTCGTTAAAACAACATCTTCGGCGAAGAAAGAAACAGCTGCATCACTTATTTCTTTTCAAAAAAATACAAACACAGTTGCTTCGGTTATTTCCGCAGAAAGCATTCGTCGTTCACCGGATAAAAACACAGGCGAAGTTTTAAAAAGATTACCGGGTACTTCTATCCAGGAAGGAAAATACCTTGTTGTAAGAGGATTGGCTGACAGGTATAACCTGGCAATGTTGAACGGTGTGCCCCTGACAAGTACAGAACCAGACAGAAAAACATTTTCATTTGATATATTCCCTTCTACCATCATTGACAATATTATCATTAATAAGGCATTTGTTCCGGAATATCCGGCAGAATGGGCAGGGGGACTGGTGCAAATAAATACCAAGGATATAGCAACAAAAGGTTTTTGGAATGTGCAGATCGGTACTGGCTTCAACACCCAAACGATCGGACACGATTTTTATACTTACAAAGGCGGAAGTCTTGATTGGTTGGGAATTGATGATGGAACAAGAGCGATCCCGGACGGTGTTCCTTTAAAAGGAGCGTTTAGTCAGTTGGATCGGGCCGGCAAAACTGCATATGGAAAAACATTTGAAAACGTATGGTCGACAGATAAGACGTCATCAGGTCTTTTATTGCTCAATAAGAAATTTGAGATGAGCGGTGGATTTAATAGTTCGCTCGGATCAGGATCAACATTGGGAGCCACATTTGCCGTTACCTACAACCAGACCAACAAAAGAACCAGTATTAATAATATAAAACCTGTTGGCTCTAACTCGGTTTATTCTGATGAAAAATACAGCCAGGATGTTCTTGCCGGTGCTTTGGCGAATATTACATTAAAGTTGGGAACCGATAGTAAGATCTCGTGGAAGAATGTTATTAATGTTAATGCCACCGATTATGCAACAGAGCGGACTGGTCAGGATGACGCAGGTTTCAATGTTAGAGCTAATGAACTTGCTCTGAAATCAAACACTTTTTTTACCACGCAGCTTTCCGGTGATCATAATATTAAATCGGCTAATTTAAAATTACATTGGTACGGAAGTTTTAATATTTTAGATCAGTACATCCCTGATCAAAGAAGGTTACAATATAATCAAGACCCTACCAACCTCAATAATCCTTACACATTATTAATTGGCGCATCGGGAAATTCTCAAAATACGGGAAGCCGTTATTATGGATGGCTGAGTGATTATATATATACAGCAGGTGGTGACCTTTCTTATAAATGGAAAATGTTTGATCGCAATCAAACAGTAAAGGGTGGTTATTTATTACAGATAAAAGATAGGTTATTCGACTCAAGACCATTTGCTAATTACCTGCCTTCTGATAATCCAACCTTACGTCAATTACATCCTGACCAGGTATTCAATCCTGAGAATTTTGGAAACGGTAGTGATAATAAGTTTGCATTTAATGACCTCTCTGGTCCTCAATACCGTTATCTCGCCAATACAATTTTGAATGCTGTATTCCTCCAGTTTGATAATGAATTTTCTGAAAAACTCAGAGCTACCTGGGGTTTAAGAGTTGAAGATTATGACCAACTGATCGGTAGCACCAAATCGAGTGATATAAGATATTCCAATACTGTTGTGAGAGACTTTCTGCCCGGGGTAAATCTTACGTATAAAGTAAACCCCAAAACGAACTTACGTCTCTCTGGTTCACAAACTTTGATCCGCCCGGAATTCAGAGAGCTGAGCAGTTTTGCATTTTTTGATTTTGATATGTTTGCCAGCATCACCGGCGATAAAACCCTTCAGCGTACTAAGGTTACCAATGCCGATCTCCGATATGAAGTTTACCCTAAGCCGGGAGAGATATTTACATTGGGAGTATTCTATAAACATTTTGATAAGCCAATTGAACTTTTCTTCAACCAGACAGGCGCCGGCGGTTCCAGCACATTTAATTATATAAATGCAGATAACGCTACAGGGTACGGTGTAGAATTTGAAATGAGGAAAAGACTTGATTTCATTGACGGGATGAAGAATTTTCTTTTCCAGACAAATCTTTCATATATATACAATAGGGTAACGAGAGAGAATGCTCATCTTGACAGGCCGATGCAAGGACAAAGCCCATACGTGTTAAATGCAGCTTTGCAGTACGATCTTGAAAAGATCGGCTTATTCACTACACTGATGTATAACCAGGTTGGAGACAGGATATTCTATGTAGGCGGTAATGATGTACCCCCGGTTTTTGAACATACTCGTCCATTACTAGATTTCCAGATCTCCAAAAAAATAATTTCTAACAGGGGAGAGCTAAAGCTTGACGTTGCTGATATTTTCAATAAAGCATCAGACTATTATTATGACAATAATAAAAACAATAATTATGACAAGGATACTGATGTCCTGACGATCAAGAAAAAGTATGGAACAAATGTTTCACTAACGTTTTCTTATAATATAAAATAACAAAAGACAAACAGATAAATCATGAAAAAAGTATTTATGTACGCCGCTTTTGCGGCCTTGCTTACAACAGGTTGCCGTAAAATAGAGATCGATGATGTTAGCAGTAGCGGAGGTACTACACCCCCTCCAACAACAACTGAAAATACTATCCTGGAAGGAAGGATCACGGCAAACCGTACACTGAATGCACAGTACACATACAAACTGCGTGGTCTCGTATATGTTACTAGCGGAGCAATTCTTACAATTGAACCGGGAACAAAAATTGTTGGAGAAAATGGAAAGACCGGCGGACTTATCATTACTCGTGGTTGCAAGATCATTGCAGATGGAACAGCCGCTAAGCCGATCGTGTTCACATCTGAAGCAACTACTCCACAACGTGGTGACTGGGCCGGATTGGTAATTTTGGGACAGGCACCAGCCAATTCTTCATTTAATGGTGTGCAAGGAGTTGGCGCTATTGAAGGAGGGATTAATAACAGTGATGGTTTAGGACTTTATGGTACACCTTCCACTCAACAACCAATTCCTTATGATAACAGTGGTATTTTGCGTTATGTTCGTATTGAGTATGCAGGCTATGCATTTCTTCCGGATAATGAGATCAACGGTTTAACATTTGGCGGTGTTGGTTCGGGTACTATTGTTGACAATGTACAGGTTTCATATGCAAATGATGATTCATTTGAATGGTTTGGCGGAACAGTTAATTGTACGCACCTGATCAGTTTTAGAACGCTGGATGATGATTTTGATACAGATAATGGTTTTTCAGGGAAAGTACAGTTTGGTATTTCACTCAGAGATTCATCAGTTGCGGATATTTCAAAAAGCGAAGCGTTTGAAAGCGATAACGATGCAAACGGAAGTTCTTTAACACCACAGACAGCCGCTGTATTTTCAAATATGACAGTGATGGGGCCTAAAGCAACACTTACCAACACAGGAAACAGTTTATTTGTTTGGGGAGCGCAGATAAGAAGAAACTCCTCTATGTCCTTGTTCAATTCAATCATTATGGGTTATCCTAATGGATTATTTATTGATGCAACAAAAGGTACACCTACTGACAATAATATTCCAGGTTCATTGTTTGTTCAGAATACGATCATTGCAGGATGTCCAAACCCTGTGATATTTGACAGGGGAACGAATGCCACACCTCCTGCTCATGGAAATACAGGAGCAGACATACTAACCTGGTTCAATACTCCTGCTTATGCTAACTCCATCCTGGCAAATTGTTCTGATGCAATGTTGACCGCACCATTTAATTATACTGCGCCTGATTTCAACCCGGCTAGTGGATCTCCTGCTGCAACCGGAGCCAGTTTTACAAATGGCAAGCTGACCGGATTTCAACAAGTTGCTTATAAAGGTGCTTGTGCTGTCGGTGACACATGGTGGAAAACATGGACCAAATATTAAAGTATATTAAAAAAAAGAGATATTCAAAGACCGTCTCGCCTCAGGCAAGACGGTCTTTCTTTAAACATTCGTTTATAATTTTTAGCCTTATATGAAATACCTGGTTTTTTTCTTTTCGATTTTAATTTTATTGTCGTGCAGTTCATCAAAAAAAAATTCTTCGCCTAAAGATGACTTTGACAAATTGGAAAACATATTTTCCTCCGACAACTGGAAAGTAACTGGCGATGGTAACGACTCTTCATATTGGTATTTCAGCAGGCTGGGTGACCTGGCTTTCACAGTATATCATTTTAAAATAAGGCAAGGTGATTCATCTATTAACGAAGTAAGCCATATAAATTATGCTAGAGATGCAATTAAATGGATTCGTTCCAGTGAAACCCTTAAACTTGTTTCAGCAGACTCAGTATCTGCGATATGGAATGATCTGAATGATGCTAAAGCAACATACACATTTAAAAAAGTTTCTGACAGCAATATTTCTGTTGAGCTGCCACACGGCAAAAAATTACTATTAACGAAAAAATTATCATTGGCAATATTTCTTGCCCGAAGCAGGTATGATTATATTCATAATACTCATACTGTTGATAGCCCCTTGGTTCCACACAGGGGAAAACCTTTGAGCAATTAGTCTTTTGATTTATGGAAATTTCCTGCCATAGCATTTGGCGGGGCGTATTCGAAAGCTACTTCATAAGGCTGACTCTTAAGCGAAGCAACCTGTTTGCCAACGGGAAGATCTCTTCTTTGCGGAGTAGGATCACAAATGGAATATTTTTTCCCATTATATACTATTGTTTGTCCAACAGTTTTTTCAAACTCTATAGCTATAGAAACATGTTTGGGATAAACCAATACGATCATAGGCAGATTATAAATTTCTTTTACAAGGTAAAAGAATAAGGCAGCCCTATCTTCACAATCGCTATAATCATATAGAAGTGTTTCTTCAGGAGAAAAGCGTTTTTCATGACCAAAGGCATCGGTGTCTCTTTCGTATAAGAAAGCATACCGGGTAAAATGCATCAGGTAATCAATACCGTTTTTGGTATTCATTCGGCCAACTATATCTTTCAATGCAGGTATTAGTGAATTATAAGTTTGTTTGCTTAACGGGATATTAAAATGATTGCTATAATCTGCGACGGGGTAATTGGTAAACAATTTTTTTACTTCAGGGTTGACTTTGATATGGAAATGATATTCCTCCTGGGAGTAATTGAATGTAATATCCTTTTCCACGTACTCCTTTGAATTGAATTCGGGCAGATTGGTGACTTTATAGGTAAAAGCCTTATTCGCATTTTCAACAGGCAGATCTATTGTAGAGAAATGCTCTTTTTCAAAATCAATATCATTTCCATAGTCATGGTAATTCAGGCAAATGAATTGTTTGTTGTCGATAATGCAGAACGGAATGTTGTATATCGTTTCATCACTCTGAATGTAGAACAGGATCTTGTTATCTGAGATCCTGAGGATGGCATTATAACCTGCTTTGGTAAGAAGGAACCATTTATATAGGGTATAACAATTATAGTTTTGTGCCTTTGGACAGATCTGTTGCGCTGTTCGTCTGACAAGCTGGTAAAACAACCAATCATCCAACTTTTGTTCCTCTTTAAATTTGGTAATTGTATTTATCATTCCCTGGTAATCAGTCAAGTTCACTTTGGTATAAAAATCCTGGATATTCTTTTCTGAGAGAGGAGATTGTAATTGATAATAAGGTGATTGATCGTAATTAATTGTAATCGTATCACCGAGGAATTCAACGTTAAAAGGAGACTTTGTTTGTGAATTTCCTGAAAGAGTCAGTAAAAAAATACTGCATAATAGGAATATGTATTTCCCTGGCCTCATTATCTTATAACAATAAAGTTACAAAGACTTAACATAATGGTAATATTAAATTTTAAAACGTATGTGGCTTTCCCTTATTATGTTTTTCCCGCTTTAGCGGAAATAAATTTGAATTGGTCTTTATCAACTATCCGAAAATGATGAACAGCTATGGTTTATTATCTCTACCTGTGAATACGATGGATAAAGTTTAATTGTAACTAAGGCAAATAATTCTTTCATTAACCATTAACCCTTTTGCTTTCCACAATTAACAGTTTGGTAATAGGGTAATAACCTTGGTATAATACTTGTATCCCAAATTGCAACCAGTTCTTATCCATCCAATATATATACAACATCCCGGATCGGTTCTCCGGGGTTAGTAAGTTGATTCCTCATGCAGTTGCCGTCTCGCCTCAGGCGAGACGGTTTTTTATTTAAGGAATGACTTTCTGTAATTATTAATGTAATGAATAAAGCAAAGGATCTGTAAGGAGATCGTAACTATTGTTCTTATTGATATGCGCAATTGAAAGTTTCATCACGTTTGCAATGATATCTTCTGTTGAATGATCGTAATTTATTTTTACTGGTTTTGTTTGCACCCAATCATTAAAATGCCCAGTAAAATCGTCATCCAATTTATCCAGCTTATTAATTCCCATTTGCTCAAGTGCTGCTGCATTGCATTGTTGTCCATATTGACCACTGATCGGTATCACCATTAATTTCTTCTCGAGCTTTAATGCTTCGGCAGGCGTTTCAAAACCGCCTCCTGTTATGATTCCTGAACAATTGATCAATGCATCGTTGAACAAAGCTTTTTCAACCGGCATGAAAGTGATATTGCCGCTGCGCTTAACATTTTTTGTTTGCCAGGAAAAAATGTGAAAGCGGACCGGCGAAAGCGGATGAAAATATTTTTCCATTATATGCTCACAATAAGAAGGAAGATAAACGGCAAAAAAATCCTTAGCCGCAGGTTGTGCCCTGGTAATTTCTTTTTTAATTACCGGGGGAAGGATAAAATTATCATACCGCTGAAAATGCAAACCAATATAAAAGGGTGCACGGGCATAATTTTTTAAGATCCATTCCCCCATTTTGCTTTTTTCTTTTGGTCGTGGAGTATTGGCTGAATAAAAACTTGCCTGGTGACCGAAGTTTATTGAAGGGATCTTTTTGGCTGCGCAGGCCATTGCAGTGATGCACTCAAAATCATTCAGCACAAGATCATATTTTTCTACCGGCAGATCTTTTACCTCTTTCCTGAGACGTAAAGGAGAAAGAGCAAATGCGGTTTTGGTGTAATCAAGTTTTCCTTTGCATGTATAAAATAAACTTAATCCTTTGCTACGGTATTTTATTGGGAAATTGAGATCAAGACTACTGTTAGCACCACTTAAAAAAATATCTACATCACCGTATTCATTTAAATAAGGAAGTAGCTCCATAGCGCGGCTGATGTGTCCATTACCCGTTGCCTGTACTGAGTACAATATTTTCATAGATTGGTTTTTAATACCAGTGACGTAAGAAAAAGATCAACTTCTCTTTTTATTACAGTTGTTTCCGGCTTTTGGATCTTTTTTACCAGGGCTGTTTCTTTAAACTCTTCATCACAGTAATGATAGATATGCCAGCCATGATCATAATATTCCAATGATGTAAGATTTTCTATCCAGTCACCCGAATTGAGATAGATCACTTTTCCGTGTTTATTAGTAATTACTTTTTGCTGTGGCTGGTGAATATGACCGCAAATGACATAATCATAATTATGTTCGATAGCAAGTGATGCAGCTGTTTCTTCAAAGTCGCTGATATAACGAATTGCTTTCTTTACACTGTTCTTTATCTTTTTTGAAACAGAGATCTTTTCTTTGCCCAGCTTTTGCAAGGAGAAATTGATAAAGCGATTTACCAATATGAGCATATCATATCCTTTGCCACCCAATTTTGCCAATAGCTTTGCACTGCCTTTTGTTGTATTATCGAATACATCACCATGAAATATCCAGGTAAGCTTGCCATCGATCTCAATAATTAATTTATCGGTGAGTTGAAAGTTACCAATATTCAGATCGCTGTAACGGCGAAGAAATTCATCATGATTGCCTGTTATATAAACTACTCTTGTACCATTATGCTGCAGGTTAAAGATCTCATTGATGACCTCTAAATGTGCCGCGGGAAAATATCTTTTATTGAATTGCCACCCGTCGACAATATCTCCGTTCAGAATTAAAAGATTGGGAGAGATGCTTTGAAGATAGTTTACGATCTCTTTTGCATGACAACCATAAATACCTAAATGGAGATCCGAGATAACAACAACATCAACATGTCTTTTTTCCATTTTAAAGAAGTTTTACAAAGGACTATCTTATTTATTACTCCATTATTAAGATGGTTTTACCATAGTGTGATGTCTATATAAAAAAAATGTTATCTCAGTAACATTCATTGTTTAAGCTAAAAGCAATTTCATCACATTTCATTCATGTATCATTAAGAATGGCTTTACACAGCAGCTGCAATTTCGCAGTGTCAAATACAACAGCGTTAGCAACAACATAAGTAGTACAAGCAGTAGATTTTCTCATGTGAAGTGATGGCGATTCTTTTCTAAGTGTCGCCTTTTTTATTTAATACATTTAGCGTAGATATAACCTTTACGGACAAGGAGTTCTGTTTTTTATCCGGGATCTTTTTAAAACTTAACATTGCCGAATTGCTTCCAGTATTATCTTTAAGTTATCGGATCATTAAATATTTAACATATGAATACTCCAAAAATTGATGCTAAAAAATCTTTTAAGAAACAACTTTTCGAAACAATTCATAGCCGTCTTGATCTTTCCCTTATCCAATACAAAGAATTATTGGGAGAAAAGAAGATGAACCGTTTCCTGAAAAATACAAGTAAGGAACTCGCAGCAGAGATCAGTAAAAGATCAAAGAAGGCACAGAAACGACAGGAGAGACTGCAAAAGAAAGCGGAGAAACTAAAAAAAGAACAACAGGCATAATTTCTTACTAATCCATTATTAAAAGCCGTCTCGCCTTAAGCGAGATGGCTTTTATATGAAATATATTATCATGGTTGAGTTTCTGATTTGCGAACAATTGTTCACGAAAAGAAAAACTTTGGTGTTCAGCATAGTAGATCGGACGCCAATTAAGTTTATATTATTTTTTGCGTGGCAGGTATTTTGAGCTTTAATATTCTCTATATTCATCATCCCACAAAAACAACTGCACCATGAATATCGTTTCAGTAAAACAACTTCCGGGACAACAGGATTATCTTTTAAAAGAAGATGATAAAACAGTTTTAAAACTACGTTACAAAAAAGATCTGCATACAGCAAGAGTGGAAACAGAAAAAGAAAGAAGAGTGCTGATCATCGATGATGAAGGCTTGCTTAAAACAAAGTCAGTTTTGAAAAATGAATATGGTATCCGTATTGGTTCATTAAACTATGATAATTTTTCTGATACAAATGGCTTGGTTGATATTGAAAATATAAAGTATCGTTTTATTGTTAAGAATGGAGAAGTACCAGAGTTGAATATTTATAAAGGGTCCCGCCGCAATCTTGTTTATAATTGCCAGCTTGTATTTGATGATATTAGTTCCAGGATCAAAGGGTCTCAAACGGCATCATTGATCATTGCAGTTTCATGGTATTTGTTTTTGAAAGAGGCAGTGAAGCTAGCGCCTTCATTTAACGCGGCAATTATCTTATAATAAATTTTTTATAGATAGATAGTCCCGCTTGCGGGATTTTTTTATTGTGCAACAAAGCTTCCACAATCATTAAGTAAGATTTGGTAACAATTATTTAATCTGTTGTTCATTTTGATGTAATTGCTAATATCTTATCTTTTATAGTGTTTTTGTTAACTGCATAACCTGCTCCGGAAAATTCCCGAACTTTTCAAAAGAGGTTTAAATCATATTTGATCAATTATGAGTATCTGGCTGATAGCATTAATATCTATTGCGCTGATATTTGATTTCCTCAATGGATTTCATGATAGCGCCAATGTAGTTGCAACGATCATTTCTTCACGAACCTTAAGTGGAAAGAAAGCATTGATGATGGCGGCTCTTGCAAATTTTGCCGGTCCATTTATTTTTGGTGTTGCAGTAGCCAATACGATCGGTCATGGTATCGCTGTATCAGATTTTATTACTATTCAGGTACTGATAGCGGCATTGATCAGTGCCTGTATATGGAACCTTGTTACCTGGTTCTTTGGCATCCCGGCCAGTTCATCACACGCATTGATAGGAGGATTGATCGGTGCGGTTTTTATTGGCGGAGGTATTCATGCCCTCATTTCAAAAGGAATAATAAAAGTTTTTATTGCCCTGTTTGCATCCCCTATCATCGGACTTTTTTTTGGATGGCTGGTTATGAAAATTATTTTTCTCTTTCTTAAAAAAGCGACGCCAAAAGCTGACTATATTTTTAAACTGGGGCAAATACCAACCGCCATCGCAATGGCATTAAGTCATGGGGCAAACGATGCACAAAAAACAATGGGTGTTATTACACTTGGCCTTGTTACCACTGGTTATCAAAAAGAATTTTCCGTTCCCACATGGGTAATATTAATTAGTGCGTCTGCAATATGCCTCGGAACATTTGGCGGTGGTTGGCGGCTTATAAAAACATTGGGAGCAAAATTCTATAAGATAAAACCCATTCATAGCTTTGCTTCTCAATTTGCATCGGCGATCGTAATAATTACAGCTTCCATTTTTGGCGGACCTGTAAGTACTACGCAAGTGGTAAGCATGGCGATCATGGGTGCGGGTGCCGGGGAGAGGATATCTAAAGTAAGGTGGCGGGTGTTAAAAAATATTTTTTTGTCGTGGGTGCTTACTATTCCTGTGACGGCATTATTATCCATTCCCATTTATTGGTTGATAAAATTATTGACACACTAAAAAAACAAATCATGGCATTATTTGGAACTTCTACCAAAGAAGACAGCTTTATAAGGCAACTTAAATTACAAGCAGAAAAAACTGTGAATTGTATTGAGTTCCTGGAAAAAAATTTAGACTCGATCACAGATGCTACAATAAAAGAAAAGAAAAAACTGATCGACGAAGTGATCGAGATCCGGATGGTATTAATGGATGACCTGCACAATACTTTTATAACCCCGATCGACCGGGAAGATATTTATAACATTTCTATTTCTCTTTTTGAAATGGCTTATTTTTCTTTAACTACATTGGAAGAAATGTTTTTATTCGAGGTAAAGTCTGATGAGTTCATAAAAGCGATGATTGAAAAGGTGAAAATGGAAGCAACTGAGATCTATAAGGCAATTGAAAAGATAATGAGGAATCCAAGGGTTGCTTATGACCATTTGATCAAAGTGACAAAAATGGAAACAAGGATCGATAGAGTATACCGGGATGCAGTAAAGATCTTACTGAGGGATAAAGAGAAACTTGCCTCGGACTTGCAACGAATTTTACATACAAGGGAAATATACCGGCATATCTCAAATATGTCGGACCATGCAAGGGTAGCCGCAAATGTGCTGGGAATGGCATTGATCAAACTTTCCTGATCTATATGGCTGAGACCTAAACTTCTTTTTGTTTTAAGTTTTTGGCTGCATCTTCATCTAAGAACCAATGTAAAACTCCTTCCTCTGGACTAATTAATTGCGCTGGATAAGTTTCAAAATCTTTTTCTCCTTCTAAAGCGTTATAAACAGCCATTGCTTTTGCTTCTCCATAAACAAGGAACGCAATGGCATTTGCTTCGTTGATCAGTGCGGCAGTCATAGTGATACGGTAGGATGAAAGTTCTTCGATATAAACTGCACTTACTAATGCTTTCTTTTCTTTTAGCACAGGTGTATGAGGAAATAAAGAAGCAGTGTGCGCATTGTCACCAAGTCCTAATAATACCAGGTCAAATCGTACGGGATCATTTTTAAAATAGGAAAGAATACGTTGTGCATATTTTTTTGCTGATTCATCCGGTGGAACAACTGTATTAATGTAAAAAATGTTTGCATCACGGATCATCAATGGTTCAAATAAAGCTTTTTTTACCATGTTGCCATTATTCCCAGGATCAGTAAAAGGAACATAGCGTTCATCGCCAAAGAAAAAATGAATTTTATCCCAATCAATTTGCCTGCTGTAATCAAAAGATACTAATAATTCATATAATTTTTTTGGTGAGTTACCGCCAGATAGCACAATTGCACATCTGCCTTTTTCTTTAATCGCTGTATTTACAGTTTGTATAAAGTAATCAGCTAATCCTTTTATTGTTTCATCTATTGTTTTATTAATATGAAGCATCTTATTAATTTTTTCCGTTCATGGGTAAAGTGAACCAATGGAAACCATCGGCAGCGATCAATGCTTCTGCTAACTCTGGGCCCCAAGAATCTGCTGAGTAATTTGGAAAGCTTAAGGAGGGTTTCATCCATGCATGAATGATCGGCATCAGCAACTCCCAGGCAGCTTCAACCTGGTCGCCACGCATGAACAATGTCTGGTCGCCGATCATGACATCCAGTAACAATGTTTCGTATGCTTCAGGTGTATAACTGGAATAAGTAGTTTTATAATCAAATACCATATCAACTGTATTTAACAGCATATTTAATCCGGGACGTTTACCCTGCACCTGTAAACGGATACTCATTTCCGGTTGTATGCTGATGATCAAACGATTTTGTTGCCAGCTTTCGATCGCTTCGGGTGGAAATACAAAATGCGGAAGATCTTTAAACTGTATACTTATTAATGAAGAAGATTGATGCAAACGTTTACCTGTTCTTACATAAAAAGGAACACCCTGCCACCGCCAGTTGTCAATAAAAAATTTAACTGCCGCAAATGTTTCAGTACTGGAACCAGGCTTTACGCCTTTTTCTTCGCGGTAAGCCGGCACTTCTTTTCCCTGCAACCAGCCTTTTGCATACTGCCCTCTTACAACTGAGTTTCTGATCTCTTCCGGTGTAAATTTTCGCATGGCATGCAATACATCCACTTTGCGACTATGTATTTCTGCAGCATTAAAATTATTAGGAGGCTCCATTGCGATCAAACATAATAATTGAAGTAAATGATTTTGGATCATATCACGCATAGCACCTGAACTATCATAATATTCACCGCGACCTTCCATTCCGAGTTCTTCGGTAACAGAAATTTGCACGTGCTGAATATAGTTCCTGTTCCACAACGGTTCGAGAATAGCATTGGCAAAACGAAATGCCAATAAGTTCTGTACAGTTTCTTTCCCGAGATAATGATCAATGCGGTAGATCTGTTCCTCGTTATAGTTTTCATTCAGCAACTTATTTAATGCCTTTGCTGATTCAAGGTCATGACCAAATGGTTTTTCAATAACAATTCTTGCATTTTCTTTTTGTTCGATCAACTTATTTTTAACAATGTTCGTTGCAATTACCGGGAATAAGGTTGGTGCTACGGCGAGATAATGGATAACATATGCTTTTTCATTCCACTCCTTTTCCCGCAGTGCGATCTGGTTGCAGATGCCCTGGTAACTGTCGGAATTATTCAGATCAGCCGCTTCGTAGAATATATGTTCTGAAAATATTTTCCACTTATCATCTGATGCTTTCCCGTTGCGTGAAAACTGGTTAATACCTTCTAATAATTTGTTCTTAAATTCTTCATTGGTTAATGCATTTCTTCCTGTACCGATAATTGAAAACTTATCAGGCATCCAGCCATCTAAAAATAAATTATACAAAGCCGGCGCTAATTTCCGGCGACACAGATCACCGGTGGCGCCATAAATAACAAAGATGGTTGGCTGTGATTTAATTTCTTTCACGATAACTAATTTATTTGTGTTTTTTCCAATCTGTATGAAAACTTCCTTCCATTCCCGTTAGCTCATACGTATGTGCTCCAAAATAATCTCTTTGCGCCTGTATTAAATTCGATGGCATATGTTCGCTACGTAAAGCATCAAAATAACTTAAGGTGGCAGTATAGGCAGGGATAGAAATGCCTGCAGTTATTGCTTTTAGTACAACTTCTCTTGCAACAGGTGTGGTCTTATTAATAATTGATTGTACATCCTCATCCAATAATAAATGCGAAAGCGCAGGATTTGTTTTAAATGCATGGTGAATTGTTTCCAAAAAAGAAGCCCGAATGATACAACCACCACGCCAGATCTTTGCTATCTCGTCCAGCTTTAATTTATAATCATAAGCAACTGAAGCTTTTGATAATAAATGCATCCCTTGCGCATAAATAAGGATCATGGAAAAATAAAATGCATCTTCCAGTTTTACCAGGAACTCATCTTGATCTAAATCTGTGAAATTATTGCTATCGCTTTTATAAGCAATAGCGGCTTCCGTTCGCAGCGATTTATATTTTGACAGATCCCTCATCGCTACTGCGATATCAATAGTTGGAATTGGTAGTTCGAGATCAGTTGATATTTGAGTGGTCCATTTGCCGGTACCCTTTGCTTTTGCTTCATCTTTTATTTGATCAAGTAATAAACTGCCATCGGCATTTTTATATAAAAAAATATCAGCTGTAATTTCCAGCAAATACGATTGCAGTTTGCCCTTATCCCAATTCGCGAACACTTCATGAATGTCTTCGTTGCTTAGTTGCAAACCTTTTTTTAAGATCTCGTAAGTGTCTGCGATCAACTGCATCAGTGCATATTCAATTCCATTATGGACCATTTTTACAAAATGCCCTGATGCACCAGGACCAATATAGGTTACACATGCATCACCATTTACTTTTGCTGCAATACTTTCCAATACGGGTTTGACAAAAAGGTAGGCTTCTATATCTCCGCCCGGCATCATGCTTGGGCCTGTTCTTGCGCCTTCTTCTCCACCAGAAATACCCATTCCAAAAAAATGCAATCCTATTTCTGCTAATCTATTTACCCTTGCTGTCGTATCATTGAAATGTGAATTCCCTCCATCAATAATTATATCTCCTTGCGATAGCAATGGCTGTAACTCATCGATCACCGCATCTACAATTTTACCCGCAGGCACTAATAACATGATCACCCTGGGATGCCCCAGGCTGTTTACAAAATCGTTTAGAAGTATAAAAGCCTTTACCGGTTTTCCTGCACCTTCATTTTCAAGTAAGCTTAACTTTGATGGATCTTTATCATAACCAGCAACAGCAAAACCATGATCAGCCATATTCAGCAACAGGTTACGTCCCATTGTTCCGAGGCCGATCATTCCTAAAGTATATTTGTCTTCCT
>Ga0066652_100000742_pt1 | contig 16032 bp, 16 predicted proteins | sample GraSoiAngelo_101_FD_71413 | JGI IMG/M metagenome (GOLD analysis project Ga0066652, IMG submission 71413) | Grasslands soil microbial communities from the Angelo Coastal Reserve, California, USA - 14_0903_02_30cm | ecosystem: Environmental > Terrestrial > Soil > Grasslands | place: USA...
TGTTGCGGGAGCGAGACGGCACCACCGTCTCCGTGCCCCTCGCGCCGCGCGTCCGCGTTCGCGTGGACGGTGCGGTCGTGGCCCTCTCCTCCGTCGTCCGCGGCATGGTCGCGACGACCGTGCGCGACGGCGAAAGCCCCGCGACGCAGCTGCTCGCCAGGGAGCGGTAGTGGAAGCCGCTCGAGTCGCGTCGCCGCGGCGGACGGTCTTGCTCGTCGAGGACGACGAGGCGATCGGCCAGGTCGTCGCCGGCTACCTGGAGCAGAGCGACGGGTGGAAGGTCGTCTGGGCTCGCAGCGGCGAGGAAGGGCTCGCGCTTGCCGACGACCCGGCGATCCGCATCGTCGTGCTCGACGTCGGGCTGCCCGGAATCGACGGCTTCGACGTGTGCCGGTCGCTTCGCTCGCGCTCGCGGATCCCGATCATCATGCTCACCGCTCGCGACGAGGAGAGCGACAGGGTCGTGGGGCTCGAGATCGGTGCGGACGACTACATGCTCAAGCCGTTCTCGCCGCGCGAGCTCGCCGCCCGGCTCAGGGCAATTCTCCGTCGCGCAGGCCCGGCCGGCCTCGAGGCGGTCTTCGAAACGGGCGGCCTGCGGGTCGACAGGGACGCGCGCGAGCTCACCGTCGCCGGTCGCGCCGTCGAGCTGACGATCAAGGAGTTCGATCTGCTCACCTGCCTGATCGACCATCCGCGGATCGTCCTGGATCGCGAGCGGCTGCTCGAGCTCGTGTGGGGACTGACCTATCCGGGCGGAACGCGGACGGTGGACGTGCACGTCGCGCAGCTGCGACGGAAGCTCAACCCGCTCGACCCGATCAAGACGGTGCGCGGCGCCGGCTACAAGTTCGTGCCGTGATGACCCGCGTGCGGCTTCCCGGTTCGCTGCGTGGGCGACTGTTCCTCGCAACGACGCTGACCGTCCTCGTCGCCGTGGGAATCACGCTCGCGCTCGGCGCCGCGCTGACCCGCCGCGAGGTCGAACGGACTGCACTGGGGGATCTCGCGCACCAGGCCGACCTGCTCGCCGGCCGCGAGCGAGCCGCGCTGCTGCCGCTCGCACACCTGGACTCGCTGCGGCCCTTCCTGCGAAAGCAGGGCGAACAGGTTGCGACGCCGCGCCTCGACGCACCTTCGCCGTACTTGCCGGACGACGCCCGGCTCGCATTGCGGAGCGGAACCGCCGCTCGCGGTACCGTCCACATCCGGGGTCGGAGCTACGACTTTGCCGCCGAGCCCGTCGGCAACCGCGCGTTCGAGCTGCTCCGCCCGACGCGCCTAGCGACTTCCGGCTGGCGCCGGCTGCTCGGCGCGCTGCTGATCGCTGCGTTCGCAGGGGTGACGCTGGCGGCCGCGACCTCGTTCGGCTTCGCGCGGATCATCGCGCGGCCCGTCCGCCGCGTCGCCGATGCAGCCCGTCGCCTCGGGCGGACGCAGAAAGCCGAGCGACTGCCGCTCGAAGGCGCACGGGAGCTCGCCGCGCTCGCTGCATCGTTCAACGAGCTCTCCGACCAGCTCGAACGCGCCCGCGAGGCCGAAAGGTCGTTCCTGCTCTCGGTCAGCCACGAGCTGAAGACTCCGCTGACAGCGATTCGTGCGTGGTCGGAGGCGTTGGAGGAGCAGGCGGTCTCACCGCAGCAGGCGGCGAAGACCGTGGCGTCGGAGGCGCTGCGTCTCGAGCGTCTCGTCGGCGACCTGCTCGATCTCGCGCGCATGAACAAGAGCGAGTTCTCCGTCCAGCGCACGGAGGTGGAGTTCGCCGGCGTGCTCGCGCATGTCGCCCGGCGCTACGAGCACCACGCACGGGGCTTCGACGTCGAGCTGCAGGTCGCCGCCGAGCCCGGCGCGCGTGCGCTCGGAGACGCCGACCGGATCCTGCAGATCGTCTCCAACCTCGTCGAGAACGCGCTTCGACTCACCCCGCCGGGCGGCGCGGTCAGAGTCAGCGCCACCGGCACGGCGATCGCCGTCGCCGACTCGGGGCCCGGGCTGGCCCCCGAGGACCTCGAGCGGGCGTTCGAGCGCTTCTACCTCTATTCGCGCTACGGGCGCGAGCGCCGCGTCGGCACGGGTCTCGGCCTGGCGATCGTCGACGAGCTCGTACGCAAGATGGGCGGAACGGTAACCGTGCGGAGCGATCCGGGCGACGGGACGGTGTTCACGCTGCGGCTCCCGGTGTCACATGCGGAAACGTTGCGGTCGCCGCGCGGGGATGACGGCATCGAGACGCCGACCGCGTTGGGCGCCAGGCAAAGAAGCTCGTAGCGGACCGCGCCCCAGTCGCCAGCCGCGCCGGTTGCGGAGGCGTCTCCGCTCACAAACCGACTCGCGCTCCGCACGGAAGAACACTGCAGGGGTCGAATCCGAACTGGAGGTTCACATGAGCGTGAAGCTCACGCGAGCGCGTGGCCCCGTCCTGATCGCAGTCACTTCGCTCATCGCAATCCTCTTGCCGATCTCGCTCGCTGTTGCAGCGAACCGGGTCGTCGTCAAGACGCTCAGGAGCGCCAAGCTCGGCAAGACGATTCTCGTCAACGTGAAAGGGCACACGCTGTATCGCCTCAGCGCCGAGCACAACGGTCGGTTCGTGTGCACCGACAAGGCCTGCCTTTCCTTCTGGCATCCGCTCGTCGTTCGCAAGGGCGTCAAGCCGGCCGGAACGCCAGGCCTCGCCACCGTCAACCGGCCCGACGGGCGTCGCCAGGTGACGTTCCGCGGCGGGCCGCTCTATTCGTTCGCCGGCGACAAGGCACGCGGTGACGTCAAGGGCGAGGGCTTCAAGGACGTCGGCGTCTGGCATGCCGCCTCGCCGAAGGCCTCGTCGCCGACACCTTCCCCGCCTGCCGGCGGCTATCCGTACGGGCCCTGACGCTCGTGCGCCGACCGAGGTCGTCACGGCTCGGCGGGCGGCCGAGTCGGACTTCGGTCGGCGGCGCGCTTCAGCCCGTCCAGGATCAGGTCGAGCCCGAACTCGAACTCGCTCGCACCGTCGTCGCGCGGTTCGGCGAGGTGCTGCTCGACGTGCTCGGCGAAGTACGGAAAGTCACCGGCCGGCAGCTCGCGAAGAAACGCGGCCGCGAGCTCCGCGACGTCCTGCTCGCCGCGCATGGCGTTGGCGCCGGCCGCATGGCCGAGCTGCCACATCGTGAAGCCGAGGATGTGACTGTCGAGCGCGTGGTAGGCCGAGTACGTGAGTTCCGGCGAGAAGCCGGCCTCCCGTAGCTGCCGCAACAGCCACTCCATGTATCGGAGTCGCGGCGCGCTCACGGTCGCGCTGCTCGTGGGCGACATCACGAGGCTGCACGCCCAGGGATGACGGAGGAACGTCTCGTGGGCGGAGATCGCGCACTTGCGGATTGCCACGTCCCACACCTCGCCGGCGGGAAGCTCGATCTCGCCGACGACGAGGTCGACGATGCCGTCCACGAGATCGCTCTTGTTCGCGACGTGGTTGTACAGCGACATCGCCTCGACCCCGAGCTCCCGGGCGAGTTTCCGCATCGTGAGCGACTCGATGCCGGCGTCGTCCGCGAGCCGGATTGCGGCGTCGAGAACACGGTCCCTGCTGAGGGGCCTGCGTGTCTGGGGCCGGGAGCCGGTGTTGGGTGCCATGGACTTGACAGAGCTTACGGCGTACGGTAAGCCTTACACCGTAAACTTACATAGTACGGACAAGGAGCGCACGATGAAAGCGATCGTTCGGGACACCTACGGCCCACCCGACGTGCTCGAGCTGCGAGAGACCGACCCGCCCGCTCTCGTCGACGACGGCCTGCTCGTCCGCGTCCGCGCGGCGTCCATCAACGCCTACGACTGGCACATGCTGACGGGCACGCCCTACGTCGCCCGTATCGGGAGCGGCTTGCGCAAGCCCAAGACCGGGCTGCTCGGCGTTGACTTCGCGGGCACGGTCGAGGCAGCCGGCAAGGACGTCGACCGTTTTCGACCGGGAGACGAGGTGTTCGGCGCGAAGAGCGGTTCGTTCGCCGAGCTGGTGTGCGTACGGAAGGCGGTGCCGAAGCCCGCGAACGTCACCTTCGAGGAGGCGGCCTCCGTGCCGATCGCCGCGCTCACGGCTCTTCAGGGGCTCCGCGACAAAGGCCAGATCCAGGCGGGGCACCAGGTCCTGATCAACGGCGCGTCGGGCGGCGTCGGCACGTTCGCCGTCCAGATAGCCAAGTCGTTCGGCGCGAACGTGACGGCCGTCTGCAGCCCGCACAACGTGGAGGCGGCCCGATCGCTCGGCGCCGACCAGGTCATCGACTACACGCGCGACGACTTCACGCGAAACGGCGGGCGTTACGACCTGATGCTCGACGTGGCCGGGAACCGGTCGTGGTCGGAATGCAAGCGGGTGCTGAACGAGGGCGGGACACTGGTTCTCGTCGGAGGACCGAAGACGAACCGCTGGATCGGCCCGCTCGGTAAGGCGTTCGGACGGCGAGCCGCGTCGCTCGTCGGGAGTCGAAAGGTGATAGCGCCGTTTCTCGCGAGAATCACCACAGAGGATCTCGCGGTGATGGCAGAGCTCCTCGAGACCGGGAAGGTGACTCCGGTGATCGAGAAGCGTTACGAGCTCGACCGGGTCCCCGAAGCGCTCGCCTATCTTGGCCAGGGACACGCGAGAGGGAAGCTCGTCGTCACCGTGTGACGCGGCGGTCGATGAGTTTCGCAACGTCCTGCCGTCTTAGGTGTGACGCTTCCGCCAGCGAGAGGCGACGCTACCGAAGGAGGCAAACGTCATGGGCAAGGTGGTCGCAGGCATCACGACGTCGCTGGACGGGTTCGTCACCGGCCCCAACGACCGGCTCGGAGCCGGCCTCGGGGACGGCGGCGAGGCGCTGCACCACTGGGTCTTCGGCGGGCCCTGGACCTACGACAGCCCGCGGGGCACACCCGCGCCCGCCGACCAGGAGTACCTCGACGACGTCTTCTCCGCGGGCGGTGCCTGGATCGTTGGTCGAACGATGCACGACGTCGTCGACGGCTGGGGCGACGATCCCGGCTTCGGCGTGCCGGTCTTCGTCGTCACCCACCGACCGCACGAGACCGTGGTGAAGGGCGACACGACATTCGAGTTCGTAACCGGCGGCACCGGGGACGCGCTCGCGCGCGCTCGTGCAGCGGCCGGAGACAAGAACGTGATCGTCATGGGCGGTGCCGACCTGCTCCGCCAGTATCTGGCGGCAGGCGAGGTGGACGCGTTCACGCTGACGATCGCCCCGGTGCTGCTCGGAGGAGGCAAGCGCCTCTTCGACGGCATCGCCCGAACAGACATGGAGTTCGAGCGCACCGGGGTGGTCGAGTCGCCGTTCGCGACCCATATCCGGTTCGACGTCCGCGGCTGAGACGAAGGCCTTAGCCGCGGACGCTCAGGACGACGTTTCCAGTCTTCTGTCCCGTCTCGACGTAGGCGGTCGCGTCGACCACAGCTTCCAGCGGATAGGCGCGATCGATGACGGCGCGATACCCGCCCGCCTCGATCAGCTCCCGGAGGAACACCACGTCCGCCTTCGTGTATTTCGCGATCCCCATCCTCGCCCGCTTGTCTCCGAAGAGTCGCGTCCAGAGGTGCCAGATGACGTTCCGCAGCCCGTCGGTTGCGACGTAGATCCCACCCGGCTTCAATGTCGATCGGCAACGGCCGAACGAGAGCTTGCCGACGGCGTCGAAGACGACGTCGTACATCTCCCCGCTCTTCGTGAAGTCCTCCTGCGTGTAGTCGAGCACGCGGTCGGCTCCCAGCGATCGGACGAGCTCGAGGTTCTTCGTGTTGCACACGGCCGTCACGTCGGCACCAAAGTTGGCCGCAAGCTGGACGGCCGCGCTGCCGATCGAGCCGGACGCCCCGTACACGAGGATGCTGCGCCCCGGTCGAAGCTCAATGGCCCTGAGACACGAGAGCGCACTGCACGCGCCGTCACCGACTGCAGCGGCCTCCGCGTACGTCAGGTCGGTCGGCATGTGCGCCATCGCCGCAGCTTCTCGAACCGCAACGAGCTCTGCGTACGCACCGGAGCCTTTCACTCCGAAGACGCGGTCGCCGACCTCGAAATCGCGGACGTCGGGACCCACGGCCTCGACGTCGCCGGCGAACTCCATGCCGAGGATCCTTCTCTTCGGCCGCCGGAGCCCGGTGAAGACCCGGATGAAGAACGGTGTCGCGCTCCGCATCCCGCAATCGGTGCGGTTCACCGTCGAGGCGTGCACCTTGACGAGGACTTGGTCGTCGGCGAGCACCGGGCGTTCGACGTCCGCGACGTGCAGCACCTCCGGTGGGCCGTATCTGTCGTAGACGACTGCTCTCATGCGGACTCCCCGACGGTCAGCACGACGTTCCCAGTCTTCTGCTGCGTCTCGACGTACCTCGTCGCCTCGACGACGTCCTCGAGCGGGTAGCGCCGGTCGATGACCGGGCGGTACTTCCCGTCCTCGATCAGCCCCTTCAAGAACAGAAGACGCTCCTTGGTGTAGTGCGGAGGAATGTCCGCCACCACCCGCCTGTCGCCGACCTTCCGCGTCCACAGCGCCCAGGCGAGGTTCCCGAACCCGTCTGTGGGGATGTAGATCCCGCCCGGCTTCAACGAGCGCCTGCACCGCCTGAACGAGTGCTTGCCGACAGCGTCGAAGACGATGTCGTAGGTCTCGCCGTTCTTCGTGAAGTCGTCCTTCGTGTAGTCGATCACCTCGTCGGCACCGAGCGACCGCACGAGCTCCAGGTTCTTGGTGTTGCACACGGCCGTGACATGCGCGTCGAAGTACCGGGACAGCTGCACCCCCGCGGTCCCGATCGAGCCGGACGCGCCGTGGACCAGGATCTTCTGTCCCTTCCGGAGGCCGGCGCGTTCGAGGCACCCGAGCGCGAGGATCGCGCCGTCGGGCACCGCAGCGGCCTCCTCGAACGTCAAGCCCTCGGGCATGTGCGCGACCGGCCTCCGTGCGGCGATTGACGCGTACTCCGCGTGCGTTCCCGCCAGGACGTCCCAGAAGGGATTCACGCCGAAAACGCGGTCGCCGGGCGCGAACTCGGTCACGGACCGACCGACTGCCTCGACCTCCCCGGCGAACTCGCTCCCGGGGATCGTCTTTCGCGGCCGCCGAACGCCGTGGAAGAAGCGCGCGACGAACGGAGAGCCGGCGCGATGCGAGGTGTCGCTTCGGTTGACGGTCGTCGCCTTGATCCTGATTAGCACCTCGTCGTCTTTCGGGACGGGGCGCTCGACCTCTTCGAATCGGAGTATCTCCGGCGGTCCGTACTTCTCATGGACAACTGCCTTCACGTGTTCACTTCCTCTCGTCCGCTCGATGCAGCCGGTGCACCGGGCCGCCGTGATTCCACGCACGACCGGCGCGGAAGAGCTCGGCCGGCCTGCCGCCGTTCGGACCGGGTCTTGCACGACGCCCCGTCGGAACAACCCAGCCGTCCTCAGCCACGATGCTCCGCCGGAAGTTGGCGGCATCCAGCTCGACACCCCAAACGGCTTCGTACACCGCCCGCAGCTCGGCGAGCGTGAACGTGGGTCCGACGAACGCGGTCGCGATGCCGGTCACCTCCAGCTCGATGCGGACTCGCTCGATGGCGTCACGCACGATGCGCAGGTGGTCGAACGCCAGGTCGACCTTGCCGTTCAGCACGTCGGATACCGGGATCAGTGCCGCCGCCGCGGCGTCCGAGCCGCCCACGACCGCTCCGACGTCGCGGAGAACCGCGAGGTACCCGATCGTCACCACGTTCATCCGCGGATCCCGACCGGGATCGCCGTATGAGCCGAACTGCGTCAGCAAACTCGCCGCGTCGACCCCGGTCTCTTCGACCAGTTCCCGCTTCGCGGCCTGGTCGAGCGTCTCGGTCGGGCGCTTGAATCCGCCCGGGATCGCCCACATGCCCTCGAATGGCGCCTCCCCGCGGCAGACCAGGAGGACGTTCAGCAATCCCTCCGACATCGTGAGCACGACGACGTCGACGGTGACGGCAAACGAGGGGAACTGCGCCGGGTCGTAATCGACTGGAACCCCGATGTCCCTAGTTTTTGTCTTCACGACTCTTACCGTACCAGACGGTTCTGGTCTTGTCGACTAAAACTTTCCTCGCCAGCGCAGGAGACCTAGCATCGTCGTGTGCTCTTCACACCGGCCCGTCACGAGCCGCTTGCAGACTCCGCCTTCAACGAGGCGGCCGCGCGGGAAGCCGCTGAGCACATCGCGGCGCGCGCGGTGCATGAGCTGGACCGAGCGGCCGGGCTCTGGCAATTCGAGGACTCCGATGCGCTGGGCAAAGCCGCAGGCCCTGCGAGCAGCCTGTACTGGGGTGCGGCCGGCATCGCTTGGGCACTCCACGAACTCGCGACCGACGGCTACGTGGCCTCGGACGCCGTCGACCGCGACCTCGTCGAGGCCCTCGAGGCTCGACTCGTCGACGATCCCGACGATCCCGACTTCGGCGAGCAAGGAGTCTGGTTCGGAGTCGCAGGCGTGCTCGCAGTGGCCGAGCACCGCTGGCCGGAAGCGGCTCGGCGCGACCGCCTTGTGGAGTTGGCGCGTTCGTCGTTGGCCTCGCCCGCGCTCGAGCCGATGTTCGGCCATCCGGGCTACATGGCGCTGGCCGGGGAGCTCCACGCGCGGACGGGAGAGGAACGCTGGGCCACGTTCTGGTCGGAGGGCGCAGAACGCCTTCTCGCAGCGTGGAGCTGGGACGAGGCGCTCGGCGCGTGGCTCTGGACGCAGCAGCTCGGGGGACAGGACGCGTCCTATCTCGGCGCCGCGCACGGTCTCGTGGGAAACGTGAACATCCTGCGTCGAGGTGGGACCCTGCTCCCGGATTCCGACCGCGAGGAGGTCGACCGCCGCGCGATCGAGACGTTGACGCGGTTCGCGGTCGTCGAGGACGGCAGGGCCAACTGGCCGACTGGCCCGAGCATCGCAGGGAACCCGCTGGTCGCGAACGAGCGAATCCGCGTCCAGTGGTGCCATGGAGCCGCCGGCATTCTCGCGTCGATGTGGGATGCCGCGCGCGACCACGAGGCCTGGAGTGAGCTGCTGCTCGCCGCAGGCCGCCTCGTCTGGGACGCCGGCCCGATCCGCGACGCTCCCGGGCTGTGCCACGGGACGGCCGGGAACGCCTACGCCCTCCTCGCGCTCTGGCGACGGACGGGCGACGAGCAATGGCTTCAACGGGCGCGGGCCTTCGCGCAGCACGCCGCGGCGCAGGTCGAGGCACGCGAGGAGCGCGTGGGCCGCGGGCACCACTCACTGTTCACGGGCGACGAGGGCGTGGCGCTGTGCCTCGCTTCGTGCCTCGGAGGCGACGTGCGGTTTCCGGTCGCGGACCGCCTGATCTGAGTCATACCTGCGCTTCGACGGCGCGTTCGACTACTTTGCGTTTCAGCTGTCGATGCAGTCGAAGACGCCGGCGGAATAGCGCCTGCCCATCACGACGAAGAACTCCACAGCGTTCCGACGGCGGCCGCCGCGGAAGTCGCGGAAGTCGACCGTCAATTGGCCCGTGGGGCTGGCCAATGTCAATGCCGGAATGCAGCCGACACGCGGTACGCGACGATGCAGGCGCCGCTCGACCCGCGTTGAGTTCATGTGCGGCCGGATGCCGCCGGGACCGACGTAGCGCGCTTCCGCCGTATAGAACTCCTCGAGCCGGCCGTCCGCGACGCGGATGTACAACACAGTCGCGCACGCCGGGAATCCGTCTCGGCCGGTCGCGGGCTTGCCGCCGCATCCATAGCCGAGCGCCTCGTATCGCCCGTACGACGCGTACTCGCCGGGCACAACGGACTCGGGCTTGCCGAGAAACCGGACGACATCGACGCGGGAGCTGCCGCCGACCTGCAACGGCCCGATCCGGCCGGTCGGCGTGACGCGGATCGAATCGGTGTGGCGGCCGTGACCGGAACCGCACCGCGCGCCCACCGCCAGAACGAGCGCGAGCGCGATGCAAAGGAAACCGAAGACGCGTGGGCTTTTAACGGCTCAGGACTTCCATCCGGGCGGCGCGGGCATGAAGGAGGGACCGACCCGTAGCGTCGAGCCCCGACGCCGGTGAGTCGCAGCGGGGCGTGGCGACCGTCATCGCGACGCCTCAACCGACCTGTTCGATGATCTCGAGCAGCTCGTCGAGCCGGTAGCCCTGTTGTCGAGCGTAGGTGACGAGCTCGCGCGCGCGCGCGACCACCGCTCCGCGTTCGGGCGTTCCGGCGACAGTGATTCCGCGTCCCCGACGAAAGTCCAGCAGGCCCTCGTCTCGCAGAATGCGGAGCGCGCGTAGAACGGTGTTCGAGTTGACGCCGAGCACTGCCGCCAGATCGCGCGCGGGCGGCAAGCGCTCTCCCGGCTTCGCCTCCCCGTCGGCGATCGCACGCCTGATCTCGGCCGCCACCTGCTCGTGCAGCCCGATCGTCTCGGCTCTGTCCACCTTCGCCTGCATGGTGCTATAAAACTTAGCATCATGCTCATCCAGCTCAGAGCGCCGCGCTCGGCCGAGCCGGAGAGCCCGGACGATCTCGTCGCGGACCCGGAGGCGCTGATGAAGGAGGCGCGCCGGCGCGCGCGTCGGCGCCGCGCCGCGTACGCGCTCGCGACGTCGGCCGCATTGGGCGCCGCACTGGCGCTGATCTTCGGACACGGCGGCGGGGGCGAGTCGTCAGCCGGGCGGCACTCGAACGGTGGCCCACCGCGTGACGGCTTGCCGGAGGCGGGCCGGGTCGATGGAACGTTTGCGGTCGACCCCCGCTCGAGCGTCCTCTTTGCGGCGCGGGGCGACTCGCTCTTCGTCGTCGAGGTCGGTCCCGCACCGGATCGGTCGATGACCGTCCTACGCATGCACGCAGCCAGAGTCGTGCAGCGGCGACAGCTGACGCTTCCTCTGGCCGGTTACCTCGCCGACGTGTCGGTCGGAACGGGCGGGATCTACGCAGGCACGTCTGTCGTCCGTCGGTTCACGACCGCGCCGGACCAGCTCGTCCGGATCGACGCCAACACACTGGAACCGCACGCTCGCGCGTCGTTTCCCGCCGGGATTGCCACGACCGAGCACGGCCGGCTCATGTGGGGATCCGTCGGCGACGGTCGCGTCGTCCGGCTCGACCCGCGCACGCTCGCAGTGCGGGCGGCGCACAGGGTTCTCCCACGCGCAGCCGCGATCGGTGGCTCGGCCGGGATCTCGAAGCCCGCGTTCGGGCTCGGGAGCCTCTGGGTGCTCGCCGGCAACGCACCGAGGCTCGAGCTGATCCGGCTCGATCCGGTCACGCTCGCGGTTCGGTCGACTACTCGTGTCCCCACCGGGGGCATCCTCGCCCAGACGCTGAACCACGTCGCAGCCGATTCGCACCGAGTCTTCCTCGTCGGCGAGGCGCTCGTCCGCGTCGCCGCAAGCGGAGAGCTCGTCCGACGGCCCGTGCTGGTGCCGGGGCTCGCGAACGCCGCACTCGGGCGCGACGGCCTCGTCGGACTGACAGCCGACACGCCGGCATTGGTCCTCGTGGACGGGCACGGCGGGATCAGAGCGCGGACGCCTCTCACCGATGCGAGCGGCCAGATCGTCGCCAGCAGCCGCAATGTGTGGTTCCTCGGTGCAGCCAGTCGGACGGGCGGAATCGTTCACGCCCAGCTGCTCGGGCGCTGACGACGCGCGTCCGGGTCAGACGTGCGCGAGCACGCCTTCGAGCGGCCGTGGCACGGCCTCAGGATCGAGCGCCTCGACGAGAAGTCGTGCGTAGCGGAGCTTCCGGCGCCCGGCGCTGCCCATGAAGCGGCGAAGCTGTCTCTCGACGGGCCGCTCCCGCCAGGCGGGCTGGCGCTGGAAGGTGCGGAAGGCCTCGAGGTCGCCCTCACGCTCGAGGACGGTCTGCACCCCGGCGGTGCCGAGGGCGCGGATCAACTCGTCCTCGAGGTCGGCGTTGCAGACGAAGAACCCCAGGCGCTCCATCTCCGCTCGCGTGAGGTTCGCGCCGAGTCCGGCCCGTTCCAGGCTGCGCCGAAAGATCGTCTCTTCGCCGGCGTCACAGAGGCCGGCCAGCGTCGCATTCGAGCCACGCGGCCCGAATCGCCGGAGGAACTGCGAGACGGCCTGCGCGCCGCCGATCGGCACGACTGCGACGCTCTCGTCGGCGAGATCGCGACCACGCCGCGCCGCGAGCGTCTCGACCGCGATCTGGTCGCTGAAGCCCTCCACGAGCACGATGGCGCGGACGTCGCCGATCCGCGTGAGCGCGCGCCTGGTCGCCTCCGGGCCACCGGCCGGGAGAGCGGCGACCCGCGCCCGGTAGTCCATTCGCCGATACTCGTTCACGAGCGCATTGTCGCGCGACGCCGGCATCGATCAAGCCGCTGGGCCCCCGTCTTGACACCGGATGGCAAGTGGATCCTCGTCGCCGTCGACCTGCCCTGAGCGCGAGCGGTCGCGGGATCACGGCGTCTAGATCCCGAGGACGCTCCGAGCGGCCCGTGCGGCGACGATGTCCTCGCGAGCGTGAATCACGGCGATCCGGACCGACGATTCAGGCGCCTGAACGTCTACGTCCCGGCCTCCACGGCGATTGCGCACTGCGTCGAGCTCGAGGCCGAGGTGACGCAGCAGCCCGCACACACGCTCGCGAACGAACGCCGAGTTCTCGCCGACCCCCGCGGTGAAGACGAGCGCATCGATCCCGTCGAGCGCGACCGTCATCGACGCGACGGCGCCGGCGATGCGATACGTGTAGAGGTCCAGGGCGAGGCGTGCCGCCGGGAGCGTCGACGCCTCGAGCTCCTCGACGCGATCGGTGCCGTCGGAGAGACCGCGCAGTCCCGAGTCGTGCTCCAGCGCGTGCGAGGCCTCCGAATCGGTCAGCCGACGAGTTGCCAGGAGGTGGAGCAGAGCGCCAGGGTCAAACGAGCCGGAGCGTGTCGCCATCGGTACTCCTTCGAGCGGCGTGAACCCCATCGTCGTGTCGATCGAGCGGCCGTCGAGCACTGCCGTAACCGAGCAACCACCGCCGAGATGGCACACGACCAGGCGCCTGACCGGGACCTGCTCGGCGGCCCACTGAACGGACAGTCCGTGGAAGCCGTAGCGCCGAATCCCCCACTCCTCGCGCCAACGCCGCGGGACGGCGTACGTCGACGCGACCGCCGGCAGCGTGGCGTGGAACGCCGTATCGAAGACCGCAACATGAGGGACCTCCGGCAGTTTCCGCCGGGCGTCGTCGATGGCGCCAAGCGCGGGCGGGTCGTGCAGCGGCGCGATCTGGGCGATCTCGGCGAGTGCGTGCGCGACCTCGTCGTCGACGACGACTGGATTCGAGAACCTCGGGCCGCCGTGGACGACGCGGTGAGCGACGGCGTCGACGTCGTGCGGCGCGCCGGCGAGCGATTCGACGGAGACGGCCGACCCGTCGTCTCCCACCACCGACAGCTTCAGGCTCGTCGAGCCTGCGTTGACGACGAGGACGCGCGTCACGCTCGCGTCAGTAGGGCCAGACCCAGTCGCGAACCTCCGGGTGATCTTCCCCGTGCTCGCGCGTGTAGGCGCGGTAGCGAAGACGGCGGTCGGCCATCTCCTGCCGCAGGCCTCCGGCCTGTGCCGCGAGGCCCGGCACGCGGTCGATCGCGTCGATGACGAGGTGGAACCGGTCGAGGTCGTTGAGCATGACCATGTCGAACGGCGTCGTCGTCGTCCCTTCCTCTTTGTAGCCACGCACGTGGATGTTCCGGTGGTTGGTGCGCCGGTAGGTGAGGCGGTGGATGAGCCAGGGGTAGCCGTGATAGGCGAAGACGATCGGCCGGTCGGCCGTGAAGAGAGCGTCGAATTCGGAGTCGGAAAGGCCGTGCGGGTGCTCGGTCTCGGGCTGGAGTCGCATCAAGTCGACCACGTTCACGACGCGGACCTTCAGCTGGGGAAGGTGCTCGCGCAGGAGCGCGGCGGCCGCGAGCGCCTCGAGCGTAGGGATGTCGCCGGCGCAACCGAGCACGAGATCGGGTGCGCCACCCTCGTCGGTCGAGGCCCACTCCCAGATGCTGACCCCGCGCGTGCAATGAATGATCGCGTCTTCCATCGGCAGGTACTGCAGCGCGGGCTGCTTGCCGGCGACGATGACGTTCACGTAGTTGCGGCTCCGCAGGCAATGGTCGGCGACGGACAGCAGCGTGTTCGCGTCCGGCGGCAGGTAGACGCGGATGATCTCTGCCTTCTTGTTGACGACGTGATCGATGAAGCCCGGATCCTGATGTGAGAAGCCGTTGTGGTCCTGCCGCCAGACGTGCGAGCTGAGCAGGTAGTTGAGGGACGCCAGCGGACGCCGCCAGGGAATCGTCTGCGTCACCTTCAGCCACTTCGCGTGCTGGTTGAACATCGAGTCGACGATGTGGATGAACGCCTCGTAGCAGTTGAAGAGGCCGTGCCTGCCGGTCAGGAGGTAGCCCTCCAGCCAGCCCTGGCAGAGATGCTCGGAGAGGACCTCCATCACGCGCCCTTCGCGGCTCAGGCCCTCGTCGGTCGGGAGGATGTCCGCTTCCCAGACGCGGCTCGTGACCTCGAGAACGTCGCCGAGCCTGTTCGACTCCGTCTCGTCGGGGCCGAACAGGCGGAAGTTGCTTTCGTTCCGCGCGATCACGTCCCGGAGGAACGCCCCGAGGACGCGCGTTGCCTCCGCCAGGCTCGTGCCGGGCTGCTCGACGGCAACCGCGTAGTCGCGGAAATCGGGAAGCACGAGATCACGGAGCAACTCCCCGCCGTTCGCGTGCGGATTGGCGCTCATCCTGTGATCGCCGTGCGGCGCCACGCCCCGCAGCTCCTCGCGCAGCCGGCCCTGCTCGTCGAACAGCTCCTCGGGTCGGTAGCTCCGCATCCACTCTTCGAGCTGTCGTCGATGCTCGGCGTTGCCGCGCACCTCCGCGAGTGGAACCTGGTGCGATCGCCACGTTCCCTCGACGGGCAGGCCGTCGACCTCCTTCGGGCCGGTCCACCCTTTCGGGCTACGAAGGACGATCGCGGGCCAGTGCGGTCGCTCGGTCGCCCCGTGCTCCCGCGCCTCACTCTGGAGCTGCGCGATCTGGTCGAGCGCACGGTCGAGCGCTTCCGCAAAGCGCCGGTGCGCGTCGATGTGATCGTCGTCGGCTTCGATCGTGACACGGATCGGCGAGTAGCCGTATCCGCGCAGCAGGTCGTCGAGCTCGGCGTCGGGGATTCGCGCGAGCACGGTCGGGTTCGCGATCTTGTAGCCGTTCAGATGAAGGACCGGCAGCACGGCGCCGTCGGTGCGCGGGTTGAGGAACTTGTTCGCGTGCCAGCTCGTCGCCAGTGGTCCGGTCTCCGCCTCGCCGTCGCCCACGACGCACGCGACGATCAGGTCGGGGTTGTCGAACGCCGCTCCGAACGCGTGGGCGAGCGCGTAGCCGAGCTCACCGCCCTCGTGGATCGATCCCGGCGTCTCCGGTGCGGCGTGGCTGGGAATCCCGCCCGGGAAGGAGAACTGCTTGAAGAGCGCGCGGAGACCCGCCTCGTCGCAGGGAACGTTCGGGTACAGCTCGCTGTAGGTCTCCTCGAGGTATGCGTTCGCGACCAGGCCCGGACCGCCGTGGCCGGGGCCGGTGATGTAGATCGCGTTCAGGTCGCGCGCCCGAATCGCTCGGTTCAAGTGGACGTAGACGAGGTTGAGCCCGGGGGTCGTGCCGAAGTGGCCGAGCAGCCGCGGCTTGACGTGCTCGGCCGTGAGCGGCTCCTGCAGGAGTGGATTGTCGAGCAGGTAGATCTGTCCGACCGAGAGATAGTTCGCCGCCCGCCAGTAGGCGTCGAGCAGCTGCAATTCGGTGAGGTCAGGTTCCTTCTGGCTCACGGATGGTGATTCGATCACGAGTTGGGCCCACCGCGTCGAGCCCGACCTACGCAGCCTGCGTCGCCGATCCGTCGACTCCGATCAGGATCCCTCGCGTCGTCATCCGGCCCGCTGCCACTCCGGCGTCCCGTGCGGCCGGAGAATCAGGCTCGATCGCCGTCCGGAGCCGCTGTGCGAACTCACGCAACGCTCCGGGCCGGTCGAGGCT
>Ga0066652_100000744_pt1 | contig 16010 bp, 7 predicted proteins | sample GraSoiAngelo_101_FD_71413 | JGI IMG/M metagenome (GOLD analysis project Ga0066652, IMG submission 71413) | Grasslands soil microbial communities from the Angelo Coastal Reserve, California, USA - 14_0903_02_30cm | ecosystem: Environmental > Terrestrial > Soil > Grasslands | place: USA...
GCCGAGGCCTACAAGGTTAAGGACCTTCTCCGTTCGAAAGGCGTGCCCGTCATCCTGCGCCCGATGCTTACGCTCCCTCCCGATGAGGATGATCCTTACGATCGGTTGCTTTCCCAGCCTGCGGAGCTTGCCGCTGCGGGCGTGAAGTTCGCCATCGCTAGCTTTGATAATTCCTTCGCGCGGCGATTGGGACAAAACGCTGCGAACGCCGTCGCGCACGGCCTGCCGTACGATGAGGCGCTCAAGGCCGTCACGATTTATCCCGCGCAGATTTTTGGCCTCGGGGATCAGATCGGGACCATTGAGCAGGGCAAGCTTGCCAACCTCATTGTCACCAATGGCGACCCGCTCGAACTGACTACCGACGTCAAGTACCTCTTTATCCGGGGACAACTGACATCCCTGGAGAACCGGCACCTGCATCTTTACGAGAAGTACTTAAAGCGGCCGAAATCGCAGTAATTTGACCGAATCTGCAAATGTCGGGGAGCAGCATTCTTTCTCTTCCCTTCAGAAATAAAACCGCGCCCTAAGGTTAAATTCCAAGAAACTTTTTGCCCAAAGTTGCGTTCCTATAGTTGAACCCTATGCGCACACGCCTGTCCATCGCGCTCATAGCGCTTATTCTCACTGCCGGGATGCATCCTGCCCGTGCGCAGGACGAGCCGGGAAAAATCGTCGAGCAGTGTGTGAAGGCTGCCGGCGGCAGTAAGGCGCTCGGCAGGATTCAAACCTTAACCCTCGAAGGGACTTTCACGAGCGATGACGGAAAAACTGGAACGTACACGCTGGATACCAAGCTGCCGAACCGCTACTACTCGGAATTGCTGACCGGTGATAAGAACCTGATCGAGGCGTACAACGGGAAGTCGGCGTGGCATCAGAAGGCCGACGGAGAACTTGCCACGTTGGTGGGTCCCGAAGGGATGCAATTGGAAGCGGCGGCGCAGTATTACAACTCCCGGCTGCTCAACCTAAAAAAAAACAAAATCACGCTGGCGTTTGCGGGGCACGCGCAAGTGCGCGGAAGAGACGCGCTGCAACTCACGGTGACCACGGCGACGGGAGTAAAGCGGCAGGTATTCTTCGATCCTCAGACACACCTCATCGTTAAGGAAGCGGCGACCGTCGGCGGCGTCGAGGAAGAAATCCTCTACGACGACTACCGAACGGTGGATAACGTAAAGTTGCCCCACAAGATCGAGCTGCATCGCGGAAACAACAAGTACGACATCAACGTCACACGCGCGGCGATCAAGGGGACCGTTGGCGAACGTGTGTTTGATTTCCCCTTCAAGTCGCAAGTGAAGCTGCCGGACCTGAAAGCGTTGTTCAAAGAGATTGATGACAACCAGAAGGCCATCGACAAGCTCAAAGAGAATTACGCGGGATCGCAGTCCGCGGAAGAAACGGAATTCGAAGGCGATGGCAGAATGAAAAAGCATGACATCAACGAGTACACGTTTTTTTATCTCAACGGGGATGAGATCACTACACTGGTGAAGAAAGATGGCAAGCCGCTGAACGACACGGAACAAAAAAAGGAAAACGAGAAGACGCAAAAACGCATTGAAGAACACCAGAAACGCGCCACCAAGAAAGAAGCGAAGGAAGAAAAGGCAAAAGAAGAAGGAAAGAGCGAGGAAAAAGATGAGCCTGGGATTGAGATATTCCTGCGCGCGTGCCAGTTTGTGAATCCTCGGCGGGAGCGTTTTCGCGGGCAAGACGTGCTGGTTTTCGATTTCGAGCCGAATCCTGAATTCAAGGCGCACAAACTGGTTGAAAAAGTAGTGCAGAAACTCGCCGGAGTCGTTTGGGTGGACGAGAAGGCGCACGACGTGGCGCGGCTGGAAGCCTATTTCACCGGCGACATGAAAATTGCCGGCGGCTTGCTGGCGAACCTGCAGAAGGGCACCAGCTTCGTTTTCGAGCAATCGTTTGTGAATAATGAAGTGTGGCTGCCGACGTACATGGAGGCGCACGTTGGGGTGCGCCTCCTGCTGGTGAAAGGAATCAAGGCCAGCATCGTGACACGCTATTGGGACTACAGGAAATTCAACGTGGAGACGCTTTCCACAATCTTCAAGCCAAAGGGAGCGAGCGAAGCTCCTGCCGATCCTCCAACAAAACCCGAGTGAACGCTACCGAAGTGCACAGTGAGTCGCGCTAGATTCTCTGAGGTACAATCCTGCGCATGAACCCGGCGAACGATCCCGGCTCGGAAGGGAATTTCGGGAGAGCTTGGGTCTTTCTCTGTTTGGCGTTTTGCGCGCATGTAGCGGACGAGGCGCTGACGGGCTTCCTTCCCATTTATAACGCCACAGTTCTGGCGATGCGCAGCCAATACAAGTGGTTTCCGATGCCGACATTCGGATTCCGCGAATGGCTGGCCGGGCTTATCGTTGCGAATCTTGTTTTCTTACTGCTGACGCCGTTTGCGTTTCGAAACGCCTGGTGGTTGCGACCGCTGGCGTATTTCTACGCCGGCGTCCATTTTCTGAACGGAATGGGCCACACGCTGGCGACGATCCTTGGACAAACCGTTTCAACCATTCACTTCGCGCGTCCGGCGCCTGGCTTTTGTTCTTCTCCGCTGCTTTTCGCAGGTTCGATCTATCTTCTGATTCGTTTGCGTGCAACGCGCCGAAGCCTGGCAGCCGTTTCTTGAAGGTGTAAGGCAAGAATTTGAGGGAGAAACATGCGAAGAAATAATCGTCCTAACTTTTTCTTGATGTTCGTGGCTCTGCTGGCTTGCGCAAGGGCTGATTTGCGCGCGCAGGCAAAGCCGGAGATGAAGGCGGAAGACGCGCGGCTGCGCGTCGCTCTTGCAGGCCTTGTCCATGGCCATTCGTTCGGGTTTTTTGATCAGTTTCAGCACCGGACGGACCTGCAGGTCGTGGGAATCGCCGAAGCCGATCACCAACTCACGGAACAATTTGCAAAAAGATACGGCCTGCCGCGGGGTATCTTCTTTTCCGACCTGGAAGAGATGCTGAAGAAGACGCATCCGCAGGCGGTGCTCGCGTACACCAACACATTCGATCATCGCCGCGTGGTGGAAATCTGCGCGCGGCACGGCGTTCCGGTGATGATGGAAAAGCCCCTGGCGGTCAGCCTCGAGGATGCGCGTGCCATTGAGAGAGCTGCGCGTGAAGCCAAGATTCAGGTTTTGGTGAATTATGAGACCACCTGGTATCGCAGCAATCAGGCGGCTTATGACCTGGCCCATGAAAACGCGATTGGAGAAATTCGAAAAATTGTCGTGCACGATGGCCATCACGGCCCAAAAGAAATTAACGTCGGGCCCGAGTTTCTTGCCTGGCTCACCGATCCTAAACTGAACGGCGCGGGCGCCCTCTTTGATTTTGGCTGCTATGGCGCCGATCTGGCGACCTGGCTGATGGATGGCCGCCGGCCGGACTCAGTGACAGCGGTGACGCAGCAAATCAAGCCGGATGTGTACCCGCGAGTGGACGATGAAGCGACCATCATCCTGACTTATCCCCGCGCGCAAGCGATTATTCAGGCTTCCTGGAATTGGCCGTTCTCCAGAAAAGACATGGAAGTATACGCACAGAAGGGCTACGCCATTACCGTTGGACGCGATCAACTGCGCGTACGACTTCCCGAGAAAGAGGAGACCTCAGCCGAAGCCAAGCCACTGGAGAAATCGAAGGAAGATTCCGTTTCCTATTTGAGAGCAGTGCTTTTAGGGGGGATGAAACCGGAAGGACTGTCGTCGCTTGAAACGAATGTGATCGTTGCGGAAATTCTCGACGCTGCCAGACGGTCCGCGGCTACGGGCAAGACCATTTCCTTGGCGGGAATTCGCTAAACGCCTTGCGAGGCGCGATTTTTATTTTGCAGAAACGGAGCGGTCCAGCACTTCGCGGACCTTTTCCGAGAGGACTTGCGGCGTAAATGGTTTTTGCAGGAAGGAAATTCCTTCCTCAAGAGTCCCGTCTTGCGCGATCACGTTGTACGTGTAGCCCGACATATACAGTACCCGCAGATTGGGATAGCGCCCGGTCAGCCGCTTGGCTAGCTCGCGTCCGCTGGAACCTGGCATCACCACATCTGTCAAGAGCAGGTGGATTTCCGCGCCGTTGTTTCCGGCCAGGCGCTCTGCCTCCTCGGGTGTGTGCGCTTCGATTACCCTGTAGCCGCGCTGGGAAAGAACCATCTGCGCCAGCTCGCGTACGGCGGACTCGTCTTCAACAAGCAGGATGGTTTCGTGGGCTTTGCGCGCCGTGGAAGGGAGAGTCTCTTGAGCCGGCAGATCCTGGACTGCATCCTTGACACGGGGCAGATAAACTTTGAAGGTGGTGCCTCTTCCCAGCTCGCTGTACACCCAAACGTAGCCGCCGCTCTGCTTCACGATGCCGTACACCGTCGATAGACCAAGCCCGGTGCCGCGTCCGCTTTCCTTCGTGGTGTAAAACGGCTCGAAAATGTGCGCGACCGTTTCGGCGCTCATGCCGATGCCGGTGTCCGAAACCGCCAGCAGGACATACGGTCCCGGACGGACTATCGCGTGATCGAGCGTGTACGCGGAGTCCAGATCGGCGTTGCTTGTTTCAATGACGATGCGGCCGCCTTCAGGCAAGGCGTCACGCGCATTCACGACCAAATTCATGATGACCTGCTCGACTTGACCCGGGTCAGCCTTGATTGTGCCTACGTCCTTGGACACAAATGTTTTCATCTCGATGTTCGCGCTCATCAAGCGCCGGAGGAGGTGGTCGAGATTCACAACGATAGAGTTGAGATCGATGATTTTTGGCCGCAGAACTTGCTTGCGGCTGAAAGCGAGCAACTGCCGTACTAGCGTGACCGCGCGATCGGCGGCGTCTTCAATGCGCCGGATGTCGCTGTGCAGCGCAGGTTGATTCAAGCAGCGCTGCAAGGCGATCTCGATGTAACCTTTAATGATCGTTAGTAGATTATTGAAATCGTGCGCGACGCCGCCCGCCAGCCTGCCCACCGCTTCCATCTTGCGCGCCTGCTGGAGCTGGTTTTCGAGCAATTTGCGCTCGGTGATATCGACAATCAGGCCTTCCATGACGGGATGGCTATCACTGCCGCGCACCACGACTGCTGTGTCGCTGACCCAAATAATCTGTCCATCCTTGTGTGTAATGCGATATTCGGCCTGGAAGGGCTCGCCGCGCGAGCTGGCCTCCTCCGCGGCGTGCACTATGGGATGATCTTCGACAGGAATGTGGCGTATCCATTCCTTGGAAGTCGAGAGCCATTCGTCCGCCGAGTAGCCGAACATCGTTTCAATTTGGGGGCTGACATAGAGCCATTGGCCTTGAACGCCGAGTTCCGCAATGTAGCTAATGGCCGCGACCTGTTCGACGAGCATGCGGTATTTGATTTCGGCTTCGGTGCGAGCACGTTGCGCGCTGACTTTCTCCGTGATGTCGCGGCTCACGCAGATGGTGCCGCCATCGGACAGGGCGGTTATAGCCATTTCCATGGGGAGCGCGGTTCCGTCGGCATGATGTACGGTGATGGGCCCATACCATCTGCCATGTTGTTGCAACGCCCGACGAATGTCCTGTTCCACGGGAGCCACGTCTCGCTCCTGGGCGACCTCACGCCATGATTTTCCCAGCAATGTCTCCGGACCTGCGTCAGCGACCATTCGTGCGTACGCCGGATTTACGTAAATGTATTTTCCCGCCGCATCCAGGATGGCCATGCCGTTGATTGCCGAATCCATGGCCAGGGTATGCGTCTGCACGGCGTTCGCGCTTTTTGTCTCGCGAAACTGGCTAATTCCCAGGCGTGCGGCATAGCAGAGGATGGAAACTCCAAGAAGCGAGAAGCGAAGCAGGCGCCACTCTGCTTCCAGTTGTGCCACTTGCCAGAGAATGATCAATGGCGCAAGCGCGAACGTGGCGTTGGTTAGCATCAAATCGCCGACTGTCTTTTGCCGGATTCGCGAGCCAGCCTGGACCGCGGGACTGGGCTGCCATTGCGCCGCCCACATTGCAGCCACGAGAAACGGCAAAGTCCACAGCAGGTCTCGGAGCGTCCCTGTCGGAGCCGGCTTGACGACTTGCAGGTACTGAGCCACTGCCGCGCACACCGTCAAGAACAGCAGATAAAGAGTGAAACCGCCGTAGAGTTTCCGAAAGTGCTGCTTCCGCGCGCGCAGCGCCTGCAAGGCAGCCAACAGGGTGAGCGCCGCGTCTTCCACATTCTCGACGCGCATCTCACGCAGGAAGGCGGAGTAATCGTCAAGGCGGCGAGCCGGAAGGTAGTAAAACTCGACATAGATAAAGAAAAAGACGATTCCGATCTGTACGAAGTCGAGTGCGGATTCCGCGTCGATCCGGGGAGAATCCTTGTCCTGGTCCAGAAACAAAACCATCGCTAACAGCACGCTTTCCAGGCCGAATAGGAATCGCACAACCGAAGTTGAGGGCGGCTCGCTGTGCAGCACTATTTCGTAGTACATCCAGCCCAGGTTCGCCGCGCCCCACATGGCGACTCCTGCGCCGAAAATCAGCCAGAAGGGGCGGCTCAAGCCGTGTCCGCGTCGAAACGCCCCGAAGGCCATGGCCGCGGCAAAACCACAAGCGAAGATTTGAAGAAAATTTGCGAGCAGAGATCCAGTCGTAGTGGTGCCTAGCGTTGCCGCTTCGCAAAGATGCAGCGCAACGATTATCGCCACAAGGATCAGGGGCTTCCGGAGCATTCCTTGTTGTACTCTTTCGGGTTCGATTGCGGCTAATTGCCCAAATCTATTTTAGGGGGGAATTCCAAGGCCCTTAGCACAATCCGTCTCCGGACGTGCCCTGCCAGATACGGGACCGTGCAGGAATAGCCGAAGGTTGATTCTGACCAGGATTCAGTTTTGGCCGAGTTAGCGGCCTTCGAGGGGGTAGCGGTCCTGCGCCTGCACGGCAGCAGCAACGCGGCGGCGCAGCGCAATGGTGTCCACGGGCGGGCGCTTGGCGAAACGCTTGAGCACGGCCGTCTGCGTGGCCAGCATGTCGCCTTCGTGAATGGCGGCGATGGCGCGCCTGGCTTCACGCTCGACGCGCTCGGCGGCATCGTTGATGAACACGCGAGCGGTATCGATCATGGTCTGCGACGCGGATTCGCCCTTGGCCGCCGCGGCTTTTTGCGCGCGCAGCAGGCTGGATTCCATCGCGTAGATTTCCATCACGATATTCGACAGCGCGCCGATCAGTTCCTGTTCGTCGGCGAGCTTCTCGCGGAATTTCTGGACGGCGCCTCCGGCCGCTTGCAGGAACATTTTCTTGGCGTTGGCCACGACTCGGGATTCCCCGGCGAGCACGCCTTCCGGCGCTTCCTCGAAGGACGGCCCGGCAAGAATTTCATCCGCCAGCTTCATGGCCGCGGGAATTAGTGGAAGTTGCCCGCCCATGGCGCGCTTCATCAGCATTTGGATGATAAGCATGCGGTTAATTTCGTTGGTGCCTTCGAAGATGCGGTTGATGCGCGAATCGCGGTACGCGCGGCACACCGGATATTCTTCGTGGAAGCCGTAGCCGCCGAAAATCTGTACGGCTTCGTCCACCACAAAATCGAGCATTTCGCTGCCATAGACCTTGGCGATGGAGCTCTCGATGGCGTATTCCTCGAGAACTTTCATGGTGTTTTGGATTTTGTCGCCGGAGCCGGAAGCCGCCGTCATCGCCGCTTCGATGTTTCCCGCCGAACGGTAGACCATTGATTCCACGGCGAAAATCTGGATGGCCATCTCCGCCAGTTTTTCCTTCATCAATCCGAAATCGCCAATCTGTTTTCCAAACGCTTTGCGCTCTTTCGCATATTTCGAGGAGGTCATCAGCACGTGCTTCGAGCCGCCTACGCAGGAGGCGCCCAGCGTGAATCTCCCCGCATTCAGAATGTTAAAAGCCACGATGTGCCCGCGGCCGATTTCGTGCAGGAGGTTTTCTTTGGGCACCTTGCAGTTTTCCAGGAAAATCGGCGTTGTCGAGCTCCCGTGAATGCCCATCTTGTGCTCTTCGTTTCCGGGCTTGAAGCCGGGGAAAGTGCGCTCGACGATAAACGCCGTGAATTTTTCGCCGCCCACTTTAGCGAAGACGATGTAGACATCGGCGAACCCGCCGTTGGTGATCCACATTTTCTGGCCGTTGAGGATGTAGTGCGTGCCTTCTTTGTTCAGTTCCGCGCGCGTCAGAGAGTTCTGCGCGTCCGAACCTGCTTGCGGTTCCGAAAGGCAATAGGCGCCAATCCACTCGCCGGTGGCGAGCTTCGGCAAATACTTTTTCTTCTGCGCTTCCGTGCCGAAGTAAACGATGGGCAGCGTGCCGATGCCGGCGTGCGCCCCGTGCGTTACTGCAAAGCCGCCGTAGATCGAAAGTTTTTCCGTAAGGACCGTGGTGGAAATTTTGTCCAGGCCTGCGCCGCCGAATTCTTCCGGTACGCCTCCGCCCATCAAGCCGACTTCGCCGCCCTTTTTCACCAGTTGCGGCATCAGCCCGGGCTTCTTATTCTCCAAATCCTTGATGACCGGGAAGACTTCCTTGAGGACAAATTCTTCCGCCGTCTGCCCGATCAATTTCTGGTCGTCGGTCAAATCAGCAGGCGTGAATACATCGCCCGGCTGCGGCGATTCCAGGAGAAAGCTTCCTCCCTTTGCTGCCGGCTTGGTGAGAGTAGCAGTGGCCATGTCGGGCGCTCCTAGTGGGAAGTCTTTGTAACTGGTTCTTGATCTAACGGCTGTGGCAAACAACACAATCAATTCAATGCATTTTACTCCTGCACCCATTCCCAGTAAACACAGTTAAGTCACCCGTGTCGCAGGAGTTTTCAACTCCTTACAGTTGGCCGCTCTTACATTGAAACTGGCCAGGGAAGCATTCCGCTGTATAATCCACGCTCATTCCAAGCATTACTGAGGATCCGGATGAAACCGCTCAACTGTGCACGCACGCTTACTCTGCTCGTACTGATGTTCGGCACTCTCTTCCTCGCTGATCTTGCTGCGGCCCAGGCTCCGTCGCCCGTTTCAACGCTGCCCAGCGAAACGCCGTCGCAGTTTATTCCCGTCACCGATAGCTTTGACTACGCGCGGCGCGAGGTAATGATTCCCATGCGCGACGGAGTCAAGCTGCACACCGTCATTCTCGTGCCCAAAGGCGCCAGGAACGCTCCCATACTTTTTACGCGCACCCCTTATGATGCCAACGATCTCACTACTCGCGCCCACAGTTCACATCTCGGACCTAGCCTCCATGGCTATGACAACGCGCTCGAGGTCATTCTCGAAGGCGGTTACATTCGCGTCGTCCAGGATGTGCGCGGAAAGTACGGTTCCGAGGGCGACTATGTGATGACGCGACCGCTGCGCGGCCCGTTGAATTCCACGACGGTTGATCACTCGACCGACACGTACGACACCATCGACTGGCTGGTGAAAAATATTTCAGAGAGCAATGGCAGGGTTGGCATTCTCGGAATTTCGTACGACGGATTTTTGCCGTTGATGGCGCTGGTCAATCCGCATCCCGCGCTCAAAGTGGCCGTGCCAATGAACCCCATGGTCGATGGCTGGATGGGTGACGACTGGTTTCACTACGGCGCGTTTCGCGAACAGAACATGCCGTACATCTACGAGCAGGAAGCCACGCGCAAAAACGACGAGCACTGGTGGACCAGCCACTACGACGATTACGACATGTACCTGCAAGCGGGCTCGGCCGGCGAGCTTGGCCGCCGGCACGGACTCGAACAGATTGGCTTCTGGAGAAAAATTCTCGATCATCCGGCTTACGATGCTTTCTGGCAGCAGCAAGCGATGGACAAAATTCTTGCCGCACAGCCGCTGAAGGTTCCGACGATGCTGGTCGACAGCCTGTGGGATCAGGAAGACATTTACGGCGCGATGGCGGTCTACAGGGCCATCAAGCCGAAGGACAGCGGCAACGATAAAGTTTTCCTGGTGATAGGGCCGTGGCATCATGGGCAGGAGATCGATGACGCCAGCCGGCTGGGCGCGCTGAAATTCGGGAGCGATACCGGACTCTATTTTCGCAGAGAGATTCTGGCGCCCTTCCTCGCTCAATATCTGAAAGACGGCGCGCCGAAGAGCGACGTGGCGCCGGTGTCGGCATTTGAAACCGGCACGAACACCTGGCGACACTTGCCCGCGTGGCCCTCTGGCTGCGCCACCGGCTGCACCGTAAAACCGTCGCCACTCTATCTGACTGCGGGATCAAAGTTGAGCTTCACCGCGCCAGCCACGGGCGAAACCTCGTTCGATGAATACGTCTCAGACCCTGCCAAGCCAGTTCCTTACCGTGCGCGCCCTATCCAAGCGGTTGGCTACTCCAACGGCATGACCTGGTCGCAGTGGCTGGTGGACGACCAGCGCGAAGCGTCCGGCCGGCCGGATGTGGCCGTGTTCGTCACCGACGTCTTGAACGGGCCGGTGAAGATCAGCGGTCAGCCGATCGCCAATCTCGTTGCCTCCACCAGCGGCACGGACTCCGATTGGGTCGTCAAGCTGATCGACCTGTACCCTGACGAAGTGGGCGCGCAACCCGAAATGGGCGGCTATCAGCTTATGGTTGCCGCGGACATTTTCCGGGGCCGCTATCGCGAGAGTTTTGAAACTCCGAAATCTATCGCGCCAGACAAACCGCTGCTCTATCGTTTCGCGCTGCCCACGGCGAATCATGTGTTCCTGCCGGGCCATCGCATCATGGTGCAGATTCAGTCGAGCTGGTTCCCGCTTTACGATCGCAATCCACAAACTTTTGTTCCCAATATTTTCTGGGCCAAGCCGAGCGACTATCGCAAAGCCACGCAGCGCATTTATCACGCGCCGGGCCAGGCCACTTTCATTGAGTTGCCGGTCGTCACTGCGCCCTGACCCGCGACAATGCGCAGTCCAGTCACTCCTCCGCGGACAGTGGGTCATCGGCTTCCGAGTAGCCGGTGATCCGGCCACAATCGGAAGCAACTCCAAACGGAGCTTCCTACTTCCCACAACGGGGCTTCTGGAACGCTTTGCAGAACTTTAGTCAAGTGTCGTGTTCAACCGCTAAAGCGCAAGATCAAAAAGGCCCTTCCGCGTCTATCAGCTCTAACTACCAATCTAACCGCAATCCGAACTGGATCAGCCGCGGATTTGCGTTGCTGTCGCTCGTGATCGTGCCCGCGGTGGATGAAGTGGGCACGCCACCCGAGAACTGCAGGTTGCTCGAAGGCAGATTGAAGTTGACCTTGTTGAATATGTTAAAGAAGTCCATCCGGAACTGAAACCGGTGCATCTCTCCTAAGGGAAAGTTTTTCATAACGGCGAAATCCATATTTGTCAGCGTTGGCCCCGTGAAGCGATTGCGTCCAACATTTCCGATGGTTCCGGCAACCGGCTGCGTGAACAGCGGACAACCTGTATTGTGACAGTTGAAAACATTGTTGGGGTCCGAGTAATCGATGGTGATGTCAGTCACGCCCGGAGCAAAGTTGGGGCGGTCGGCAAACTGGTTCAAGCCGCTATAGTCAAAGGCAGTTCCCGCAAGGATCGTGAAGGGAAATCCGGATCGGTAATTGAAGATTCCGGAAGTGTCCCACCCGCCGATCACGTGGCCCAACGGGCCATGAACACCATTAAGCCAGCGGCGATGCGGACCAAAGGGAAGTTCGTAGATATAAGTCGCAACGACGCGATGAGTCACGTCAAACGAGGAACGTCCGCGTTCTACCCCGCGATTGCGTGGATCCGCGTAGGAACCAAACTCACCATCGGAACCAAAGAAACTGGAGTTGTCGTCCAAGGAGCGGCCAAACGTGTAGGAAGCCGTATAGCTAATCCCATGAACAGCCCGCTTATGGAAGGTGGCCACCAACCCGTTATAAGTCGAGTTGCTGACAAATGCCCCTTGGAAGATGCCCGCGTACTGTTGGAAAGGGAAAGTTCGCTGGTTCGGTGTCTGATCGCCTCGCCTGGTCGGGTCGACCACGGCCGTGACGGTCGGCTCATTGCCGTCCAGGAACGTGCCGAGCTTGCGACCCTGCGATCCAACATAAGAAATCCCAATCGAATAGTTGATTCCCAACTGCCGTTCGACTTCCAATGCGTAGTTCATCGCATAGGCCGTGCGGGCATTCAAGTCCCAGGCATTAAAAGTGATGATCCCGCGACTCCCGCCCGGCACCGTCCCATCCGCGGCGAAGAGGCTGCGATTCTGATTCAACGCGGTGCCCCAGGTGTAGGTCGACGTTGGAAGCGTGGTCGACAAGACCAGGGGCAAATTCAATCCCATATTGACGGGGATATTCGCAAAGATATCGTCAAAGCTCGCACGGAAACCCGTGCGAATCACGGTTTTCCCATCGCCAAACAACCAAGGTAGTATCTTCGGGTTCCAGGCAATCCCAAGCAACGGGGCGTAATTGTTGTAGTCGCCACTGAGTTGTCCACTCCGGGGCAGGAAAAAATTCACAGGAGTCAGGGTAATGGCGTCGCGACCAAGTTTCGTTGGGTCAATGTCAATTCGCAGGTTGGAATTCAGGGCCATCATGCCAATCCCCGGCACGAAGTTGCTCCCACGGTCAAGCTTTTCTCTGGATTGTCCAAAGTACTCCCAGCGAAATCCGTAGTTGATTGTCATGTTTTTTTTGGCCTTGAACGAGTCTTGCGCGTAATACGACCAAACGTATCGCGACCAGGTGCGAAATGTGCCGCCGGGTCCAGTTCTTAATGATCCCCTTTGCGGCTGTCCGGTGGCAAATCGCACAAAGCTCGGAAAGGAGATCGCTCCGCGATAGTTGCCGTTCAAGAACCGATTCGTTTGCTCGTGGCGCAACCCGCCACCGACCTTAAGCGTGTGGCGCGACCAGCCGTGTGGAGCGATTAAGGAAAGGTTATCGTAGGCTTCGATGGTGTTCGTGGCGCGCCCCTGGGGCATGTTCGTTCCGGCCCCCAGACCTCCGAAACCTGTAATGGAGATATTGGGCAGCCCTCCATCGAGAGGGTCCACCTTCGTGTCCACGTAGCCGGGTAGCGGATTTCCGCTCGCGTCAGTAAAGATGCTCGCCGGATTCAGGCTGACATCTGAAGGCGCAAACTTCGTGCGATTCCGCGAAAACGCCGCATGGGCTTCATTGACGAAACTTGCCCGGGCCCAGTTCTCTTGAATGAGCATGGAATGCTGACCGGGCAGATTGGTGATATTGCCGTGGAAGGGAAAGGTCAGACTTTGCACCTGGTCAGAGCTTCCGCGGAGCCAAGCATAACGCCCGGTGAGATGATGATTGGCAGTGATATTGTGATCCACGCGCCAGAAATAGGTGTCGTTGTTATTGATGGTGGCCGCGGTTCCCGTCCAGTTCGTGCCGCCAACCAGCGGTGTGTTCGCATCCGGGAAAAATGCCAGCACCTTCAGAGAGACCGGATCGGTGACTGTGGCCCGCTCTGCAACGGTTGGCACTCGAGCAGTAAGGGGTTGCTGAGTCTTATCCCGGAAGGCCTCGTAGCTAAAGAACCAAAAGGTCTTGTCGCGAACAATCCGGCCGCCAGCCGTGCCGCCGAACTGATGCCGGCGTAGTGCGTTCTTTGCCTTCCCTGCGCGATTCAAAAAGAAGTCATTGGCGTCCAGCAGGTCGTTCCGGCCGGTGTAAAAGAGCGTCCCGTGAAGCGCATTGGTGCCGGACTTGGTGATGATGGATACTTGGGCGCCGCTGCTGCGTCCGACATCCGTGCTGGCAATGCTGGTCTGAACATTAAACTCCTGGATGGCATCCGTCAGGTGGAACAGATTGAGGGGACCGTTAACCTGCGGGTCGTTGTTGCTCACGCCGTCCAAGGTGTAGTTGTTCGACTGAGTCCTCATACCAGCCACAGAAAAACCCACCACCTGAGTCCCTGGAGCGCCCTGTATCGTTCCGGGGGCCGTGAGCGCCAGAGCCAGAATATCGCGGCCAAGCATGGGCAGATTTGAAACCTCTTTCAGATCAACTGAGCGATTGACAGTGGTCCTGTCCGTCTCGATCAGCGGAATTTCCGACGTCACCTCCACGACTTGGGTGACCTCGCCAACCTCGAAGTGCAGGTCGGCCCGAACCACGGAGCCGACGTTCACGACGATTTCCGTATGGTGCAACCGGTGGAAGCCTTTGGCCTCGGCGAGCACTTCATATGTGGCAGGGCGTAGGGCTAGAAACTCAAAGTAGCCCTCGGAACTGGTTGTGAGGGTCTTCGCCTCCCCAGTGGCCACATTCCGAAGGGTCACTTGTGCCCCCGCAACAGTCGCGCCGCTTTGATCGTATGTGTTGCCCACCACGCTGCCCGTGGGCTGCTGAGCAAACGTGACGGAGCAGACCGCGATCATCAAGGCGCACAATGAGATACTCAGCCGTAGAAATCGACGGAATTTCATGTTCTCACCTCTTTTAACTGAACGATCGGCGGGTAACGCAAAGACACAATCCGTAGGCTGCTGAGAAGACAAGCGCCACTGGCCAAACACACCACCGTTGGCGATGGATTAACAAATCCAAGTATCGAAGTCAAGTCACAGATGATAAAAGAAAACTAAATTCACTGGTTATGGCCGTACTAGGAATCTGAGGGCTCATCAACCGTGATCGAAGCCACAGAGCCAACAGCGTCGAAGAGATGTTCTGGGCGTATCATCCGCAACCCGGGAAACTGAGCCAGTACACCTCCGCACCTTCGCGTGACTCTTCCGCTCGGTCCTTGTTATGCTGACACCCTCTCAATTCGACTTAGGAGTGGATATGATGCGCAACATTTTTTTGGCGATTCTTTTCTTTGCTTGTGCCGCAATTACTCCGGCGCAGCAGAATGGTTCGGCTTCACACTTCGATGGGAACTCTTGGTGGGCGCACGTCAAATTCCTGGCGGACGATTCTCTCGAAGGGCGCGACACCGGCAGCGAGGGGCTTCGCAAAGCCCAGGCTTACGCCGTCGAGCAACTTCAAAAAGTCGGCCTTGAGCCTGCCGGTTCGAACGGTTTCTACCAGCCCGTGCGTTTCAACCAATACGAAGTCGATGAAGCCAAGTCCTCGCTTGCTCTCATCACCAACGGCCAGGCGAAGCCACTTTCGTTTGCTGACGATGCCTTCATTGGCACTCGCGCCACGCATGCTTCCGTCACGCTTTCCGCCCCTCTGGTTTTCGTCGGCTATGGTCTGCAAATTCCAGAAAAAAATCTCGATGAATTAGCCGGGCTTGACCTCAAGGGAAAAATCGTCGTCTATCTTGCCGGATCTCCTTCAGATATTCCTACGGCCCTTGCATCACACTATCAAACCGCTGCTGAGCGCTGGAAATCGCTGCGCGCTGCCGGCGCGATCGGCACCGTCACGATTATGAATCCCGCGTCCATGGATATTCCCTGGCCACGCATTTCCGTCAATCGCAATCACCCGTCGATGGATCTTGCCGACGCCGAGTTCAATGAAACTCCGGGCCAGCAGCTGGGAGTAACATTCAACCCCGCTTCCGCCGAACAATTGTTCACCGGCTCCGGCCACACCTTCGCGGAAATCGCCGCTCTGGGCAAAGACCGCAAGCCTCTTCCGCACTTTCCTTTGGCTGTTTCGCTCAAAGCGAATGCCGTCATACTCACGAAGTCTCTCGAATCCTCCAACATCGTCGCCAAACTGCCGGGTTCCGACCCTTCTCTCAAGAATGAATTCGTCGTTCTCTCCGCACACATAGACCACGTCGGCATCGGCGCGCCCATCAACGGGGATCGCATTTACAACGGCGCGATGGATGACGGCTCCGGCAGCGCCCTCGTAATGGATATTGCAGCAAACTTGAAAGCGCATCCCGAGAAAATTCAGCGCTCGATCCTGTTCCTTCTGGTTACTGCCGAAGAGAAAGGTCTGCTCGGTTCAAAATATTTCGCCGCGCATCCCACAGTTCCGGCGAAATCCATGGTGGCGGACGTCAACGTGGATATGTTTCTTCCCATCGTTCCCCTGAAAATCTTGAAAATTGAGGGCATTGAAGAATCCGACCTAGG
>Ga0066652_100000745_pt1 | contig 15993 bp, 14 predicted proteins | sample GraSoiAngelo_101_FD_71413 | JGI IMG/M metagenome (GOLD analysis project Ga0066652, IMG submission 71413) | Grasslands soil microbial communities from the Angelo Coastal Reserve, California, USA - 14_0903_02_30cm | ecosystem: Environmental > Terrestrial > Soil > Grasslands | place: USA...
CTCCCGGGCTCGCCGCCGCCGGCGCCATCGCGGGGATCGCGGCGATCGAAGCGTTCGTGCACGCACGACACATGAACGCGGTGGAGAGGCGGTTCGGCGCCGCGCTGGAACCACTCGCGGACGGCCTCGCCATTCGCCTCACGCTGCGCTGACGGCGATCTCCGGCTCGACGTCGGGAGCGTGGTCATCGAGCGTCCCGCGACGCTCGGCCGACGCGGCGGGGCGCGCGGTCAACGCGCTCCAGAGAACCAGTGCGGCGACCAGCGGTGCATAGGTGTACACCTGCGGCACGAGCGGCAGCCAGAGCTTGAGCTGCGGCACGGGTCGCGGGACGAGCACCGCGAGCACGACGAGCGACGCCGTGGCCTGCCGGTGCATGGACAGCACGTACCACCCGACGGGGAGCAGCGCCACGTACGAATAGTCCTTCATGCGTGGCATCACGAGCGCGTACACGGCGAGCGTGACGAGAACGACGAGCAGCGGATCGCTCGCGGCCGCGGTACGTTGCGCACGCCACCAGCGCACGGTGAGCCAGAAGACCGCCGCGATCGCGGCGAGGTAGAGAAGGTAGGCCGTCGCCGCAGGGAGAGGCAGGCGAAGTCCGCGCAGCTGATCGATCAGGTCTTCCATCAGACCCAGCATCGACGGATCGCCCCACCCTCGCTCGCCCAGCGCGGAGACGCTCGCGAGGAACTCACGCGTCTGTCCAGGCAGCAGCACGGCGTTGGCGCCGACGGCGAGCGCGAAGACCACCGCGCCGCCGAGGAAGGGCGACCATCTCGGGCGCTCGTCGATCACGAGCAGCAGGCCGAGGAAGAACACCGGTGTCAGCTTGGCCTGGGCGGCGACGACGACGAGCAGCGCGAACGTCCACCATCGGCGCGAGAGCAGCGCGGCGAACCCCAGCCAGAGCAGGAACTGCTCGAAGATCGCGATGTTCCCCGACGTGAAGTCGACGAGCGCCGCGGAGCCGAAGGCAAAGGTGAAGTAGAACAACGCCGGAATCGACGCCGGCTCGGTGGAGATGCGCCGAGTCCAGAGCCGCACCGTCGCGACGAACGCGGCAAGCTTGAGCGCGAGCCACAGCACCTTGGTCGCGGCGACGTTGAGCACCGAGAGGGGAGCGAACGCGGCGGCGACGAGCGGCGGATACACGAAGTGCAGGTATTCCGGCTGGCCGGGTATGGGCCCGTACGGCGAGACGCCATGGGCGAACGCCCGTCCACCCCACCAGTAGACCATCACGTCCCACTGGTAGACGTGCAGCTTGCCGAGGATCTGCCAGAGCGCCGCGAGCACGACGACCGCAGCCCACGCCTCGAGGGCGAGCTGCCAGCGTGGACGAGCGAGTGCGCGCCGCAGGATGGTCGGCATGTCGGTGGACGGGAGGGGCGAAACGTTCCGCCGGACGGTCGGCGGCCCTGGCCTCCCTGCTGACGAGCAGGCGGCGCCCGCCGTATCAGCTCAGAACGAGGCGCGCAGCCCGCCCGAGATCGTACGACCCTGGCGGATCGTCAGGTTGTCCGGCTCGCCGAGCTGTCCGCCGAACAGGTTGTCACCGATGACGAGCAGCTCGAGTCCTCGGCCGACGTCGCGCGAGGCGGACAATCGGAGATGTGTGTCGCCGTCGTAGGAGCGCCAGAAGGCGCGAAGCCGCGAACCGGTCACCGCGCGCTGCTCCGCGCCATCGGAGCTCGTGTAGGCGCGCGACAGCGCGACACGGTCGTAGTTGATCCAGTCGATCGCGCGCGTCGCGGCGAGCGTCGTCGACCAGCCTGCGCCCGTCCAGCTCGCGTTGAGACTCGCCGTCCGCGCCGGCACGGCGAGCATCCGATCGCCAGCGCGCAGGTCGCCCAGGTAGCCATCGGCTACGGTGCGGACGCGGCTATCGACGCTCGTGAACGTCCCCCTCACGCCGAGTGCGCCGCGTCGCAGCGCGGCCTGCATCTCCCATCCACGATTCGTGATCTCGCCGACGTTCTCGGGCTGGAAGCGAATGCGGCGCTCCGGAGTTCCGGCGCGCAGCTGCGTGTCGACGGCGACCGCGACGTTTTGGATCAAGCCGGTGGCCCGCTGGTCAAACCGCGTCGCCTGCAGCGAGAACATGTTGCCGGCGTACAGCTCGATGCCGCTCTCGACGCCGGTCTGGACCTCGGGATCGAGTCCTTGCCTCATCCCCATCGCGGACATCGGGTCGCCCCACGCACCGCGAACCGTCGTCGTGGGCGGCCGGATTCCCTTGCCGTACGAGCTGCGCAGCTTCATCTCGATCGGCCCGAGCGACCGTACGAATGCGACGCCGAGGAGCGGCAGCACGGGATAGCGGTCGTCGCCGGAGAACGCGTCGTTGCGCTCGAGGCGCAGACCGCCGGTGACGAACAACGCATCGCGCCACGCGGTGCTGACCTGCGCGAGCATCCCCGTGTTGTGATTCCACGCGCTCGATACGCCGTCGACGACGGAGGAGTAGCGCTGGCCCGGCGACGGCGGCGCGACGGCGAGCGTGGCGGAGCGCTGGCGCAGCACCGATTGCTCGGCGCTCAGCGTGAGCGTCGTGGCGGGAATCGCGCCGCCGCCGCCCATCTGCGCCACGCTGCTCGCGCGCAACGTCGTGCGGTCCGCGCTTCCCGCCGCTCCTCGACGCGACGGATCGACTCCCGCATCGAACGGATTTGTCGCGTCGGCGACGTTGTCGAGCCGATAGCCGTCGATGCCGGCGAGCAGGGTGTGCGTCCACACGCCGTGCGTCGTGATGGTCGCGCTGCCGCCCAGCGTGTAGAGCCGCACGTGCTGATCGCCATCGCGTGGCGTTGGCGCGGAATACCGGACGTAGCCACCGTCGCCGGGCCCGCGCGCGCCGCCCTGTGTCGGGTAGGCTCCGGTAGGATCGTCGCCCGTAGGGGCAGCCGGCGCGACGACGAGCGGATTGTTGCCGATCCCGGCATGACGGTCAAACAGCCGCGCGCTTCCGCTCAACGTGGTGCTCGCGGAGACGTGTCTCGCATCGCCGACGAGCGTCATCTGCCGGCTCTGCGCCGACGGGAACACGGCGCCCGTCTGGCCGAACTCCAGGGCGAGGCCGCCAGAGCGCAGGTTCGTCCCGCCGCGAATGGCGATGCGCTGATCGTGCGTCGGCACGAGGCTCGTGCCGAACTGGGTCGCGCTCGCGCCGGCGAGACTGCTCACCTGCACGCCGACACCGGAGGACGAGGCCCCGTCGTGGCGCGTGATCACATTGATCACGCCGCTGATGGCGTCGGAACCATAGAGCGCCGACCCCTGTGGTCCGCGGATCACCTCCACGCGGTCGACGACGTCGGGGTCGAGCTGCGTGACGAGCAGCGGGTTCGCCACCTCGACGCCGTCGATGTACATCTTCGGATAGCTCGTCGAGAACGAGCTGGCGCCGCGGACGCCGCCGTACTGAGCGACAAGGCTGCCGGGTGCCTGGTCCCACAGCCAGAGGCCGGGCACGTACGCATCCAGAGCCGTCGCGAGGCCACCGACTCCTCCAAGCCGCAGCTCCTCGCCGTCGATGACCTCGACACCGACCGCCGACGGGCGACGCGATGCGGCGACCGCATTCCCGGTGACGATGACGCGCTCGAGGACGCTCACCCTCGCAGGTTCGGCCACACGAGCGCCGGCCGTCGGGGCCAGCACGACCTTGCGTGCGACGACGGACGCCTGGACGCTCATCCCGGAGAGCAGCGTCGCAAGCACGAGCCCCAGCGGCCGCCGTTCGGCGACGACGCAGACCGTGCGGTCGAGCGGCAGCAGATCGCTGGAGTAGGCGAGAGGCACACCCGAGCTGGCGCCGAGCCGGTCGAGTGCATCGCGCAGCGAGACACCGCGCGCCCGCAGCGTGACGAGGGCGTCGAGCGGCGCCGGCCACGCTCCTTCGTGTGTCGCGACCTCGCTCGCCACGGCGGTGCAGGGAGGACTCGGCTGGGCGCCCGCGCGCGCTCCCGTCGTAGTCGCGGCGAACACCGCGCCCACGCCGATGGCGCGCCGGTACACGCGCCGCGCGCGGTCAGCGTGCGCCAGCCGCACCGAGTCGCAGGGTATCGCCGGCCCGCGTCACGGATCCGCCGAGCACGGCCGCGAGCACGCGCCCGACATCGTCTGGGGCAGCGCGGTCGAAGGTGGCGGTCAGGCGTCTGGACGCGATGGCCGAGTCGGTCACGATCAGCTCCACCCCATACCACCGCCGAAGTTCCTGCGCGACGGCCGTGAGCGAGGCGTCGCGGAACTCGAGGACCCCTCGCGTCCACGACAGCTCGGCTTCGGTGTCCACGCCGCGCTCCACGCGCATGGCTCCTCGGGTGACCTCGGCCCTGTCGCCCGCATGCAGCACGGTCGGTGTGGAAGCCGGCGCTCGTGTAGCCACGACGTCGACCGCACCCGAGGTCACGGCGACGCGGGTACCGCTCAGGGAATCGCTGCGGACCGAGAACGTCGTTCCGACGTCGCGAAGCGTCGCACTCGGCGTTCGCACGACGAACGGATGTGCATCGTCATGTACCACGTCGAAGTACGCCTGACCTTCCAGCTCGATCGAGCGCGTGCCGGCACCGTAGCCGCTTCCGAGTGCGAGGCGGCTCGCGGGGCCGAGCATCACCGTCGAGCCATCGACGAGCTTCACCGTGTCGACCGCCCCGGTGCGCGTTCGATAGATGCGAGAGGCGGTGGCGGTGTGACCAGTGGAAGTCGGCGAGCCCGCGGGCCGGCTGGCCCGCCAGACGAGACTGACGCCGGCGACCAGCAGCACCGCAGCTGCGGCGCGCAGCCCCGCGGTCCTCCAGCGCGAGCGGATCTGCCGCAGCGGAGCACTGGGGCGCGGGCGCAGGGGAATCACGTCGGGTGACGACGGCGCGGGACCCGTGGAGGGGATGTCTCGCCGCGCCATCACCGAGGCGAGCGCCGTGTCCACCTCTCCAGGGGAGAGAGGGCTTTCGCCAGGCTGCTCCAGCGCGGCGTCGAGAGCATTCACGAGCGCGGCGTGCTCGGGGTCGCGCGCAAGCTGCGCTCTGATGCGCTGCTCCTCCTCGGGCGAGCTTTGACCCGCGAGAAAGCGGGCCAGAGCTTCCCAGTGGGCGTCGAGATCCGGCTGCTCGCGGTCGTCGGTCATGCTGCTGAGACACCCGAATGGAAGAACACCCTACGCCGTCCGGCCGGCTACCCGGCTCGCATCGTGCGAAGCCCGCGGTGAATTAGATTGCTCGCCCATGCCCGGCCCTCGCCAGCAACGATACGCCGACCGTGGATGAATCGGAACTGCTGGCGCGACTGCGTCAGGGCGACGACGACGCCTTCGCGACCATCTTCCGCGAGCACTACTCGTGGCTCGTGCTCTCAGCGGGTCGACTGCTCGGTGATCGCTCGCTGGCTGAAGAGGTCGTGCAGGACGTCATGCTCGAGCTCTGGCGACGGCGCGAGGAGCTGACGCTCACCGGACCACTGCGAGCGTACCTGCATCAGTCAGCGCGCAATCGGGCGCTGAATCATCTGCGGCACGGGCGGACCGTCCGGCAATCGGAGCCGTATGTGCGTCCTCCGACGGCGGCGCCCCGCACGGATGCGCGCGTCTCGTCGCGCGAGCTCCAGGCGGCGGTGGCGGAAGCGATGGCGGAGCTGTCACCGCCGCAGCGCGAAGTATTCGAGATGAGCCGGCGCGATGGACTGACCTATCCCGAGATCGCCAGCGTGCTGGACATCTCGGTGAAGACCGTGGAAGCGCGCATGGGGAGGGCGCTGCGTCACCTGCGCGAGCGTCTCGCGCCGTGGCTGCCGTCCGGCGGCGGTTGGTGAACCGTCGCGTCGCGCGTGTGCGATTCCTCGTTCGCTCGCGCAACCGGACTCTTGACAGACGTCGCCTGAATCTCTAGCATGTCACGGGTCGCGCGTCGCGCGCCCACGAATGACGATCATGACCAAGAACTGCACGCTTAAGCCAGGGAATAATATTAATCGGAGCCTCTTCTGGAGACTTGGCTAGCGCGCGTGTGCAGGTCACGCTGAGAAGCGCCCGCCAGGTCTCACCTGGCGGGCGCTTTTGCAGGTAAGCAGGTAAGGAAGAAGATCGGCAGAGTCGCACGCCGGCTCGGTACGATGCCGCCAGCATCAATGATGGGGTGTAGGTCAATTGGCAGACCGCCCGACTGTTAATCGGGAAGTTGCAGGTTCGAGCCCTGCCGCCCCAGTTCTCGTTTCCTCGCGCCCGCATACTCCGGAGAGCCTGCGCATGACACCGTCCACCGTCGCCCCACATCCGCTCGACGAGATCTCGCTCGGCCTGATCGTGCAGATTCGTGAGCGGCTCCTCAAGGCTCAGGCGGTCGGCACGAAAGTGTACCGTCTCGAGTCAGGGGATCCGAACTTCTCGGTCCCGCCGCATGTGCTGGAGGCGGTGAACAAGGCGGGCGCCGCGGGCAAGACGCACTACATCCCGAACAGCGGGATCCCCGAGCTGCGCAAGGCGCTCGCGGAGAAGGTCGTCCGCAAGAACGGCATCGCCGGCGTGACGGACGAGGACATCTTCCTGACGAACGGTGCGATGCACGCACTGTACGTGACGTTCGGCGCGCTGTTGTCGCCGGGCGACGAAGTGATCCTCCCGGACCCGATGTGGACCGAAGTCGGCGAGAACATTCGCCTGGCGGGGGGCGTCACCGTCGGGGTGCCACTGCGTGCCGATCGCGATTTCGAGTACGACCCGGCCGAGATCGAGGCGGCGATCACGCCGCGCACGGTCGCGATCTTCCTCAACACGCCGCAGAACCCGACGGGCGCGGTGCTCTCCGAGCAGACTCTGCGTGAGATCGCCGAGATCGCCAAGCGGCATGACCTGTGGCTGGTCTCGGACGAGGCGTACGAGGACGTGATCTACGCGCCGCACAAGCATTTCTCGATCGGCTCGCTCGTACCGGACTACGCCGAGAAGGTGGTGAGCATCTTCTCGTTCTCGAAGAGCTATGCGATGAGCGGGCTGCGCACGGGATACATCGTGGCGCGCTCACCGATCCTCCACGACCGCATCCCGAAGCTGCTTCGCTGCACGATCAACGGCGTGAACAGCCTGGCACAGTGGGCGGCGCTCGCCGCGGTGACCGGCGACCAGTCGCAGCTCGCGCAGATGGTCTCCGAGTACATCGTCCGCCGCGACGCGCTCATCTCCGCCCTGTCGACCATCGAAGGCGTGCGACCGTTCACGCCTCGGGGCGCCTTCTACGTGTGGGCGGAGCTCGATCCGGCGATCTATGCGCGATTGGGCGTCGCGGACGCGAACGAGCTCTCGGACAAGCTGGCGGCGATCGGCATCGGAAGCGCGCCGGGCAGTGCGTTCGGTCAGACGTGCGACGACGCGATTCGCTTCGCCTACAGCTGCGCCACGCCGATGGTGAAGGAAGGGGCCGAGGCGTTGAAGCATGCACTGAGCAACCCCGACGTGCTGCACGGGAGAACCCCGGCGTGACGAACGAGCTTCGTGTCGTGCTGGGCGAATACGACACGGGCTGGCACGATCCCGTGACGTCGCTGGAACGTGCGTCGGCGCTGGTCCGACGCGCGGCGCGTCATGGAGCACACCTGGTGGCGCTCCCCGAGATGTGCCTCTCCGGCTTCACCATGGAGCCGAAGGCGCACGCCGTCACGCTCGACTCCCCGCACGTGCGCGCGCTGGCTGGCATTGCCGCGGAGAACGAGGTGCATGTACTGGCCGGTGTGGCCGCGCGCGAGCTCGTCGAGGGACGGGAGGTGTTCCAGAACACGGCCCTACTGTTCGGTCCCGGGGGAGAGCTCGAGGCGTCGTACCGGAAGCAGAAGCTGTTCGCGTATGCCAGCGAGCACGCCAGCTACGAGCCTGGTGACGGGCCGGCGACCGCGATGGTGCACGGGGTGCGGATCGGCCTCTTCATCTGCTACGACCTGCGGTTTCCCGAGCTGTTCCGCGCCGTGGCGCCCGACGTCGATGCGATGTTCATCATCGCGAACTGGCCGTCCGGCCGCCGACCGCACTGGGATGCGCTGCTCCCGGCGCGCGCGATCGAGAACCAGTGCTACGTCGTGGGGGTGAACCGGATCGGCGACGCGGGCGGGCTGTCGTACGACGGCGGCTCGGCGGCGTACGACCCGTGGGGCGAGCGACTGCAACCGACGACGTTGGCGGACCAAACCGCCGGCTACGTTGTGCTGCGCGCGGAGCGAGTCGCCGAGATCCGCTCGCGGTATCCGTTCATCCGCGACCTCGTCCGCGAGCAGAGTCCCGTCGGCGCGTAAACCGCCCCGAACCGACGCAACGCCGTCGGAGCGGGCGAGTCACGGACTGCACGGTTCACGACGCCGCGCGAGCGCGCACTTCGTCGGGTCGATCCTCTTCCAGCGGCGACGGCTCGCGTGATCGATGCGCGGTGGCCGGTATCCCGCCCATCGTGAGCACGACCGCAGCGACGACGAGAATCGCGCTGACGATGACGCGACCACCGAGCAGATCGTCGCCGACGAGTACGCCGAGCACGAGGGCGACCACTGGATTGACGAAGGCATAGCTGCTGACCGCCGCGGGAGAGGCGACGCGCAGCAGCCAGGTGAACGACGCGAAGGCGAGCACCGTGCCACAGAGCACGAGGAAGAGCAGTGCGATCACCGCGCGCATCGTGAGCTGAGCGACACTGAATCGGGCGAGCTCGCCGTGGAGCAGGCTCGCCGCGAAGGTCCACAGCGCTCCGGTCGCGAGCTGCATCGCGGTCGCCTGAGTGGCGACGGCGGGACGTGCCCCGTGCCGGCCGACAAGGGAGCCCACCGCCCAGCAGAAGGCACCGAACGAGATGATGAGCCGGTCGCTGAGCAGGCCGGCGTGGAATGCGCTGCCTCCCGCGAGAATCCCGACACCGAGCATTCCCACGACGATGCCGACGATGACCCGCACGCTGGGCATGGAGCGGAGGCGTGCGGATTCCATCGCCACGATCCAGAGGGGGATCGTCGAGGAGTAGAGCGCCGCCTGGCCGGACGACATCCGCTGCTCCGCCCATACGATCGAGACGTGACTGCCGAGGAAGAGGAACAGGCCGGCGACTGCCGCCGTGCGCCACTGTGCGAGCGTCGGTCGCCGCAGCTCACGTCGCCACGCGAGCCACGCGCCGAGGATGAGCGCTCCCCCCGTGCACCGCACGACGATGATCAGGATGGGCGGGACGACGAGCACCGCATACCGTACGGCGAGGAACGTCGTACCCCAGAAGAGATAGACCGCGGCGAAGGCCGCGAGCAGCGCCGCGCGCGGAGGATGGTGCTGGCTCACGACCGTTCCGGGCTCTCGTAGACGACGTCGAAGTGTGCGACGCGATCCTCGCGCTCGACGAGGTAGCGATCGTGGACCGCAGCCGAAATGGTTTGTGGCGGTGGTGCCAGATGGAATCGTGCGGGAACCGCGAAAAGGCGCGCCGGAGGGCGGGAAGCCGCTATTCGCGGTAGGGCGACTCGTGATAGGGCGACTCGCCATCCTCGAAGAAGAGATCGTCGAACTTCTCCTTCACTCGAATGGGGATCGCGCCCGGCTCGCCGGCAAGGCTGCGCACGAGATCCACGAGCATCGGGCTCAGGTGCGAGCCGTAGCGCGCAAGCACCGCCGCTCGCTCGCGCCTGCGCAGCAGGAACGAGAGGATGGGCATGTCCGCCTTCGCGCCATTGCAGGGCTGACAGGCGAGCACGAGGTTGTCGCGCCGATCGTAAGCGCTCTGGCCGCGACGCGGTGTGACGTGATCGAGCGTGATGGTGGACTCGGCGACCTGCTGGCCGCAGTACGCGCAGACGGACCCGTGTTTGGCGAGGAGCCATCGCCGGGTCTCGGCGTAGGCAGTGCGGCTGGTCGATGTCGACGTCAGCTGTGGGGCGGCCCTTCCACCTCGGCGCGGGCGCCGGCCCCGGCGGTCGGATGATCTCTTCAGAACTGTACTCAGAAACAGTGCTCCGTGATGGCCGGCAATGCCGACCGGTGTACATGAATGTACCCCGTTGACGAGCAAAGGGCTCCCAAGGCACCGGACTCTGCCATGAGCGGCGGAATGCGAAGCGGGGTGCACCGGCCGGTGCACCCCGCTTCGCATGGACTCAGGAGGCCGTCAGAAGGCGACGGCGCCCTCGATCATGAAGCCCTGGAACTTGCCACCGTTGCGGATGTCGGTCGCGGGGAAGTTCTCGTAGTTCTGCCGCACGAACTCGAGCTTCGAGAGCACGTTCGGGGTGACGAACCAGCCGCCACCGGCCTGGTAGCGCTTGACCGAGATGTCGTTCGGGATGCCGGCCAGCTCGCCGTGCACCGAGTTAACGCGGCCGCCGAGGTAGAGCTTGTTGCCGGCGAAGCGATACAGGCCTTCGCCAACCAGCTGGCGCAGCGTGCGGCGATCGGTCTCGTTCGAGGCGGCACCCGTCATGGTCTCGATGTTTCCGAAGAGCTCGACGGCGCCGACCTTCACGAAGGGGTTCACCACGAAGGCGGTGACCATGTTCCTCATGCCGGACTGGATCGCGCCGGACCAGGCGTTCGCGGATTCGGTCGAGGTCGTATTCTCGAGCACGTCGTAGTAGCGGGAGCCAGCGCGGTCACCACTGGTGAGCGTGCCGCTCGCAGAGCGGTCCTTCTTGTACAGCGAGCCGGTGAGACGGACGCGGATGTCGCTTCGGACCTGCTTGTCGACGCCGATCTTGGCGAGGTAGGTCGGGCCACGCTGTCCTGGAGCCGTCACCTGGCCCTTCACCTCGCCGCCCGTCATGCCGAACATCGCGAGGTAGCCGTTCTTGCGAAGGTACGCTTCGGCGCCGATCTCGGTCGTGAAGGCGTCGATCACGAAGTTGCCGACGAACGGATTGTAGAGCGTCATCCCGTTGTCGCTGCGGCGGAAGTGCTGGTCACCGTAGTTCACCTCGAAGTGACCGACCTTCAGCGAGGCGACCTCCATGATCTTGTCGAGTGTCTTGCTCTCGAACGGCGAGGCGTCGATCAGGAAGTAGCCGTCCTTCACCCACGACTCGTTGTGGTGGCGTGCCGAGGCGTAGGTCTCGACGGCGACGCGGATGCCGCGCGCGAGTTGGACGTTCAGATACAGGTTCGCGTCGGCATTGTTGAAGCCCGAGCCGATGGCGATGAGCTGATTCTGGTTCACCCCACTGACGACCTTCGGCGCTGCCTTGTTCTCGTGTGTCAGGTTCTGGAACTGCTGGGCGAAGGCGCCCCCCCACGAGAGCTTGAAGCCGGTGTAGGACGCGCCGGGCTCCTTCGGGGATTCGAAGACGTTGAGGCCGCGCTGGTCGAGCGGGCGCATGTGCTGAATCTCGACCGCCGGCGTGTAGTAGCGAACCGCCTTCGGGGTCGCCTTCTTGGCGGGCTGCGAGTCCGTCGCCGCGGGCTGCGAGTCGGGCGCCGTGAAGGCCGCGGTGGGCGAGGCGGGCTTCGAGATGGTGTCCTTCGAAGCGACGGTGACCGTGGCGTTCTGCGCGAGAGCTGGTGCGGCCGCCACGAGGGCCGCGAAGAGGAAGAAACGGGTGGTCAACATGGGAGGGTTCCTCAGTGATTGCTACGGTGTGATCAGCTCTTGAGCAGCAGGTCGTAATTCACCTTCACGGTCGGTCCGACCTTGATGCGGCCGAACATCAGCGTTGGCGGCTTCAGCCCGTATTCGGTCATGTCGAGGTCGTAGCTGCCCGTGATGTGGAGCATGGCACCTTCGGGCTTGCCTTCGGCCTTCAACGTGATCGGCTTGGTGACGCCGCCGAGGAGGAGCGTGCCGTTGATCGTTCCGGCGACGCCATCGGCGGTGCGGGAGACGTCGTAGTCGGAGAGGCTGAACTCGATCGTCTTGTTGTCGGAAAGCTTGATCGCCTTTCGCATGTGCTCGTTCATCGTTCCATTGCCGCAGTCGAGCCGCTCGGCGGGGACGGTAACGCGGACGGTCTTCACGCCCTTGTCGCCGGTGAGCAGCTGCGGGATGGCATTCGCACCCGTCGCCTCGACCACGGCGTTCACTTCGGCGGCCTTGCAGCTGAAGCTGCGAATGGATGAGGTGCCGTCGATCCAGAGGCGGCTTTGCGGCTGCAGCACGAGCAGCTCGTTCGCGATCGTCCACGCCCCCGAAGCGGGGACGAGGATCGCAAGGGCGAGCATGGTGGATTTGATGTTGACTTTCATCGTCGGGCCTCCTGGCTTCCGACCTTCATTGTGCTGTTCGCATGACTCGCGATTCGTGATTCGAAGATCGCGATTCCAGCGGAGGCTTTCCGTGGGGTGAAGTGCGGAACGTTCTCGGTGATTCCGCTTCCGCTCGGGAGGGAAACTCCCGACAGGGATGCCGCTCAGCGGCGCGCGAGGCGCGCCGAGCAGAGGGTGTCCGGTCCCGCGTCGGCGAGTGTGAGCACGACGTTGCCCGCGTCCGGGATGTTGCTCTCGATTCGGACGGGGATTCGGCAGCGGTCGTCGGAGATCGAGAAGCGGATCGTGCCCTCGCCCTTGTAGTGCTGGGGGTCCCGCACGCGCATCTCCACGACGACGGTGTTGAAGCTCCCGGCGGGGGTGCTCACCTGCTCGCGCCCGAGCATGCGCACCAGGGTCGGGCTGCGCTCGGCGTCGAAGTGGCGGTCGAAGCGCAGCGTCGAGTCCGACGCGGACGAGAGCGTACGGACGAAGTAGATGAACGAGAGCTCGTCGAGCGGTGCGCTCGTCGGGCTGATCCCCGCATCGCCGTTGTTGGCCCGCCAGCGGCGCTCGTCGGGGAAGAGCTCGACCGACTCATCGCGCCGCGCGAGGAGGTGCCGTTCCCGCTTCTCAAAGCGCATCGCCGCCATGCGCTCGGGATCGAGCCACGACGTGGACTTCTGGCTGACCGTGAGCGGGCCGACGCGAGCGGTAAAGTCGAAGTGAAGCTCGTAGGTCGGTACGCCGCGAACGACGACGGGGCCCGCGATCCACATCGTGCCGCGACCGCCGATACCACGCACTCTGCCGTCGTACACGAGTCGTTCCCCGACGGCGAAGGGCAGCGCGGTCGAAGCCTGCGCGCGTGCCTCGCTGGCGACGGCGGCGAAGGCAGCGACGGCGAGTCCAAGACGAATGGCGGTCATCATTGCGGGCGACTCCGAGGCGGGCACGTGCCTAGAAAGTCGCCGGTGAGGGACCCCGGGTCCGTCGGGTGGAGTACCACACTCCGGCCGGAAACTCCTTGTGCGCTGTCGGGAGTTTCCCAATCGCCGAGGCTGCCAAGGCCGGTTGACCGGAGTGGCGTCTCGAAGGTTCGGGCGATAGAGTCAGGGAGCGGGGTCGGCCGCCCCGCGATCCCCGCCGCGACGGAGCGAGGGCGTGAGACGACTTGGGGTACTCGTACTGACAGCAGTGTCAGCGGTGGCCTGCCACCGCGGCGCGCGCTCGCCCGGCGCCTCGTTCGTCGGCGCCTCGCTCCTCGAGCCACTCTCCGAGGCCGAGGCCGCGCACGACGAGCTTCTGCGCGCGGACATCGCACGCGCCGATTCGGTGATGCACCGCGGGATGGCCGACGGGCTCGCCGCGAACCTCACCGACGACGTCGTCTATCTTCGCGGTGGGCTGCCGATCCTGCGGGGACGCGACGCGGCGCGGGCGATCGTGGCCGCGGAGTCGCTCGCGGTGCCGTTCGCCGTGCGGTGGCAGCCGGTGCGTGCCGAGGCGAGCCGAGACGGCCAGAGCGGGTACAGCTATGGCTACACGATCGTGAGCACGTCGATGAACGGCGCGCCGACGATTCGTGTAGACCGCTACATCGCCTATTGGCGCCATCTGCCCGTGGGCTGGCGCATCGCGGCGTACGCGGAGACGTACGGCGCGCCGCCGACGACGCTGTCACTGCCGCCGGCGGCGAGTTCCGCCGCGATCCCGGACGTCGGGATGGAGCGCGGAACGGGTCCCCTCGAGGCGATTCGTACGGCCGACGTCGAGTTCTCGAGCGACGCGATGAAGATGGGCACCGGCGTCGCATTCGGTCGGTACGCCGCAGCGGATGCGCAGATCTTCTCCGGCCCGGGCGAGTTCATCAGCGGACCACACGCGATCAGCGAGTCGTTCGGACCGCCGACGGAGAAGAACACGCTCGTCTGGCATCCGGTGCACGGCGAGGTCGCGGCCTCGGGCGATCTGGGCTTCACCGTCGGCAACGCGGTTTTCAACGGCGTGCGTGAGGACGGCGCGAAGATCGAGCGCTACTCCAAGTACCTCACCGTCTGGAAGAAACAGCGCGACGGAACGTGGCGCTACGTCGTGGACGGAGGGAGCGCGCGGCCGCAGTAGCTCAGGTGATGAACGGCGTGATGATCGCCGTCACCTGCGCCGTGCCGAGGGGCTCGTCGAACGCCTGAGACGCCGCGGTGGCGCCGCCCGTCGAGGCGCTGGCCACGTTCACCCCGCCCTGCGTGGTGACGTCCTCTCCAGCGTAGATCGCCTGGGCGAACGCTGGCAGATCGTCCGCGCTGCTGCCGGTGATCCATGCCTTCTTGCCGCGCATGCGACGCACCTCGGCCGCGTGGCGACCCTCCACCGAATGCATCGCGAGCACGTAGGTCAGGGCCTGCTTGTCCGCGATCAGCGCCTGGACCTGCCCCTTGTACGCGCGCACGCCGAGATCCTCGAACGCCTGGGCGAGCATGCGAAAGGTCTCGTACTGACCCGTGGCGAACGCGAAGCCGGGGACGGCGCCCTTGCCCGTGAAATCGAACGTCGTCGGTCGAGGCACGGGCGTGCCGGACCGCGCCGTGATCAAGGTCGCCAGCGTGCCCACGTGCAGTGACTCCTGCGCGCCCAGCGTCGTGAAGACGGTGACATCCGCCGTGGGAATGAAGCCCGCCGCGGCCGATGCGCGTGCGTAGAGCTCCGACTGGAGGTATGCCACCTGTTGCAGGAGCCGCAGCGAGTCGACGACGACGTCGGCTGCGGCGATCGCGGACGACGACTCGGACGAGGAGATCGGGGAATCGTTCGGCATCGGTGATCACCCGCCCCCGTTCGGGCCCTGGACGAACGCCGAGGGCACGTTCGCGAACGCCAGCTTGTCGACGAGGTATCCCTGGATGAGAGTCGCCGACTTGGTCGGGCGAAAGGCGTCGTCCGTCGCGGCGGGGCTGAATGCGTTGGTCTTCGGCTGTTGCAAGTCGCGGATGGTGGAGGAATGACGCCCCTCGACCGAAACGATCTTGGCGAGCGCGAGCAGCGTCGGGCCCGCCGTGAGATACTGCGCCGCGCCGTTGTACGTCGCGATACCGAGATCCTCGAGCGTCTGGGCCGCCGTGAGCACCGCCGTGCGGTCCGCGAAGTTGACCCCTCGGAAGGTCGCGGTGATCGGAACTGCGTCATCCGCACCAAGCGTCCCCTCGAAGAAGGCGCGATGGGACAGCTCGTGATCGCGGATCTCCGTGAGCACGGTCTGCTCGCCGCTGGCGATGTTCGACGTCTCGAACGCGGCGACGACGCGCGTGTAGAACGCCGCCTCGATCTGTTCGAGCACGGAGGCGAACTGCAGGATCGCCACGTCGCCCTGCTCGAAGTCGATCAACACGGGGTTGCCGGATCCTGGGACACCGTTGCCCGGATCGGTGACGGAGTCGGAGTCGCAGGCGGCGACGAACCGGGGCAGCAGCGCGATCGTGCCGCCGAGTCCCACGAGACGCAGGAAGCCACGCCGCGAGGTCGTGGCGTGCAGGTCGGTGACGCGCTCGATCGTACGCGGCGAAGATTCGCCGCGCGTGGTGTGGTCCGTCATGGTTCTCCCGTGCGTGGCGGAGGCCCCGATAGCGCACCCTCCGCGAAGGAAACCTACCGAGTGGACGGGGCGAATGGATCGACGACCCGTGCGGGCGGTGCGAGGTCCGGGTCGGCGCGGCGGGTGGGGGGCGTGGTACTCGACGTGGGGCGGTCGCCGTCCGATCTTCGACCGAGCCGATGAACACGAGCCTCGACGTGCGTCTCCTCCGCCGGTC
>Ga0066652_100000747_pt1 | contig 15988 bp, 17 predicted proteins | sample GraSoiAngelo_101_FD_71413 | JGI IMG/M metagenome (GOLD analysis project Ga0066652, IMG submission 71413) | Grasslands soil microbial communities from the Angelo Coastal Reserve, California, USA - 14_0903_02_30cm | ecosystem: Environmental > Terrestrial > Soil > Grasslands | place: USA...
CGTGTCGGCCCAGCGCGGCGCTGAGCTGACCGCGCGGCGGAGATACTTACACTCTCGGCGCGTGTCGGCGCGTGATCTCGTTCAATGCCCACGCGGCGTGCTCGCGCACGAGAGGCTCGGGGTCCACGAGCGCTTGCTGGAGGGCCGGGACGTCTTCCACAGCGCCGACGTTGCCGAGCACCACTGCGGAGTTACGCCGCAGGCCGCGGAGCTTGACCCGCTTCATCGGCGAGCCCTTGAAGGACGCCGAGAACTCCTCCTGCGACATCGCGAGGAGTTCACGCGCGAGCTGACGCGCGTCCTTCCCTGCGAGCACGTCGCGCGGTGCGAACGCCGGCTCCTTCAGCTCTTGCGCGAACCGTTCATTCCACGGACACACCTCCTGGGACGAGTGGAGATACACCCATATTGCGATCCCGCTCGCCACTGGAGCGAGAACTCTCAAGGGGGCAACACTTAGAGGCTAGGGCGTGTGCGCAAACCCGGGTGCGCGCCGGTCAACGCGCGCCCGGTGCACTGGGCTGCCGCAGGAGCGCGCGCACGGCGGCCAGCACCTCGGGCCGGGCGATGACGCCCGCGTGGTCGGCGCCCGGCACCTCGAGCAGTCGCGCCCCGGGCCACCGCGCCGCGAGCGCGCGGCCGTTCACGAGCAACGGGTCGCCCGTCCCCGCCGCGATGAGCACCGGCACGCGGGACGCCGCGATCCGCTCGGCCGGGGGCGTCAGCGCGGCGAGGCCGCGCAGGATGGCGATGGATCGGGCCGGCGGGATCGCGGCGAGTTGCGCAGCGCTCGCCCGCTCGGCCGCGGCGGCCGGCATTGCGGGAAAGAGCCAGCGGAAGAAGCCGACCCACCCGGCCCCGCCTTCCAGGTTGGCGATCCAGGGGCTCCTGGCCGCCGCGTCGGCGGCCGAGTCGGCGTAGAGCGGCGCGGCGACGAGCGCGGCGGAGGCGACGCGCTCCGGGTAGCGTGCAGCGACGTTCGCCGCCACGAGCGCGCCCATCGAGTGCCCCACGAGGTGCGCGCGCCGGACGTGCAGGCGGTCGAGCAGGCGGACCACGTCGTCGGCCATTGCGGTGCCGTACCGGGCGGGGTCGGTGAACGTGCTGCTCCGGCCGTGGCCACGCTGGTCGAGCGCGATCACCCGGTAGCCGAGCGCGAGCGAGTCGCCGACGCCGTCCGCCGCCCAGTCGTCCAGGCTCTGCGCCATACCGTGGAGCAGCACCACCGCCTCGCCCGTGCCGGCCTCGCGGTAGCGGAGGCGGGCGTCGTCCGAGATGAAGAACTGATCGGGCGCCGTCGCGAGGCCGACGGCGGTGGGGGCGGCCGGGCGCGCGCGCGCCGAGCACGTGGCGATGCCGGCGCCAGCGACCGTGAAGGCGAGACCGAGGACGGCAACCGCCCGTGCGACTCCGGGAGGGGGACGGAACAGTGTGCGCACGGAAGGACCTCGGGGCGGCAGGAGACTGGCCGCGCGACGTGGGCGGAAGCGCGCCGGGGCACGCCCAACGTACGGTCGCGCCGGGCGCGCGCAATCCGCCTTTGCGCACAGGCCCCACCCCACCGCCTGCGTGCCTGGTCGCCGGCGGATGCGGGCCTCAATCAGACCGAGCATGTGAGCGGAACTCGTTTCTGCTCAGGCGCAGTTCTTCAACCGACAGTCACGCTCCGCTGAGCGGCAGCCCTGCTCGTCGAAGCGCCCACGACGCATGCTCGCGCACGAGCGGCTCGGGATCATCGAGTGCGCGAGTGAGCACCTGCACGTCCTCCACCTTCTCCATCTGCGACGCCGTTCGCACGTTCCCGAGCACCACCGCCGCGTTGCGCTTTAGGCCACGCAGCTTCGCGCGTTTCATCGGCGAGCCCTTGAACCCAACGCGGAACTCCTCCAGCGACATCGCGAGCAGCTCGCGCGCGAGCGTCCGCGCATCCTTCCCCGCGAGCACCTCGCGCGCCGCGAACGCGGGCTCCTTCAGCTCCTGCGCGAACTTCACGTTCCACGGACACACGTCCTGGGAGGAGTGGCGGTATGCCTATTTTGCGATTCCGCTCTCGACTGGACGGCCAACCCTTGTAAGGAGAATGGTTTAGCCAACCCGCCCGTAATGGTTCAATTATAGAGAGCGAAGGTAGCGCCCCGGCCTTGACATGATATGTTATAACAGGTATGTTAGAACATGCCTCGTGATCAGCGCGCCGCACCCGTGTTCCGACCGACCATCTCCGCCGAGGAGCGAGCCGCCGTGCGGCTCGCCCGCTTGAGCGCCGCGATGACCCACGAGATGGAGCAGGTGCTCAAGCCGTTCGGCCTCACGACGATCCAGTACAATGCGCTTCGCATCCTGAACGGCGCCGGGCCCGAGGGGCTCTGTGGCACCGAGCTGTCCGCGCGGCTGATCTCCAAGGCGCCGGATGTGCCGCGGCTGCTTGACCGGCTGGCCGACGCGGGGCTCATCGTCCGTGAACGTGATCCGGAGAACCGGCGGTTCGTCCGCGCGCGCATCGCTCCGGCCGGCGTCGAGCGCCTGATCGAGTCGGCGCCCGCGGTCGCCGCGATGCACCGGCGGCACTGGAAGGGGCTGACGCGCGAGCAGCTTGACGCGCTCGTCGCGTTGCTCGGCCAAGTCGAGCGCCCCGCGTAGCCCAAGTACGGCGCCGCACGCCGCGTCTGCTCCAAGGACTGTTATAACAGCGCAAGTCATAACATTGCTGTCCCGAATCTCATCACCTCTTTCTCCTAGGCCACTGACATGAGCACCTCGACGACCTACACCATCGGCATCATCGGCGCGGGCAACATGGGCGCCGCGTTCGCGAAGCGCCTCGCCGCCGCCGGCCACCGCGTCGCAATCACCGCGACCGACGCGTCGCAGGCCGAGCAGGCGGCGCGGGCAGCCGGCGCCGGCGCGCGCGCCGTTCCCGCGGCCGAGGTGGCACGCGGTGCCGACCTGCTCATCCTCGCGGTGCCGTACGGGGCCGCCGTCGACGCGCTCCGCGCCGCGGGTGATCTCGCCGGCACCACGGTGATCGACATCTCGAACCCGCTCAAGCCCGACATGTCCGGACTCCAGGTCGGCCACACGACGTCGGCGGCGGAGGAGATCCAGCGCGCGGTCCCGACTGCGCGCGTCGTGAAGGCGTTCAACACGATCTTCGCGCCGCTCCTCGCCGGTGACGCGCGCGCCCAGGTCTTCTTCGCCGGCGACGACGCCGAGGCGAAGGAGCGGGTGCGCGCAGTGATCGACAGCGCGGGCTTCGAGGCCGTCGACGCGGGCCCGCTCGCCAACGCGCGGCACCTCGAGCCGGCGGGCATGCTGAACATCTACTTCGCGTACGTCGCCGGGCGCGGCCCGGTCGCGGCGCCCGCGTGGGTCGCGGTTGCATAAGCTCGGCCTGACCTCCGCCTGACCTCCACCTGAGGAACTCCATCATGAGCACCACGAGCACCACGAGCACCACGAATACCGAGACGCCCCTCCCGTGGACGCGCGGGTCGCGCGCCCTGCTGCCCGATGCGTTCCGCCTCGGGCCCGTCCGCCTCGCCGTGACGGAGCTCGACCGCGCGGTCGACTTCTACACGCGCGTCGTCGGCCTCGCGGTTGCGGGGCGCGGCCGCGAGGGCGAGCACGAGGTCGCGCACCTGCACGCGGGCGGCGAGGACGTCGTCGTGCTCCAGCAGGAGCCCGACGCGCGGCCAGCCGGCAACCACCTCCGCCATGCGGGGCTCTACCACGTGGCCCTCAACTACCCGACGCGCTTGGAGCTCGCGCGCACGCTGCGGCGCATCGTCGATTCCGGCACGCGGATCGGCGCCTCGGACCACGCGACCCACGAGGCGATCTACCTGGCCGACCCGGACGGCAACGGCCTCGAGCTCGCCTGGGACCGGCCCAAGGAGCAGTGGCCGCGGACGGTGGAGACGTACATGCACCTCGCCCGCATGTCCCTCGACTTCGACGGCCTGCACGCTTTGACGGCGCACGAGCCGTTGATACCGGCTGCCGCGCCGGGGCTCCGGGTGGGGCACCTGCACCTGCACGTCGGCGACGTGCAGCGCGGCATCGACTTCTACGTCGGGCTGCTCGGCCTCGAGCTGCAGTTCGACCTCGGCACCGCGGCATTCACCTCGGCAGGCGGCTACCACCACCACCTCGGCTTCAACACCTGGCGCGGCGAGGGCGCGCCCCCGGTCCCGCCCGGCGTGGTCGGCCTGCGCCAGTGGCGGATCTACCTGCCCACCGCTGCCGATGTGGATGCGGCCCGCGTCCGACTCGCCGCCGGAGGCGCCCCGGTCACGCCCGCGGGGCCGGATGCGTTCACGACGGCCGACCCGTGGGGCATCCCGCTCTACGTCGGCGTCGACCCCGCACGCTGAGCGCGGACCGGAGGGACGGCTGCGTCCTCCGCGCGTCGCACCGACGCGCTTGCGGGTCGTCGAATGTGTCGGATGCGCGCTGCCGTTTTGGTCCCACATCTGAAGGCCTGCAACACCATAGTCGACCCTGATCATCGGAGAGAGAACATGCCATCACCAACCGCCGTTCGTGTCGCACTCGTCCTGTGTCTCGGACTAAGCGCTTGCAGTCCGGGAAGCGACACACGGGCCAGCGAGACCGCCGCAGCCGCGGCGCCGGCGCCGGCGCAGGTCGCGAGCGCCGATCTCACGGCATCGAACGCGCTCAACTTCCATGTGCTCGACTACGTCGGGTGGAACAACCACGACATCGACGTCTTCCGCCGCCTGCATACCGCAGACGTCAAGGTGCAGTCGGGTGCGTACAAGACCGAGGGCATCGACCAGCATGTGGCGGCCCTGCAGCCATTCTGGAAGCCCGAGGCGCTAGTGACCAACCACAACCCGATTGTCGCCGAAGGGGAGTGGACGTGCATGGTCGGAACCTTGGCTGGGGGCACTTCGAAGATGGTCACCCTCGCGAAGTGGCGAGACGGCGCGATCAGCGAGGAGTACATCCTGAGCAATCTGCTCTCTCCGGGCGCGGCGAGGCCGGCAGTGAGCGGCTCGCCCGTCGCGACCATCACGAACCGGAGCCCGGAGATGAAGCGGCAGGTCGGGGCCGAGCTCGGATGGAGCTGCAGCATGGATCGAACGGCCGACGGCAAGCTGGTCATCTCGCTCAGCAAGGCGGGCGGCACGGCAGCGCAACAGATGGTCTTCGTCCAGTAGCTCTGCGCCCCCAGCCAGGCGTCGCGGCGCTTGGGCCGCGACGACCGAACGGGAATCACGACATGCTGCACGCGCCGCCTGTCGCCTGTCGCCGTGTTCGACGACTCGCGGCGGCTCTCCCGATTGATCGGGCGTCCGACGACGTCGCTCTCCGCGATGGTGGCCCGGGCGCTCGGCTCGCTCGCACCCACCCGAAGGCCGTGACCGTCCCCCGCCGCCGGAGCGTCCTCTGGGCTCTCACAGCGGCGGCGGACGCGATGCTGCACCTCCTCGGCCGGTAGTCCGCGCGAACGGTGCAGCCGAAGCGGAGCGGACGTGCCTATCCGCCCTCGAGGCGGCGCCGCGCCCATATCACGTGTTCTCGTACCATCTCGTCGGGCTCCTCATCGCGCACGCGCTCGAGGAGCCCGACGTCGTTCGCGGTGCCCACGTTTCCGAGCACCACGGCGGCGTTACGCTTCAACCCCCGCAGCTTCGCGCGCTTCATGGGCGAGCCCTTGAACGCGGCGCTGAACTCCGGCTGCGTCATGCCTAATAGCTCGCGTGCGAGCGTGCGCGCGTCCTTGCCTGCGAGCATCTCGCGCGGCGCGTACGGCGAATCGTCGGGCAGCTCGCGCGAGAACCGCTCGTTCCACGGACACACATCCTGACACACGTCGCATCCATAGATGCGATCCCCGATCCCCTCCCGCAGCTCCACCGGGATCTCCTCACGCAGCTCGATCGTGAGGTACGAGATGCACCGCCGTGCATCGAGCTCCCTCGGCGCCGTGATCGCCTGCGTCGGACACGCCTCGATGCACCGCGTGCACGTCCCGCAGCGGTCCGCCTCGAACGGCTCGTCCGTCGCCAGCTCGAGATCGAGCACGAGCGCGCCGAGAAAGAAGAACGACCCGCGCTCCGGATGAATAAGGTTCGTGTTCTTCCCGAACCAGCCGAGCCCCGCGCGCCGCGCCAGATCGCGCTCGAGCAGCGGCCCCGTGTCGACGTACGGCTTGCCGAGCACCTCGCGTCCGGCATCGCTCGACACACGGCGGTGCAGCTCGCGCAGCATCGCGTTCATCACGTCGTGGTAGTCGTCGCCGCGTGCGTAGCGCGCCACGGGACCGCTCGGCTCCCTGCCACCGTAGTCGAGCGCGACGACGATCGCGTGCGTCGTGCCGGGCAGCGGCAGCCGCGTGTCGCGCCGCTTCTCGGCGCCGCGCCCGAGGTACGCCATCGTCCCCGCGCGACCCTCGCGCAGCCACGTCTCGAACTCCGGCGAGGTCTCCGCTGGCCCGAGCGCCGTGATGCCGACGAGATCGAACCCGATCGCGTACGCGTGCGCCTTCGCGAGGCGGGCCAGCTCGTGGGCGCTCGGTGCCGGTGCGAGCGCGACGGCTTGCCCGTGAGTCACGGCTTGCTCACGGCCCAGCGCGCGAACCGCACCACGTCGTCAGCCGGCGGCACCGCATCGTAGCTGCCGTACGCGGTGTGCATCCGCCACCGCAGATAGTCGCGCGCGGGCAGGGGAAGGAAGGGGAAGCGATACCACCAGCCGCGTCGCCGGAATCGCCACGCGACCCGCACGAGCGCGCTCGCGGTGCGCGGATCGCGCAGCGCGTGCGCTGCGAGCACGAGAGTGAGACGCGGCCAGCCCATTGGCGTAAGTTCGTCGAACGTACGAAGTCGTTCAACCATCGCGACGCGCGGACGCCTCCGGCCGCTTTGGTGCATCCCTCGGAGCGCCACTGGACACCGTCGCTGCCCCGTGGGAGCATTGCCGGAGACACTCTCACTCCACATGCGCGTCGCCACGCTCCTTTTCGCCGCTGTCCTGCTCGCGGCCTGCTCCGCCGAGCCGTCCCCGGATCAGCTCAAGTCCACGCTGACGCAGCACCCGGAGATCCTGTACGACGCCATCCGGGCGCACCCGCAGGAGTTCGTCACACTCCTCGACAGCGCCGCCCGGGCCACGTCCCGCGCTCGCCAGGCGTCGAGCGAGCAGGCCGAAGAGCGGCGCATCGAGGCGGAGATCGCGCATCCTCGGCAGCCCGATCTCAGGCGCGGCGTCTACTTCGGCAATCCCTCGGCGCCGATCACCATCGTCGAGTACACCGACTTCGAGTGCCCGTACTGCCGCCAGGAGCATCCCGTGATCGTGGAGCTGTTCAAGCGCTACGGTGATCGGGTGCGGCTCGTGGTGAAGGACATGCCGATGCCCTTCCATCCGCGTGCGATGCCGGCGGCGCGCATGTTCGAGGCGGTGGCGATGCAGGACGCGTCGAAGGCGCCGAAGTTCTACGACGTCATGTACGACCACCAGGAGCGGCTGATCGCCGAAGGCGACCGCTTCCTCGAGGAGACCGTCCGGTCGCTCGGGTTGGACGTCGCCCGCGCGAAGCGGGACGCAGCGAGCGAGACCGTGACGGCGCGCATCTCGGCGGACGTGGCCGAGGCGCAGCGATTCGGGTTCACCGGAACCCCGGGATTCCTCGTGAACGGGGTCCTGCTGGAGGGGGCCTATCCGTTGGAAACATTTGCGCGCATAATCGACCGGCAGCTCGCGACGACCCGAAGCCGGTGAGCCGTGGCTCGCAGCACCCGCTTCTCTTCAATCTCCAGTTGAGGCTCACCCCATGAAAGCTCGCGTCTTCCCCGCGATCGCCGCGCTGTTGGTGCTCGCGGCCTGTTCGACACCCGACTCTCCGACTTCTCCCGCGCCGAGCGATCCGTCGTACAGCCAGAACCCGAACGACGAGATCCAGAACGATCCGAAGGTCCACGTGCATCTCGCACGAGGCCACGCGCGTCCGGGCGGCGGAGGGGCGAAGCTGCTCCAGTATCACGGCGGAGCAATCATGACCAGCACGGCGGTGCAGGCGATTTTCTGGGGGCAGGCGTGGAGCAGCTCGAGCTTCGTCGGCGACAAGATCACTGGGCTCGCCACGTTCTACGGCAAGGTCGGCGGCTCGAACTACATGAAGACCAACACCGAGTACACCGGAACCAACGGTACGGTGGGCAGTGGCGTCGCCTACGGAGGCTCGACGACGGATAACAGCGCGGCCCCGACAGGATCGCCGAAGGTGTCGGACATCCTCGCCGAAGTGTGCAAGGTGATCGCCAAGCCGGAATCGAACGGCTACTACCCCGTCTACGTGGACACGCCGCGCGGTCATGCCGGCTACTGCGCCTGGCACAGCTACGGCACGTGCGGCGGCACGCCGGTGCAGATCGCCTTCTTCTTCAACCTCGACGACGACTTCGGCTGCGATCCGGAATCTCCCAGCTCGACCGGCCATTCGCAGGGTCTCGCGGCGCTTGCCAACGTCAGCGGGCACGAGCTCAGCGAGGCGGTCACCGATCCGCGCAACGGCGGCTGGTGGGACGCGAGCGGCGCCGAGAACGCCGACAAATGCGCCTGGACGTATGGGGGGCTGGTGAGCTTCGGCGGCACTTCGTGGAAGATCCAGGGCAACTGGTCCAACCAGGCCTACGCCAACAAGAGCGGCTACGACGGAGCCGGCTGCATCTCCGGCTGATCGTCGGTGATGGGGTGGTGACGCGTGACGAGAGCCGCCGGCGAGCCTGCCGGCGGCTCTCATCGCGTCACTGAGTCACTGAGTCACTGAGTCACTGAGTCACTGAGTCACTGAGTCACTGCTAGAGGAACGACCTTCCGTCGAGCGACTCGGGCAGCTCGATTCGCAGAGCGTCTAACGCGCTCGCGAACACGTCGGTCGTGCGACGCGGCGCGCGCATCGTTGGCCGGTTCGTGAGCAGCGGCACGAGCATGTGATCGCGATGCAGCGCGCCGTGCGCGCTCAGATGCGGGATCGGCTCGTAGCGCGCGCGGAAGTCCCAGCCCGGTGTCGCCGAGAGGATGATGTCGCCCGCGCGTGACGAGCCGGCCAGCGTCACGATCTGCACGAGCCCATCCGGATAGTCGCCCTCCGACGATGCGTCGAACATCTCGTCGGCATTCCCTGCGACGTCGCCTCCGACACCGAGCGGATCTCCCGTCTCGCGCCGATAGCGGAACGTCGCGCCCTCTCGCTCCACGATCGCCGATCCCCGCTGCGCACTTCGCACGAGGCATCGTGCGTCGCTGATGGGAAGCAGCATCAGGTCCACCGCCTCGCGCGCTAGCAGCGCGTCGGCGAGCTCGCCATGGCTCGACGCGAGCGCGGGCCACCACGCGCGCTCGCGCTGATCGAGCTCGAGATAGAGGTGCGCCATCGCGTTCCCGCTCACCATCACCGCCGCGTCGGGCGCGACGCCGGCGGACCATGGGTGCGCGACCGTGCGGAGGCCGGTCTCGCCCACGACCGCCACGAGATCCTCGTGCGTGTGCACCGGTGTGTGGCCGTGGTCGCTCACGACCCAGAGGTGCGTGTCCTCCCACCACCCGCCACGCTCCGCGTCGTCGCGCAGCCGACCCACCACGTCGTCCACGATGTGCATCGCCTCGTGCACGAGTGGATCGTCGTGCCCCCGTGCGTGCGACGCCTTGTCCACGCCGGTGAACGCGGCGAACAGGAAATCCGGCCGCTCCTCGCGCATGCGACGCACGATCACCTCGGCCGACTCCCGATCTACGTCGAGCCAGCGCTCGGCGCGGCCACGGAAGTGCGTCATCGTGGCGCGCACCGCCGACCGCATCGTCAGCGCGCCGATGCACCGCGCCGGATCGAGCCCCCGCGTCACCACGCTCAACGCCGCGATGCTGTTCGGCACGAGCTCGAAGATCGTCGGCGCGCCCGCGTCGAGATCGTCGTCGAATCGGCGCAGCTGATGGCCGACGTAGCTGCGCGCGTAGTCCGGCCACCCGCATGTCGTGCGCGCGCGGTCGTACCAGCGCAACCCCGGAATCCCGATCGGCCCGGGGAATCGCCCCATGAGGAACGGTGTGTACGCCGGCCCGGTCACCGACGGGAACACCGACGACACCCGATGCAGCGCGCCCTCCGCGCGCAGTCGATGGAGCTCGGGCAGCGCGTCGAGGCTCGCACCCTCGAATGCGTCCGGGCGCGCACCGTCGGCGACGAGGACGACTACGGGCACGCGGACCACATGGACGTCGACATGCGGCGAAGAAAAGCGGTGCGCAGCCGACGCGGCAAGGTGACTTTCGGCCCTCGCGCTCGCTGGCGCGCGAGCGCCTCATCCGACTACACTCACCGCATGGCAACTCGAAAACGGCCCTCGACGAAGACACCGAAGCGCAGGGCGACCGACGACGCGGCGCCACCGGCCGACGCATCGACGCGCACCGAGGAGATGCGCGCCGTGCTCCGCAAGGGAAAGTCGCCGCGCACTGCGGGCGGCAAGCGAGGCAATCCCGAGCAGCTCGCCGCCTCGCAGGCGGAGGCGACCGACTGGCTGCGCGAGCGTACCGAGGAGGGGCATCGCGCCGCCGGCCGCACGCCACCCTCGCAGCGCGGTGCGATGCGGCCCAGCATGCCCGCCCGCCGCATCGACGACGATCTCCGCGACGTCGTCGGTCCCGTCACCGAGGACGAGAAGCTCCTCCAGTACCCGGGCCAGAAAAGGGCGGGCGACGACTTCACGCGCACCGATCCCTGGCGCGTGATGCGCATCATGGGCGAGTTCATCGAAGGCTTCGACGACCTCGCGAGCATCGAGAAGGGAGTCTCCGTCTTCGGCTCGGCGCGCACGCCACCCGACGACCCGCAGTACACCGCGGCGCTCGAGACGGCGCGCCTCCTCGCGCAAGCGGGCTTCTCGATCATCACCGGCGCCGGCCCCGGCATCATGGAGGCCGCGAACAAGGGCGCACGACTCGGCGGCGGACGCTCGATCGGCTGCAACATCGAGCTCCCGTTCGAGCAGGGCGCCAATCCGTACGTCGATACGCTCGTGAACTTCCGGTACTTCTTCGTCCGGAAGACGATGTTCATCAAGTACTCCAGCGCCTTCATCATCTTCCCCGGCGGCTTCGGCACCTTCGACGAGCTGTTCGAGGCGCTCACGCTCATCCAGACGGGAAAGATCTATCAGTTCCCGGTGATCCTCTTCGGCCGCCACTACTGGGCGGGCCTCATCCGCTGGCTCCAGTCACGCGTCCTCGTGGAGCGCAAGATCTCACCCGGCGACATGGACCTGATGTTGCTCACCGACGATCCCGCCGAAGCGGCGCACGCCGTCGTCGAGGCGTGGAAGGCGACGAACAAGAAAATCGGTTAGGAGTGGGGAGTGGGGGGTTGGAGAGATCGCGTCCCGCACGGACGTCGAAGTCACTCCCTCCACTCCTCACTTCCCACCCACTACAAGTATCCATCCCGATGCCCAGCAAGAAAAACGGCAAGAAGCCGAGCCCTCGGCCCCGCAAGTCGTCTGCGGCGGGCAACAAGAGCGAGCAGAAGCGCGCCGCCGAGCATCGCGAGCGCTCCGGCACCGCGCACACGGCGCACGAGGGATCGAAGTGGCTGCAGGGCGGCCGCATCGCGCCACGACGTATCGATGGCAGTGAGTCGGCGGCCGACCTGATCGACGGGACCTTTCTCGCCTACAACGCGGCGCGTCTCAGAGAGGCCTGCCAGCTGTACACCAGAAAGATGCTCGACGACGACGTCACCGTCGGGCTCACGCTCACCGGCGCGCTCACGCCGGCGGGGCTCGGCATGGCGGCGATCATCCCGCTCATCGAGGCGGGCTTCGTCGACTGGATCATCTCGACGGGCGCGAACCTCTACCACGATGCGCATTTCGGGCTGGGCCTCGCAATGCACCGCGGAAACCCATCAGCAAGCGACACCGTGCTGCGCGAGGACGGCATCGTCCGCATCTACGACATCTTCTTCGACTACGACGTCCTGCTCAGCACCGACGCGTTCTTCCGGAAGATCGTCCAGGGTCCGGAGTTCCAGCGCCCGATGAGCAGTGCCGAATTTCACGCGCTCTGCGGCAAGTACATTCGCGAGCGCGAGCGCGCGCTCGGCATCGGCAACAAGTCATTGCTCGGCGTCGCGTACGAGTGCGGGGTTCCGGTGTACACGTCGTCACCCGGCGACTCGTCGATCGGCATGAACGTCGCCGCCCTCGCGCTCGAGGGGAACAAGTGCATGATCGACCCGAACGCCGATGTCAACGAGACGGCGTCGATCGTCCTCGGCGCCAAGCGCGGCGGCGGGAAGAGCGCGGTGCTGATCTGCGGCGGCGGCAGCCCGAAGAACTTCGCCCTCCAGACCGAGCCGCAGATCCAGGAAGTGCTCGGCATCGACGAGAAGGGACACGACTACTTCCTTCAGGTCACCGACGCGCGCCCCGATACGGGTGGGCTCTCCGGCGCCACTCCGGCGGAGGCCGTGAGCTGGGGCAAGATCGATCCCGAGCGGCTCCCAGACGCTGTCGTATGCTATCTCGATTCCACCGTCGCCTTGCCGCTGCTCACGGCGTACGTGCACGCGCGCCACGCGCCGCGCAAGCTCAAGCGCCTGCTCGACCGTCGCGAGGAGAACATGCGCGTCCTGCGCGACGAGTTCGCACGGGCCAACGGCGCGCCCGACGAGCCGGCCGATACCGACGCGAAGCTCCCCATGCACCGGTAGTCACCCTGAACTCCCCACTCCCCACCTCTTACCCGATGCCTCTCTCCGATCTGCTGATCCCCGAGTTCGACGTCGAGATCGCGACAACGAGAAAGGTCCTCGAGCGCGTCCCCGACGATCGCATCGAGTGGAAGCCGCACGCGAAGTCGTTCCCGATGGGGCATCTGGCCCAGCTCGTCGCGATGATTCCGGGGTGGACGCGGTTCGTACTCGCCGAGACCGAGTTCGACATCGCCCCCCGCGAAGGACCGTCGGCCGTCTATCGCTTCCTCCCGGTCGACCAGCTCCTCAAGCTGTTCGACCACAGCGTCGCCGAAGCGCGCCCGCTGATCGCGAAAGTGAGCGACGCCGAACTACAGGTGCCCTGGACGCTCAAGGCGGCGGGACACGAGGTGAGCACGCAGCCGCGCTACATGGTTTACCGGACGCTGATGCTGAACCACCTCGTCCACCACCGCGCGCAGCTCGGCATCTACCTGCGCCTGACCGAGCAGAAGGTCCCCCAGATCTACGGCCCGACCGCGGACGAGAAGGGAACGCCGTAACGGATCTCGAGGTCGGCATCCAGCTGCCGTGCGCAAGGGCCTTTCGCGGTCCTCCCGTCGTGCCGCCGCGCGCTCCGCGTGAAACTGAAGTGGCAGTGGCCTTTGCCTTGGCAGTTGCAGGGCACTACCAGGACCCCCGGACTACCCGAGCCTCATCCCCCTCAGAGCCGTCGCCACCTGCCACCCCGGCATCAACGTCACCGCCGCCAGGATCAACAGGCTCGCTTCGGGAAAGCACACCGCGCAGAACAGGCCGACGAATCCCGCGATCGAAGCGAGTCGCGACGACCAGGGCATCGCGTCCTGTCGCTCCACCCAGCTCAGCACGATCGCGCCGAGCGCGATGAGGACGTTTCCGAACCGCGCCGTCATCAGCCCGACGCGGTGCAGCGAGTCGAACAGGGTCCCCATCTCGGCGTGCCCAGCCTGCGCCAGCGACGCGAGCTGAGTCCCCGCGCTCGCCATGAACGCGATGTCGATCGCGTTGAAGCAGAGACCCAGCGACACGAGCGCCAGCGCAGCGAGCAGGGGTGGCGCGGGCGGCGCCATGAGCGCACGGGTCCAGATCCCGAGGATGATGAGGGCCGAACCCGCCAGCATCGCGAGGTGGATGGGTCGGAAGTACCAGGTCTCCGCGATCATTCGGAGCTGCATGGATGGATCGTGTGGCAGGATCGGGTGCAGCATGGCACCCACGCCGAGCAGCGCCGTGCCGACGAGCAGAGCGATCGAGAGCGGCCGGATGAGTGGCTGCACTACATTCTCCCGGATGCATGACGGACTGGAACCGTCAACCTACGCCGAAGCCTCCGTGCCGGCGACCCGCGCGTCGACCGAGATGTCGCCGCAGACCGAGACGCTGGCGTCGTCGATCGCCGACAACGACATGCGCGGCCGCGTGTGTCTCGTCACCGGCGCGAGTCGCGGGCTGGGCAAAGCCACCGCGCTCGGCCTGGCGCGACTCGGCGCCACCGTCGTGCTCCTCGCACGCGACGAGCGCCTGCTCTCCGCGGCGCGCGACGACGTCGCCGCGTCGAGCGGCAACCCGCACGTGTCCAGCATCGTCGCCGACCTCGCCTCGTTCGACGACATCCGCGTCGCCGCCCAGGAGCTGCGTGCCCGCCACGAGGCACTCCACGTGCTGATCCACAACGCGGGGGTCAATCCCACGAAACGAAAGTTGAGCGCCGATGGCATCGAGCTCACGCTCGCCGTGAATCATCTCGCGCCCTTCCTCCTCACGCACGAGCTGCTGCCCGCGCTGCGCCGCGGCGGGCACGACCACGGCGCGCGCGTCGTCACCGTCGCCTCGATGTTCGAGCGCTTCGGGCGCATCGCGTTCCACGACGTGCAGGGCGCCCGTCGCTGGATCGGACCCCTCGCCTACACGCAGTCCAAGCTCGCCAACGTCCTCTTCACCTTCGAGCTGGCCGAGCGCCTCGCCGGCACGGGCATCACGGCCAACTGCGTGGACCCCGGACTCGTCGCGACTGACCTGATGCGTGAGCATGTCCTCTTTCGCCCGCGCTGGTTGAAGGCGGTGTGGGGCCGCGTGCTCGCGAGCCCCACGGCCGGCGCGCGCGCCGCCGTTCACGCCGCTTCGGCACCCGAGATCGCGACCGTCACCGGCAAATGCTTCGACCGCTACGGCCGCGAGGTCCGCACGTCACGCCAGTCGCGGGACCCGGCGACCCGCGAACGTCTGTGGACCCTGAGCGAGCAGCTGACCGGCGCGACCTTCACCGCTACCTGACGCCCCATCCACGGCTCGCGCGAGTGATCGGTTCACACGGAGCACGCGAAGGGAAGCCGAGAACGCGGAGAACTACTCTCGGCAGTGCTCCTTCCCGCTGTCATCCCGAGCGAAGTCGAGAGATCTGCACGAAGCCCTCTCTGCCACACCTCCAAAACGAAAGATCTTGGGGTCGGCGTGCGTGCTTGCGGTGCGCCAAGAACTGTCTGGGTCCTCCCGCCGTGCTCCGCGCGCTCCGCGTGCAGTCAGTTGCAGTTGCAGGCGACTGCGGTGTGAGCGTCGGCCGTCACGCACCCGCGCACCCGCGCACTATCGCACCCGCGCTCACGGCCCACCGAGCTCCCTCATTACGGCCCTCACGAACCCCCGTCTCGAGTACTCCAGCCCACTGACCATCCCAACCAGCGACTCCCCGCCGAACAGCCGCCGTACGATCTCGCCAGCCTCCACGCCGGCGGCCCCGAGTCGCTCGATCTCCCCGATCAGATTCTCGTTCCACTCTGCCTTCGCCCTCAACCGTGCCGCTGCATCGGGCACCGGACCTCGATGCGCGTCGAGTAGCAGCCGCGGCTCCAGCGCCGCCGCCCGCCGCAGGCTCGCTACGAGCGCTCGCGGCGATTCGTCTTCCTCGTGCGCGACACGCACCTTCACGCCGAGGAACAGGTCCCCCGACACGAGCATCCGCCGCTCCGCGTCCCACACGGCGAGATGATCGGAGCTGTGGCCCGGCGTCTCGATCAGCACCAGCGGAGCAGGGTCGAATGGCTCCAGTGGCGCCCGCAGTCGCGCCGTCCGGCCCCAGACCGCGCGCCGGTAGAACCGGATCGCCGGCCGCGCACGCAGCAGCGCCTCGCTCTCGGCGTGCATCGCCATCGGCAAGCCGCTCGCGGCGAGCGCCGGCGCGTTGCCGGCGTGATCCTCGTGCCAGTGTGTCACGACGACGCCCCGCGGCCG
>Ga0066652_100000748_pt1 | contig 15987 bp, 14 predicted proteins | sample GraSoiAngelo_101_FD_71413 | JGI IMG/M metagenome (GOLD analysis project Ga0066652, IMG submission 71413) | Grasslands soil microbial communities from the Angelo Coastal Reserve, California, USA - 14_0903_02_30cm | ecosystem: Environmental > Terrestrial > Soil > Grasslands | place: USA...
CGACAATTAATACTAGAGAAAAAGGAATATTTCCGCGATACGGACCCCCACGCAAGACCTACATCTAATGCGGCGCCGCCCGTCAATGCGGCCTTCGGCGGCGCCTCGACGCCTCGGGTCGAACCCTGGATGACTGGGCGATGGCATGTCTTTCGAACGGCTCCGCGAGGGCTCACCTACGTCACGGAGTTCATCATGCGAAGCGCGCTCCTCCCCGCACTCATTGCGGGCCTCCTCGCCCTTTTCCCGCATCTCGCCTCGGGCCAGTTGCGGTTGGACGTCTCGGGAGGCCTTGCCGCTCCCATGACCGATCTCAGCGACATCGCTGACTTTGGATACAACGTCGCCGCGGGATTGAACTACGGAACCCCGCCGATGCCGATCGGTGGACGCCTCGAAGGAAGCCTGAACGGGTTCAGCCTCAAGTCCACCAACGATGATGTGCGCGTCATGAACGCGACCGCCAACGTCGTGGTCAACCTCGGACATCGAGCCAGCAGCCCATACATCATCGGAGGGCTCGGCATCTACAACAGCAAATTCCCACGGGTCGATTCCGAGAACGCCGTCGGTGTGAACCTCGGCGGCGGTTTACGATTTCCCGTCGGTGGACTCGGCACCTTCTTCGAGGCGCGCTATCACGCGATGCTCGGCAATGCGAGCTCCGGCACGAACCTCCAGTACCTGCCGATCACCCTCGGCGTGGAGTTTTGACGGCGTGACGATGCGCCCGCGCACGCCCGGCGTGCTCCCGCGCGACACGTCGGTCGCTCAGGGGCGCGGCCGGGTGCGGCGCGTCGGTACAGCGCGCATCGGATCGTCGGGCCACGAATGCTTCGGGTAGCGACCGCGTAGCTCTTTCCGTACTTCGAAGTACGAGCTGCGCCAGAAGCCGGCGAGATCGCGCGTCACCTGCACGGGCCGATGCGCCGGCGACAAGAGATGGAGCGTGAGCGGCACGCCGGCCACCGTCGGTGTCGTGTCGAGGCCGAACAGCTCCTGGAGCCGCACGGCGAGTACGGGCGCCTCGGGATCGGAGTAGTCGATGCGGATGCGCGATCCGCTCGGTACCGCGAGATGCGTCGGCGCGAGCTCGTCCAGCTCCGCGCGCTGGCGCCAGCTCAGCCGCGCGAGCAACAGCGCGCCAAGCTCGAGTGCCTCCACCTCATCGCGGCGCCGGAGCCCAACGAGATGCGGCAGCAGCCAGTCGCACGCCGTCGTGCGGAGCGCATCGTCACCGACATCGGGCCAGCCGGCGCGGTGACGATGCAGGAACGCGAGCCGCGCCCGCAGCCGTGACGCGTCCTCACTCCAGCGCAGCGACAACCCGTGCTCGGTCGTCAGCGCCGAGAGCAGTGCCGTGGCCAGAGCAAGCGGATCGGCGTCACGCTGCGTCGTCTCACGCAGCACGATGGCCCCGAGTCGCTCCCGCCGCACGGCGATGATCGCGCGATCGGCGGCACGCCATTCGACCACGTCGTCCTGCTCCACGTCGTGGCTGAACAATTCGTCGAGCTCACCACGCGTCAGCGCCGCCGCGAGCTGGATGCGCGCATGTGGCCGCTGCCCCCCGAGCTCCGCGATTGCGAGATAGGCAGCGCCCGTGAGCGCGGAGCCTTCCGGTAGCACCGCACCGAGGCCGTTGCGCAACACGTAACGTTCCTCCGTGCCCAGTCGACGTTGCGCGATCCGATCGGGGAATGCCAGCGCGAGCGCGCGACCGCACTCGGTCTCGTCGACGATGGCGTCCATCGGAACTCGCAACGTCGCACGCCAGGTGCGCGCCTGCTCGCGAATGCGTCGCACCGCGTCGCGGTCGACGACGGGTGATCGCTCGCTGCCTTCGAGAATGGCCACACGTTGCCGGAGGTCGGGATCGGGGGCGGCCTGTCCGTATCGCATCGGATCCCGCTCATCGAGCAGTGCCGCGACGAGGCACGCCGTCGCCGCGAATCCGAGCTCACGTCCGCGCAGCATCATGTGCGCGAGACGCGGATGAACACCGAATGACGCCATGGCGCGGCCATGTGGCGTGATCCGGGGTCCGGTGTCGAGCGCACCAAGCTGCACGAGCAGCTCGCGAGCCTGAGCGAGCGCCGGGGCAGGGGGTTGGTCCAACCACCGGAGTGTCGACGCATCGACGACACCAGCGAGCGCGAGGTCGAGCGCGAGAGGTGCGAGATCAGCCTGGAGAATTTCCGGGCGATCGCGATCCAGCAGTCCCGCGTGCTCTTCGGCTGCCCATAGCCGATAGCACACGCCCGGCGCCGTCCGCCCGGCGCGCCCGCGTCGCTGCTCGGCGGACGCGCGCGAGACACGCACCGTCTCGAGTCGCGACATTCCCGATCGCGGCGAAAAGGCCGGTACGCGGGCGAGCCCGCTGTCCACGACGACATGGACGCCGTCGATGGTGAGGCTCGTCTCCGCGATTGCCGTGGCGAGAACGACTTTTCGCGTGCGCGGCGGGGCAGGCAGGATCGCATCGTCCTGCGCGGCGGCGGGCATCGCGCCGAACAGCGGGCGCACGTGCACGTCGGGAGGCAGCTCGCTGGTGGTGAGTACGGCGTGGGTACGATGAATCTCAGCCGCGCCAGGTAGGAAGGCGAGCACGCTGCCGACGTCGGCAGCGAGCGCACGGCGAATCGTGCTCGCGACCGCGCCTTCGATCGATTGCTCGGGGCGCCGTGGCACGTACCGAGTCTCGACCGGGAACGTTCGGCCCTCGCTCGCGATCACCGGGGCTTCACCCAACAGCTCCGAAACCGCGACGCCGTCGAGCGTGGCGGACATCACGAGCAACCGCAACTCTGGCCGGAGCACGGACTGCGCCTCCAGCGCGAGCGCGAGACCGAGGTCTGCGTTGAGACTGCGCTCGTGGAACTCGTCGAAGATCACGAGGCCGATTCCTTCGAGCGTCGAATCCTCGTGCAGCATGCGTGTGAGTACGCCCTCCGTGACGACCTCGACGCGGGTGCGTGCGCCGACCCGCGTCTCACCACGCACGCGGAATCCAACCGTGGCACCGACCGATTCGCCGAGCGAGACGGCCATGCGTCGTGCTGCGGCGCGAGCGGCGAGACGCCGTGGCTCGAGCATCACGATGCGCTGGAGCGCGAGCCAGGGTTCGTCCAACAGCGCGAGCGGCACACGAGTCGTCTTGCCCGCGCCAGGTGGCGCCTGAAGCACCACGTTCGACCCATGAGCGAGCGCCGTGCGAAGCGCGGCCAGCACGTCGTCGATCGGCAGGCGGGGCAGGGGCGGGGAGCTACGCGCCATCCGCGCAATCTAGCGCTCTGCGACCCGTCCCAATCGAACTTCAGCGTGACGGGTACGACGCCTGCGGCGACTGATGGTAGTGTCGCCCATTGCTGACGGCACTCCCTCGAAGCATTTCACACCGGCGATGGCGAAATTCGGGATCTTCCGCGATTCGGAGTTGGCAACCGATTGCGATCAATGCGGTGGACGCGTCGACCTCCTCAAGGGCGGCGCCTGCGTGCGCTGCCGGCGCATCCTCTGCTTCAGGCATCTGCACGGCTCGTTCATGCGTCGTCTCGCGACCGATCTTGGTGCGCAGATGCTGTGTGTTCGATGCCGCGCGGGCGAACGCGACCTTGACGCGGGCGTCACTTCCTGATCGACGCCCCGCCGCGGCCCCGCTATCTTGCAGGCCTCGCCGTTGGCTCGAACTCTCCCCTGCACCCGCCGACCACGGACATGATCCGTCGGCCTCTTCAGCTCGCACTCGCGCTGCTCACCACCCTGACCGCGCGGAAGCTTCACGCGCAGGGTCAGGATATCGTGCGCCCGATCCGGGCTGCGCTCGCCACGGAGGGCAGCGGGGCGCCCGTCACGATCGCGGGGCGCGCGACAGCGTCCGCGGGTCAGATGCAGTCGACCGCCTTCGAGGTTGCGATGCAGGACTCGAGCGGTGGGATCCGCATCTTCTCCCGCGTGTTGAACGTCCGCGTGCACGAAGGCGACAGCCTGGTGGCGCGAGGGACGGTCAAGCGCTATCGCGGCGATCTCGAGCTCGTCGCCACGCGGGTGACCGTCGTGCCAAGCGCATCGCGCGTGATCCTTCCACGCGACGTACCGATCGACGTCGCGCAGATGGCACGCCACCCGGGACAGCTTGTGCGCGTGCACGGTCGCGTGGACGGCCTGGGGCACAGCGAGGGCGGACAATGGATGCGGCTGCGCGAGGGGGCGACCTCCCGCGGAACGATCACCGTCTGGGTGCCGGCCAATCACGGCGCACCGCTCGATCTGTCGACGGTCCGTCCGAACGACAGTCTCACCGTTACCGGCATCGTCACCTCGTACCAGGACAACGTGGACGACGCGGTCGTCTGGCAGCTCGTGCCGCGTACCGGCGACGACGTGAGGATCTCGGCGGCCGGCGCCGTCTGGCCCACCTGGCTGCTCTGGTCGCTGCTCACAGGAGCCGCCGCAGTGTTCGGCGTGCTTGCGCTCTCCCGTCTCAACTCGCGCCGGCACCTTCGCGCGCTTCGCGAGACCGACGCGCGCTACCGCCAGCTACTCGCGATGACGCCCGAAGCAGTGCTCGTGCATGCGAGCGGCCAGATCATGTTCACCAACCCCGCCGCCGCGGAGCTGCTCGGCGTGGCAAACGAGCACGCTCTGGTCGGCCGGTCGATCGCCGACTTCACCACGCCCGAGTCGCGCGCCGCGCTCGAGGGACTGACGGACGCGCACGGCGGGCGTCCGCCGCGCGAGCGCGGCCAACTCCTGCGGTCCAACGGCAGCACGCTCGACGTCGAGATCAGCTCCAGCCCGTGTGTGTACAGCGACCAGCCAGCGGTGGTGGTTCTGGCCCGGGACATCAGTGCACAACTCCGCTACGAGCGCGACCTGCATGCGCTGGCGCTCGTCGACGAGCTCACCGGACTGCACAACCGGCGCGGCTTCTCCCTCTTCGCCGATCAGGAGATCGCGCGCGCGCGTCGGAGCGGCCGCCTGCCGACGCTGGTGTTCGCCGATCTCGATGACCTCAAGGGGATCAACGACATGCATGGTCACGCGAGCGGCGACGCTGCGATCCGCCTCGTCGCCGCCGCGTTCAAGAGCATCCTCCGCGAGACGGACATCGTGGCTCGATGGAGTGGCGACGAGTTCGTCGCGCTGTTGAGCGACGGCGATCCGAATGCGGCCGAGCAGATCGGCGAGCGACTCGCGGCGGCAGTCGCGAGCCAGGCATCGGCCGAGCTGCCGTACACGGTGAGCGCGACCGTCGGCACCAGCACGCTCGATCCGATGCTATCGCTCCGCGACGCGATCGAGCGCGCCGACGCCGAGCTCTACACTCGGAAGAGGCACGCTCGGCGCAGCCGGCCCACCGCGCTCGGTGCCGACGCCAACTCCGAAACGAGAATAGGTTCCTAGGTAGGACGCGTGGACGACACACGAATCCATCACGATCGATCATTCGCAGGCAGGAGAATCGGACGATGACCGGCAGCCCATTGACGCGCCGCGACTGGATCGCGCGCGTGGCGACGACCGCGCTGGGTGGTGCGGCGATGACGACGCTACTACCCCGTGTCGGCGCGGCGGCGATCGCGCCGACATCCATCACGGTCTACAAGGACCCGTCATGTGGGTGCTGCAAGAACTGGGTCGAGCATCTGCGCGCCAGCGGCTTCACGCCCGATGTGCATGATCGCTCCGACATGGACGCGTTGAAAGACAGCCTCGGCGTCCCGGCGAGCCTCCGCTCGTGCCACACCGCGGTGGCGGGAAAGTATCTGATCGAGGGCCACGTTCCGGCGGCCGACGTGAAGCAGTTGCTCGCGACGAAGCCGGCCAAGACAATGGGCGTCGCGGTGCCCGGCATGCCGGCCGGATCGCCTGGCATGGAGATGGGCGGGCGTGTCGATCGCTACGACGTGATCGCATTCGCCCCCGATGGTGCGACGCGCATCTTCGCGCGGCACTAGCGCGCGGGATCGCCGTCGGTCACACGTGACGGCTGCGCTCGTGTCACTCACCGCTTGCCACGCGCAGGATTGCGCGAGAGATTCGCGCAGCCGATTCGAGCAGCGTACGTCGTCGGCGCGCTATGCACGGTCGGATCCCGGTGCTCGTCCGGGCTCTCCGGCGCGACACGGTCGAGGTGCCGTCCGGGCGGTACCCGGCCGTGTCGTGCGTTGCGGCGGTCCATTTCTCGCACCGAACGGTCGCAGCCCTTCGAGGAGCGACGATGGAGACATCTGAGCTACGAGAGCAGCTGTGCGCCGCGATTCGGCGACGCTCGCTCGTGATGTTCGAGTACGGCGATCTGATCCGCGTCGTCGAGCCGCATCGGTTCGGGATCAATAGCGCGGGTCACGAGATGCTCAGTGGCTGGCTGCGCGCGGGATACAGCCGATCCAATCCCGCTGGCGGCTGGCGCAACTACCTGTTGAGCGACGTCACCGCGTTACAGGTGCTCGATGCGCCATTCGCGGGCACACGGCCGGGCTACGTCGCACATGATCCGCGCATGCGCGAGGTCCACTGCGAGCTCGATCCCACCGAGGCAGCGACTTCGACCGAAGGGCCGTTCATCGTGCGCGAGCCAGCGGCACCTGGGGCAGTCGGATCGTCGGTCACCGAGTCGGTGGATACGGCACCACCGGTCCGGCATCCGGCCGAGTCGGCGCGAACGCGCGACGGCGAGGTCGATCCCCCCGCAGCCGCTTCGTAACGGCGCGCTACGTAACGGCGTTCGTAGAGCGCGGAGTCGGTGGCGGCGCGAGCGCGGCCTGCGCGGCCTCGATCTGCGCGCGCACGGCGGCTGGTCCGGTTCCGCCCTCCACCTCACGCTGCAGCACGGACTGCTCCGCGCTCAGCGCATCGCGCACGTCCTCGGAGAATCGAGGATGCGCCGCGGCGAACGAGGAGAAGGGCAGCTCCTGTAGCTCCTGACCGGTCGTCTCGCTCTCGCGCACCAGTCGGCCGACCGCGCCGTGCGCCTCACGGAACGTCGCGCCCTTCCGAACGAGATAGTCGGCCAGATCCGTCGCCATCATCGTGCTGGAAAGCGCGGCGCGCATCCGCTCGGGACGGAACCGACACTCCGCGAGCGCGCCGGCGACGGCGGGCAAGACGAGGAGCAACGTGTCGGTCGCGTCGAACAGCACGCGCTTGTCGTCCTGAAGGTCCTTGTTGTAGCTCGATGGCAACCCCTTGAGCGTCGCGAGCAGGGTCGTGAGGTTCCCCAGCATGCGTGCCGCCGAGCCGCGGGCAAGCTCCAGGGCGTCGGGATTCCGCTTCTGCGGCATCATGCTCGAGCCCGATGTATAGCCCTCGCCGAACTGCACGAACCCGAACTCGCTCGACCCGTAGATGATCAGATCCTCGGCGAGTCGCGAGAGATGCGTGCCGATCATCGTCGCCGCGAACAGCACCTCGGCGATGAAGTCACGGTCGCTGACCGCGTCGATCGAGTTCGGGGAGAGCGCGTCGAATCCAAGCGTTCCCTGGATGAGGATCCGTGAGATCGGATACGCGCACCCGGCCACCGCGCCGGAGCCCAGCGGCAGGACCGCCGCCGAGTGGTGTGCCGCGCGAAGTCGCGCGCGGTCGCGCTCGAGCGGCCAGAAGTGCGAGAGCAGCCAGTGCGCGGCCGATACGGGGATGGCGCGCTGCAAGTGGGTGTACGATGGCATCAATGCCGTCTCGATCGAGCGTGCCTGCTGCAGCAGCACGCCTTGCAGTCCACGGAGTGCGCCGTCGAGTTGCTGGCAGACGTCGATCGTCCAGAGCCGCGCGGCCGTGGACACCTGATCGTTTCGACTGCGCCCGGTGTGCAGCTTGGACGCGACGTCCCCGACTTCGTCGTGCAGCAGCCGATCGATGAGCGTGTGCACGTCCTCGTCGGACGGCAGCGGTTGCTCACCCGCCTCGAGGCGCGACGCGACGGCATCGAGACCACGCTCGATCGCCCTGCTCTCCTCGAGCGTGAGCACGCCGGCGCCCCAGAGCGCCACGGCCCATGCCTTCGACAGTCGTACGTCGTACGGCCAGAGGCGGAAGTCGACGCCGATCGAATTGTTGAGCGCGTCGAACTCCGGAGTCGGGCCTGCACCGAACCGCCCACCCCAGAGCTTGTGCGTCCGCCGTTCACCCTGGGGGGTGGTTGGTGCCCGCACGTCGATGTTCGTCATCGCGATGCCTCGGCGCGATGACTAGACGCCAGCCAGCTCGCCCGCCGGTGACGGCTCGGCGTCGGGCAGGGACGCCGCCGACGCCGTCACCGGCGACGTGCCGTTCCCCGACGAATGCGCCGCTGCCAGCTCCTGATCCTTGATCGCCCGCACGCGCGAGGGGAGCGCGAAGAGGCGGATGAAGCCGGCGGCGTCGCTCTGCTCGTACACATCGTCCTCGCCGAACGTGACGAAACGCTCGTCGTACAACGCGTGCACGCTCTCGCGGCCGACCACGTTCACCGAACCCTTGTACAGGCGAAGCGTCACGGTGCCGGTGACGCGCTGCTGCGTCACGTTCACGAAGGCATCGTACGCCTCGCGCTCCGTCGTCCACCAGCGTCCCTCGTACACGAGGTCGGCGTAGCGTGGCGCGAGAAGGTCCTTGGCCGAAAGTGCCCGCCGGTCCAGCACGAGCTGTTCGAGCTCGGAGTGCGCGGCGTAGAGGAGCGTGCCGCCCGGCGTCTCATAGACGCCACGTGACTTCATCCCCACCATGCGATCCTCGACGAGGTCGATTCGGCCGACGCCGTGCCGGCCGGCGATCGCGTTGAGCTCCGCGACGAGCGCGACCGGGCCGAGCGCCTTGCCATTCACCGTGGTCGGCGTGCCGCGCTCGAATCCGATCACGACGTCCTCCGGCGTGTCCGGCGCCTGCGCGGGCTCGGTGGTGAGCATGAACATATCCGGCTTCGGCGCCGAGTTTGGATCCTCGAGGTTCCCGCCCTCGTGCGAGAGATGCCAGAGGTTCGCATCGCGCGAATAGATCTTCTCCTTCGTCGCGGCGATCGGGATGCCACGCGACGCGGCGTAATCGATGGCATCCTCGCGGCTGCGAATGTCCCACTCACGCCACGGCGCGATCACGGGCAGATCCGGAGCAAGCGTGGCGAAGGTCATCTCGAACCGCACCTGATCGTTCCCCTTGCCGGTGCACCCGTGCGCCAACGCGTCGGCGCCGACGCGGCGCGCGATCTCCACCTGACGCTTCGCGATGAGCGGCCGCGCCATGGCCGTGCCGAGCAGATACTTCCGATTGTAGACCGCGCCGGCACGCAGCGTCGGGAAGATGAAATCGCGGACGAACTCCTCGCGGAGGTCCTCGATGTAGCACTCCTCCGCGCCCGAGGCGATCGCCTTCTCGCGGACGCCGCGCAACTCCTCGCGGTCCTGTCCGATATCAGCCGCGACGCAGATGACGCGCGCGTCGTAATTCTCGCGAAGCCAGGGAACGATGATCGACGTATCGAGTCCGCCGGAGTACGCGAGGACGATGGTGCGCGGCATGGCTGCTCCTGATGTAAGAAATTATGCAGTCTGACTGCATATTTACACAGAAACGAAACACCAGTCAAGCCTGGAGGTTCCTCGATCGACGAGCGGGTTTTCCGCGCTGTTCAGCCGGAGCTGGCGAGGGCGCGGAGGCGCTCGGTGAGCTGCACTCGGGCGCCGGCCGAGCGCGTGACGATCAGAATCGTGTCGTCTCCGGCGATCGTGCCCAGCACTTCCGGGAACTCTTCGAGGTCGATCGCTTCGGCGATGGGTTGGGCACCGCTCGCGACCGTATGCAGCACCACGAGCTCCCCGACCCCGTCCACCTTGGAGAACAGCTGAGGCAACAGACTCGCCAGCAACGGCTTATCGTCCTCTGGCGCAAGCGATTCCGGGAGGACGTAGCGAGCACCCCCGACTTCGGAGATTCGGGCCAGGTGAAGGTCGCGTAAGTCACGCGACAGTGTCGCCTGAGTGACATCCATTCCACGGGCGAGCAACAACTGGCGGAGCTCCTCTTGGCTGCCGACGACGTGCTCGGCGACCAGATCGAGGATCGCGGCTTGGCGTGCCTGTTTGTTCGTCATCGCTTTCCTCTCGAGTCGCCGGATTCTATCATCCCTAGCATCACCGGGGAAGACCGTTGACCCCGATTCCTTGCATGATTATACATAATATCGTGAATAAGATCCCTGTGGGCGTTCTCGGCGCTAGTGGATATGCGGGGCGGGAGCTCTGCGGGCTCGTCGCCCACCATCCCCGGCTCGAGCTCGCCTTCGCGACCGCGAACGAGCAGCGCGGGCAGACGGTGCGCATCGGTGGACGGTCGCTCACCTTCCAGGGCCCCGACGACGTGGCCCTCGATGGCGCAGCCATCGTCTTCTGCGCTCTGCCGCACGGCGCGTCGCTGCCGTGGGTGCATCGCGCGCGGCAGGCAGGCGCCCGAGTCGTCGACCTGTCCAGCGATCTGCGTCCTGGGCACGCCAACGAAAACGCCGTCTACGGGATGCCCGAGCTGCAGGCCAGCCAGTCCGGCACACTCCTCCGCGAGCAGATTCGCACGGCGGACGTCGTCGCGAACCCCGGATGCTATCCGACCTCCATCCTCCTCGCGCTCGCCCCGCTCGTGCGTGCCGGTGTGGTCGCCTCGGGAGCGACGGTGATCGCCAACTCGGCGAGTGGCGTGAGCGGGGCGGGGAACGCCCCGAAGCGCGAGTATCTGTTCGCCGAGGTCTCGAACGACTACCGCGCCTATGGCGTGGGCAACACACATCGTCATCTCAAGGAGATGACGGCCACCCTGGGCACGCTCGGCGCCGACGCGGACCTCGTATTCACGCCGCATCTCCTGCCGGTGGCGCGCGGCATCCTGTCCACGATCACGGTGCCGCTCACTTCGAGGGTGGCGGACCCGCTGGCGATCTACCGCGAGGCATATGCTGGCGAGCCGTTCATCGAGGTCACTGAACAACAGCCGACGTTGCACGACGTGGTGCACCGCAACGTCGTACGCATCACGGCAACGATGATCGAGGGCACACGTTCGCCGACCCTGCTCGTCACGTCGGCGATCGACAATCTCGTGAAGGGCGCTGCGGGTCAGGCCCTGCAGAACGCCAACCTGATGCTCGGGCTCGACGAGACCATGGGGCTCCCCGCGTGACGCGCGTCATCAAGATCGGCGGTCGTCCCCAGCTCGATCCGATGCTGCCCATGGCGTTGGCGGCCGCCCAGCGTGCGGCACCGGGCTCGCTGATCGTCGTGCACGGAGGTGGCGACGAAGTCAGCACGCTGCAACGCCTCTATGGAGTCGAGGCGCGGTTCGCCGGTGGACGGCGCGTCACGAGTGCGCTCGACCTCGAGATCATCCGCATGGCCCTCTCCGGCTCGGCGAACAAGCGCCTCGTCTCCGCGCTCGTCGACGTCGGTGTGTCGGCACTCGGGCTCTCGGGGGAGGACGGCGCACTGCTCACGGCCGACCCCAAGGACCCGGGACAGTATGGCCACGTGGGCACGCCCGCCGCGGTGAACATCGTGCTGCTCCGGCAGCTCCTTGAGGCGGGATACCTGCCCGTGCTCTCGCCCGTGAGTCGGTCGACCGATCCCTCGATGGGCGCCACGCTCAACGTGAACGGCGACGATGCGGCGGCGGCGATCGCCGCCGCGCTGGGCGCGGAGGAGCTGCTGCTCGTGTCCGACGTGGCCGGCGTGCTGCTCGACGAGCGGCCTGTGCTCACGCTCGGACCCGAGGAGGCGCAGCGCCTGATCGACGATGGCGTCGCGCGAGGTGGGATGGCCGCCAAGCTGCAGGCGGCGCTCTCCGCTCTGGACGGTGGCGTGTTGCGCGTACGAATCTCCGACATCACCGCGATCACGGATCCGCATCGCGGCACAGTACTCACTCGAGTAGGGAGCATGGCCGCATGACGGCACCGACCATGAAGGAAACGATCAAGAGCCCCGATCAGACCGGCGCGCACGGCGCTCCCTCGACGCCGGACTCGCTCGAGAGTGCGATCCTCGGCACTTACAAGCGGGCCCCGATCGAGCTGGTGCGCGGCAGCGGCGTCCATCTTTATGACGCCGAGGGAAAGTCTTACCTCGACTTCGGCAGTGGCATCGCCGTCAACTCTCTGGGCTACGATGATCCCGGTCTCAAGGCAGCGCTGCACGCTGCGTCGGAAGGACTGATCCACACCTCGAACCTGTATCATACGGCGCCTGGCGAGCGGCTTGCGGCGGCGCTCGTGGCACGGTCGTTCGCGTCGAAGGTGTTCTTCTGCAACTCGGGCGCAGAGGCGAACGAGGGTGCATTCAAGTTCGCGCGGCGTTGGGCGCGCACGCTCGGGGAAGCGAAGCACGAGATCATCGCGCTTCGCGGCTCCTTCCATGGGCGGCTCTTCGGCACACTCGCCGCGACCGACCGGCCCAGCTACCGGCTCCCCTTCCGCCCCCTCGCGCCGGGCATCTCGATCTTCGAACGCGATCTCAAGGAGCTCGATGCCGCGCTCAGCGCGGATACGGTCGCTGCGCTGATCGTCGAGCCGATCCAGGGCGAGGGCGGCGTTCGCGTGATCGACCACGGATTTCTGCGCGAGCTGCGTGCCGTGACGAAGGAGCGCAACATCGCGCTCATCTTCGATGAGATCCAGTGTGGCCTCGGGCGCACGGGAACGCTGTTCGCCTACGAGCAGGTGGGCGTCGAGCCGGACATGATCACGCTCGCGAAGCCCCTCGCCGGCGGCCTGCCCATGGGTGCTGTGCTGATGACGGAGCCCATCGCGGCGGCGATGCAGTACGGCGATCACGGCACGACGTTCGGCGGGGGACCGTTCGTGGCGTCCGTCGCACTGCACGTGCTCGACCGGCTCTCCGATCCAGCACTCCTCGAGCACGTGCGCGCGACCGGGACGTGGTTGGGCCACGAGCTGAACGAGATCGCGCATCGCACGAGCCGCATCCGGCAGGTGCGCGGGACCGGGTTCATCTGGGGCATCGACGTGATGGGCACGGCGGCGCACGTCGTGAGCGAAGCAATGGCGCACGGACTGCTCGTGCTCACGGCGGGCGAGTACACCGTGCGCATCCTTCCACCGCTCGTGGCGACGAAGGAGGAGCTCGCGCGCGGGCTGCACATCCTCGAAGAGGTCCTCTGATGGCCCCTGACGTGTTCGTGCGTCGAGCACGTCCGCAGGACGCGGTGGCGATCTCGAGATTGAACAACTCGTTCGCCAACGAAGGGCTGATGCTGCTCCGCACGCCGGAGACGATCTCGCTCGCCATCGACGATTACGTCGTCGTGCAGGGGCCGAGCGGCGAGATCCTGGCGTGTGGAGCGCTCAAGGAATACTCGCCGAGCGTGGCGGAGATCGCCGCGATCGCCGTCTCCCGCGACGCGCGCGGCCAGGGCCTCGGTCGCGCGATCGTGCACGCGGTCGAGGACCTGGCGCGCATGCGTGGCATCTATGACGTCTTCGCGCTCACGCTGCAACCGGAGTTCTTCGCGGCGATCGGTTATCAGCGCGTCGACCGCGCACGCTATCCGGAGAAGATCCGCCGCGACTGCCTCGGGTGCTCGCGCCGCTTCGCCTGCAACGAGATCTGCTTCGCGAAGAACCTGATGCTCGAAGAGGTGGGTCGCGCAGCCTAGCGATCGAAGGGTGTAGATTGCGCGAAGGCGCGGTAGCGCACCCGAACTGGTTCGGGACGCGCGCGTGCTGGACCGTCTGTCATCGATGCCGATCTCTCGCTCTTGGCTTCTCGCCTCGACGCTCGCGCTGCTTGGCATTCCGCGCTTTGCCGCGACAGCGCAGGCCGCTTCGCGCCAGCCCGCGCCACGTCCCCGCCTCGTGGTGTTTCTCACGATCGATCAGATGCGGCCCGACTACTTCGACCGCTGGGCGCGGCAACTGTCGGGCGGACTTGGCCGTCTCTCGCAGCGTGGCGCATTCTTTCCGAACGCCTACCAGGACCACGCCATCACCGAGACGGCGCCCGGGCACGCGGCCACGATGTCCGGCCGGTTTCCCCGCTCGACGGGGATTCTGCGCAACACCGCGGGCGTCGAGGATCCACAGGCGCCACTCCTCACGTCGCGCGATCCGGGTGCGTCGCCCTATCGATTCCGTGGCTCCGCGCTCATCGACTGGATGCGGAGCCGCGATCCGCGGTCCCGCGCGCTCTCGATCTCGCGCAAGGACCGTGGCGCCATCCTTCCGCTGGGTCGCGCGAAGCAGAATGTGTTCTGGTACGCGACATCGTCGGGCGAGTTCACGACGAGTCGCTACTACGGCGACACGCTACCGACGTGGATTCGCCGCGTGAATGCGCGCCACGTTCCACAGTCGCTCGCCGGCCAGTCATGGACGCTGCTGCTGCCCGCGCGCGAGTACACCGAACCGGACAGCATCCCGCAGGAGAACGCCGGCGGTGACTTCGTCTTTCCGCACGTGCTCGCGCGCGATCCCGCGCGCGCCGCAGCGGATTTGCCGTCGACGCCATGGATGGATCGGCTCACGCTCGACGCGGCGCTCGAAGGGCTGCAGGCGCTCGACCTCGGCCGCGGCCCGCAGACGGACCTGCTGGCGATCTCGCTGTCGGCCACCGACTACATCGGCCATCGCTACGGGCCCGACTCGCGCGAGCAGCACGACAACGTGCTGCGCCTCGATCGTGCACTCGGCACGTTCGTCGACTCGCTGTTTCGGCTCCGCGACTCGAGCACGATCGTGGTCGCCCTGACGGCCGATCACGGGGTCACCTCGTTCCCGGAGCTCGTGGCGCAACGCGCCGGCCGTGCGCCTCCGCCGCGCTACGACGTCAGCACCTCGATGCGGACGCTCCGCGATATGCTGCAAAGCGTCGGTGTGGACACGGACGCCGTGGACTTCGACGGCACACTCGTGATCGTCGATCGCACCGCGTTCGCCCGGGCGCGCATCGATCCCGACCCGCTCCTCGCCCGGTTCGCCGCGACGCTGCGCCGGCGGCCGGGCATCGCCCGCGTCGATCGCGTGCGCGACCTGACGCAACAGGACACGCTGCGCGACGCCGTGAGTCGGCGCTGGCTGCACATGCTGCCGCCCGACGCCGGGGTCGAATACGTGGTGACGCCCATCCAGGGGGCGTATCCCGCGGGCGCGCAGATCGCCGAGCACGGGTCGCCGTACGACGACGACGCGCGTGTGCCGCTCATCTTCTACGGCGCGGGAATCCGACCCGGGCGCATCGTGGATCGGGCGCTGGTCGTGGATGCGGCGCCGACGCTCGCTCGTGTGATCGGCGTCACACCATTCGAGCGGCTCGACGGTCACGTCCTGGTGCGCGCGCTCGCCGACACCGGAGCGCACTGACGCACATGGCCGAATCGCGAAAAGTGCGCGGCCTCGCCGGCCTCCAGCAGGCATTCGACGAAGTCCGGTTCGGTGCAGCGCGGACGCTCAATCTCCGCGAATCGCTACCAACGGGCGCGGAGGCGGCCCGGCGCTTGGACGCCTGGCTCCGTCAGCACCAGGTTCAGCAGTCGGGTGAGCTGCTCGTGATCACGGGACGCGGAAACAACAGCGCATCGGGGATTGCGGTCGTGCGCGAAACAACCCTGCGCGTGCTCCAGGAGCTCCGCCGCAAGGGCGTGGTGCAGGAGTTCGGCGAGCACACGCCGGGATCGTTCGTCGTGACCGTCGCTCCCCTGAAGGCGATGCTCGACGCCAAGCGTCGAGATACGGCACCGACGCTCCCGGCGCCACCTGCGCCTCCCACACTGTCGGCGCTGGAGGATTCGACGCGCGATCAGCTTCGTGTGCTCGCCGAACGGTCGCTCGATGCGCTCGGCGTGCGCGAACGTGGTCCATTCGTGGAGGACGAGATGCTCCGTCTATTCGGTGAGCTCGCTGCCGCCGCGGGGAACGGTCCCGACCGCGAGGCCCGATTGCGTGCGGCGATCCGCCGCGCACTGACCGAGGTGGACTAGTGTACGACGTCAGGTCCGTCATTCGGTGTCCACGTG
>Ga0066652_100000752_pt1 | contig 15967 bp, 18 predicted proteins | sample GraSoiAngelo_101_FD_71413 | JGI IMG/M metagenome (GOLD analysis project Ga0066652, IMG submission 71413) | Grasslands soil microbial communities from the Angelo Coastal Reserve, California, USA - 14_0903_02_30cm | ecosystem: Environmental > Terrestrial > Soil > Grasslands | place: USA...
GTCAGGAGGCGCTGGTACTGGTTCTTCGCGTCCAGGGTCAGGTTGAGGACGTCGACACCCTTGTAGCGCGGGAAGCCACCCCGGTTCACCTGGACCCAGGGGTAGGCGTACCACCCTAATGCGCGGACCATGACCAGGCCGGACGGGACGGTGTCTGGAATAGCTGAGGCCTCGTCGGTATAGTCGGGGGTGGTGCCCTTGCTGCGGTACGAGGCGATGAAGGTCTGGCCCTGGGTCGGGTGGGGCCAGAACTCCCACTTCCCGACGGAGCCGGCCGTGCTCGTGAACTGGCCGAGGAAGTACGTCAACCCCTGGCTCTGGCGCTGGGGGTCGCGGCGATCGAACTCGGTCCGGGATCGGAGCAGGCGGTCCTTGGTGATCGCGTACCCGTTCAGGTAGTCGTCGAGCGTCTCCCAGCACAGGAAATCTGAAGCCGGAGCCGCGATGTACGCCTGGTAGACCTGGTACGCCTGCCCGGCGCCACTGGGTTCCTGGAAGACGCGGTCCAGGGTCAGGACCAGGGGGTTGCCGGCGGCGACGGTGATCGTGTAGAGGGAGCGGCCCTGGACCCGGATCTGGCGCCCGACCAGGGGTGGCGTGGTGGTCAGCAGGGGTGTGAGCGCGGCGGTCGCGGCCAGGTCACAGGTGATCGTTGTACTGAACTGGGTGGCGGTGACGGTGCCGGCGACGACCTGGACCGGGAGGGGGATGGCGGCGTCACGGTGGAGGAACGACCAGAGCCGGGCGTGGCAGACGTCCTCCCAGGCCCGGGTGATGTAGGTCTCACAGAGGATCGGGGAGAGGCCCGGGATCGTGCCGGCCAGTTCGGCGGCGAGATCCAGGAAGGATGCCATCTCCCAACGATACTCCTCTCGTCTTTCTACTTGGGCCCGATCGCGAACAGCCGCACGACGAAGGTCGACAGGTCGGTCGCGGCGGCGGCCTGGGTGTTGATCGTCTGCGCCTGCCCGCCGTAGGTCGCCGTCTTGTTGGCGATCCACATCAGCGTGTAGGTCGCGGCCTGGGCCCCGTTGATAGAGGTCGAGGGCGCGTCCGGGATGGCGCGCACGGTGAAGACGCCGTCGTCGGTGGCCCCGGCGAAGATCTGATCGAAATACTTCAAGCCGGCTTCGGAGGCCAGGACCGAGTCGCCGCCCGAGATCGCGTCACCTTCGCTGATCGTGACCTGGGTGTACGACGAGGGCCCGGCGTGCGGGAAGACCGAAGCACGGCTCGACCCAAAGGAGGTTGGATAGCCGTCGAGCGGTCTCATGCTAGGAACTCCTCACGCGGACGATCGCGCCGGGACTGTTGGTGATGGTGGCGCTGGTCGCCGTGTTCAGCAGGCCGACGGTCATCAGGAGCTGCCGCATGTCGGTTTTGAAGACCAGGGTGCCCGAGGCCGGGGTGAAGGTCACGGTATAGAACTCCCCGGCCGAGGTCGTGGCGACGTTGGCGAGCGAGCTGATCCCGAGGGTGCCACTGTCGGCCCGGACGGCTTCGGCCAGGCCGGCGGGCGTTTCGGACGCGCCGACGGCCGCGTAGGGGATGTAGCGGAAGACGATGACGCTGTTGACGGTGCCTGCGGACGCCGTGCTGGCCTGCGTGCCGAGGCCGGTCGTCTGGACGCCGTAGAAGAAGGACGCCGAGGTGACCTGGAGCCCGGTGCCAGAGGTGACGATCCAGAACGGCGGCGCGATGTTGCAGGTGAAGTAGTGGGTGTTGGTGCCACTGTTGCTCGTCTGGGCCTGCACGACCGGGATCGAGGGGGCCGTGCCGAGAACGGTGAGGCCGTTGGTGCCGGTGCTGTTGCCGGAAACCGAACTGTTGCAGGCGCCGGGGGGTACCCAGTAGTCGTTCGCGCTGGTGTTGCTGTAGCCCTGGGCCAGGAGCTTGGCGAAGGGCGACGGCAGGGTCAGCGGGATCGGCCGCGCATCGTGTTCTCGGTGGATGGCAAGCGGGACGAGGCCGGTGACGGCGACGAGGGCCGCGCCGAGGTACGCCGCCAGGACGAAGCGGAATTTTGTCATCGCATCATCCTCGCACGTTCATCAGGTTCAGGTTCACGAGCTTGGTCCCCCCGTTGGTGGGCAGTTCAATCGCGCTGCCAAGATAGCGATTCTGCAGCAGGCCCACGTCGGAGAAGGTCGCTGGGTCGGCCGAGTTGACGACGTCGGCCAGGCCGTTGTCGGCACCGGCGCCCGCTGCCGCCGCGTACACGCTGACCCCGACCCCGGCCGGGACGGCGGTCAGGGTCGCGCGGAACTTGACGTAGGTCGGCCCGACGTCCTGGATGAAGGAGTAGTTGCCGGCGGTCCAGTTCGGGTTGAGGACGACACCTGCCCGCAACTGCGCCCCCGGGACTGATCCGCTCTCGACGGTGGTGACCTGGAAGAGGTTGTCGGCGACCGAGATGTCCCAGAACACGATCTGGCCACGGGCGACGGCGCTGGCGGCGGCGGCGAGCCGGACGTAGCGGAAGCGGCCCCCGTAGACCGTGCCGATGGTCGAGGAGTACATCAGGGCGGCGTCGTCGATCCAGATCGGGGCGCCAAGCTGCCCGGCGAACTTTGATGCGCCACTGATCCCCGCGCTGCCGCCGATGACCGCATCGTTGACGGTGTTGATGAGGCCGGTCGACATCCGGATGATCGAACTGTTCCACATACCGTTGCTCCTTCGGGCTCCGTGGCGTTACAGCACCGGGGGCCCCGGTACAGGTTTCGGAGCCTGAACCGGGTTAGCCGTTGATCCCGTACAGGGTTTTCTGCGTGCGCGGCGACAGGCATTCGAGGTTGCACATGGCTTTGATCTGCCCGACGACCTTGGTGTTGTCCTGCGCCGGCACGAAGCCGCTGAAGCCGAAGCCGTACTCGTCGTTGTCGGTGACGCGGAACAGCCAGTCGAAGGTGTTGAAGAAGTTGAAGACCTCGCCGACCGTGACGGTGGTGCCGCTGGCCGGTAAGTTGGAGGTCGCGTCGGCGGTGCCGCCGTTGGCGGTGGTGCCCGGAGAGGTGAAGGTGCCGGTCAGCCACGAGCCGAGGATCGGATCGGTCTTGCCATACTTCAGGGACGGGAAGTAGTCGTCCTTGAGGATCATGGCGTTGTTGAGCCGGAACCCGGTCACGCCCCAGACTGGGTCGCGCTCCTGGGCGAAGCGTTGCTGAGCGACGAGCTTTTCCTTGATGTAGGCAATGACGGCCTTGTTGCCGACGCCCAGGTTCGGCTCTTTCCGGCCGATGGTCGCGTCCTGGTAGGCCTCTTCGAGTGCCGAGTAGGTGATCGGACCGGCCGCTCCTGATGCGCTGTTGCCGCAGAAGATCGGGACGGAGTTCAGGGCGCTGCCGACCGCGCCGTTTCGGGCCTGCTGCCCGTAGCTGGTGTAGACGTTGCCGTCGTACTGGGGCGTGATGCCGTCGCTGATCGCTTCGGGCCAGCCGTTGATGGCGGTGGTGCGTCCGGTGAGCTGGCCGTTCAGGGCGAGGGCAACGGCGACGATCGCGTTGATCGTATCGACCCCGTTCTGCATGTCGGCTTCGAGCAGGGAGGCCACGGCGTATTCGCCCTTGTTCTCGACCTGGATTTCTTCTTTGTACTCGGGGATCGAGACGTAGAGGTAACGGGTGTCGAACTGCAGCGCGGCGATGGTCTGGCGCCGGGTGATGTTGAAGGCTCCGCCGGGGGCGTAGAAGCCGCCGATCAGGGGCGCGTAGCGGAAGATCGCCTGCATGAAGGTGCCGCCGGTGAAGGGGACCAGGCAGTGATCACGCAGGTAGGCGAGGAACGGGGCCGCGAGGAAGAACTCGTCCTCCACAGTTTTGGGATACACTTCGTAGTACGTGAGTGCGTTAAGCTCATTCACATTCGGGTCGGCCATCGTTCCGGCTCCTAATTTACGCTGGTTCCGGCTTCAGCCTGAACCGGCCCTTTTCGATTCAGAGCGTGGATCTTCTCGCGGATACGAGTGCGCTCGTCGATCACGTTCTGTGGTACGCCCTTGACGCCCCACCGCTTCATCGTCGCTTGGAGCGCGAGACAGAGCCTGGCCTGCTCGCCCTTGATGATGAAGTACGGCATACAGCCACGGAGAATCTCTGCCGCCTGCACGCAGGAGACCGTCCAGACATAGGCTTCTTTCCACCGCTCACTCTGCTTGGACTGGATCTGGATCGCTCCGCCGAAGGTCTCCTGAAGCCACAGCACGAGCATGAGGTTCGTGTTGGCGATGAAGACCTTGATGTACTCCGACCCCTTGCGTCCCTGGTAGTCCGGGTCCTTATGCTTGGTCATCCCGGTGTGAACGCAGCCCTCGCCGTCGATGTACGCCGCGAGGCGGCCCCAGTCGACTTGTGAGACGAGCGAGAGGTCTTTCTTCGGGTTCTTCATCTCGTCAGTATACTACCGGCCGGCTCCGGCTCCTTCTCTCGTTGGCGGTGCCTGTCGGTACTTGCCTGACGCCAGGGCCTGCGCGAACTTCGCGGTATTCCCGCCGGGCTGCGGACGCTTCAAGGCGCTCTCGTGGCCGTGGAAGATCGGGGCGTGGATCCCGGGGCTTTGCGCGCCGGGGATCGCCGCTTCACTTCTCGCCGCCTCTCGACCGCGCTGCTCGGCCGCCTTGATCTCGTCGTCGTGGGCCTTGACCCGCGCGGCCTCGCGTTTGGTCGGGATGTCGTAGAGCCCTTCCCAGATCTGAACAGGATCGACGGCCTCTTTCTTGGCGGCCCGGGCCTTGACTTCCTCGACGATCTTCCGCGTGTCCAGGCGTTCCCCGGTCAGGCGGTAGTGCTCGTCGGCCATCGCCGGCATCGACCCCATGAGGCCGAGGAGGAACTCGGTCACCCCGCCGATCGCGCCGTAGACGGGGGCGGGATCGAAGGCGGAGGGCTTGGGATCTTCTTTCTTCGGCGGCACGGGATCTCCGGTCAGCACGGTCTTCGGATCGACGCCGGCCTGCTCGGCGAGGCGGGTGACGGCCTGGGTCAGCCGGAGCTTTTCCTGTTCGAGACTGTCGAGGGCGGCCTGTTTCTGCTGCTGCTCGGCGGCGGTGGTGGCCTGGACGGAGGCCCAGTCGGCCATCTCCTGGGTGAGTTGATCGTTTTTGGCCTTGTAGTCGGCGGCGAGCTGATCGTTCTTCGCCTTGTACTCGTTGACGAAGCGGGAGTAGTCGGATTGGCGGAGTTGGTGCTTTTCCAGATCCTGCGCGCGGGGATGGAACTTGGGCTCCAGATCGAGGATCTCGGTTTCGGTGAAGCCCAGGTCCTTCAGCCAGCCGTGGGTATCAAACGCCATGACTCTGCTCCTGTTCCTTCCTCATCAGATCGGATGAGGGTACGGATGAGGGTGGCTCCGCCCTTCCCGTTCTGATCAGGATCGGGGTACGGGGGATGAGCCGGTGACGGTTACACGGGGAGGTGATAACCCCGCCGGGGGCGTCGGCCATGTCCAGCGGGGAGCAAGTACGCACGTTAGACAGGGAGTTGATCGGCACTCTGGTTCTGGACGCTGCCGGCTTGCGCGGCCATGACGGCGAGCTGGCGCAGGGATTTCTGGATTTGCGCGATCAGGCGGTCAGATCCGGGGACGAGTTGCTGAAGTTGCTGGAGTTGCTGGCTGTAGTCCCGGATCATGGAGACGGCCTGCTCGGTCTTCTGGCGGGCTTGATCGGCACCCTGGGGTTGGCCGCCGCCGTTCTGGCCGGAGCCGTACGCGAGCGCGTCCATCGCGCCGGGAGCCGTTGAAGCCTGGGAGGCAATCGGGGGCACCGATCCACCCTACCGACGCTTCCCGCCCCGGCGACCCTTGCGACCCTTGTGCATCGGGGCCGAGAAGGTGCTGATCACGGTCGCGCCCTTGCCGCCGCGCCCTTTCCGGCCGTAGCCGTGTCGTCTGGCCATTTCGGTGAACCCTTTCGTGAGGAGGTGGAGCGTGAAAGCGGGAGTGGGCCCAGCCGAGGCTATTCAGTGGGCCCACCCGCCCGTGTACCCTTTGGCCGCCCAGGGGACCCCGTCATCCAAGCCGGGATCGTTCGGGCGGGTGGGGTCAGCGGGACTTGCCCCGCCCCTTGCGCCGGCCCTTGCGCCGGTCGCGAGTCGTCACGTCGAGCATGAAGACCTCCTCATGTGTACGGACCGGGACCAGTCCCGACCGGTACGAGGGACAGCGTAGCAAGAGATTGCCGCGATTGGGTTAGGCGACCGAGGCCGACTTGGCCGTGCGTGACCGGGGAAAGGCGGAGGCTGGAGGGTGAACCTGGAGAATCCGGCGGACCTCGTCCACTGGGATACGGCGGATCCCCCGGAACTGGACGTAGGCGATGCGTTCCTCGGCGATCCAGCGCCGGATGGTGCGGCGGGAGACGAGGAAGATCTCGCAGAGTTCCTCGGGGAGGAGGAACTGCCGGGTCGTGGTGGCTAAGTCGATCATGGTTCAGGCTTCAGCGCCAGCTTCGACATCAGCCAGTTCGTACCGGGTGGCGACGACCTCGGCCTTGATCGGGTAGTAGTCGCCGGGGGTCGTGACGTTGATGAAGTCCCCCTCCTCCAGCCGGATCGCGCTTCCGTGCAGTTCGTTGAGGACCGATGCCGGGCCGTCTTCGTGGATGGTCAGGACGAGGCCAGGGTACGACGCCGTCAGGTGGGGGATGGCCTCCCGGCTGAAGACGACGAGGTCGGCGACGACGGGCTTGGATCGGTACTTCATGGCTCAGGCTCCTAACTGGTGGTGACCGTGGACCGGGTGCCGCCAGATTTCTGCTGGATGCGGCCCTCGCGCCGGTTGACCGGGGGACGGCCGGGGCCCTGGTGCATCCCGCCGCCGGGGCCGCCGGGTCCGCCGCCCATCTCCTCGGCCAGTTCCCGCACGATGTGCTGCTGCGCCACCCATTTCTCGATGACGGTCGTGAGCGGCTTGCCGTCCTCGCCCTGCGGCTCCTTGCCGAAGGCCGGGATCTGCGCGATCTTGGCGAACGTCCACCAGTCGATGGGGAAGCCGGTCTTCATCAGTTGCAGGTAAAACAGCTTCGTCGCCAGCCGGTGGATCTCGTTCACGCCGGACTGGGCCAGGTGGTAGTGGAACTGGTTCAGGTGGAGCTTCATCCGATCGCGGCGAGCCTCCAGGGTTTCTCCGGCGGGGCCGACGGGGATGATCTTGTCCGGCTCGAAGTAGAAGTCCTCCTCGTCGCCAGTCGGTCCTGTTAATTGCATCCAGCGCGAGCGGGTGTCGAACTGCAAGTACAACGCCTTCCGCATCTCGCCCAGTTCGTACTGCGGATCCTCGACGCCCCGGATCATGTCCTGGACGAGGGGCCCGGCCATCTCCATCAGCTTCTCTAACGTACCCTCGGAGGGAACCTGCTTGGCCTTGGCGATCGCGACCAGATCGGGGGTGGCCGCGAGGTAGTCCATGCGGGCTTCCTGCTGCTTGACCCAGTCGGGGATCCATTGCGGGACTTCATACTGCCAGGGCTGACCGAGGACCTTGAAGATCTCGCCGAAGTTGATGTCGGCCGCCACGCGGACCCCGGCGCGGCGGGGGTTGACGGATTCGGCCCAGGCTTTACTGACTTTGGTGTCGTCGTAGACCGAAGGGGGATCGAGGCGGGCGCGAGAGCTGTCCTCGACGTCCTGCATGATCCCTTCGATGCCTTCCTGCATGGTGAGGACGTCGCCGATGAGGGACGAGCCGAGGGGTTCCCAGGCCCAGTCGCCGAAGCGGAACCGGGCCAGAGGGGCCTGCCCGTGCCACCACGGGGAGGGGCCGTCGTAGCAGGGGAAGTCGACCGAGCGGGAGAAGATGCAGTAGCGGCGCAGGGGGAAGAGGCGGCAGTCTTCCTCGCGGGCGCGGCGCGTTATCATGGCGCCGGTCTCGTCGCGCGTGCCGGTGGGGATGTCGGAGCCGTAGACTGGTACTGAATACGCCCAGTTGGTTTCTGGATCTCCGATGGTTCTGGCGACAGGGCCGGTGTTGATCGAGTCATCGAGGATGTACGCATGGTAGATGTCGACGGTGGGGAAACTGGCGGTGTCCTTGTTGCGGTCGCGGCCGGTGTACTTGAAGATCGGGGAACCGCCAATCAGGGCTTGTACCTTGCGGAGTCCTTTCTCGATCCAGCCGGGACTGTCACGATCAGGATTCAGGGCGGCGGCGAACGCCGGATTTTCCGGATAGAAACGGCGCCGGGCGAGGTTGATGGGCAATTCCTCACGAATGAGGACCACGTACGCCTGTTGTAGGTCGTGATCGCGCGGGAGCTGGACGAAGGTCACGTCCTCGGGGGAGAGGGCGGTGAGCCGGATGTCGCCGCGATAGGGGCCCCAGAAGTGCTTGTCCCAGGTTTGATAGGCATAGGCCGTTCCGAAGGCCACCCCGTATTGAAGCAGTTGGCGAAAGGCTCTGTGTATCCTTGCCTGGCGGAACCAGACGCGATCACGCTTTGTGAGATGCTCGGCGGTCTGGTAGAGGCTCTGATCGTATTCGACCTTGTATTCGCCCTCGTACTTGAAGTTCCCCAGGCTGGCCACGAGTTCCCGGGTGATGCGCTTGGTCTTGTTGTAGCCGGTGTTGCTTTGGTTACTGAGATGGGTGGTGGCGCTCGACGGGGCGAGAGCGTCGAGGACCCGCTGCCATTCGGTCGCGGGGCGCTGAGTCTTCAGCCACGATTCGCCTTCCTGCAGCGCCTCCAGCAGGTAGCCGTGGACGGTACTGGCGGAGGTGCCGAAGGCGGGGATCGCGTACGAGGCCATTAACTATAGACCTCGACGACGACGCTGGAGCCGGAGCCGCGTTTCGGCTTGCGGTTATTTTTATCGATCATATGGCGGGCCAGATCACGCATCTGCGGCGAGAAGGAGGCCATGCGGTGAAAGAGTTCCGAGCGCCGCTGCCGTTCCTTGTCCTCGCGCCAGATCTGGCTACGCTCCAGGCGCGGGGCGGCACGGGTGCGATCGGCTTCGTTTATGTCGCGTTCGAGGCGGCGGACCTCGGCGAAGGAGCGGGCTTCGATCCTGGTGTACCCCATCTCGTCGTATTTATGAGAGCCGGGACCGTTGACATCGCCGGGGACGCGGTAGGTGCCGTCCGGGGCCCGGTAGACGACGACCGGGTCGGCGGTGAAGCTGTAGCCACGGGGGAGGTGGATCTGTTCGGTTTTCTCTCCGCAGGAGGAACAGGGTGGCGTCCTGGGCCACTCTGATGCAGGGCGGACGACCTCGTCGATCGCGTCGCAGGACAGGCAGCGGGTATTGATCAGGGCCACGAGCCTCCTCCTAGACGAGACGCAGGGCCAGCCACTGGCCGTCGCGCCAGGTCAGTTCCGTACGCCGCCACTGCATCGCGGCGAGGGCGTCGACGAGACACCCGGTGAAGGTCGCGAGCGAGGGACCGAACGGCTCGTACCCCTTGACGGCGCCTTTGCCCGTTGAGCCCGAGTAGGGGATGTGCGCGCCGTGGAAGCGGTCGAAGTCCTGGTCCGAGAGCCTGACGAAGAGGAGCGGGGCATTGTCGCTCGCGCGCCGCCGCTGGTCCTCGCTCACCGGTATCGCTCCGGCACGTCGGGGTTCTTGTACGTCCCCAGGACCGCATGGCCGTAGCGGGGCTTCACGAGGGGGAATTGTACACGGTTCGGGATGTCTCGCGCCTGCAGGGGCTGGCGGTAGGAGGCGTAGACGGGAGGCGGTTCGGGTTCTGTGTGGATGAGGCCCGGGGGGCGGGCCCCGGCACTGCGGGCGTAGGCGTTGCGGCCGTAGGGGCGGTCGTCGACGTGGAGGGAGTCGAGGATGAAGCCCAGAGCCATGATGCGATCGTCGTGCTCGCCGTAGACGGCCTTGAGGGATTGACGCGACTCGTCCTTTTCCAGGGCCTCCATCTCGTCGACCAGCCAGGGGGAGACGACTTCGAGGGTGTCGTCTTCGAGCATGGTCAGGAGCCGGTCCATCATCATCGGGCGGTACCAGGCATTGGTGAAGACCCCGATCTTGTGGACCTGGTGGTTCAAGACGGGCTTGCGGGAGTCGAGACGCTTCCAGGGGTGGAAGTTCGACCAGCCGCGTTTCTGGAGTTCAAACTGGACCGATTCGCCGTTGCCCCGGCACTCGATCGCGATGCGGCAGGGGACGGTGCGGCCGACCCGGGCCTGGTAGGTGGAGAAGAGGGTGCCGAGGCAGAGGACGTGGGGCCAGAGCTGGAGGGCCTTGATGTAGGGGGAGGCGAACTCGGCGACCTGGCGATCGGGGCCGTAGGGGAAGGCCTTGCGGAGGACTTCGATGACGGACCAGTCGAGGCCGATGCCGTCAGAGGTGTCGACGCCCAGGCCGTAGGTCGCATCGTCCTCGGGCCATTCCCAGATGTAGAGTTTCAGGCCCGCGTTGGTGCCTGGATAGCCTTCAAATTTCAGGGGTTGGAGGACCCAGGCTTCCTGGCCCCGGAGCAGGGGGGAGGACTTGACGTGGACGGGGGCGGCGTGGTGGTCCCATTCCCGGGTGCCCACCACCAGGTCATCAGGTATGCCGGTTCCAAGGATTGTATAGACCCCGACCGGATGGCGGACGCGGGACCGGTGGATGAGCAGGGTGTCGGGCTGGAAGGCGGAGATGTTGGTGGACTGGAAGGCTTCCTGATCATCGGCCGGCATCTCACTGAGGAAGAGGTTGAGCTGCTTCTTCTTGATGGCCGAGTCCCGTTCGATCTCGTAGTACCACAGTTGGGCGCGGCTCATCTGCCAGGAGCGGTCCTCTTTGGCTAAGTACCTGAAGAGTAAGGGGTTGCTCAGGACGTATTCGCGGGCGCGTTCGGCGTGGCGGACGGTGAGATCGGAGGGGGTCCAGTCCGGGGGGATGGGCCGCATCCGGAGGTCGGTCGGGGTGGGGTAGATGTCGACCCCGACGAACCAGGGGAGGAAGACAGGGCAGAGCCTGGATCGGCCACGTGGGAAGTCCTCCTTCACTTGTTTCCAACTGTCATGCCACCAATTCCCCCGGCCGAGCGCGGTACTCTCCAAGATCCCGAAGACGTCCGGCGTTTCGTGGATGGCTTTGAGCAGGGCCGCGTCCACGAGGAGATCGGGATCCTCCCATTCGCATAACTCACTGAGATGAAAGACGTTCGGGGTCTGGCCCCGGGCGACGCCGTTGAACTGGTTCCCGGCCTGGACGAGCAAGGAGGAGTCGAGGTCGCCGAACTCGACCGGCATCCCGTGCTCGATTTTCGTGGCCTTTGGCAACAGCCACCACGGCTGGGACTTCCAGCAGAAGTCGATCATGTCGGCCATGCGGATTGATTTTTTGGGATCCGCGCTGGCCACGACGGCGTTCGATCGGGGGTGGAACTGGACGCGGTGGGCGACGGCCAGTTCGGTGAGGGTGGTGACACCGAGCTGCCTGGCCTTGAGCTGCATCATCATGATCGCGCGGCCCCGCCGTTCGAGGTCGCCCCAGATCGAGAGGATGATGCGTTGCGCGATGTTGGGGGTGAAGGGGACGTCGCGCTTCTCCCAGTTGATGATGCGGGCGTAGCGGCTGGACCAGTAGGTGAAGTCGAGGGCCGAGAGGCGGCGCTCGTTTCTGATGAAGCGTTGCTCTTCTCCTGTTAACGGCCGGGAGAGGTCGCCGGTCTCGGGGTGGACGAGGGCGTCGAAGTGGGCGATGGCGTTGCTGATCTGGCGCGCACTGTGGGGGACGGGGCGCCAGTGGTGCAGGCGCTCGTGTTCGTCGAGGACCCGGGTGGTGACGTCGGCGGCGTACGTATCAGGCTCCCTTCGGCTTCGTAGGCTTCGTCGGCGTCGTCGGCGCGGGACGGTTGGCCATACCCCAGCCGCCCGTGGGCCGGCGGAGGCGGTTGGTCAGGAGCGCGGCGGCCTTCTCCCGGCCACGGCGCTGCTCGTCCGGAGTCGGGATGCGCCGGGGCATGGTTATGCGGCCGGCGGTTCCGGCTCTCCTTCTGTCAGGAACTTCTGCACCGTCTCCTTCGCGTCGATGGTGGCGTCGACGTCTTCCAGGAACGACGGGACGCTCTGGTCACTGCCCGCCGCCTGGGCCTGCGCCACAGAGCCCGACATCGCAGACACGTTGATCGTGGTGCCCTTGGGCATGGGGATGAAGCTGTGGTGCTGGTACAGCATCCGGCGATCCTCGATCCCGTCCTTCTCCATCGCGTACTCGACGCCCTTCTGGACGACGTCCGGGTGGGCGACACTGGCGACCATGTTGGCGACGTCGACCCCGGCCTCGTAGGCGGCCCCGACGATCGCTTTCAGTAAACGGACTGGGCTGATCCCGGCGGCGGCGCAGACGTCGTCGAGGGTCGCACATTTTTTCTCCCAGGCCTTGAGGTCCTGGTAGACGTGGAGGAAGGTCTGGCAGTGGGGATCGCCGTCGGATGCGGCGAGGGTGATGTACTGGAGGACGTTGTCGCGAGAGAGTTTGCGCGCGGCTAATGTGAGGGAGCCGGCGCCGGGGAGGCACGGGAGGCCGGCCGCTTTCGCCAGCGTGCGGAGCTTGGCCTTGACGGTGGCCGGGGTACTGCTGCCGGCTACCCGTCGGGTGGCAGCTTTGGTGGCCTGGCGAAGCCGCCGCGGACGCCCCAGGACACCACTGTCGAGGGGGAATGGTCTGGCGGTTCCGGTTCCGGCTCCAGTTTCGTTTCCGGGATCCGTTCCACCGATCGGCGCAGGTCCTGCTGGTAGAGGGTCTCCCGGTCCAGGATCGACACTGATTCCAAGCCCCTCACTCTTGTTTTGCTGGTCGACGAGGAGCTGGCGGTGGATGGCGGCGAGGAGGTTGACGCCGAATCCAGGCGGAGGAGGCGGGCCGCCATCTGGTTCAGGAGGGTGGCCTGATCCAGGAGCTTCCGGGCTAGATCCCGATCCGCCTGAGTGGGGGTCTTTGGGAAGGGCCACACTAGGATCTCCGGACCTGTCGGCGGGTGCGGACGTATTTTGGTAGTTTCTTTCCGCGCGCCGCCCGGCTCTTACCTCGGGCTTCGTGCATGGGCAGCTCGTGGCGCCGGGCTTTGGCGAAGAGGAGGCGGCGCTGAGCCTCGCTCGTGACCGGCTTGTATTTCTTCCCAGGCATCAGTCGAACCTCCACCCCACCTCGGTATTATCCGTCATCCCCAGCCGCACCCAGCACCATTCCGAGAGATCGATGCCGGCGCCGTTGGTGACGCGGCCCAGAGGGTCGGGGCCGGACTCGGCGCGGGGCCGGACGGTTTCGGCCGGGACGGTGAGGCCGCTGTCGGGATCGGTGGCGAACTGGAAGACGTAGGCGTGATCGGTCTCCCACCAGGGGCCGACGTCGAGGACCAGGGCGCGGACGGTGCGGTTGTTGCGGGGGTTGTGGACCCGGACCCACAAGCGGAGGGCGGCTGTACTGGGGAGGGCGACGAATGGGACGTCCGATTCGATGTGGTAGCCGGTCGCGGTCTTGTGCCCGGCCAGGCCCTCGCGCGTGGCTTTGACCCTGATCATGGCTCGTTGGGCACGTCCACCAGCAAGCGGGCGGCCCCGGCCCGGATGACCTGCTTGCGCGGCCCCCGGATCTGGAAGTCGTCGCGGATCTTCCCGGCCGGCGTCTCTTCGCTGTCCTCGACCTCCGCGTCCAGGGTCAGGATCCGGCTCCATTCCAGGTCGACCTTCTCCTGCCCGGGCAGGTCGAGATCCCGGCCTTCCGGGCTGCGGCCGTCGACCGTTAAGTGCAGGGAGACCTTGACCTGCGGGTACACGACTGACAAGCCGAAGCGCAGATCCTGATCCAGGGCCTGCTGGAGGCGGGCGGCTAAGGCGATCACGATCGCTTTCAGCTCCCCGCCGTCGAGGGCGAAGTATTCGGTTCCGGCTCCTCCGGCACTTCCTTCAGGGCCCCACCCTCCCGTGATCTGCTTGCCCGGGTCGGTGCCGGGGGTGGGGATGCCCCGGCTGGGGCTGTCGGTGGTGCTGGCGGCGGGGTGGGTGGCCTTGAAGCTCTCGGTGAGATCGTCGAGGGCTGAAGATTCAACCGGTTCTGGCTCCGGTTGGGGGGCGTGGCCCAGGATTCGGGGGGCGGGGCGGACGGGATCGAGGAACGGACGGCCTGACCCTTGTTCCTTCGGAACAAGCGTCTGCCCGTCCCCTTGCGCCCGGGCGCCGGCATCGGCATCGGGATCCCGGGGGGTGCGCGCCGGGTGGGGTACGACGTCCGGTGCGCCCTCTCCTGCATCGGCGCGCGGGGGGAGGGAGAGTGATGAGGAGGTCTGGCCTTCGGCCCGACCTCCCCCCAGGCGTTCTGCCGCCCGGGCCTCGGCGCGAGCGTGCGCGGCGGCGATGTCTTCACCCGTTGGCGGAGCGGCTGGCTGAGTGGTTTCGCGGGGGGCGTTGGGGGGTGGGGGTTGGAAACCGCCCTGGTTGAGGTAGCGGCCGGTGCGCGGGTCGCGGGATTTGGACACCGGGGGACCGTAGCACAGGGGAAGAGGAAAAGAAAACGCCCGCCGGATGAGGGCGGGCGGTTGATTGGAGAGGGGAGGGAGAGACGAGAGCGGCAGTCCCCCACGCCCTTGGGAAAAGGGACGTGATGCCGCTCTCTGCTCTTGACCCTCAAGAGGAGTATCGGCCGATCGGCTGGGACAGGACGAAAAAATCGAACGGAAAAATAAAACAGGGGTGAGAACAAGACCGGTTCCGGAGCCGGAGGGGGGAGGGGATCCCCTTCGACTATAGGGTACGCCAACACCTTCGGTGTTGGCGTACCTGACCTTGTGCCCTGCAATGTAGCTGTACCCGGTAGGGTACAGTACATAGCAGGGGGTTGTCAAGAGGGAGGGAAGGGGTACACCAATCGCTATCCCTTCGGGATAGCTCTGGTGTACCCCCCGTTGGGTTTAGCCTTGAGCGGTACGGTTGAGGTACGGTACGGTTGGGGTTACGTGGCTGTTGGGGTTGGCGGTTGAGGTTGGCGGTTGAGGTGCGAGCGGCGCGGTTGGTGTGCGTTTTGGCGGGTTGCGACTTGCGTCAGATTGGCCTCGTGAACGCATTAGAAGCCCGCTGGTGCGTTTTCGTACGGCCGGTAAGGGCAGAGTAGCGGGTCGCGGCTGATTTGCGTTTCTATGGCATCCTGGCGGTTTTTCAGCGGTGTGTGCTGCGGTGGCCGCGAGGCAGGGTGCAGGGGAGGCCGTCGTCACAGGGGTGGTTGCAGACGTTGGCGAGGCGATCACGTTCGAGGCGTTGGGCGAAGCCCCGGAGGGAAGAACCGACACCGGCGACTTGGGTGACATGGCCGGGGGGGATGTTACGAGGGCCGGAGATAGGGGGGCGGTGATCGAGCTGGAGACGGTTCGGGGAGGGGGAGGGGAGGGGCTTGTCACGAAGGGTGACGGGGTGAAAGCAGTGAGGGCATGGGAGATCCGCCGATCGATAGGGGGCCTCGAAGGATCGGCCACAGTGCCGGGATTGACAGCGGAAGCGCATAGGGCGGGAGTCTACCACAGATGGGCTTCTCTTTCCTGATCCTATGTCACCTGTGTGCCTCACCGAGTAAACGCTTGACCGTAGATCCCGCCGATCCCTCTGATCCCCGTGATCCTCACGATCCTTACATCTCGGGTCCATGTATTAAATCGCTACATGCAGAAAGTCACTAAAGTGGTATTGCACACAAGCGTTTGTGCGCCTAGATTGTGTGCAGTCGCGGCCACGTCACAACAGACGGGGCCGGGGACGGGGAAAGGGGAAGGGGAATGGCGAAGCTGGGGGCGATCGTGTTCGGGATGCTGGCCTTGTTCGTCGTCGCAACGGGCGGCGAGCTGGACCACATCGGGCGGTATCGGCCGGCGGTGGTGCGGAGGGAAGGGGGAGCGTCATGGTAACGACGGGCGCATGGCGGCAGATGGAGCGGGTCACGGTCAGGTCGGGGCGGTTCGGGATGCCGGTGCCCGACGAAGCGGCCGACGGGGAGTGGGGCGACAGGATGCGGCGCGAGCAGAGGATTCGGGCGATCGTCTGGCA
>Ga0066652_100000753_pt1 | contig 15965 bp, 19 predicted proteins | sample GraSoiAngelo_101_FD_71413 | JGI IMG/M metagenome (GOLD analysis project Ga0066652, IMG submission 71413) | Grasslands soil microbial communities from the Angelo Coastal Reserve, California, USA - 14_0903_02_30cm | ecosystem: Environmental > Terrestrial > Soil > Grasslands | place: USA...
AGGACGACGAGATCGAGGTAGCGGACCGCGACCATCGGCTCAGGGCCCCTTACGGCGTGCGCGGACACTGCTGAGGAGGGCTGTGGTGGTCAATGCCGGCCATGAAGGGCGTCCCGGACCCACAGACAGGAATGCCCGCCTGACGCCGTGCGGGCAAACTCGAACGAACCCGGAAAAAGGCCGGTGTCTGGGGGAATCCCGATCCTATAGAAGCGGCCCTCAAGACGGCAATTTCGTGGCGGGCGACGCGAGGGTAGGATGCCCCACCATGCAGCACTGGGACCTCCGCTCGCTTGCGGTCGCACCGCACCAACCCGAGGTGCTCCAGTCCGAGGGGGAGGGCCGCTCGATCCTGATCCAGCTCCCCGCCGGCGAGGGGCTGGGCGAGCACCAGGTCCACGAGCGCGCCTGGCTGGTGGTGGTGGACGGCGAGGTCGAGCTGGTGCAGAACGGCACCTCCGAGCCAGCCGGCCCGGGCACACTCGCCGTGTACGACCCGGCCGAGCGCCACGAGGTGCGGGCGACGAGCGACGCTCGGCTGCTGCTCCTGCTGGCGCCCTGGCCCGGCGAGGGCCACCCGCGCCATCGCGACTGAGCGCCCGCGTTTCCCGCGCGCGCCGCGCGGGTAGCCAGGCGCACATGCGGCTCCTGGTGATCGCGGCCGAGCCCGTCGAGGCGGGCCAGCTCGCCCACGTCGTCGGCGAGGACCTCGACGATGCCGAGGTTCGGGTCGTGACGCCCGCCCTCAATGACTCGCGCCTGGCCTTCTGGGTCTCCGATCCCGACGAGGCTATCGCCGAGGCGCAGTCGGCGACGGAGGCGAGCGTGGCGCGCCTGCGCTCCGAGGGGATCGACGCCGAGGGTGACACGGGCGAGAGCGACCCGGTGGTCGCGCTCGAGGACGCCCTGGCCACGTTCCCGGCGGACCGCATCGTGATCTTCCGGCATCCCGCCGGCGAGGAGGCCTACCTGGAGGACGACGTCATCGACGACGCCCGCGAGCGCCTCGGCGTTCCGGTGGTCGCCGCCGAGCTCCCGCGCTAGTACGAGTCCCGAGTACGCTGGCGGCGTGAGCGTCTCCGCCGGCCGCGTCGAGATCCCCTATCCGCACCGCCGCGCCGGACACTGCGGCTCGGGCGCGTTCCGCGACCTGCTGGAGTTCCACGGCCTATCGTGGACGGATGCCCCGCTGTCGGAGGGGATGGCCTTCGGCCTCGGCGCCGGTCTCGGCTTCGCCTACGTCGAGCTGCCGGGGATCGAGCCGCCGATCTACCTCGTGGGCCGCACGGCCGGGCTCGAGCGCGACACCTGCGCGCACCTCGGCATAGCGCTGGACCTACGTCAGACCGATGACGAGGACGAGGGCTGGCGCTGGTTGCGCGAGGAGCTGGACGCGGGGCGCCCGACGATGGTGTGGGCCGACATCGGCGAGCTCGAGTACCTCAACGTCCGCCTGCGCATGACGATGCACGACATCGTGGTGTGCGGCTACGACGAGGTCGACGGCGTCGCCTTCATCGCCGACAACGACCGCGACGACATCCAGCGCTGCTCGCTGCCCGCGCTCGCTCGTGCGCGCAACTCGCCGGCGTTCCCGGCCCCCAACCGCCACGGCACATGGGTGATGGACTTCCCGTCCGCGCTGCCGGACGCCCGCCCGACCGTCGAACGCGCCGTGCGCGGCGCAGTCGACAACATGCGCGGCGGCGGGCTCTCGCTGCTGGACTCCGAGGCCCCGATGGGTCTGGGCGCCGTGGCGGCCATCGAGGCGGCCTTTCCGGCCTGGCCGGAGCGCTTCGGCGAGCAGCTGCCCTCGGCTCTGCGCGGTCTGCGCACGTTCGTGGTCAAGGCCGGCACCGGCGGGGCGCTGTTCCGCTCTCTGCACACCGAGTTCCTGCGCGACGCGGCGGCCCTGCTCGACGACCACGGCCTGGCCGACGCCGGCGCGGTCTACGGCGAGCTCTCGCGGGCCTGGGTGGCCGCCGCCGAGGCGAGCGCAGGCGAGGATCCCCGCGGCGCCCACGCTGCCGCGGCGGGGCATGTCGCCCGCGCCTGCGCGCTGGAGCGCGAGGGCGTCGAGGCCATGGAGGCCTGGGCGGGTTAGCCTTCGTAGGGCGCGAAGTCCCGCTTGCGGGCGCCGCACACCGGGCAGAACCAGTCGTCCGGGATGTCCTCGAAGGCCGTGCCCGGGACGACACCGCCGTCGGGATCGCCCTCGGCGGGGTCGTAGATCATCCCGCAGCTTTCACATACCCATCGCTGCGCGGTGAGGGTGTCAGCGTTCACGCCGCGGCCACCGCCGGGAGCTCGACGCCGATCACCTTCAGGCGGCGCGAGAGCGCCGTGAAGGCGAACGCGTTCACGTCGTCGGAGGAGTACCCGAGGATCTCGTAGCTGTCGCCGAGCTGCATGCCCGGCGGGACGAACACACCGGCCGCCACGGGGAGCAGCTCGACGAGCTTGTCCTGCACTCGCGCGGCGATGGCCGGGTCCTGGCAGCGCTCCTTGAGAAACCATGTGCCGTAGGCGACGTGGCGGTGCTCGTCCCGCGAGATGTTGCGGAAACCCTCGACGAAGCCGGGCAGGACGTCGTGCTGCTCGCAGTAGTCGGTGATGTAGTACTGGCCGGTGAGGGCGAGCGTCCCCTCGATGACCAGGTGATAGGTGGTCACGAAGTCGACCTTGGCCTCGACGTCGCGGGGATCGTCCAGGAGGCGCCTGCACGCGTCGACCAGGTGCTCGTCGAAGAGGACGAGGAAGGCCTCGTTCAGATCCTCGCGGGCGCGCTCCAGGCGCTTGTCGAAGGTGCCGTCGTAGCCGACGACCTGCTCGTAGAAGCGATTGAAGTGCTGCGCGTGACGTGCCTCGTCCACCTGCTGGGTGGTGAGGAAGGCCTCCTCGCTCTGGTCGTCGTAGGCCGCCACGAGGCCGGTGAACTGCGTCGTCACGCGCTCCTCGCCCACGAAGAAGGACGAGAGGTTCCAGGCCATGTTCTCGCGCTCCTCCTGGGTGAAGTCCGCCCAGTCCTGCTTGTCCTTGGTCAGGTCGATCGTCTGGGAGATCCAGTTCTGCTTCTCCCACAGCTCGTAGAGCTGCTGGGGATTCATCAGCTGCACGGAGGCGAGCTTGGACTCGTCGGTCATCGTGCCAACGTCGCCCTGCGCAGTGAGGTCGAGGAGGGTCTTGGTCATGGAGCGTCCTCCGGGATCGTCTCGGTCGGGGTGCCGGCGATTGAACAGCATGTTTGACACTGTGTCAAGTCTCCCCTACCGTTGAGCCATGGCCACGTTGTCGCGCCGCCCGGGGCCCACGAGCGCCAAGCGCGCCGAGATCGAGCTGCGCGTGCTCGAGGCGACCGAGGCCCTCCTGGGCGAGGGTGCCTCCTACACAGACCTGGGCATCGAGCGCATCGCGACCCGCGCCGGCATCTCGCGGACCGCGTTCTACTTCTACTTTCACGACAAGCGCGAGCTGCTCATGCGGTTGACCGAGGACGTGGCCGAGCTGCTCTACGCCGAGGCCGACGCCTGGTGGAGCGGAGCGGGCGATGGGCCCGCCGAGCTGGACAGCGCCCTGCGCAAGGTCATCGCGCTCTACCGCGAGCACGGGGTCCTGCTGCGGGCCGTCGTCGAGGCCGCCGCGGTCGACGACGCCGTGGCCGGATTCTGGCGCGCGCTCGTCGGGCGCTTCGTCGAGGCCAGCCGGCGGCGCATCGCGGCCGAGCAGGCCGCGCGACGCATCGGCCCCCTGCCCGCCGAGGAGGTCGCCTTCGCCCTCTCGTGGATGACCGAGCGGGCCTGCTACCAGCGCCTGGCGCAGGACCGAGACCTGGACGACGAGGCGTTCACCGCCGGCCTCGTGCGGATTTGGACGGGCGCGCTGTACGGCCGCACCTAGCGCGAAAACCCGGCTTGCTACTCCCGCAGCGCCACGGCTTCGAGGGCGTCCGCCTCCGTGCGAAACGCCGCGTACCAGACGACTCGCCCGTCACGGAACTCGATCGCCTGCCAGAAGTCGACTTTGATGCCGACTCCACTGCCGGCACCTTCTCCACTCGCGCTGCCGTGAATCAGCACACGGTCACCAAGGTCCCGCGCCTCCACGATGGACGGCTTCCAGTTCGGAAACGCAGCCAGCAGGCCCGCCGCCCACTCCCGCAGGCCCTCATGGCCACGGAAGGGCCCTTCCATCTCCGTCGCATCGAATTCGACGTCGGGATCGAAGTAGCTGACCCACTCGTCGAAGTCACGGGCCTGAAAGGCCGCATAGGCCCGATGAGCCAGCTCGACGTTGCGCCGCGACATCGCCCGCCCAGTATCCCGGCGCGCTCTGGACGAAGGCAAACGTCGGACGAGGTAGGCTCGGCGCTCCAGCCACGGAAGGAACCAAGTGCCTCTCAAGCTGCACCGCTGTCCGTTCACGTTCTTGCACTCCGACCTCGATCACTGCTTCAAGGTGCAAAAGGCACTGGACGAGCAGGGCATCGAGTATGAGGTGGTCAAGGCGCCCTCGCTGCCCCGCAGTCGTCGCACGGAGGTGGAGCGTCTCAGCGGCCAGCGCCTATTGCCGGTGATCGAGTTCGAGGATGGCGCGGTGTACCGCGAGGAATCAGAAAAAATGGCGGCCACGATCAGCGCTGGGCAACTCGAGAGCAAACGCGGCGCCGCTTCGCCCTCCTAGCGCGGCTCCACGGCCTCGAACTCCCCGGTCCCCAGCTCCCGTTCGACTGTGGCCACGACCTCGTGCTCGGAGGTCGCTGGATCCGCAGCGCGCAGTTCTTCGCCCCGGCGGCGCGTGAACTTGAGCAGCTCCAGCACGTAGACTAGGTACACGCTGGCGGCGATCGCCAGCAGGCCGAGGGCGACGACCACGATCGTCCAGCCGGCATGCAGGTGGCCGTGATGGTCGGAGTAGGGGATGAACCGCAGGGCGACGGCCAGGCCGGCGAGCGCAAAGGTCCAGCCGTAGAGGTACAGCACCGTGCGGCGCTGCGAGAAGCCGATGCGGGAGAGACGGTGGTGGAAGTGCTCGGCGTCGGCCATCCAGGGCCGGCGGCGGTACTTCAGCCGCTTGGCCACCACGAAGCCACCGTCGAGGAACGGCACGGCCAGGATCACGAGCGGCCCGACGAGCGCGATCAAGGCGTTGGTCTTCAGTGTGCCCTGCACCGCGATGCAGCCGAGGAGCAGCCCCAGGAGGTTCGAGCCGCTGTCGCCCATGAAGACCGACGCCGGATGGAAGTTCCAAAAGAGGAAGCCGAACGCCGCCCCGGCGGTCAGCGCGGCCAGCACCCCGGCGGCATCGCGTTGGAGGTCGAAGGCGATGATCGCGAACGCCGCGGCGCTGATCGTGCACACGCCCGCAGCGAGGCCGTCGACCCCGTCGGAGAAGTTGACGATGTTCATCACTCCGACGAGCCCGATCACGGTGAGCACGCCCCCTGCGTCACCGAAGTCGATGTGGCCGAGAAACGGCAGGGTGATGGACGTGACCTTCACGTCGGAGAGCACAACGATCACCGCCCCGCCAACCTGGCCGAGGAGCTTGACCTCGGGCGGCAGGTCGACGGCGTCGTCGAGCGCCCCCACGGCCGTGATGAGCGCGGCGGCGGCGAGGATCGCGCGGGTCTGGTCGTCGCCCGGGAGGAACAGCGCGCCTGCCGCCAACACTCCTGCGAGAATCGCCAGCCCGCCCAGCAAGGGAGTCTCGCGCGCCGAGAGCCCGCGCTCGCGGGGCCGGTCCACGGCGCCGACGCGCGCGGCGAGGCGCGCCACCAGTGGCGTGAGCAACCCCGCCACCACCGCCGCCACGAGGAAGGCGTAGAGCGCGTCGAGCTCGTTCATGGGCGCGCGAAAGCATCGCAGTTGCGGCGGCGCGGGCCGCCTCGCACGCGCACCCGCGCGTGGGCGTCAGACGGTCGCGTGCTCGCCCAGGTGGGCGTAGAGCGGATAGCGCTCGGCGATCGCGGCGGCGCGGTCCGCCAGCTCGTCGCGGCGCGGCTCGAACTCGGGGGTCAGCGCGAGCGCCATGATCCGACCGACCTCGTGGAAGTCCTCGGCCTGCAGCCCGCGGGTGGCCAGCGCCGGTGATCCGACGCGCAGGCCGCTGGAGACCATGGGCGGGCGCGGGTCGAACGGCACGGCGTTGCGGTTGACCGTGATACCGATGTCGGCCAGCCGGTCCTCGGCCTGCTTTCCGTCGAGCTCGGACTCGCGCAGGTCAACGACGACCAGGTGCACATCCGTGCCGCCGGTGAGGACGTTGACGCCGTGGCCAGCGCCCAGGAGCTCCTCCCCCACCGCCTGGGCGCCCGTGATCGTGCGCCGCTGGCGCTCGCGGAAGGTCTCGGTCGCGGCGAGCTTGAGCGCGACGGCCTTGCCGGCGATCACGTGCTCGAGCGGGCCGCCCTGCTGGCCGGGGAATACGGCCGAGTTGAGCTTCTTCGCGATGGCCTCGTCGTTGGCCAGGATCATGCCGCCGCGGGCGCCGCCGATCGTCTTGTGGATGGTGGTCGTGACGACGTGGGAATGCGGCACCGGGTTGGGATGGAGGTCCGCCGCCACGAGCCCGGCGAAGTGGGCCATGTCCGTGAGCAGGATCGCGCCGACGTCGTCGGCGATCTCCCGGAACAGCGGAAAGTCGAGCTGGCGGGGGTACGCGGACCAGCCGGCGATGATCAGCTTGGGCCGGTGCTCCGCGGCGAGCCGGGCGACCTCGTCCATGTCCACGAGGCCGTCCTCACGGCGCACGTGGTACGGGATGACGTCGTACAGGCGCCCCGAGATGTTCCTGGCCATGCCGTGCGTCAGGTGACCGCCGTGGGCGAGGTCGAGCCCGAGGATCGTGTCCCCCGGCTCGAGCAGCGCGAAATAGGCGGCCGCGTTGGCCTGCGCGCCGGAGTGCGGCTGCACGTTGGCGTAGCCGGCGCCGAACAGCGCCTTGGCACGATCGATCGCGAGGTTCTCCGCCACGTCGACCCACTCGCAGCCACCGTAATAGCGCTTGCCGGGCAGGCCCTCCGCATACTTGTTGGTGAGCACGGAGCCCTGGCAGTCGAGCACCGCCCGGGGCACGAAGTTCTCCGACGCGATCATCTCCAGCGTGCGCTGCTGGCGGTCGAGCTCGCCGCGCAGGACCTCGGCCACCTCGGGGTCGACGTCGGCGAGCGGGCGGTTGAACCAGTCTGCGGGAAGCTCCGTCATGGCGGGCGCTCGACCATACCAGCGCCCACGCCGGAGGTATGCTCGGCGCAGCCAGGTACCGAGAAGGAGACCTTCACATGCCCACTCGCCGACGCGCGCTGTTCATCGTCCTGTTCGTCCTGCTCGTCTGCCTCGTCGTGCCCGTGGCCGCCCATGCGCTGGCCGGGGGCGCCACCGGAGGCGGCGGGGGCGGAGGCGGCGGCTTCTCCGGCGGCGGGGGTGGGGGCGGCGGCTACCACTCCTACGGCAGCGGCTCCGGCGGCAGCGGCGGCCTCGCGGCGCTCATCGTGTTCGGGATCGTCGTGGCCGTGTTCGCCGCGGCCTGGGCCGTGCCGGCGTGGCGGGCCTTCGTCAAGCGCATGTGGCGCGAGAAGATCCGCCGGCGCGGCAGGAAGGTCGCGGATGCCGCCACGGTCGCCAATGTCGAGGACGGCTACTGGGACGCCAAGGACCTGGCCAAGCGGGTGCGGACCTGCTTCCCCCCGATCCAGAAGTCGTGGGAGAACCGCCGCATCGAGGACTCGCGCGCGTACGTGTCCGACGCGCTGTACGAGCGCCACAGCATGCAGCTCGAGGGCCTCGAGAAGCAGGGCCGGGTCAACCGGATCTCCAATCCCCAGCTCCACGACGTCGAGATCGTGCGCATCTACAACGTGGCCGACGACGGCGAGGACCGCTTCGTGGCCTACATCGCCTGCTCGGCCCGAGACTGGGTGGAGGACATCAAGACGGGGAAGGTGGTGAACGGCAACAAGCAGACGCGCTCGCAGTTCGAGCAGTACTGGTCCTTCTCCCGGCATCCCGAGTACGGCTGGGTGCTCGACGAGATCCAGCAGCGCTCGGAGGGCGACTACCACCTCAAGGCCGACCTGGTGAACGAGGACACGGAGACGCCGGCCTAGTGGGGGTCCTCTCCCGCCTGTTCGGGGGTGGCGCCGCCGGCACCGAGCGGCGCGGCGAGGACGTGGTCGCGCGCCTGGGCGCACTGGGCCAGCTCGACGCGAAGTGGTCCCCGGAAACTCTGCGGCGGCGCGTGCGCGACGCGTTCTTCGCCGTCCAGCGGCAATGGATCGAGCGCGATCCGGAGGTCGGAGCGCCGTTCGAGACGCCGGAGCTGCTCGCGCGCCAGAAGCTCCGCATCGACGGCCTCGTCCACCAGCACCGCGTGCATCAGCTCGAGAACCCGCTGATCGAGGACCTCGACTTCATCGCCTTCGAGGAGGGGTCCGCGGGCAGCGAGGACAACGTCACGGCGCTCCTGGAGGTCAGCCTGGTCGAGACGATCCTCGACGCCGACTCCGGCGCGCTCGTCGCCGGGCACCCGAACGCCAAGCAGCAGCGCAGGGAGTACTGGACGTTCGCATGGCGCGACGGCGCCTGGCGTCTGTCCGAGGTCGAGCAGCCGGGCGAGGGCGCGCGCCATCTCAAGGCCCCGCTGGTCGGCGGCGACTACGCCGAGCTCTCGCCCGAGAGCGTCCTGCGCGAGCGCTACGCGCGCGGCGAGATCGAGATCGAGGAGTTCGAACGCGAGATGGGCGAGCTGCTCGGCCGCGAGCCGCGCTACTAGAAGGGTCGCCTAGGCCGTGGGGAGGGTCACGGTGACGTCGGACACGGCCACCGTGAAGGCGGGGTTGTTGCTCTTGCGCAGATAGGGCGCGTCGCTGCCCAGCAGCACGAGCTTGACGGTGTGGCCGGGATCGAAGTGGTAGCCGTTGCCGTGGAGCTGGAACGTGATCGGTCCCGCTTGATTATCGGTGAGTCGGTAGGCGCCACGACTGATCAGCCGCTCGCTGCCGTTCGGGGCGACGTCGAACAGCTGCGAGTTGAGCTCGCCGAAGCTCCCCGCGGTGTTGATAGTGGCCGTCACGGTCGGCAGACCGAGCAGCGTGAACCCGCTCCCGGTGCGTGTGTAGACGGCATTTCCAGCGGCGGTCTGCGAGGTGATGGTCTTGCAGGCATCGCTCGTGCCGGCGATCGGGTCAAACGCCGAGCTCGTCGTCGGATCGCCGGTCGCCGTGACGGTCTGGGCGGCGGACGAACCGAAGGTCACGGTGCCCGTGTGCAGGGCGGCGTAGCTCGGGGCGGTATACGGTCCGCCGTCCGGCGCGCTCTGCGGGCACGTCTGGGTGTAGGCGGTGACGGAGCCCGGAGCCGGAGGCGTGCCGCTCCGCTGCAGGTAGGCGCCGAAGAACGCTGCGCCCTGCGCGTTGAACGGCCGGTTGACCGTCGGCTTGTTGGATCCCCGACTGTGTCCGAGATCGCCGAACTGGAGGCTGACAGGAGCCGCGTCCTTGGCCTGGTTGTAGACGCGCAGCGCCTGCTCGGGCGGGAACAGGTCATCGGTCCATCCGTTCTCGATCAGCAGGGGGCTCGGAGTGCCGGACAGTCCGTAACCCTGGTGGTGGGCCACGATCTCGGCGACGGCGGCCTGCGCCTCGCTGCTGGGGGGTTCGCCGGCGTTGACCAGCGCGAAGTCCCGGTTGAGGTCGGCGTCGGGGTTGGTGCAGGGTGAACTCTCCGGGGAGTCCCCGCAGTAGTACCCGGTCGACTTGCCCAGGGCGAACAGCCCGCTCACGTAGCTGGCGATCTCGATGCCGATGGGGTCGATGCTCTGGCCCGCCGGAGCGACCTGCGAATCCAGGAAGCGTCCGTTGGGCAACAGCGCCGCGGCGAGGTCGGACCACGGCCAACGGGGCCACGCCGCCGTGATCGACAGCGCCGTGCCCTTCGGGCTCCGCCACGGAGCAAGCGAACCGTCGGGCAGCCGGATGCGGTTGCGCAGGTAGGCGAGCTCGATGCTCTGGCCGCCGCCGTAGGAGATTCCGGTAACGCCGAGAGCGTCGCGCTTCGCGAACTTCTGGTCGACCAGCTGGCCCAGCAGGTACTGCGTGTCCCGCGCCTCATAGCGCGTGTCCGCCAGTCGGAGATACCCCTGCGCGCAGGGCCCGCTGTGGTCGGCAGTCGGGCCGCCGCCGCAGGAGTGTCCGAATCCCCGCGCCGTGTAGTTGACGACCGCATAGCCGGCGCGGGCGTAGAAGTCGTTGTTGTACTGGTAGGTGTTCGACCCGTCGCCGTCGGGCGAGTTGGATTCGAAGTCGGTCTTGTCCCCCCCGTAGCCATGCAGCATCACGATCGTCGGGAACGGCCCCCTGCCGCGGGCCGGCAGTGTCACATCGACGTCCAGCGGGATCCCGTCGAACGTCGGCACACCGTCGACCGTGCGCCCCGGCGCTCCGTCCGTCGTCGGACAGAACCGGGTCCCATCCGCCTGCGTGGTGCACGCATGCCCGAATGGCCCCGGCGCGGCTGTCGCCGACGCCGGCACCGATGCTCCCACGACAACGCCCAGGACAAGTAACCAACGACGCAACGCGTCTCCCTTCTCGAACCCTCGTACCCCTGCGGGCTCCGTCAGCGTAACCACCGCTTCCAGACTCTGCGCCGGTTCTCATTCCCAGTACCGCTGCAATATGCGCTCCGGGGCCGCGGAAGCACTAATGGACGATCGAGAGCGCGCCCCACACGCCCAGCGGAACGGCCCACCAGGCGTTGGCGTAGATCGCTCCCCGGGCGTGCGAGCGTTCGCGGCGTGCCGGGTGCGGGCCGAGCGACGGCGATGCGCCCGGCAGGTCGGCCAGGAGCGCGCGCAGCTCGCCGAGGGTCCGGGCGCGCAGCGCGGTCTCGAGGCGCTCGTCGAGCTCATCGCTCTCCAGACGTCCGGCCGCGGCGTGATCGCGGAGCGCATCGACCGCGGCGTCGCGATCGGCGTCGGCCGCGCGGGTCTCGTCGGGCCAGCCCCGGGACCGAGGCCGGCGTTCGCGCTGACGGCGGTGGGAATGACACATGGCGCCTCCTTTGCTCACTGCAGGGATCCGAAGTACTGGCCGTGGAAGCCGAAGGGGATGTGGTGCGGAACCTCCGCGCGGGCCCGTTCGGCGAAGGACCCGGCGTCGAGCACTAGGAGGAACGACCGCCGCCGCTCGGCGTCGAGGACGACGGAGAGCGCCACGCCGTCGTCCTCGGCCTCGCCGCCCGGCCGCGGGACGAAGACCGGCTCGCCCGGATAGGTCCCGTCCTCGTTCCAGACGGAGGCGGAGCCGTCCTGCACATCGACCTTGGCCAGGCGGTCGAGGAAGGTGCTCTCCGGGGTCGCGCTGGCCCCGTACGCGAACCGGTAGGGCCGGCCGTTGCGCCTGCCGTAGTCGATCCGCGGCAGCTCGAGTGCCTGGTCGGCGAGGCGCTCCCGGCGGACGCGCTTGGTTGCCGTGTCGATCCGCCAGCGCTCCAGCCACGGGCTCGGGGCGCCCGGGTCGGGCGTGCGCAGGCGATTCAGATAGAACGCCCGCACGACCTCGGCGTCCTCGTAGGCGCACACGTCGACGACGATCTCGTTGTCCTGCTCGAAGGCGTTGACGTGGTGAAACGCGAAGACGGCCTCGGTCTCGAACGGCCCCTGAACGGCACCGTCGCCGCGGTCGATCACCCAGATCCGCGTGCCGCGCTCGGGCTCCCAGCGGTAGTTCTCGATGAACGGCCGCTTCCCGAACGCGAGGCGCAGCGGGTCGACCACGAAGGGAAATTCAGCCAGCACGACGAAGCGCTCGGTCAACCCGAAGCTGTGGATGTAGGCCGGACGCCGGGCGGCCAGTCGGGCGATCGTCCGCCGCCCGCCGCCACTCAGCGAGCGACCGGACACGCGGTAGGTGCTGCGGGCCCCGAGCTTGATGGCGTAGTTGACGAGCTCCCCGCGGGCGGCGTCGTGATGCGGATGGGCAGTGGTGATCTCGCCGTCGGCGCGCTCGGACTCGGCGACGCCCAGCGCGCGCAGCGTGTGGGGGTCGAACTCAACCGGCAGTGGCGTCTCTGTCATGGCCACGAACCGCTCCCCCACCTTCGTCAGGTTCACGTTGGCGTTGTCGGTGGCGCTCGGCGAGAACATCGTGACCATGCGCCGGAAGATCGACCGGCAAGGATCGGTGGCGAACTCCCGGAAGGCGATACGGCCGTCGCGCACGGCGGCGTCGGCGCGGGTCTCGAGCTCGCGGTTGGCGTAGGCCACCCGGCCGTCGGCGAAGCTGAAGCGGTGCAGCATCGCCTGCCCGTCGAACCAGTGATTGAGGCTGCGCCCATTGGCCTCGAACCGCGCGGGGCCGGTGCGGATCAGCGAGCCGCTCAGCCACGGCGGCAGCTCCCCCCGAACCGGCAGGCGATCGACGGATACCTCGCGATCGAGGGTCTCGAACCCGGCGGCGTGGTTGGTCATCGGCCCTCCCATGGACTAGACTGGACGTTCCAGACTATACCGTCCAGATTGGACTAATGCAAGCCGAACCGCGCCTCACCCCCACCTCGTACATCGTCCTGGGCCTGCTCGACGCCGTCGGCGAGGCGACGCCCTACGACCTCAAGCAGCTGCTGGCGGGCAGCGTCGGCAACTTCTGGACCGTGCAGCACTCGGCGCTCTACGCCGAGCCGGAGCGACTCGCGGCGGGCGGCTACGTGAGCGAGCGCCGCGAGGCGGGCGGTCGTCGGCGGCGGCGCTACCGCGTCACGGCGAAGGGCCACCGGGCGCTGCGCGAGTGGGCCGCCGAGCCGACGTCCGATTTCACCGAGCTGCGCGACCCTGGGCTGCTGAGGCTCTTCTTCGGCGCCGACCCGGGAAGGCTCGCCGCGCCGCAGCTCGAGGCGCACAGCGCCAAGCTCGCGGAGTACGAGGCCTTGCACGCGGGCATGAAGCACGACGACGGCCCCGAGGGACCTCGCCTCGCACTCGAGGCGGGCATCGCCCACGAACGCGAGTGGGTGCGCTACTGGAAACGGCTCGCCGAGAGCGGCTAGGCGACGACCGTCCATCGAGGCACGAGAAACCCTTGGTATAGAAGGGTTTCTCGTGCCTAGTCGAGCCGCCCAGCGAGATCCGTAGCCGCGACGGCGCCCTCGCGCACGATCGACCACTCGCCGCGCGCCTCGAACGAGCGGAGGTCGATCACCGTCGACGGCGTCCCCGGCAGCTCGCCGGCATCCAGTACGAGGTCGACATCGCGGCGGATGTCATCCGGCACATCCTCGATGCGTCGTGCGTCGGGACCTCCCGCCAGGTTGGCGCTCGATTGCAGCACCGGGCGGCGCACGTCTGCAAGCGGGGCCAGGTCTCCGGCGAGAGACGGCACCCGCAGGCCGAGCGTCGCGGGGTCCGGGCCGCAGGCGAGCGGAAAGCGAGCCGCCGGGTTGGGCAGCAGCACGGTGAGCGCGCCGGGAAGCAGCGCCACCAGCGCGGCCCGCGTGCGCTCGCCCAGCTCGGGCAGCGCCGCCAGCGCCCGCTCGCGGTCGAAGAACATCACGGCCGCGGGCTTGTCCGGCCGGCGGCCCTTCAGCCGGTACAGACGGTCGACCGCCTCGGGCGCGTCGGGCGTGCACGCCAGCCCGTAGACCGTGTCGGCCGGGAACAGCGCAACGCCGTGCGCTTGCATGCACCGCTCGAAGGCCGCGATGTCGTCAGACGTCACGCCGGGCGACCACGGCGCGTGGGATGCCGGCGAGGTCGGACCGTGCCTCGGTGAACCCGTATCCCGCCGCGCTCAGCCGCTCCCGGACCACCGCCGCCTGGCCGAGCCCGACCTCGAGCGCGACCCAGTGCACGCCGGCCCCGCCGAGCTCGGACACGAGTCGCGAGATCACCTCGAGCCCGTCCTCTCCTGCCTCCAACGCCGCACGCGGTTCGTGGCGCCCGATCTCGGGCGCCAGCGCGCGCAGCTCGTCCTTCGCCACATAGGGCGGGTTCGCCACCACGGCGTCCCAGGGCCCGCCCGTGCCACTCAGCAGGTCGGCGCGGTGCCAGGCCACGTCGAGGCGAAGCCGCTCGCCGTTGGCGCGCGCCACGGCGAGCGCGTCGGCGCTGACGTCGCTGCCGGCCACCTGGAGGTCGGGCCGTTCGTGCTTGAGTGCCAGCGCGACGGCTCCGCTGCCCGTGCCGACGTCGAGTACGCGCGCGCCGCGCGGCAGCTCGAGCGCCGCCTCGACGAGCAGCTCGGTTTCCGGCCGCGGGACGAGCACGCGCGGATCGACCGCCAGCTCGAGGTCCCGAAACGCCCGCCGTCCGACGACGTAGGCCACCGGCTCGCGGCGCGCACGGCGCGCCACCAGGGCCTCAAAGCGCCGGTTCTGCGCGCCCGACAGCGCGGTGCCGTTGCGCCCGAGCAGGGTCAGGCGGTCGACTCCCACGGCCTCGGCGAGCAGGACCTCGGCGTCCAGCCGCGGGGTCTCGCATCCGGCTGCGGCCAGCGCGGCGGCCGCGCGCTCGAGCACCTCGGCGCTCATCGGTCCTCGGACTGGTGCTGGAGCCGGCGCGCCCTCTCGTCGGCCTCGAGCGCCTCCGTCAGCTCGTCGAGGTCCCCGTCGAGGACCGCGGGGAGGTTGTGCACCTTGAGGTCGATTCGGTGGTCGGTGACGCGCTGCTCGGGGAAGTTGTAGGTGCGGATCTTCTCCGCCCGCTCGCCGCTGCCCACCTGGGCGCGTCGATCGGCGGCCTCCTCGGCCTGCTGCTCCGCCTGCGCGCGCTCGAACAGGCGCGCGCGGAGCACCCGCATCGCCTTCTCGCGGTTCTGCTTCTGGGACTTCTCGTCCTGCATCGACACGACCAGCCCGGTCGGCCTGTGCGTGATGCGCACGGCCGAGTCCGTCGTGTTCACCGACTGGCCGCCGGGCCCGGAGGAGCGATACACGTCGACGTCGAGATCGTTTGCATCGACGTCGACGTCCACGTCCTCGGCCTCGGGGAGCACGGCCACCGTCGCCGTGGATGTGTGGATGCGTCCCTGAGACTCCGTCTCGGGAATGCGCTGCACGCGATGCGTGCCGCCCTCGTGCTTGAAGACCGAGTAGGCCCCGTCGCCCTTCACCGCGAAGGTGTACCCCCCGTCGCCGGCCGAGAGCGACTCCGTCTGAAACCCGCGGCGCTCGGCGTACTTCGACAGCATGCGCTGCAGGTCGGCGGCCCACAGGCCGGCCTCGTCGCCCCCGGCGCCCGCGCGCACCTCGACGATGACGTTCTTGTCGTCGTTGGGATCGCGCTCCACCATGGCGAGGCGGATGTCCTCCTCCAGCGCCGCCATTCGCCTCTGCGAGGTGGCCAGCATCTCGCGCAGCTCGGGGTCGTCGCCGTCCTCGCCGATCAGCTCGCGCGCCCCAGCCGCGTCGTCCACCGCGCGCCGCCAATCCGTGGCCAGCTTCGCCGCCGGCGCGAGCTCGCGGTACTCGCGCCCGACCTGGGCGTAGCGCTCGCGGTCGGCGATCACCTCCGGATCGGACATCTCACGCTCCAGTTCGGCGAAGCGCGCCTCGATCTGTTCGACCAGCTTCTCGATCATGCGGCCGAGTGTAGGGCGCGGATCAGGCGACCGGAGCGGACCGGCTGGCCGCCGGCCGTCTCGACGCGAACGCGTCCTCGAGCGCCTCGAGCTCCGCTTGGAGCGCCCGCGGCAGGCCCGCCACGTCCCCGAGCACGTGGGGATCGGCCTGGAAGGCGAAGTGAACGCCGTCGCGGTACGTGAAGAAGGCCACCGACAGCGCATGCTCGGCGCCCAGCGGCGCGAGGGTGTAGGCCTCGTCGAGTTCCGCGCCGAGCAGGTAGAAGGGGCGCCGCGGCCCGCGCACGTTGGACACGCTGAGGTTGAACAGCCGGGCGCTGTTGGCGGCGCGGGCCAGAGGGGTCCGCAGCGGGGCGGGCACGACCGTCAGGGCGTCGACCGCCAAGGCCGTGGCGGC
>Ga0066652_100000754_pt1 | contig 15957 bp, 15 predicted proteins | sample GraSoiAngelo_101_FD_71413 | JGI IMG/M metagenome (GOLD analysis project Ga0066652, IMG submission 71413) | Grasslands soil microbial communities from the Angelo Coastal Reserve, California, USA - 14_0903_02_30cm | ecosystem: Environmental > Terrestrial > Soil > Grasslands | place: USA...
GGCGTGGCAGCGCGTTCAGGACGTCAACCTTCGAAGCGTCTTTCTGTGCTGCAAGCACGGGATCCCCCATCTGCTCGACGCGGGCGGGGGATCGGTCATCAACACGGCCTCCTTCGTCGCCGTGATGGGCTCGGCCGTCTCGCAGATCTCCTACACCGCCTCCAAGGGCGGGGTCGTGTCGCTGTCGCGCGAGCTTGGGATCGAGTTCGCGCGCCGGGGCGTTCGGGTCAACGCCCTCTGTCCGGGGCCGGTAAACACGCCCCTCCTCCGGGCCCTCTTCGCCAAGGACCCGGAGAGGGCGAGGCGACGCCTCGTCCATCTGCCGATGGGGCGCTTCGCGGAGCCCGACGAGATCGCCCGCGCGGCCCTGTTCCTGGCGAGCGACGACTCCTCATACGTCACCGGCTCGGCGTTCATGGTCGACGGCGGGCTGTCGGGCGCCTACCTCACCGCCGATTAGCGGCCACCTCCGCGAACCGCTCGGCGATTCCGCGGCCGAGCTCGTTCCACCGCCCGATCGCGGCCCGCGTCTTCGCGCGAAAGGCCTCGGGGTCCAGCCCGATGCGAACGGCGTCCTCGTCGCTTCGGTAGTCGGAGATCCAGGCGTCGGCGCCGGCGGCGCTGACCTCGGCGTGGAACTGGATTGCCCAGGCCCGCTCGCCGATCCGGCACGCCTGCAGGCACCCCTGGCTGCGGGCCAGCGGCGTAGCCCGCGGCGGCAGGGGGAAGTGATAGCTGTGCCACTGGAAGGCCTCGAAGCCGGGGGAGAGGGGGCCGAGCAGCGGGTCGTCCGCGGCCTCCGGCTCGAGCTCCACCCGGTACCAGCCGATCTCCGGCTCCGCCGCGCGGTGGGGCTCGGCGCCGGCCGCCTCGGCGACCAGCTGGGCCCCGAGGCAGACGCCCAGGAGCGGCGCGCCCCTCTCGATCAGCCGGGCAAGAAGCGCCTTCTCCTCGCGAAGCCATGGGTGGCGGTCCTCCTGGTCGGCGTGCATCGCCCCGCCGAAGGTCAGGACGGCGCCGTAGCGCTCGAGCTCGTCCGGCGGGCGCTCGGCCTCGGCGCGCATCCAGCAGTCGAGCTCGACGCGTCGGTCGCGCAGCGCGTCGGCGAAGACGCCCGGTCCGGCGTCCGGCTGGTGGACGATCGCCAGCGCGCGCATGGCCGGAGTTTGTCAACGCACGCCCGACATCCGACTGGGGCCCCTCCGGTGCCCGGCGGCGATGCGACGCAATAGGGTCCCCGCGTGGGCATCCTCGGCTGGATCCTGCTCGGCCTCTTCGTGGGCGCGATCGCCCGAGCGCTGATCCCGGGGCCGACGGAGCCCGGCGGCTGTATCGGGACGACCGCCGTGGGAGTCCTCGGCGCACTGATCGGCGGGTTCATCGCCAGCGCGCTCGGCATCGGCGAGATCGAGGACTTCTTCGACCTCGGGACGTGGCTGATCGCGATCGGCGGCTCGGTCCTACTGCTGCTGCTGCTGCGCGCGATCAGGGGCCCGGCGCCGCCGTATCGGTGAGCTGGCCCCGCGGCTCAGCGAACCGCGACGAATTTCTCCCGCCCAGGGCGCGTCGGTGTTATTTTTGACGTGCATGGATGAAGCGGTGCTGAACGGTTCCGCCAGGCAGCACATCGCAGCATCAGGAAACGCCCAAGAGCGGAGGCCAGCATGGCAACCGGAACCGTGAAGTGGTTCAACGAGGAGAAGCGCTACGGCTTCATCACGCCGTCCGACGGCGGACAGGACCTGTTCGTCCATCAGACGGCCCTGACCGACGGCGCTCGTTCGCTCCCTGACGGGGCGGCGGTGGAGTTCGAGGCGGAGGATGGCGCCAAGGGCCCCAAGGCCGTCGACGTGAAGCTCCGAACCGCCGACGTCGAAGCAAGCTAGGAACGGGTATGGACGCCGGCCGACCAACGAGGCCGGCGTCCTCGACCCTAGAGATACCCGGGCCGCCTAGGCGGCAGCGATAACGCCTAGGACTCGCGGTCGCGCCGGCCGCGCAGGTCTGTCCTCGTGCGCTCGGCGAGGAGCTGGCGTGACTTCGGCTGGCGCCTTCCCTCCACCACGACCACGGTGCCCGGCCAGTACGGGCTCTCGCTGGCCGAGCGGCCGATGAGCCCCGGCGCATACACCCAGCTACCGGTGTTCCAGAGGCGGGTGCCGTCGTCGAGCCGCCAGCCGCTCTCGCTCCGAATCGGCCCCCTACGGTGCGTGTGCCCGAAGATCACGTGGTCGGCGTCGACACCGAGCCGGCGCACCACCTCGCCGAACGCCGCGAGCCCGGCGCGGGTGATCGCCCCCGGCGAGAGATCCGCCTTCACCGGGCCGAGCCCGAGCCGGTTTGCCACCCCCACCGCGCCCGGCACGGCGACGGTCCCCAGCAGCCAGCCTCGCAGCCGCGCCGCCCGTCCGTAGCCACCGCCGAGCGCCTGCCACACGCGCGCGGACGGGTTCGCGCCCGCCACCCGATCGCCCCCCGTGCCCGCCTGGGCGAGCGCGAACAGGAACGCGTAGACGGGCGCCTGGACGCGCTCGTAGTCGTCTGGGGTGGCCGAGCCCGGCTCGGCCGACTCGCCGGGCTCGTCGATGGAGGCCTCGCGCGATCCGCCGAGGAGGCGCTCGACCGCCGCCACCGCCAGTCGCTCGAAGGTGGGCACGGTGAGGTGGCGGTCGAGATAGTGACCGTGTGTGGCGTAGACGTCGCGGCGCACCCAGACGCCCGGATAGGCGAGCTCGACCTCGGTCGCTCCCATGCCCTTCGTGATCTCGGCCAGCGGCCCCGATTCCACCGTGAGCCGCTCCTCCAGCCCCATGGGCCCCGCCCCGTCGAGGCGGCGCCGCTCGAGCCACTCGTCGAGGACGTGGTGGTCGTGGTTTCCTGGGACGAAGGTGACCCGACCGTCGCCGAGCGCCGCGCCGACCTCGTCGAAGACCGGGCGGGCTCGCTCCACCGCCTGCGACAGCGGCCGGTCGCGGAGCTCGATTGCGTCTCCCAGCAGGACGACCTCGTCGGCCCCTTCCAGCTCGGCCCACAGGGTCTCGCGAAGGTCCGGGCGCCGCAGCAGGTCGACGCCGCCGCCGGAACCGAGGTGGAGGTCGGAGAGGATGACCGTGCGCACGCGCGCAGAGTAGTGGCGACTAGACTCGCCCAGAGATGTCCGCGGGTCCGAGCGCGATCGCCGCCAGTTGACCGGCGTCTTTCGAACCCCCGACGAGCGCTTCGAGGGCCTGCCGGACTTTCCGTTCGCCGCCCGCTACCGCGAGGTGGACGGGCTGAGACTCGCGCACCTCGACGAGGGGGACGGGAAGCCGGTCGTCTTCTTCCACGGCGAGCCGACGTGGTCGTACCTGTGGCGAAAGGTGATCCCCCCGGTTCGTGACGCCGGTCATCGCTGCATCGCCCCCGACTACGCCGGCTTCGGGCGCTCGGACAAGCTGACCGACCCCGAGTGGTACTCGTACGACCGCCACACCGAGCTAGCCGGGACGCTGCTCGAGGACCTCGACCTGCGCGAGGCCACAGTGGTGGTCCACGACTGGGGCGGGCCGATCGGGTTGCGGCTTGCGGTCGAGCGCCCCGAGCGGATCTCGCGGATCGTGATCATGGACACCGGGCTGTTCACCGGCGAGCAGCCGATGTCGGACGCGTGGCACCGGTTCCGGGACTTCGTCGAGCGGACCGAGGACCTGCCGGTCTCCATGCTGGTGCGGAACGCCTGCGCGCGCGGGATGGAGGACGCCGTCGCCGCGGCGTACGACGCCCCGTTCCCGACCCGGGAGTCGAAGGCGGGGGCTCGCGCGTTCCCGCTCATCCTCCCGACGTCGCCGGAGATGCCGGGCGCGGCGGCGGGAAAGCGCGCTCTCGAGGCGCTCCGCGGCGATCGGCGTCCGGCGCTCGTGCTCTGGGCCGACTCCGACCCGGTGCTCCCGTTCCGGGTGGGCGAGGCGTTCGCGGGCCTGATCGAGGCGGATCCGCCGCGCCGGATCGAGAACGCCTCCCACTTCCTCCAGGAGGACGCCGGCGAGGAGATCGGCGCCTTGATCGCCGACTGGCTCGCCGACTAGGATCGGCATCGTGAGCGCTGCGCTGTATGCGATCGGCCGTACCTGCGTTCGCCATAGGTTCGTGGTCCTCCCGGTGTGGATCGCGATCCTAGCCGCGACCGTCCTGCTCGCGAACCACTTCGGCAGGAACACGAGCAATGACCTGACCCTCCCCGGTACCGGCTCGACGAATGCCCAGGACCTGCTGAACGGCAACCTCCCCAACCAGGCGAACGGCACCAACCCGGTTGTCATGCAAGCGCCGCACGGCAAGCTCACGTCGGCTGCGAACTCCAAGGTGGTCAAGGACACAGTCGCGTCGCTGCAGAAGGCGCCGCACGTGACGAAGGCGATGAGTCCCCTCAGCTCGCAGGGCTCCTCATACCTGAGCAAGGACGAGAAGATCGGCTACATCCCGGTGACGGTCGGGTTGAGCCAGAGCGAGCTGACCGAAGACCAGGCCCAGGCGATCATCGACCACGAGGCGCCTGCAACTGACGCCCACTTTCAGGTCGGCACCGGCGGCTATCTGGGCAATGCGGTTTCGAAGCCGAAGGTCGAGTCCAGCGAGGTCGTCGGCCTGATCGCCGCGGTGATCATCCTGATCTTCATGTTCGGCACGTTGACGGCGATGTCGCTGCCGATCCTCACCGCGCTCGTCGGTGTCGGCAGCGGTCTCGCCGCGATCGGCTTGCTGGGTCACGGGATCTCCGTTCCCACGGTCGGCCCGACGCTGGGCACGATGCTCGGGCTGGGCGTGGGAATCGACTACGCGCTCTTCATCGTGACGCGCCACAAGGGCTTCATGGAGCAGGGCTTCCCCGTGGAGGAGGCCGCCGCGCGTGCCGTGGCCACGGCCGGCGGCGCCGTGGTGTTCGCGGGCGGAACAGTGGTCATCGCCTTGGTGTCGCTCGCCGTGGCGCAGATTCCGCTTGTCAGCGCGCTCGGGTACTCGGCGGCAGTAGTGGTCGCGATCGCGATTCTCACCGCCATCACGCTCATCCCAGCGCTGCTGGCGATCATGGGCAAGCGGATCGACTCGCTCAGAGTCCCGTTCATCAAGCCGCCACCTCACGACCACCGGCCGCATGGTTGGGCGCGCTGGGCCCGCTTCATTGGGCGTGTACCGATTCCGGCCATGCTGGTCGCCGTTGCGATCCTGCTGGTCCTCGCGATCCCGGTCCTCCACCTCGAGCTTGGCCAGCAAAACAACGCCCAGATGCCGAAATCAACCACCGTGCGTCAGGCGTACGACCTGCTCAGAAAGGGCTTCGGCCCGGGGGTCAATGGGCCGCTCCTGATGGCGGTCGACTTCGGCTCCGATCCCGCCCATAACGATCAGCAGAAGCTCAACCAGCTCAAGTCCCAACAGCAGAAGTCCGAGCAGCAGGCCGTCCAGCAGACCACAGCGCAGCTCGAGGCGCAGGGCGTCCCGCCGGCTCAGGCGCAGTCGGAGGCGGAGCAGCAGGTGAAGTCCCAGCCTCCGACCAAGAAGCAGAAGAAAGCGCAGCAGCAGGAGGCGTTCCTGAAGACGAAGGCCAGCGATCCGCGGCTCGTCCACCTCCAGAACAAGATCGGCAAGACCAGCAGGGTCAAAGGGGTCTCGCCCGCGGACCTCGACAAGTCCGGAAGCACCGCGTCATTCACCGCAATCCCGACCACCGCGCCAGCCGCAGACGCCACGACCGACCTCGTGAACCACCTGCGCGACACCGTGATTCCCAATGCCGACAAGGGGACGACTCTCACCACATACGTCGGAGGCCAGACAGCCTCGTACATCGACCTCGCCTCCCGCATCAGCGACAAGCTGCTGCTCGTGATCGCGGTCGTGATCGCGCTGAGCGTGATCCTGCTGCTGATCGCCTTCCGATCGATCGTCGTTCCGTTGACGTCAGCGATCATGAACCTGCTGTCCGTTGCCGCCTCCTACGGGGTGCTCACGTTCGTGTTCCAAGATGGGCACGGGGCGAGCCTGCTCGGGGTGGATGGAGGCGCGACCCCGATCGTCAGCTACGTGCCCCTACTCATGTTCGCGATTCTGTTCGGGCTCTCGATGGACTATCAGGTCTTCCTGCTCAGCCGCATGAGGGAGCACTACGAGGAGTCCGGCGACAACCACGAGGCGGTCGTGGACGGCCTGGCGGTGAGCGCGCGGGTGATCACCTCGGCGGCACTGATCATGGTTTCCGTCTATACGAGCTTCATCCTCAACGGCCAGCCGGTGGTCAAGGAGTTCGGACTGGGTCTCGCGGCCGCGATCGCAATCGACGCTTCGATCGTGCGCTGCGTGCTCGTCCCCTCGGTCATGGTGTTGCTGGGCAAGCGGAACTGGTGGCTCCCGCGGCTGCTCTCGCGCCTGCCGCGCGTCGGGATCGAGGGCGAGGACTACTTCAAGGCCCGCGACGCGGCGGCTCCAGCGAGCGGGTCGGCGCCGCCCGGCTGACGTCAGATGTGGACCGCGATCGCCGAGGTGATCAGCTCGGCGAGCGGTCCCGTGGGGATTCCGGCCACCGTGCCGCCCCCCGAGACGACCACCACGCTGCCGCCGTCGCTCTTCAGGTCCATGTTGAGGGCGATGGGAAGCGGGCGGCTGCCGAGCGCCTGACGGGTGAAGAACCCGAGGAGCGGGCCTCCCGGGACCCCGAGTCGGGAGGCCCCGTAGGAGGTGATCGCGGCGGGGGTGGTGCGGCCCCGCGAGACGAGGTGGTACGGCGCGGAGGGGCCGTCGCGGGTGAGCTCGAAGCTGGTGACCGAGAACGGGCCCGCGCGAAAATCGCGGATGTTCAGGTTCACTTGGTCGAAGCCGTCGAGGCTGTCGAGAACGTCCGTGCGCTGCTCGAGGCCGAGGTCGAGCCCGTTGCCGGTGACCGTCACGCGCTTGCCGTCGCCGAACAGGAGCCGCACCGCGGGAAACGCCGAGACCGAGACGTCGGCGGTGCCTCCGCCCTCCGTGAGCCGGCCCTCGATGTGGTGCTCGACGAGCGGTGGGATCACGAGCTGGCTGACGCCGAGGAGGACGACGATCGCGATTGCCGCTCCCAGGAGCCAGCGGGCCACGGAGCAATGCTAGGCCGGTCTCCTGGCGGCGTGTTGGCGCGCTCGCGGCGTTTCGGTCGCGGGATAGACTCGCGCCGCATGGCGGTCGGCGAGCGGAAAGGAAGGGGCCGATGCTGATCTCGACCATGAACGACCTCCCCGGATACGAAATCGAGGAGGTGATCGGCGAGGTGTTCGGGCTCACCGTGCGATCGCGAAACATCGGGGCGCAGGTGGGCGCCGGGCTGAAGTCGCTGATGGGCGGCGAGCTGAAGGGGATGACGAAGATGCTCGCCGAGGGACGCGAGCACGCTGTCGATCGCCTGGTGGAGGAGGCCCAGGGAAAGGGGGCCGACGCGATCGTCGCGTTCCGCTTCGACACCTCGGAGCTCGGCACCACCTGGACGGAGATCTGCGCCTACGGCACGGCGGTCAAGGCGCGAAAGCGCTAGGCGCCGCCTGCGGCCCGCTAGCGCGGGGCGGCGCGCCGGGTCTGAAGCTCGGCGAGCGGCGGCCACTCCGAGGGCGGGCCCTCGGGTCGGTGGACCTTGCGCGGATCGCCCTGGGGCAGCTCGGCGAGGAGCTCACGGTTTCGCGGCTCGCGGAGCTGTGCCGCCACGGTGCGGCGGGCGACCTCGATCACGCGGTTGCGGTTGCTGGCCCGCATCAGGTTCGGCCCCATCGCCTCGAGGTCCTCGCTCGTGGGCTGGACGAGCACCACCTCCGTTCCGGCTGCTCGAAGCTTCTTGGCCTCGCTGCCGAGCCGGCGGCCGGAGGCGCGCTGAAAGGCGATGTTGAAGGCGTCGCGGGGGTTGATCGCACGGATCGGGTGGAGGGTGGAGGTGGGGTTCAGGCAGATCACCAGGTCGAGCTCCTCGTTGCGGAGCAGGTCGAGGTTCGAGGCCGAGTAGACGCCCCCGTCGACATAGCGGCGCCCGCCGATCGTCACGGGGTGGTAGATGCCCGGGATCGCGCACGACGCCGCCACCGCGTCGGCGAGCTCTGCCGGGGGCGCGCCGCGGCGCCCGAACGGGACCCGTTGCCCGGTCGTGTAGTCGCAGGCGACGATCCAGAGGCCGGAGTGGGGGCTCCATCCGCTCGGCACCACCCGGCGGATCGTGTCCTTCAGCGACTCGGTGGAGAAGATCCCCCGCGGCAGCCACCCGATGGCGACCGTGGCCGGCGTGTAGCGCCGGGGGTTCGAGAGCGTCCGGAGGGCGAGCCGCCAGGAGCCGGGGCCAATCGGGGGCCAGGTGCGCTTCAGCTCGAACCGGGCCCCGGCGGCGCGATCGGCGTCGCCGGCGGGGCGGCCGTTCGCATCGACTACCCCCTCGAAGGTCTCCCCGCGCGAGTGGGCGACCATGAACCACGGCGGGATGCCCGACGCGCACAGGGCGCCCATCATCGAGCCCGCGGAGGTGCCGACCACGCGGTCGGCCTCGGAGGGGTCCCACCCCGTCTCCTCGGCGAGGGCGTCCAGGCCGCCGGTGAGCCAGGCGCCTCCCTGGATTCCTCCCGCGCCGAGGACGAGGCCGATCTTCATCGTGGACCGCTGCCTGCGCTCATGACTGGGGGATCCTAGGGGTCGGTCATCGCGAGCGACCCGGCGGCCGGGTTTTCACCCGCACGAGGCGCAGCTCAAAGGATTGCTGGAAGGTCCGGATCAACCGACGTGACACCGTTGGTCTGATGCTCCAGCACGTCGGTCGCAAAGAGTGAGAGCCGCTAGATTTGGACCGCCGCGGCTGTGGAGGAACGGCAGACTCGCGAGCTTCAGGTGCTCGTGTCCGAAAGGACGTGTGGGTTCGAATCCCACCAGCCGCATCCCGCCGCCGCTCCTGACGCCTCTTTGAAAGCGACGATCAGGGGGTCTCGACTCGCACGGAAGGCGGCGAGGGGCGCCCGTTGTTCCCCACCTCGCCGTCGGCGCCGATCTTCGACGCGGGCACCGGGCGGCCGAGGTGGTAGCCCTGGGCCATGTCGCATCCGAGCTCGCGGAGCAGGGCGCGGACCTCGTCGGTCTCGACCCCCTCGGCCACGACCTTCAGGCCGAGGTTGTGACCCAGATCGACCGTCGAACGGACGATCAGGGCGTCCTCCTCGCTCTCGCTCATCCGCGTCACGAACGAGCGATCGACCTTGATCACGCCGATCGGCAGCCGCATCAGATAGCCCAGCGAGGAATTCCCGGTGCCGAAGTCGTCGATCGCGACGGCGACGCCGAGGTCGTAGAGGCGCGAGAGGACGGTATAGGCCCGCGCGGGATCGGTGAGCACGGTGTTCTCCGTGATCTCGAGCTCCAACCTCTCTGCGGCGAGGTCCCACTTGCGCAGTAGGCCTGCGACCTCCACGGGAAATCGAAGGTCCAGGAGATCTCGACCGGTGACGTTCACCGCGACGTTCAGCCGCAGGCCCTTCGCCTGCCACGCCTTGATCTGGCCGAGCGCCGAGTCGGTCACGTACCGCGTCAGGGGCCGGATCAACCCCGTGCGCTCGGCGACCGGGATGAACTGGTCCGGGGGCAGGAGCCCAAGCTCGGGGTGCTGCCAGCGGACCAGGGCCTCGACGCCGACCATCTTCCCGGTCTCGAGGTCGTGCTGCGGCTGATAGTGCACGACCAGCTCCCGGTTCGCGATCGCCTGGCGAAGCTGCCCGATCAGGGCGAGGCGGGCGGGGGAGTAGTCATCGTGGTCGGCGTCGTAGAGGGCGGGAACGTGGACCTCCTTGCTCCGATACATGGCCACGTCGGCGTGGCGGAGGAGGGTGTCGACGTCCCGTCCGTGTGCCGGATACAGGGCGATCCCGACGCTGGCCTCCACCTCCAGCTCGAGATTGCCGAGGACGTGCGGCCGGCAGAGCTCCACCTGCACACGTTCGGCCAGCGCGAGCGCCGTGGGCCCGTCGACGTGGCGGGCGAGCACCCCGAACTCGTCGCCCCCCAGCCGCGCCACGGAGTCGCCGCGGCGGAGCACGTTCGGCAAGCGCCCTGCGATCGCTTCGAGCAGCTCGTCGCCACGCTGATGGCCGAGCGAGTCGTTGATCTCCTTGAAGCGGTCCAGGTCGATGAGCATCACCGCGAACGCCCCGCGCTCGGCCTCCGCCTCCGCCAGCGCCCCCCTCACCTGGTCGTTGAAGAGCGCCCGATTGGGCAGATCGGTGAGCCCGTCGTGGTAGGCCTTGTGACGGATCTCCCGCATCTGCTGGAAGAGCATCCGCGTCATGCGACGGAGGATCGGAAGGCACGAGAGGTAGAGCCCGACGAGGAGCACGAGGATGCCTCCGGCGAGCGACAGGAAGATGCTCTTCGCGTCGTCGGCGATCGGGGCGTAGTTGGAGTAGAGCTCGAACACGCCGGCCGCACGACTCCCTCCGAAGCGCACCGGCACGTACGCCTCGAGCACCTTCTCGTCCGGACCGCTGCCGCCCTCCGCGTTCAGGGTCGTGACGTCGCTGACGAGCGATCCGTGGAGCGCCTCCTCGACCTCCTCCGTGTCGGGCGGCACCGAGCCGATCAGGGCGTGGTCGCTCGAGTAGACGACCCGGTTCCCGGCGCCGTAGAGCTTCATGCGCAGGGCGCCGTCGCGGAGGATCTCGTGGGAGAGACGATCGAGCGCCGCGCGCCGCTCAGCGCCGACCGGCCTTTGGAAGTCCGAGCGCCGCAGCTTGTCGACGAGGATCGAATCGGCGATGAAGCGCGTGTGATCGGCCGCGGTGCGCTCGGCGCGGCTGGTCGAGTAGTGCCTGACGAAGAGAAATGCGCCTCCGGTCGCGACGATGAGCGCCACTCCCGCGAAGACCGCGAATCGACGCAGCAGGCGCGGGGGGGACGATTGCTGCGTGGAGGAAGCGGGCATGGCGGGTCTCTGACACGGAGGGAGTCGTGATCGCAGGTCTTATCGGCCGGCTTTGGCCGCTCTGTTAGAAGTCCGCGCCTCGGTTGGCCGCGCCGCAGGCACCGGCCCTCGCCCCGGCGGAGCTCCGCGGCCGAGGTACCGACGCCGTCAACCGAGTCCGCCCAGAGGTCTTAAGACCAATGTCCCCTTGTAAATGAGACCCAGCCGCTGTGATCGTTCCAGCTCGGTGAGTGCAGACGGATGAATCCGCTGCCTCGAAGAGAGATAGAGGAGGAACGATGACGAGCACACTCAAGCGCACGCCGGCCCTGCTTTTGGCCACTGCGCTGCTGGCAATGGCCCTTGTCGGGGCGCTGGCCGCGACCCAGGCACAGGCGGCCAGGCACTTCGACGGCACGGTCGTGTCGAAGAACTCGGACTCGCGCACCTTCCGGATCAAGACGGAGTCCGGAAACCGGGTCCGGTTCCGGGTCAACGGGAACACGGAGTTCCAGCGGATCCCCGGCGGCTTCAGCGGCCTGCACAAGGGCCTGCCGGTCGAGGTCAACGCGCGCCGCACCGACGGTGGGGGCCGGCTTGCGAAGCTGGTCGAGAAGCACCGCCGCGGTGGCGGTGGCGGCGGTGGCGGTCGCCACGGCGGCGCCGACGACGGGCCGAACCACACCTGAGGCACAGCGCCCAAGGAGCGCGATGCGAGCGGGGGCTCCGAACCGGAGCCCCCGCTCTCGTGTGGGCCGAGCCGCGCGCGGCACAGCTCCAAGTGGACAGAGCGAGCGAGCCGGCGTGGCTAGAATCGCCCGCTACCCGCCGCTATCGTCTAGGGGACTAGGACGCCGGATTCTCAGTCCGGAAACCCGGGTTCGAATCCCGGTAGCGGTGCCTCCGAATGCCGCTGAATCAGGGGGATCCGACGGTTCTGAGGGGCCATGTGCCCCACCGATTGCCTGGCGAGCTCGTCGGTTGTCCAGGCGGGTCCGCCGCCAGCCATCAGGCCGTCCCCACGCGGACGAGCGACTTGATCGCGCGGCGGTCGTCCATCGCCGCGTATGCGTCCGCGATCCCGTCAAGGTCGGTCTCGAAGTCGAAGACCCTCCCTGGATTGATCTGGCCGTCGAGAACGTCGGGAAGCAGCTGGGGGATGTATGTGCGAGCCGGCGCGGGTCCACCGAGCACTCCCTTGTTTGCGTAGAACATCACGCTGACCGGAAACTCGACGCCGTGGGGGACGCCGACGTAACCGACGACCGAGCCCGGGCGGACGATCGAAAGCGCCGTCTCCATCGCCTGGCCAGTGCCGACGCATTCGAGCGCGGCGTCAACGCCGATGCCATCGGTCAGGTCCATGATCGCTTTGGTTGCCTCATCGCCGCGCTCCGCGACGATGTCCGTGGCACCAAACTCGCGAGCGAGCTCTTGACGCGCCTGGTGGCGGCTGAGGGCTATGACGCGCTCAGCGCCCAGGCGCTTCGAAGCGATGACCCCGCAGAGCCCGACGGCCCCGTCGCCGACGACCGCGACCGTGTCTCCCTCCTTCACCCCGGCGCAGACCGCGGCATGCTGGCCGGTGCCCATCACGTCCGAGAGCGTGAGCACTGACGCCAACGTCTCATCGGAGTGACCAGAGCCGGGGACGGGCACGAGCGTGCCGTCCGCGAGTGGGATGCGGATCGCCTCACCCTGAGCCCCGTCACCGTTGCCTACCGGAATGAAACCGCCGTTCGTGCAGGCGGTGGTGATTCCCTGCCGGCAGTGCGGGCAGGTGCCGTCGCTATAGGCGAACGGCGCTACGACGAGGTCGCCCTGCTTGACCTCGCGCACGTCGGAACCGACGTCCTCGACCACACCGATGAGCTCGTGGCCAATCGGGCCGGGCTCGAATGGGGTCTCGCCGCGGTAGAACCAAAGGTCCGAACCGCACACGCACGCAAGCGCGACGCGAACGACGGCGTCCGTCGGCTCGAGGATTACGGCATCTGGACGGTCCGTGACCTCGATCTCGCCCGGCTCGACAAACACTGCAGCGCGCATAAGAACGCCTCCTTGAGTGGAAAGAGGGAGAACTGAGGCCGAGCAGTGGCCCGTGCGAGGGCGACGGCCGCGGCCGCCCGGGAGCTCCTACCCGCCTTCGCGCGGGAGATGCCTCCGGCTCTTGAGCGGCTCGGCTATGACTCAGTGAGGCGGTCATTAGTTCGCACCCACGGGCTGGCTTGCCGCCCTGATCTCGCCGCGGAGCGCTTTCAGCGCCGCGACGTAGATCTCCGAGAACGTGGGGAAAGGCTGGATAGTGTCGCGCAGCACCTCGAGTGGCACCCGGGCGCGGATCGCCAGGGTCGCCTGTTGCAGCCACTCGCCAGCCTCCGGGCCCAGCGCGTAGGCGCCGGTCAGCCGCTCGCCGTCGCTCAGCAGGGTCAGGAACCCGTTGGACTCGGCATAGGCCCGCGTGTAGGTCTCGGTCTTGGCCACCCCGGACACCGGTGTGCTCGCGCTGAAGCGCGCCTCCGTCGCGCCGGCCGCCCCGGCCTGGGGGTCGGTGAACACAACCCGCGGCACGGCGTCGTAGTTGGCCTCCCTTGTCTCGCCGAGGATGTTTGCGGCGACGATCTCTCCCTGGTACTTGCCGACATGGGTCAGCGGCCAGATCCCGACGACATCGCCGATCGCCCACAGGCGCTCGCCGACGCGCAGGCGCTCGTCGACCGAGACCCCGTGGCCGTTTGCCTCTACTCCGACTGCCTCGAGGCCGAGCGCGGCAACGCGCGGCCGTCGACCGGTCGCGACGAGCAGGCGATCGCCACGCAGTTCGCTACCGCCGTCGAGGTCCAGGACGTAGTCCTCGCCCTCGCGCCGAGCCGCGGTCGCGTGCACACCGAGGGCGAGCTCGACACCCTCGCGACGTAGGGCCTCGCCGAGCGCCTCGCCGAGCGGCGCGGCCTCCCGCGGAAGCAGGTGCTCGGCGCCCTCGACGAGAGCCACCTCGCCGCCAAAACGAAGCACGGCCTGCGCCATCTCGACCCCCACCGGTCCTCCGCCCAGAATGAGGAGGCGACGCGGAATGGCCTTCATGCCGGTCACTTCCCGGTTGGTCCAGAGGCCCTCGAGCTCGCGCAGGCCGGGGACTGGGGGCACGACCGGATCCGCACCGCACGCCAGCACGATCTGTTCGGCGGTGTAACGCTCGCCATCGACCTCGACCACGCCCGTCCCGGCGAGCCGACCAGTGCCGCGAAGCAAGTCGATGCCATTGTCCGCGAGCCAGCGCTCCTGGCCGGCGTCGGAGTAGTTCGAGACCATGAAGTCGCGCCAGGCAAGCGCGGCCTCGATGTCGACGTCCGCGCTCGCCGCCGCCTCGCGCGCGGCGTGTACCGCCTCACCCGGACGCAGCAGGGTCTTGGAGGGGATGCAGGCCCAGTAGGAGCACTCGCCCCCGACCAGCTCGGGCTCGACGAGTGCGACCCGGAGGCCGCCCTCGGCGAGTTCACCGGCGCAGTGCTCGCCGGGTGAGCCGCCACCCATGACGATGACGTCGTAGTCGGCGCTCATGCGGGCGGCTCCTCTCCGGCCTGCTCATGCACGCTCGAGCCACTGTCGCCCACGTCGGTATTGGTCATCCTGACCTCCCTATCGCCGGTTTGTCCAGGAGTTGAACCTATCGCCAGCGGGCCCGAGGCCCGTTTGAACGTTCACAGATTCTTCACATGCCCAGATTGACTTACCCGTACCTCGGTGAGAGGCTCGAATCCCCGGCGGACGCGGCTTCGCCGGCCAACCCCGAACGGGAACGGAGGCCAGGATGGCCAGCACCGACGCGAGTAGTGAACCGACGAGCCAGACGCAGAGCGATCTGGGCGTGGACATGAACCTCGAGGTCGTGACCTTGCCGGTCTCCGACGTCGACCGGGCGAAGGCCTTCTACACGAGCCTGGGATGGCGGTTCGACATCGACCTGGTGATCAGCGACGACGCCCGTACCGTGCAGTTCACGCCGCCCCACTCGCAGTGCTCGGTCCAGTTCGGCAACGGGCGGACGATGGCTGAGCCGGGATCCGCTCAGGCGATGATCCTCGTGGTCGACGACATCGATGCCGCCCGCACTGACCTCGTCAGCCGCGGCGTCGTCGTCAGCGAGGTGCAGGAGGCGCGGCCCCCGGGCTTCGACTCGGAAGGCGGGCGCTCGTACTTCGCTCGGGCCGCGTTCAGCGATCCCGACGGCAATGCCTGGGAACTCCAAGAGATCACGACCCGGCTCCCCGGGCGGGAATGGGAGGACTGAGATGGACGTCGCATCCCTTGCGGATCTGCTGCACGAAACCTCCGAGCGTCACGGCTCGTTCGAGGCCGTCGCCCCGCCGCACGACTGGTGGGACTGGTACGCGGCGTACATGAACGCGCGTCAGAGTGGAAGCACCCAGGACGAGGCTTCCGCAGCCGCGGATCGCTACATGGCGGAGGTCAAGCACATCGTCGTGTCGTCTGCGTGAGCCGATCCCGGCGACAAAGGCGGCCACCGGCGGAGTCGAATTCGTCATCCAGGCCTGGCTGCTCGCGCGCCGGCGCCACCGGCGCTCCGTGGCGACGGCCTGATTCTCGGGGCCACCGGAGCCCACGGGACGGATGCAGCCATCAGCGATAAGCCCCCAATTCCGGAGAGTTGACGGATCCGGATCCGCTGCGCCGAGAGCGAGGGTCCGCCCGAGCGGACGGTCCTCCTTACGAGTCATTGGCCCGAGAGCGTGTACGCCTTCGCACCGATCTGGTCCTCGCGACCGTGAACCGAGTTACCCCGCCACAAAGGAGCACATATGGCCACCTTCGACTTCCACCAGACGACCACCGCGACGCCCGAGCAGTTCGTTGCCGGGCTCACCGACTTCGGCCCGGGCCGCTCGAAGCTCTTCGGCAACAGCGCCGACGGCTACCTCAAGGTGCACGACCAAGGCCCCGATCAGGCCGACGTGACCGAGGGCTCGAGCGGCATCTGGGAACGCCTGCACTACGACTGGTCCGATCCGAACCGCGTCGTC
>Ga0066652_100000755_pt1 | contig 15943 bp, 15 predicted proteins | sample GraSoiAngelo_101_FD_71413 | JGI IMG/M metagenome (GOLD analysis project Ga0066652, IMG submission 71413) | Grasslands soil microbial communities from the Angelo Coastal Reserve, California, USA - 14_0903_02_30cm | ecosystem: Environmental > Terrestrial > Soil > Grasslands | place: USA...
TCCGCGGCCTTCGATTTCCAGAAAACTGGATCTTAAGAAACAGCGATTTTGCGCGGTTTGACGTGTTCTGCCTTCGGCAGAGTCAAAGTCACCACGCCCTGATCGATCTTTGCGGTGATCTTGTCTGCATCGATCGATGGATCGAGCTCGAACGCGCGCCGATAATTTTCTGAGCGCGATTCCCGATGAATCAACTTGCCTTCCACGCCGGGACGAGAACGGCGTCCGACAATTGTTAGCTCGTTGTTCTCGACTGAAATCTCGAGGCCATCTTTGTTTACCCCAGGCATCTCGACTTCGAGTGTATAGCCATCTCCAGCCTCGACGACGCTGGCAGACGGCGCAATGAACTGTTCGCTCTGCGCACGCTCAGTATCGCGATTTTCACGGACCAATGTGTTCATAATTAATTTCCTTTGCTTTCGCTTTTCAGAAAATTTCCAGCGGTTCCTACACGCGCCGGAGATTTGATTACTTGACCTCAATTTGCTTCGGTTTTGCTTCCTCGGCCTTCGGTAGTGTCACGGTAACGATTCCGTCCCGGTAAGTTGCACCGATCTTGTTTGCATCCACGCGGGTCGGAAGCGTAATGCTTCGCCGGAATCTGCCGATATAACGCTCGGTGCGCTCGGCCTTTTCACCATTCGAAGTCTCGCTTTTTCGCTCGCCGCTAATTGTCAACGTTCCGTCGTGCAGAGAAATTTCTATATCTTCCTTCCGCATTCCGGGCAGTTCGACAACAGCAACGATGTTGTCCTTGTCTTGGTATAAATCGAGTGCTGGCGACCAGCCACCAAAGAGCTGTCCATGCCGCGAAAAACTCGACCAAAACGGCAATTCGAGCAACGAGTTGAGATCATCTCTCAGGTTGCTCCAACGTTCCAGCGACGGCCATGCCATCGGTTCTAGGGGTTGATAACGTATTAGACTCATGATTTATAGTTTCCTTTCTAAAGCTTTTCTTGTTCTGCACGTATCTTCCAAGCTGCCGGTATGCCATTCGAAATCGCCTGAAAATATGTCTGGTAAGTTACAGTATTCAAACGACTTACTCATGATTAATGCCTGTTGGTTTCAAGCGTAATGTGTGTTGATTTGGCGCGGCAGCTTTCACATCGAATCAGGGAAATGTGTGACATGTTTGCACAAGCCTGTGTGCGAAAAGTTTTGCCGGAACCCATGGGCACAACTATTCGTCTTTTGATGGCGAGCTCACAACGAGACGAACGATTTATGCGCGCGGCTTTGAAGGAAGCGAAGAAGGCATTCGGGCAGACCAGTCCCAATCCGGCTGTCGGTGCAGTCCTCGTCATCAAGAATCGGATTGTCGCAACGGGCCATCATCGGGGAGCAGGCCGCGACCACGCAGAGATCGAGTGCCTCCGCAAGTTCGCTGCCCACGTGCCCGCTCGCGCTACACTCTACGTCACTCTCGAACCCTGTTCGACCGTCGGACGCACGGCACCATGCACAAATGCAATTATCAAGGCCGGCGTTAAGAACATGGTAGTCGGCGCGGTGGACGTAAATCCCCGCCACTCGGGTAAGGGTATTAGGCAGTTGCGAAACGCACGCATCAAAGTACGGAATGGCGTCTTGGCCGACGACTGCGCACGCCTTAATGAAGCTTTCAACAAATGGATCGTTAGCCGGCGACCTTTCGTTATCGCAAAATGCGGACTGAGTCTGGACGGCCGGTTGACGCGCCGCCCAGAGGAGCCTCGTTGGATCACAGATTTCGCGGCACGTCGTGACGCGCACCAGCTTCGCGCTCAGGTAGACGCGATTCTTGTTGGAGCAGAAACGGTTCGCGTGGATGACCCACGATTGACCATTCGCGGTATCCACCACGCGCGACAACCCTGGCGCGTTGTGTTGACTCGCTCAGGCAATCTGCCGCGGCGCGCTCGTTTGTTCTCTGACAGGCTGACCGCGCGAACGCTGGTGTACAAGTGCAAGTCTTTGACTGCCGTCTTGCAAGATTTGGGTGAAAGAAATGTGATGAGCGTTCTGATTGAGGGCGGTGGCGAGGTGCTTGGTCAAGCGCTGGATGCGCGTCTGATTGACAAGGTGCAACTTTACTTGGCTCCGATTCTGACGGGAGGACCGGTAGTTGCATTTCCCGGCCGCGGAGCCGATGCCACTCCGAATTCGATGCGTCTTGATCACATCTCCTACCAGCTGATTGGACAAAACGTCCGCGTTATAGGTTATCCCAAAAATTACGCCGCCTGAATAAAGCGAGAAACTTCTCGTCGTACCTCTTGTTAAATTATTGGGAGGTAAAATAAATGAATTGGAAAAGACTTCTCTTGATTGCACTGGTGGCAGGTGGATTCGCTTTCGCTTCGGCGCCGCGTTCTGACGCTGGCGTGTCGGTCGGAATTGGGTTCGGGTTCCCGGTAGGCTACTATGGGTATTATCCTTACGGATACTACCGGCCGTACTACTACCGACCGTATTCGTACTATGGCTCCTATTACACAGGGCCATCATACTACTGGTACGGCGGGCATCGCTATTACCGCCACCATCGTTACCATCATTACTACCGTCATCGGTATTAATTGAGTAGGGATGAAATCCGCTGAACTGGCTCGGGAAGCGATCGCGAGCCAGTTCTTTTTGACACGAAATAGCTGCGGGGTACTAGAGGTCCTGCCTATCGATCTTTCGACGGTATTCGCTGCTTATTTGTCTGATTTGGGCGACCCTGTGGGCTTCGCTGTGGCGCGGCCGTTTGGCTGTTGGGATTGGAATTCCTTCTTTAACTGTTGAATCAAAGCCGGCAGTTGCTGCTGCCGCTCGGACTCGACTTGGTGCCGGAGCGCTTGCTCCATTCTGCGGCGTTCCTGCATATAGCGGGACTCAAACAAATCGCGTTTCTGCTGGTCTAATAGGAGGCCAGAGTCGTGCAGAGCCGCCTCGGTTTCACGTTTGATTCGCTCGCGCCTTAGACTCTCTCGCTGGCGCATAATCTGGCGCTCTTCCGGACTCATTTGCATCCAACGCTCGGCATTTCGACGGAAAACCTGCTGATCTGCTGCAGGAAGCGAAAACCATCGTTCCCGCACGCTATTTCCCGGCGGGTGCTGGACAGGCCCCCCCCTTCGCCCGTTAGACCGCTGCGGCTGCGCCTGCGCGTGTCCCAAGGCGCAGAACGAAGCGAAGATCGACAACGTCGCGATTATTTTACAAAGTTGAGTTTTCGTCCCACAGGCTGTTTTCATCTACAGCGAGCAATTCATCCAGATCGGCGACGACCTCGTAGTCTTGTGGATCGATTTTCGCCACCACATCGGGCTCCCTGTCCGGAGATTTTTGCGACACAGGATGATGCGTGGCAACTATCACTCCCATTACGACAATTGCGAGTGCCGATGCCGGGATGAGTCTCCGCAAGCTAACCCACTTTCGCGCCCGCTGGAAGCCACTTGGTTCTTGGCGAACCTGTCTGAGCACGTTTCGAGCGAAGAACGGCGAAAGCTTGGGCTCGGCCGTGCGGCCGAGGAGATCCCACAAATCCTGGTCATCTTCACGTTTCATAGTCGTCCCGTGAATTGAACTACTTGCAGTCCTGAAAGTTGCGCTCGGAAGACGTTCCGAAAATCGAGACCTAGCCTTCCGGCGCTTCGAGGAAACCTTCGAGCTGCCGGATACGGGTCGGATGCCGCATTTTGCGCAAGGCCTTTGCTTCGATTTGGCGAATACGCTCCCGAGTGACCTGGAACTGCCGGCCCACTTCCTCGAGTGTTCGGCTATATCCATCGACCAAACCAAACCGTTGTTCCAGCACCTGCCGCTCGCGCTCTGTCAGAGTCTCGAGCACGTCCTTGATTTTCTCCTTTAGCAGAACAATAGCGGTCATGTCACTCGGGTTTTCCGCGCCTTTGTCCTCGATAAAGTCACCAAAATTGGTTTCTTCGCTTTCGCCAACGGGTGATTGGAGCGAGATCGGCTGCTGTGCCATCTTGAGGACCGCGCGGACACGATCGACCGGCAATAGCACCTCTTCCGCCACCTCTTCAGGCGTAGGTTCGCGGCCATATTCCTGGACGAGCTGCTTTTGCACCCGCATCAGCTTATTAATCGTCTCAATCATGTGGACTGGAATTCGAATAGTACGCGCCTGATCGGCGATCGATCGTGTGATGGCCTGACGGATCCACCATGTTGCGTAAGTGGAAAACTTATAGCCGCGGCGATATTCAAATTTCTCCACCGCCTTCATCAACCCCATGTTTCCTTCCTGAATCAAGTCGAGAAACGAGAGACCGCGGTTGGTGTATTTCTTCGCGATCGAAATAACAAGACGCAGGTTTGCTTCAACCATTTCGGTCTTGGCCCGGAGTGCCTGGCGCACCCAACTCTTCAGCGCCTGATACTGTTCGACGAATTCGTCGAGGGAAAACCAAAGATTCTCTTCCAATTCACGCGCTTTGGCCCCGAGGAGCAAACGCTTTCGGCGATCCTTCGGGCGTTCCGCAATTTCCGACCGCAAATGAAGTAATGTGCGATATGCTTCGTCCGCCAGATGAACAAATTCTTCTGTGACCTTTTGCTTAAAAAAGAATTGCGGATAAAACCTTTGCAACGAAGCCATCGCTCGTTGCAGGGACCTGCGTTGTTTGGAATTCCTCCTTGAAGAGTTGCGCGAGAGCTGGCAATACCGTTGGCTAATTGATGCGCTCGATTGTTCCACCTGTTTGCAAAGGCGGGGAAGCTTCTTCATGTAGCGTTCCCGGCTCTCGATTTTTTTGTCAAGAATAACACGATCAAAGCGTTCCCGGCCTTCAGCGAGTTTCTTAGCAAGATCGAGATGGGCGCAGGCGATAAAACCGAACTGGTTAATGTGCTTCTGCGCCATATTTTCGGCTTGCTCAATCCGCTTGGAAATTTCCACTTCTTGTTCCCGGGTCAGTAATGGGACCTGGCCCATTTGCTTGAGGTACATCCGCACCGGATCGTCGAGAATATCGAGCTTGGCTTCAGGTTTCTCTTCTTCCTCTTCCTCTTCGTCAGCGTCTTTTTTTCCGTCTTTGTAGCGATCGACTTCCGAAGCCTCGATAATGTCGATCTCCATTCGGCGCAGCCGCGTGAGGATGAGATCGAGTTCATCGGCGTCCGTGATTCCTTCCGGCAACGCCTCGTTCAGATCGTCAAACGTGAGGTAACCTTGTTCTTTCGCGAGCTTGATCAGTTCGCGAATGCGACTCTGGATTTCAATCGCCGAATGCAGCTGCGCTATTATTTCGCTCTTTGGCTTGGCCGGCCGAACGCCGATGCGCGTCTGCCCTCGGGCGATGCCGATAACGCGCTTGGTTTTGAGTGCCGGGACCTTCGCCTGCCTCTTCAGAATTCGCCGGATAGCCGAAGCCTTCGTTATTGAACGACGGCGAAGCTGTTTTGGCTTGGGTCGCCTTGCCGACGACCGTCGCATGCCTCCCTTTCGTTTCGAATGCCTGGCCAAGATTGCGCGGTTAAAGATTTTGACTGAGACGTTCGATTCACTGACCGCGGACCGACAATTAACCGTCGGCTACGCGGGCTGGCGAAAACTCGGAAAGTTCGTGGAGCTGTTCTTGCAGGTCAAGGATTTGTTTCTGCAAATTCACTACGTCGCCGGTGCTGAGCTGTGGACGTTTTATCCGATTCTGCGCCACTTCGAGTTGGCGGCGCAACACAGCTTGGCGAATCCCCAGCCACCATTTTTCCACCATCGTTCCAGCGTTGGGCGGCACCTTTTGCAGCAACCACGAAGAAACCAATGCTTCGTCTGGCGGGGAGAGTGTGGCCATAAACGCATTGAGAGAAGCCGCCTCACTAGGGCGCAAGTCGCTTTCGAGAACGCGCACCAGAATTTCCGTGTCCGGGACTTGCGGGAGAATTTCACGCCAATTTTGCTCACGAAGAAAATCCCGTGCTTCCTCGTCCCGCAGCGCCAGAAGACAAAGCATTGCAATGTCGTGCCGCGGGACTGGAGAAGTCCACGAGAGCAAACGTTCCGATGCGGAAAAACCTTCGCGTTTCTGTTTCGGCAGGAGTGTTTCAAAATCCGAAATAGAGACACCGAGCCGGGCGCTCATTTTGTTCATCACCTCTCCGCGCAATAGCGGATCCTGCACCCGTGACACAGTCTCAGCCAGCTTGCGCGCAAGTTGCATCTTGGCACCTAAGGAATTCAAATCGGTCGCAGCGGCTTCGCGGTCGATCCAATAATCAAAAAAATCGTGCGCCTTGGCGATGCGTTTTTCAAACTCCTCTCTGCCTTCCCGCCGAACAAGCGAGTCTGGATCCTCGCCCACTGGCATCTCAACAACACGCACAATCAAATCGTTCTGAAGCAGAGCCTCGAGAGACCGCTCTGCTGCTTTTTTCCCCGCTGCATCCGCATCAAAGCAAAGAACCACTTCGTTCACGAAGCGTTTTAGAACCCGCGCCTGGCTCTCTGTAAACGCAGTCCCCTGCGGCGCGACCACATTTGTTATCCCGGCTTCAAACAAAGTGATCAAATCTAGCTGGCCTTCACACACGATCGCGCAGTTCGCCTCAATCAAAGCGCGCTTAGTCTTGTTCAGACCAAAAAGCACGCTGCCTTTTCGAAAAAGCGGCGTCTCAGGCGAATTCAGATATTTTGCGCCTTCCGCCTCGTTTTGCAGCATACGCCCGCTGAACGCAATAACTTCGCCGACATCGTTGCAGATGGGAAACATGATTCGCCCACGAAAGCGATCATACGATTTTTGACTCGGCATACCATCGGCATCGTCTTTGCTTTTAATCAAACCGCTCGAGATTAGATCGCGTACATCATAGCCGCGTCCACGCGCCCAACTGCCAAACGCATCCCACTCGTCGGGCGCGTAGCCAACTTGCCACCGTTTTGCGATTTCTGCCGTGATCCCACGCTGCTTCATGTATTTACGCGCTGGCTCGGCGAATTCCCTTTTGATCAGATTCTCGTGAAACCATGCGGCGGCTTCTCCGTGCAGCTGCAACAAGACTCGGCGGGATTCAACCTGTCGATCTTCGGCGCCGCTCGGGCCGCGCTCTTCGATCACCGGAATCCCAACACGCGCTGCGAGCTTGCGCACCGCCGAGGGAAAATCGATATGCTCGTAATCCATCACAAAACGGAAGACGCTTCCGCCCACGCCGCATCCGAAGCAGTGGAAGGTTTGTCGCTGCGGACTCACATGAAAGGACGGCGTTTTCTCCTGATGAAATGGGCAAAGCGCCTTGAAATTTACCCCCGCTCGTTTCAGCGGAAAATAGGAGCCGATCACCTCGACGATATCGTTCGCCGCGGCGATTTGTTCGATGGATTCGGATGGGATTGTTCCCATAGCGGATTCGATTTTTCGCTCGTTTGGACTGGGAAGCGATGTCAAACTTACGCGGTGTGCCGCCGCTTTCCAAATAGCAGGAAAATATTGCCGATCTTCGCCTTGATTTGCTGCTTGCTGGCGAAGGAGGCGGCTCAAGCGCGCGATATCATTCATAAAGGCGACGTCGTCGTGGTCCCACTGCGCGGCGAAGTTTCGCCCTCGCTCCTAATGTTTCTGCGACGAACCGAGAAAGCAGCTGAGAGCAGCGGCGCGTCAGCGATTATTTTTGAAATGAATACTTACGGGGGACGCCTCGACAGCGCTGCAGAAATAACGAGCGTGCTTAACCACGCCACCATCCCCACGTACACATTTATCAATTCAAACGCGGGTTCGGCCGGTTCGCTCATCGCGCTGGCGACACGACATATCTATATGGCGCCGGTGAGCGCAATTGGCGCGGCAGCGCCCGTTTTGCCGACTGGCGAAGACCTTCCGGCCACAGAGCGGGATAAAACCATTTCGTATTGGTCGGCTCTCATTCGTAGTTCTGCCATTCGTAATGGCCATAATCCGGATGTTGGCGAAGCGTTCATCAACAAAGACAAGGAGGTGAAAGTCGGGAACCGCCTGGTTCACGCAAAGGGAACTCTCTTAACCCTGAATGCGCAGGAGGCGACAGAGCGGATCGACGGAAAGCCGTTGCTGTCAGATGGAATTGCCGAGTCGATTGTCGATCTAACGAAAAAAGCCGGACTCAATGGCAGCGTCGTTTCGCTCAATCCGAGCGGCTTTGAGCAGCTAGCTTTTTGGATTACCGCGCTCGCACCATTACTCTTGCTCGGCGGCATTATCGGCGCGTATCTCGAATTCAAAATTCCGGGGGCGAGTTTGCCAGGAATTATTTCAGCGATCTGTTTTGCGCTATTTTTCCTCGGTCATTATCTGGCCGGCCTGGCCGGCTGGGAGGTAGTTGGGCTCTTTGTCTTCGGGATAGTGCTCGTTTTGATCGAAATCCTCTTTTTCGCCCACTCTACGATCGTTTTTGGCGTCGTGGGCGTTTTTCTTATCCTAGCGTCGTTGCTCTGGGCAATGATCGATCATTACCCTGGCGAAACATTTTTTCCGACAGGTCGCATGCTCGCTATGCCGCTGCTTAATCTCTTTATCGCGATAGCGGCCGCAGTAATTGTGATCGCGATTCTCGCTCGCTTTTTGCCACGCACAGGCCTTTATCGCCGGTTTGCTCTCATGACGTCAAATCCGCGAGGTCCATCGTTGGCCGATGCGCCCCACAAATTTGCGACAGCTCTCGCCCTTACGCCCGGAACGCAAGGGACCGCGATCACCGTTTTGCGACCCAGCGGAAAAGCGCGCTTCGCCGATCACGTTGTCGATGTCGTTACCGAAGGAGAGTTTATTCCCTCGCAAACTCCAGTCACGGTGATTCAAACGGACGGAATGCGAGTCGTCGTAAAGGGCACGCCGTAAGCCTGAATAGGCTTTAGCCGCCGGCCACTACTCGAACAAATTCTACGCGATCGCCTTCGGCTAACGATCGCTGCGACCATTCGCGTCGATGTATAGCGAGGCCGTTGTGCTCCACCAAAATGGACTGCGGCGGCAACTCATGGCGCTTCACCAGTTCAGCGATTGTTTCAGCGCCGCGCGCATCTACTTTTTCGCCATTCAGTGAAATCGTCACACGCCGCAGAGAGCTCGATCCCAATCTTTCCAAACCGGATCGAAACCGTGCTGTCGGAGGACCGCAGCTATTTCGGCTGGCGAACGCTCATCGCTGATCTCAAATTGCCCGGTCGCGAGCCGGTCTTCTCCATCTTGGAAATCGGGGCCAACGATTCGACCGCGAATGGTGCGATGCAAATGTTCGCTGCCCTGTCGAGTATAGCCTCCCGGCTCAGTGTGGCTGCCTGCGCTCATCATTGTCACGCCCAACAAAACAAGCGAATCACGGAATGCTGCCCGTTCGCGGGTGCTGAGGACAATCCCAACTTGCGGAAAGGTAATGCGCAGCGCGCAAACTAGCTGCGCCAATTCACGATCGGTTATCGAGAAGAGTGGCCGGAAACCGCCCGCCGCGGGCCGTAACCTGGGCAGACTCACGCTGATCTGCGCTTGCCAGCAGTGTTTGAGCAAATATTCCAAATGCGCTACGAGCGCGAGCGCTTCTTCCCGCCACGGCGATAATCCAAAGAGCACACCGATCCCGAGCCTGCGAAATCCGGCCCGATAACCGCGCTCTGCGCAATCAAGACGAAAATTAAAGTCACGCTTCGGCCCAGCAGTATGCATTTCGGCATACATCGCGCGGTTGTAGGTCTCCTGATAAACCACCAGTCCTTCCGCGCCAGCATCGACAATCGGTAAATAATCCTGCGTTTCCATCGGACCAACCTCGATCGAAATCGATGAAAAATCTGGCTGCAGTGCCTGGACGCATTCGGCAAGATAGTCCCGGCTCACGAATTTCGGGTGTTCGCCAGCAACTAGGAGGATCTGATGAAAACCTTGGTGAGCTAGATGATGCGCTTCGGCGACGACTTCGTCGACATCGAGGGTAACGCGAAGAATCGGGTTGTCGCGGGAGAAGCCGCAATATCGACAATTGTTAATGCATTCGTTGGAAAGATAAAGTGGCGCGAAGAGGCGCATCGTCCTGCCAAAATTCCGCAGCGTGAACCGGCATGAGGTTTGTGCCATGGCCTCGAGTTCCTCGTCGGATTTTCGCGCAATGAGTTCTTCGAACCGGTGGACAAGGTCCGATTTTTTGAGCGCCAAATTGTCTAGAGTTTCGATGAACGGCATCAGCATAATTTCGTGCGCGTGCGAGCGTTCGCAAACGCCAATCGCTCTCTCTGCTGAGGAGAGCATACGAGCCTGGGGAATTCTTGCGACGCGGACGCTCGACGGGAAAAAGAGACTATCGCCCATACAAATAGCGGCGGCGTCCGGTAAATCCGGACGCCGCCGTGGAAAAAGCGATTGTCAATCTTAAAGTGCGAAATTGACACCGCTACGCACCATACCAAAGTTGTTGGTCGAACCGTTCACAACGTTTCAGCTGAAATCATTGATCCAGCCGATGTGCGGCGTTCTGCGGACTTCTAAACCGCCGCCAAATTGGCCGATTCCCTCTGTCTCGGAAGGGCCCTGACTAGTGCGAACTCTAGTGATACGAATGACTTCGCTGGGAAGCTCCTCTACAGCGAAATGTGTCTTTACGCCGCCGCCAAAAATGCCGCCGCCACCCGCGAAGAGGTACGGCGCAAAACGGGTGCAAGGGATCGGGTAGCGTGGCGTCAGCGTGCCTAACACAGAACCCGCCGCGTGGCTCTCGTGTCCATTACGGGCGCTGAAAATGTCCGACGAAGGCGGTATTCCGATGAAGACACCGCGACATCGGCAAACGCACGTCTAGCGTCCATTGCCCAGCCTTCGATTCCAATACCAAAATAACGATGAAAGAAGTATGTGAGGTCGATACCGCCGCCCCTGGCATGGTCAGCCTCGAGGTAGCGGTCGTCGGCCCAAGAGTTTCCGGTAAACACGTAAGTGCCCCACAGACCCACGTTAAACTCGTTGTCCTGCGTACTATTCCGGGCATGGCGGCGGAAACCTATCGCAAGACAGATGAAGGATGGGTTTCTTCATAGCGGCGCTTTATAGCCAAACGCGAATTCGAGCGTCAACCTTAAAAATCCAAAAAAACCGCGCGTCGGGCATGCCAGCTTGGACAAAACGAAACGGCGGCATCCGGGTCATCCCAGGTGCCGCCGTGGCAAAAGCGATTGTCAATCTTAGAATGCGAAATTGAGACCGCTACGCACCATACCAAAGTTGTTGGTCGAACCGTTCACGACGTTCCAGCTGAAATCATTGATCCAGCCGATATGCGGCGTTATGCGGACTTCTAAACCGCCGCCGAATTGGCCGATTGCTTCTGTCGTCGAATCGCTTTGTTGAGTCCTGATAATCCCGTCGTTTACCACAACGTCTGTCCTTTCGCCGCCGCCGAAGATGGCACCGCCGCCAGCAAAGGCGTACGGCGCGAACCGCGTGCAAGGGATCGGGTAACGAAAGGTCAAGGTACCTAACACAGAACCCACCGCACGGCTCTCATGCTGCGTACTGAGGCTAAAAACATCGTTGTTAAGGTCGATAAAGAGATCGTTAAACTCACGTCTGGCGTCCACTACCCAGCCTTCGATTCCGATACCGAAGTAACGGTGGAAAAAGTATTTGACGTCCACACCGCCGCCCCAGGCGTGGTCGGATTCAAGGTAGCGGTCCTCTGACCAGGAATTTCCTGTAAAGACGTAGGTTCCCCAAAGACCGACGTTAAACTCGTTGTCCGCATACCATACCGGACAAGGCGGAGGAGCCACTTGCTTCATCTCCTTTCCGGAATAGGTCTCAGTACCGGCGAAGGCGACAGAGGTAACCGTCGCGATGCCCAACAGGGCCAACATTAGTTTCTTCATCTTATTTCTCCTTCTGGTTAAGTTTTCCCTTCCAACTCCAACACTTTAGAGCGTACATGTCAATAACGAAGTTCGCCACTCCTGTGGATGCCGCGAGTTGATTACGTCGTCCAAAAGTGCAAGAATTTTTTTGCGCGTTAAGGCGGCTCAGGGTTTGAGTTCCACCCCGGTATTTGCATCAGTGATGATAAACTTTTCGTGGTGGAACGCGGGGTCGCCACGAAACATGAGCCGCCCCGCGTAACGACGCTCCAGCTCCACGAGCAACTCTTCGTCTTCCACTTTCAACCGTTTCAAGACATCCGGATTTAGGATCACACGAATTTCGTGGATACTGTCCTGATACTTGCGCATAACGGTATTCAATGTGCGGTGCAACTCCACACTTGTAGTCATGGAAGTCTTCACGACACCGCGACCGCTGCAGTAGGGACAATTTTCGTAGATTGTATCGCTGAGACTTTCCTGCGCGCGCTGTCGCGTCATCTCCATCAGACCGAGCGAGGAAATCGGCAGGACATGCGTCTTGGCCTTGTCACGCTTGAGGCGTTCCCTCATCAGGTTGTAGACCAGCTGCTGGTCTTTGCGACTCTTCATGTCGATGAAATCGCCGATGATCAAGCCGCCAACGTTGCGTAATCGAAGCTGACGCGCGATTTCATCCGCTGCCTCCAGGTTTGTCTGCAAAATCGTTTTCTCTACATCACGTCCACCTTTGTTGCGACCGGTGTTCACGTCGATCGCGACGAGCGCCTCGGTTTCATCGATCACGATGTAGCCGCCGCACTTAAGCCATACTTGCCGATGGAAAGCATCGTCGATTTGTTTTTGCACACCATAGGTCTCGAAAATCGGTGTCGCACCGTCATAAAGGTGAATTCGATTGCGAGCGCGCCGTGAAATCTGGCCGACCATTTCGTTCATCCGCTCGGTCGACTCGCGATCATCGCAGGTGACTTCATCGATCTCTTCGGTAAGAAAGTCGCGCACGGTCCGTTCAACCAAATCGGGTTCCTCAAAAACTCGGCACGGCGCGGGATGGTCACGGATCAACTGCTCGACTTTGACCCATTGATCGAGAAGGAAGCGCAGATCGCGCACGAAGTATCGCGCACGCTGTCCCTCCCCAACCGTGCGAATGATAACCCCAACGCCATCCGGAATATCGAGCTCACGCAAAATCTTGCGGAGACGATCGCGCTCCTTCACATCTTCGATTTTGCGTGAAATGCCGCTGCGATCACTGAACGGCATCAAGACCAAGTAGCGGCCGGCAAAACTGAGATTGGTCGTAACTCGCGGCCCCTTTGTCCCGATCGGACCTTTCGTGACCTGCACAATCACATCTGAGCCGACGGGATAAATATTCGGAATATCCTTTGCCGTGATTCGTTTTCGCGGCCGCCTGTTTGCCGATCGGTCGATTTCCTCGATACCGCTGTCGAGCGCGGCCGGAATAGCATCCCAAAAATGAAGGAATGCATTTTTTTCGAAGCCGATGTCCACGAACATCGCCTTCAATCCCATTTCGATGTTCTTGACTTTGCCCTTGTAAACGCTGCCGACGATGTTGCGCGAGCTTTTACGCTCGACGCTGTATTCCTCGAGGCGGCCATTCTCGAGCAGCGCGACACGAGACTCGAGTTTTTCCACGCTCAGCACGAGTTTGTTGCCGGTCTTGCGTGAAGAAAGACCTAAAATTTTCTTTACCTTGTCTATCATAAAGCTGGAAACGTTGCGCGATCAGAAGCGAAATCGCCGGCGCGTTTTGCGGCAAAGTTTCTGATCGAAAGTTCATCGTGTTCCCCGACGACGCGGGGGCGGTGGGGGTGTTGGTGCGGGCGCCGGCTGACGCCGTGCTCCGAAGAGTCGTTCGAAAAAGTTGCGAGGACGTGGCGTCGCAACCGGAACCGCGCGCGCGACAGGAGCTCGCCGCGTCACTTTTCCTTGAGAGTCGGCTTCAGGTTCCACATCAGGCGTAGCGTCAGAACCTGCCATCTGCGCATCGGCATTTTGCGACTCGTCCGCATTTTCTTCATCATTGCTTCCGAGATTTCCTCCGGCATCGTGATACGTCACATCCTTGATCATCTGAAACGGATTGGCCTTATGCGCGGGTGAAAGCCAGGCGACCTTCATATCAAATTTTCCTTCATCCAGCGCCAGCGTGCGTTCGATAATCCGCGTCGCGATCGGCCCGGCAACACTGCCACCGTGCTCGCCACCCTGCACCATAACCGCCACCACATACTTGGGGTTCTCGAAAGGCGCGAAACAAGCAAACCAGGCGATTGTATCTTTATGGCCGCGATCCGTCGCCTGGGCTGTCCCGGTTTTTCCGGCAACTTGCACATTTTTCAGACGCGCTCTTCCGCCCGTGCCGCCGTCTTCGTTGACAACTTTCCAGAGTCCTTTGCGCACGAGATCGATTTGCTCGCGTGAAAGCTCGTTGCGCAAATCTGCCCGTACACGCGGCGTCTGCGGCACCGCAACTTTTCCGTCTTCGTCAAGAGCAGGCGAACCGTCCTGGTTTAAAACCTTGTCGACAAAGCGCGGGTAATAACAGATTCCGCCATTGGCCGCCGCTACATATGCCATCGCCAACTGGAGTGGCGAAACCAGCGTGTAACCCTGGCCGATTGAAACGTTCGCCGTTTGCGCTTGCGACCAGCGCTCTTGCGGATGATGTATTTGCATCCATTCTGGGCCGGGCAAATTGCCAGCCTGTTCGCCCGTTAGATGAATGCCCGACTCTTCGCCTAAGCCCAACATTTTGCCGATGGTGTCAATCGACTGGATCCCAGCAGCGTTGCCGTACTGATAGAAAAAGGAATCGCACGAGACTTTAATCGCATCGATCAGGCCAAGCGTGCCGTGGGTATAATGTTTTTCTGCCACCCAGCACTGGAAAAAGTGGTCGCCGTAACTGATGCCGCCGCCGCAATTGAAGCGCGCGTTCGCGAGATTCTTTCGCAAACCGGCAAGCGATGTGACGAGTTTAAATGTCGATCCAGGCGGTAACGCGCTGATAGCTCGATTCACCAGCGGGTCGCCTTCATCTTTTTGCAGCGCCTTCCAGTCTTTCGCTTTGATACTGGGGATAAATGTATTCGGATCAAATGACGGAACCGAGGCCATCGCCAGGACGTTGCCGTTGTTTGGATCGACAACAACGGCGGCGCCGCGACCCACAGCACGCAACGCCTCTTCGGCGATCGCTTGAATCCTCGCATCGAGCGTCAGGAAAACATTCGCACCTTGTTTGGGTGGATCTTCCCGTAAAACCCCGTTAATCACGCCTTTCGCATCGCGCCGCAGATAACGCACGCCGGGTTTGCCGCGAAGATATTCGTCCATCGACTTCTCGATGTTCGATTTTCCTTCCACATCACCCTGATAAAATGTAAATTTCTTTGCTTCCTCTCGATTGATGTCGTCCGGCGCGCCGACATAACCGAGGAGGTGCGCGGCGAGGGCGCCATAAACATAGGAACGCACCGGCTTGATCGCTATATCCACGCCCGGCAATCCGACATCGTGCTCGGAAAACTTCGCCATCGTGGGAAAATCGATGTCCTTGATGTAGGAAAATGGAACTTCGGTGTCGTTGCGATAGTGCCGTTGCAGCTGGCCGGCGTTGTAATCGCGGGCAATATCGAGATCATCCAGCCGCGGAATGATCCCGTCGTTAACGACCTTGATGATGTCCGGCTCCTTCAAATCTTTCGGCATCCCGCTGATGATCGCGCGATACTCTGTCAGCGGCGGCGAGCCAAAGCGTTCGCGATAACCCTTGACCATTTCCGGCAAATAAAAATCAACCTCATAACTCGCCCGGTTTTGGACTAGTGCCAGGCCGTTGCGGTCTTTGATCTCGCCGCGTACCGATGGAATGCGCACGGTTGCTTGAGAGCTGCCGCGAATTTGAGCTGTCCATTCGGTGCCGTGTGCCACTTGAATCCACCAGAGCCTGAGCCCAAGGGCACCCATGCCCATGAGCATGAGCAAGCCGAGAAATTGAATCCGCAAGCGAGGGCTGATGCGCCGGCGGTTCATTCGAAACGATCCCTTTCAGTAAGGTAGGGATAAGCAGTGATCCGTCCTATCCATTGC
>Ga0066652_100000757_pt1 | contig 15940 bp, 13 predicted proteins | sample GraSoiAngelo_101_FD_71413 | JGI IMG/M metagenome (GOLD analysis project Ga0066652, IMG submission 71413) | Grasslands soil microbial communities from the Angelo Coastal Reserve, California, USA - 14_0903_02_30cm | ecosystem: Environmental > Terrestrial > Soil > Grasslands | place: USA...
GACTGCAGACGCGGAGGCCGCGGAATGGCGCGGAAGCCGCGGATACTGCAAACCCATTGTGTTGTCTGGTGGCGAGAGACAGAATCTCTCGCCGTCTCCCAAGTTCCCTCTCTTTGTTGTTTGCAGTTTCCGCGGGATCCGCGTCCCTCCGCGGCTTCCGTCGCTCGCAGTGAACTTCATCGGAGTCCAGATGCGAAAGTCTTTGCTCACCGCGATGCTGGCCTTAGGCGCCTGCACCAGACCAACCACCGGACCGGCACCAGCGCCGTCGAGCTACGAGACGGTCATCACCGGCGGCCGGATCGTCGACGGGACCGGAAACCCCTGGTTCTACGGCGACATCGGCATCGTCGGCGACCGGATCGTCAGGGTCGCGCCCGCGGGGATGCTGTCGAACGCGCATGCGGCGCGCCGGATCGACGCGCGCGGGCTGGTGGTGGCGCCAGGCGTGATCGACATCCAGGCGCATTCCGAGGAGCAGCTGCTCAACGGCGACAGTCGCGTCGTCGGCATGATCACGCAGGGCGTGACGACGATGATCATGGGCGAAGGGGACACCCCGGGGCAGGTCTCACGCGGGATGCTCGCCGACTACCTCGCGTCGGACGACACGACGCTCGCGCCGCTGCTCCGCACGTTCGTCGGCCCGATGGGATTCGGTCGTTGGCTGGAGGCAATGCAGCAGCACACGGCGTCCGTGAACTTCGGTTCGTTCATCGGCGCAGGCGGCGTCCGGCAGTACACGAAGGCCATGGCGCAGGGTGCGCCGACTCCGGCAGAGCTGGACACCATGCGCACGGTCGTGCGCCAGGCGATGCGCGACGGCGCCTTCGGACTCGGATCGGCGCTGATCTACCCGCCGGGCAACTACGCGTCCACCGAGGAGCTCATCGAGCAGGCGAAGGTCATGGCGCCGTATGGCGGCATCTACATCACACACATGCGCTCGGAGGGCGACCGCTTTCTCGAGGCGATCGACGAGACACTCCGCATCGGACGGGAGGGTGGTGTGCCCGTCGAGATCTACCACCTGAAGGCGGCGGGCGTGAAGAACTGGCCCAAGATGAAGCTCGCGATCGCCAAGATCGACTCGGCGCGCGCGGCCGGACAGGACATCACGGTCGACCAGTACCCCTACACCGCGGGCTCCAACAACCTGTCATCGTGCATTCCGCCGTGGGCGCATGCCGACGGCAAGCTGCTCGATCGCCTGCGCGATCTGCCGACGCGCGCGCGCATCAAAGCCGAGATGATGGACGAGAACGCGAACTTCGAGAGCCTCTGCCTCGGCGCAACGCCGCAGGGCGTCGAAGTGATCGGATTCAACACCGACTCGCTGAAGAAGTACGAGGGCAAGCGCCTGCCTGAGATCGCCGCCGCCTGGAACAAGGACTGGGCGGACGCGCTCATGGATCTCACGATCCTGGAGAAGAACCGGCTGGGTCAGGTGATCTTCGTCGCGTCGGACGAGAACATTCCGATGCAGATCAAGCTTCCGTACATGAAGTTCGGAACCGACGCCGGCGGCTACGACCCGGATAGCGTGAAGTTCGCGACGCATCCGCGGTCGTACGGCACGTATCCGCGCATCCTCGGCCGGTTCGTCCGCGACCAGAAGCTGCTGACCCTCGAGGACGCGGTGCGCAAGATGAGCGGCGCGACGGCGCAGCGTCTCTCGATCCATGATCGTGGTGAGCTCAAGCCGGGGTACTACGCGGACATCATGATCTTCGACCCGAACACGATCATCGATCGCGCGACGTACGAGCAGCCGCACCAGCTGTCGGTCGGCGTCGTGCACGTGCTCGTGAACGGCACTCCGGTCGTGAGCAATGGCACGGCCACCGGCGCGAAGCCCGGGAAGGTCGTAAGGGGCTCGGGATACGGGATGCCCTGATTTACTCCCCGCGTCTGCCGGACAGCATTGAACCACAGAGGACTCGGAGGACGCAGAGAACGGCCGCCTGGCTTTTTCAGCCGCGCGGCCGTCCTGCCCGCATTATGTCTCACTTGCACCGTCTCTTGAGAGGCAGAGCGGACAAGTGGTAGTGTAACGCATGTCCCAGCTGTTCAGCGGCATCGACTCACTCCTCTCGTGGCTTGAGAGGACGAAATGGGGACGCGAACTCATAGCGTTCGCGATGACGATCGGTTGGAACGTCCTCGCGCAGATCCAGGAACAGCCAGCGTCAATCCTGATTCTTGGATCGGTAGTTATAGCTGTCTTGGTCATTGAGGTACTCGTCGTACTGCCGCAGTACCTGAGAACGCGACTAGGGCCGCCTATCTATGTCTCGATTGACTCCGTCGCACTAATTCCGCTGCCGCGCGAGAACCAGCTTTTTGATGTTGTCATTACTCCCGCGGGAATTGAGAGCGCCTTAACTGTTTCCATAGCTGCGGAGATTTACGCGCTCAATCGTTCGCGGAAGAGGCGAGTCAGTTTGAGATTTCCGACAGTTCGCCTGACTTCAGAATTCACTCTGCTCGGGGGCCTAAGCCTTCAGAATGTCGTCGCGAATCTTGGGCCGGAAGAGTCAACCCAAGGAACCGTCACAGTACAGGTTGTAGGGCCAATGTCGCGAAGTCCCTATAGGAGAGAATTGCTCATCGTTGATGACGTATCGCAACGCCGCGCTTGGGTTGCCATGCCAGGAGAGTTTCCTCCGGGGCGCGCTTCTAGGCCGCAGACCGTAATGCGTTCAGGTCACGATTCCGAAGGGCCTCGTTCGACATGAGGCTCTTGTTGACGTCGGGCGTGCGCGCCACACCGTAGCTTGGCTGACATGGAAAAGGGATCAGAGCGGCCGAACCTCTCCACGATCGTTTCGCCCGAGTTGGCGTGGCGACACGCGAAAGAACGCACAACCCTGCTACACGGGTGGCCGCTCGGCATCGTATGGGGTCTGGCGGCGGTTATCCCTGGTATCGCCGTGACGGCAGAACTGGGCGGAGCCGCCGACATGAAGGTCGCCTTCATATCCGCCTTAGCTACTTGGGGCGCACTCGGCCTTGTCGTTGTCGGAGAACTTGTCTGGCGCAGGGCGACGTCACCTGCGGTCATTCTGGCGGAGCGGTTGATGAAGGCTGGGGTCGCGAACGATGGACTTGCCCGCCGAATAGGGACGTTGGAGAAAGCTCAGCAGACACGACAGGATCGAGCAGTAGGCGTCAATGCAATTCTGCAAGTCAACGCAAAGGGGAAAGCTCTTCGAATGCGAATCTATAGTTCCACTGAGGAACAGCTTCCGTTCGCTCAAGTGCAGGTGGAGTTCCAGATGTGGCGGGTGGAGGTGACAGCTGTAGTCGGCCATTACGTAGGATCGGCAGCCGCAAGTGAGGTAGACGATGTCCTCACGGTCGCCGAAATCGAATATGTGGGAATGCCGCAGGGTCCGAACCGTTTTGAGAGAATCCGCATCATGCTGAATATCGACGAACGAATTCGTCGGCTTTCAGCGTTAGCGACGACGTATGAGAGAGGCGACGTCTAGTAGGGCCGATAGCTTGTTGTCAGAACGGATTACCGCAGCGCCTCCTTGTTCGCCAGCCTCCTCTTCACATCACAGAAGCTGTTGACCGTCGGGGTCATAATGCGCGAGGCCTTGCTCTTGGAGCTTTGCGGCGTTGAGGTGGTTGACCGAGACATCCTTACCGCAACGAGAACTCGACGCGCTGCTGCACGAGCTGTCGCACACGCCGGCCAGAAACCTCGGCAGGGAAGTAGCGCGTCCGCGGCAGCCAGGCACGAACTGCCTCCGCAAAAGCGGGATGCGTCGACTCGAGTACGCTCATGCTTCCCTGCTCGACCACGCCGCTCGTATCGACGACGAATCGCACGATGACCGTACCCTGCAGTCCGGACGAGCGGAGCTGTGACGGATATATCGGCGGAGGGTTCTTCGCCCACGGCAGCACCGTCCGGTCGACGGCGGTCTCGTCATACACTCCATTCGGAGGTGCTGACCCGGCACCGGGCGCCGGCATAGTCCCACGGATGTCGCCGATGATGGTCGCGTCGATTGTGGTTCGGCTCAGGTCGACGGGGCCTGGTACGGGAAGCGTCCGGAGATCCACGTGGATCTGGTCGGTGGGCAGGCTCGGCACCGGATCGCCTGATGGAAGGGGGGTCTGTGACTCGCTTCGCGGCGGTATGGGTGCGACGTAGATCAGATGATCCGGCCGCACGTGCTCGACCGGTGATGTCGCTCGCATCGTGGCCAGCACGGCGGCTGTTATCAGCGACGCGTGCGCGGCTATGCTGAGAAACGTCCAGCCACCGCGAGCCGGCGTCCGATGTCCACCACTCTCCAACAACACGCTCATCACGAGAACGCTCCTGTGAGGTCCTCGCTCACGCTACACCGGCGTGATTGCGTGGCTGTGAGGGCGATATGAAGAAATGATGAACGCCGAGTGACGATTCCCTACATGTCCGCCATGACCGTGCGCTCGCGCGCCCATGCACGCAGTTCCTCGATCTTTTCCGTCATGGTGAGTGCGAGCGGCCGGGTGTTCCTGATCTCGTTCAGGAGCGTGTCCGTTGTCAGAGCCGTGTTGGCCGCAAACGCTGCGAACAGGCCGGCCACCACGCTCTCCTCGATCTCGGCGCCGCTGAATCCGTGCGACGCGTCCGCGAGCCTCACGAGGTCGAACTGTGTCGACACCTGCTTCCGTCGCCCGAGGTGGATATCGAAGATCGTCTGCCGCGCCGCGAGCGTGGGCAGGTCCACGAAAAACACTTCGTCGAAGCGGCCTTTCCGGATGAATTCCGGCGGCAGGCGCGACACGTCGTTCGACGTCGCGACCACGAAGACGTCGCCACGGCGGTCCTGCAGCCACGCGAGGAACGACCCGAAGACGCGCCGCGAGACGCCACCATCTGTCTCGTCGCCGCCCTGCGCGAACGCCTTCTCGAGCTCGTCGATCCACAGGACCACCGGCGCCATACGCTCGGCGGTCTGCAACGCGCGCTTGAAGTTCTTCTCGCTGTCGCCGATGTACTTGTCGTACAGGTTCGCGGGGTCGAGCTTGAGGAGTGGCAGGCCCCACTCGGTGGCAACCGCCTTCGCGCACATGCTCTTGCCGCACCCCGGCACGCCGAGGAGGAGGATTCCCTTCGGGAAGCGGAGACCGAACTCAGTGGCGCGCTGCGGGTCCGCCACCACTGCCCGGCGTTTGGCGAGCCATTGTTTCAGCCCCGCCAGTCCGGCCACCTCGTTGAGTGCGCGTTCGGGCGCGTGATACTCGAGCAGGCCATCCTGCTGGACCGCCTGTCGCTTGGCGGCAATCACGCCTTCGATGTCTTTCGAGCGGAGGAATCCGTCCTCCACGATCTGACGCGTGACGATCTTCTCAGCCTCGACGAGCGTCAGTCCCATGAGGTTCTGGACCAGGCGCGTCCTCTCCTGCGGGGTGAGCTCCACGCTCACGCGCATGCGCGCAGACTGCTCGCGGATCACCCGCTCCACCAGGATGCGGTAATCGTCGTAGCTCGGCGCCGGCAGACGAAAGAACGTCGCGTGTGGACGAAGCGGATCTGGAAGCCGGACGTTGCTGCCGACGACCACGAGCGCGCCGCGGCGCTGCTCGAACATCGAGACCACGTCGAGCAGATGGCTCACGACGAGCGGATTCTCGAGGTAGTGCGTGAGGTCGCGAAACAGATACACGCCCGCGGAATCCTGCTCGGCGTAGCGGAGCGCCTTCTCGGGTTCCTGCGTGTCCTCGAAATAGGGATCGCCAGCACTGTTGCCGCGGCGCACGCCTTTCGACCGCGTCCAGTAGTAGTAGTGCAGCGACAGCTCGGAGGCGGCCTGCCGCACGAGCGCTTCGGCACGTTCGGGCTCGACGGTGTCGAGGACGATCAGCGCGTAGTGCGCGCGAATGAGCAGCTCGAGATCCTGCAGGGCGTTGTGTTCTGGCATGGGAGATCGGAGCCGGAAGGACAGAGCCGCGGAGTCGGAAACCGAAGCCGGTGCTGATGTGATGCGCTAGCGCCGCGCCGCCCGGATCTCTCCGGAATGCTCGCGGAGATCATCGTCCGTCAGCTCGCCGCGCGGGAGGAGCACCACGAACCGCGCGCCGCCGCCGAGGCGCTCCTCGACCACGAGATCGCCGGACATGCCGCGCGCCAGATCGCGGCTGATCGCCAGACCGAGCCCCAGCCCCTCGCGCATCTGCGTCAATGAACGATCCAGCTGCACGAAGGGCTCGAAGATCACGTCCCGCTTGTCGTGCGGGATGCCCGGACCCGTGTCCTCGACCATGACGGCGACGCGCGAGCCGCGCGATTCCCCGGACAGCGTGACGGTTCCACCAGCCGGGGTATGGCGAATGGCGTTCGACAGGAGGTTGAGCACGATCTGACGCAGCTTCTCGCGATCGGCGACCACCGCGAGCTCGTCGTCACAGGGCACATGCTCGAGCGCGACGCTCTTGGCTGCGGCCTGTGGCCCGATGAGCGCATCGACTCCCCGGAGGAACCCGGCGACAGGCACGTTCGTGCTGTTGTATGACAGTCGCCCCGCTTCAATACGGCTCAGGTCCAGCACGCCGCTGATCAGCCCGAGCAGATGCTCCTGGCTCGCTTTTATGCGTGCCAGGTCGCGCTGCTGTTCCTCGGTCAGTGGACCGCGCAATCCCATCTCCATGAGCTCCACGTAGCCGCCGATGGCGTTGAGCGGCGTCCGCAGTTCGTGGCTCATCGTGGTCAGGAACTCCGACTTCGCGCGGTTCGCCTGCTGCGCCTCGGTGGTGCGTCGCTCCAGCGCGGAGCGCGACGCGCCGAGCTCGGAGGCCATGTGGTTGAAGCTCTCCGCAAGACGTCGGATCTCGAGGTCTCGGCCCTCGGGAACGCGCGTCGCGAAATCGCCGGCGGCGAGCGCACCCGCGGCGCGAGTCAGCTCGGTCAATGGACGCGCGAGGTTGCGACCGACGAGCCACGCGGCGATGGTGCCGGCGATGAGCAGGAAGGCGCCGAGAATGGACAATGCGCGCACGTTGCGCTCGGCGCGTACGTACAACGTCCGGGACGGCATGAACATCCCGACCATCACGGGTGTCTCGGCAAAGCGCTCCTCATGAAAGATGACCGGCTCCCCGCTGGCGAGCCGCGCGGTGCCGCCCGCGCCGTCGACGTGATCGAGGATGGGTTGTGACGGACCGCCAGTACCGCCCGCCCAGAATCGACCGTCGACGTTTCTGTAGAAGATCGACACCGAGTCGCCGCTGAGCATGCGCAGCGTACGCTGCGTCGTCGCGCCGACCGCGAGGCGGCCTTGCTTCGTGATGTATCCGACTGTGCGCCCGTTCCTGATGATCGGGCTGACATTCCAGAAGTGCACGCGGGAGCCGACGGCGTACAGCGCACTGAAACGCACGGAGTCGCCGTCCGCGCGACTCGCGGCGCTTGTGGTGATCTCCGCCGGCAGCTCGGGGCGTGTGTCGAGACCCAGCTTCGGCCGGATGTCGTCACCGACGTAGGTCACGCGCTCCCCGTCCGCCGTCCAGAGCTCGATCGGCATCCCGGAGTCGGTGGGCAGCGAGAGCGTGGTCAGCCGCTCGCGAACGCGGCGCATGTCGACAGCGCGCTGCATGCGCGGGTCGTTCGCGGCCGCTGCATCAAGGGCACGCTGGATCGCGCTGTCCTGGCCCACGCCGCGGAACCGCGCTCCGGTCGCAGCGAGATTCGTCGCGCCCACCGTCACGATCTCGTGCACCGCGCGCGTCATCCGCTCACGCGCGCCGGTCCTCGCATTGAAGCGCAGCGTGGTCAGCGTCGCCACCACCGATGTCGCCAACACGGCGGCGAGCACCAGGGACATCAGCAGCGGCAGCTTGAGCTCCAGCGACATGCCCCGCGACACCGAACGCAGTCCCTGGCCGGGCGAGAAACTCTTGGCTCGCAGCACGCGTCAAACTGGCTACGGCGTGCCGGGCGGACAAGGACGGCCGACACAAGCTTTCGGCGCCCGGCAGCGTGATCGCGTCCTATATTCTCCGCGTGAACGCCCCCTCTTCGTCGATCCCGTCGCCAGTGCCGGCCGCACCGGCAGGTGTGCCTGCCGAGCTCGCCACGGCGGTCGCGGACCGGTACGAGATCCGTGGCATCCTCGGACGCGGCGGGATGGCGACGGTATACGTCGCGTACGACCGCAAGCATCACCGCGACGTCGCGCTCAAGGTGCTGCGTCCGGACATCGCGAGCACGATCGGCGCCGAACGGTTCCTGAACGAGATCGACATCGTCGCGCGCATGGTGCATCCACACATCCTGCCGTTGCACGATTCCGGAGAGGCGCACGGGTTCATCTACTACGTGATGCCCTTCATCGATGGTGGATCGCTGCGTCAACAGATCGTGCAGGGCGGACGCGTGCCCGGTGCACGCGCGATCGACGTCGCGGCGCCAATCGCCGACGCGCTCACGTATGCGCACCGGCTGGGCGTGCTGCATCGCGACATCAAGCCGGAGAACGTGTTGTTCGCGCAGTCGCATCCGATCGTCGCCGATTTCGGCATCGCGAAGGCGGTGAGCTCGGCGACGAGCGGCGCGCAGCTCACGCGCACGGGGATTTCGCTCGGCACGCCGGGGTACATGAGCCCGGAACAGGCCGCGGGGTTCACGGCCGTCGACGCGCGGACGGACGTCTACAGCCTGGCGATCATCGTCTACGAGATGATCGTCGGCGAGGTCCCGGGCCGATGGGCCAGCGAGGAATGCACGCGCGCGGGACGCTTCATCGACTGCGACCCCAGACATCGCGCGTATCTGTCCGCCGCGGGCGCCGTGGTCGAGGGCGCGCTCGTCCGCGCGCTGGCCATCCGTCCCGAGCAGCGCACGCAGACGCCGCAGACGTTCATCGACGAGCTGCGCGGCGTGGCGCGCGAGGGGCGGCGCCAGTACCGGCCGGACGAGATCGAGGCGATCGTGAATCGCGCCGCGGAGATGGAGGCGACGAACCCGACGTCGAGCGGATCCATGACGCTCGGTGGCGTGGAGCAGATCGCGCGCGACGTGGGCATCGACACGCGCGCTGTTCGATCAGCCGCCGCGTCGATGTCGCGTCCGGTCACGCGGGATTTCGCGCTCGAGACGCCGAAATACAACCGTGTGATCGGCGGCCCGACGCGCATCGTCTTCGAGCGAATCATCGACGGAGAGCTGCCGGAGTCCGAGTATGCGGTGCTCGTGGAGGAAATCCGCAACACGTTGACGGAGCTCGGCCAGGTCAGTCAGCTCGGGCGCTCCTTCAGCTGGGTCCTCAACAAGGGCGCGAGCGGTACCCGCAACGTCGAGATCGCGGTGACCGTGCGCAACGGGCGAACGCGTATCGTCGTGCAGGAAAACCTGAACAACCTGATCGGCGCCGTGTTCGGTGGCCTGGGCGGCGGCCTGGGCGGCGGAGGCCTGGGTCCAATGATGGGCGTCATGTTCGGCGCCCTGCACATGCCCGGCATTGCCGCCGCGTTCGTGATTCCGGCATGGCTCACGCTCGTGTACAGCGCGGCACGTACGAGCTTCCACTACAGCGCGAAAAGGCGCGCGAAGACGCTGGGCGCGCTCGCCGACCGGCTCGCGGATCTGGCGCGCGAACTGGTTGGCCCCACCCAGCAGTCCCTGCCACGATGACGCTGGTGGTGGATCGTGCCGCGGTGGACGCGGAGATGGCGCTGCGCCGACAAATCAGGGAGCGCGGCGTCGCTGGATGGATCGGGCTTCGACTCGCCGTCAGCCTGGTGATGTTCTATGCGGTCGCATGGCTCGTGAAGCTTCTGATGAACGCCCCGTCGTTGCGCGACATGCCCGGCTGGACGCTCACGGCGTTCCTTGGCGTGCCGGCGTTCATGGCGTTCATGGTGACAGCGGCGGCGGAGCGCATGACGTTCAGCGACGCCGCGCTCGATACCAACCGTGTGGCCGCACGCCTCGACCGCGAAATGGAGCAGCTCACCGGTCCGCGCTGGCCCTCGCGCCTCCTCCGGTCCGCGTTCTGGCTGGCGCTCTGCGCGGGCGCGGTGCTCGTCGTCGTGGTGAAGTGGACGGGCCGCCCGGCGCTGCTGGCGCGCGGCAGCGATCAGGCGATCGCGATGTTCGTGGCCGGCACACTGCTGGCGTCGTTGGTGGTCATGTTCGCGATCAGAGCCGCGGCGCTCTACGCGAATCGAAGACTCATTTCACGAGAGCCTGCATCACGAGATTCGGGAATTTCCCTCCAACATCCGTCCGGTTAGGCAGCTGGTTCAACATGAACACCATGACCACGCGATCGGCGGGATCTACCCGGTACTGACTGCCGTACGCTCCGCCCCAGCCCCACGAGCGCGCGGGCAGGAGCGTGCCGTCGGCGCCCGGGCGTTCGACGACAGAGAACGCGAGTCCGAAGCCCATGCCGTCGGCAGAGAACAGCGTGTCGATCTGGTTCGTTGTCATCAGGGCCACGGTCTTCGGTGACAGCAGTCGCACGCCATTCAGCTCGCCGCCGTTCAGTAGCATCTGAAGGAATCGCCCGTAGTCGCGGGCGGTGGACACGAGGCCCGCGCCACCGGAGAAGCTGCGACGGGGCCCATCGACGTAATGCCCCTGGCCGCGCGGGCCTTCCGGCGCGCGTCCATATCCGCCCGTGGTGTCGCTCGCATAGACCGTGACGAGGCGATCACGCATCGCGCCGGGCACGTAGAAGAACGTGTCGCTCATGCCGAGCGGCCGCGTGATACGCGCGCGAATGAATTCGTCGAGCGGGGTGCCAGACGCGCGTTCCACGACGCAGCCGAGGATATCCGTCGAGTAGCCATACACGTACGCCTCTCCGGGTTGGCGCACGAACGGAAGCGCCGCGAGGCGCTCCATCGTCGTGCAGATCGGCTCGTTCTTGTCCGCGGTGTACCACCCGTACCCGGCCTCCGGTCCCAACCCGCGAGCAGCGTATGCGCTCGACACTTTCGCGTCGGTGCCATACGAGATGCCGGACGTGTGCGTGAGCAGGTGCCGGATCGTGATCGGGCCGCGGGCGGCGACGACGGAGTCGGGAGAGATGGCGACCGTCGTGTGACCAAATGCGGGTATGAAACGACTGACCGGATCGCTGAGCGCTATGCGCCCCTGCTCGACCAGCATCATGATCGCGACGCTCGTCAGTGCCTTGGATTGGGACGCAATCCGGAACAACGCGCCCGGCGCCATGCGGCGGCCGGACTCCTTGTCGGCCCATCCGACGGCCCGTTCATATACCACGCTCCCGTCTCGAAGGATCAGGGCGACCGCACCGCCGATTCGACCGCTGTCTACGTAGGTCTGCAGGAACGAATCGATTCGGGCGAGACGCTCGCGCGAAAACCCGTGGTCGACGGCCGGCCCGCGGGCAGTTCCCTGGGCGCCGGCCATGGCCGTCCATAGCAAGCTGGTGACGAAGCCGACCCGGCAAGCGGTTGATTGCATGAGCGTTGTCTAGGAGGGGGAAGGGGCTTTGGGGGCTGCCGTGCGTGGAAACCATACGGTTGCGGGCCCCAATTTGGCTACATTAAGGGAGTCGTTGGGACGATCTGACGCACTGGAGCAAAAGCTGCAGGGTGCGGTAGATACGAGGAGGTCGCACTCAGGCGGCCTCAAGCACACCGCCAGGGAGAGAGAGAGCACGATGCGCACGACAGGCGTAGTCAAGTGGTTCAATGCTGAGAAGGGGTATGGTTTCATCACGCCGGACGACGGCGGAAAAGATTGCTTCGTGCACTTCTCCGCGATCCAGGGCGGCGGGTTCCGCAAGCTCGAGGAAGGCCAGAAGGTGGAATTCGAGGTCGGTCAGGGTCAGAAGGGTCCGCAGGCCGAGAACGTGACGGCGCTCGATGGTGGCACGGGCGGCGGCGCGAGCAGCGGCGGAGGCGGTCGTGAGGGCGGCGGCCGCGGTGGGTACGGCGGCGGCGGCGGCGGGGGCGGCGGCGGTTACGGCGGCGGCGGGGGTGGTGGCGGCCGCGGCGGACGCGGTGGACGCGGCGGTGGTGGTGGCGGTGGTGGTCGCGATCGCGAGTACGGAAAGCGCGACGACTACTGACCGCTGACGCGGCAGTAACAAGACAGTTGGCTCTCGACTCCGGTTTTACTCGCCGGGGTCGAGAGCCGTCTTGTTTGCATGAAGATCGTACCGTGGTTCACATCGCTCATCGGATCGTACATCGGCTGGTGGCTCGGCGCTCGCATGGGATTCTTCATGGGATTCGTCGTGTCGCTCTTGGGCACGGGCGTCGGCATGTACCTCGGACGGAAATGGGCGCTGGAGCACCTGTAACTCGACCGATGACTTTTGTGTTTCGCCATGGAGCGGCCGGCGCATTCGCCGCCGTTCTCGCGCTTTCGGCATGTAAGATCGCGGCCAAGCCGCAGCCGTCGCATCGCGGCATCTACACGGGCGGGGCGCAGGCCAACTACTTCATTCCCTGCGGCGAGAACAAGATGTATTGGGTGGCTGGCAAGGCGAAGGACGCGCTGCAGAGCAGCTACGCGGAGAAGGCGCGGCGCCAGTTCCAGCCCATCTATGTCGAGGTCAAGGCGCAGGTGGTACCACCTGGTGACCAGGCGCCCATGGAAGGGACGGATGGATACCTCCGCATCGACACCGTGCTCACGGCGACGTCACAGGTGCCGCTGGAGTGCCGGCCGAAAGGATCCGACCCGAGAGACTTCTAGGTCGGCGCTTTCCAGAAAGCAGCGCCTGGTTTCGCCCGAGCCGCCACGTCCCGGCCATACAGTGCCGCATTCAGGAGGACGCGGAACGAGCCGACCGGCTGTCCTCTCCATTGCGGCCTGAATCCAATCAGCACCGCGTGTCCGGAGCCGAGCTTCACGTCGAGCGCCGCCGCCATGTTGTTGATTCGCTTCTCGCCGAGCAGATAACCGGATAGCAGCGGAGATCCGGCGGACTGGTATTTCGCGATCGCAGTGCCTTCGAACCCTTCCGTCGTCGTGAAGACCGGGCTGTCGTCGATGAAAACCTTCGCGCGCTCAGGCATGCCGGCCATCACCGGATGCGACGGATCCGTCACGACCTCGAGGATCGATCCGCTCGCGAAGTAGTCCTTGCTCGCGAGCCCGCGCACGACGTTCTTGACCGGCAGATGGAGCGCGTCGATGGCGTAATCGGCGCTCTCGTTCAGGAACACGAGTGTCCCGCCGCCGCGCGCGAACTGTTCGAGCGACCGAGCGCCGGCGTCGCCTGCGCCACTCTCGTAGCGCGCGGGGACGGTGCCGGGCGCGAAGCCCTCCCGGATCGTTCTCGGCGCGTCGGACGCGAAGACGATCACGTCGAAGCGATCGCCGAGCGCGCCTGCCTGAAGGTCCGCATTCGAGATCGTGATGTACGGCAGCTCGTATTGGTCGAACAGCCACTCGGTCCATCCTTCGTCCATGCTCGCGGTGTACGGCTTGTAGATGCCGATGCGCCGCGCGACGGGTGCCCCCGCGCCCGCCCCCCGCGTCGCTCGAAGCGACATCTCCGTCACCCACTGCGACGCGCGGGAGCCAACGCCGCTCACGCTGTACCGGCTGTCGGAGTAGCGCACGGTGCCACCGTCGTGCAGCGCGCGTCCGATGAAGCGGAACGCGTTGGTCTGGCTGGGATCCAGCAGCACCGCCTCGCCGCTACCGGTGAGCACGCCAGCGGGTGGTGCAATGGATGTCGTATCGAGGATGCGCAGCGCCGCACGGGTGTCCGCGCCGAGTGGCGTGCGCGCCTCCGCGACGCGTACGTCCATCTGGAAGGGCAGGGTCCACCCAGCCGCATCGTACGGCTGCTCTGGCGGACCTTCCGGATACTCGCGCAAGTCAGGATAGGTCTGCACCTCGAAGAGCTGGCGCACGAGCTCCGCGAACTCCTGGTCCATCGGAATCACCCATGTTCCCGCGGCGTAGCTCGTTCCGTCGATCGACGCAGCGCGCGTCAGCTGACTCACGCGCACGCCGAGGAGAGCCATGCGCCGCATGAGGTCCGAGGCCGCGACGACGTCGCGCTGCGTCTGCGGGACGACGTAGGCGAACGGCGGATCCTTCGCGTATCTCGCGATCGCGTTGCGTCCCGCCTGATAGCGGTTGTAGAGCAGATCGTCCTTGTACTTCGCGGCGTAGTCGAGCGTCGCCAGGGATCCGGTCTCCATGTACTCGACGGCGTCACGCAGGCGCCACCAGCCGCCTGCCCACGGACTGGGATACAGCGACTGCGGACGCAGGTCGCGCATGTCCTTCGGGAAGTCCTCGAGCGTATAGAAGTGCGGCGTCGCGTAGCGATACAACGCCGTCTCCGTCCAGAAGGAGGCGATGTTCTGCAACATGGGCATATAGTCGATATAGCCCGGGTACCACGCGTCGAAGCCAGTCCCCATGTGCGTGGCGCCAGGCTGCCCGTTGGTCTCGAGCGCCTGCGCGATCGTCATGCCGATCGTGTTCACCTCGCGCGACATGAGCGGCGGGACTCGATTCGCGATCGGCTCGGCGAACGGCGGCAGCCAGATACGCGTCGGGAACGGGGCCGTCTGGTGTTGCACGTAGATGATCTGCGGCTCCCACTCGCGCCAGACGCGCGCGATCACGCGCGACTCCGGGACATTGAGCATGTACGAATCCCGATTGTTGTCGTGCCCGATGTACTTCTGATACAGCTCATGCAATGGCGCGACCTCGTAGGGCGTGCCGACATTCTCGCGGTACCAGTGGACGACGATGTTCTGGCCGTCGGGGTTGATGGACGGCCAGAGGAACAGGACGTCGTTGTCCAGAACACGCCGCGTCTGCTCGTCATTGTTCGAGAGCAGATCGTATGCGAGCTGGATCGTGTGCTGAGACCCCGCGATCTCGCTCGCATGCAGACCGCCGGACACGTCGACGAATGCCCTCCCCTCACGTGCCAGCTGCCGCGCCGCAGAGTCGGTCAGGCCGGCGGGGTGCGCGAGTCGCTGCGCGATGCGCGCGAGCTCGGGCAGGCGCGCCAGATTCTGCGGCGACGAGATGATCGCGAGCGTCCACGCGTGTCCGCTCGACGTCCTGCCGACATCGACGAGCCTGATGCGATCGGATTTCGCGGCCAGCTGCTGGAAATAGTGAATGGACTCGTCGTAGTCGATCAGCTTGAAGTCGGCGCCCACGCGAAAGCCGAAAAAGGATTCGGGAGTCGGGACCTGGGCCTCAAGCGCGGACGTCGCGAGGGCGACAATGAACAGGGCTTTCATGTAGGCAACGCTCAATGGGGCGCTCACGGATTCGCTCATGACTGCGCAACTGACGGCGGCATGGGTGCGGGCATCGATGCGGCCATTGGGACGCTCAAAACTGCGGCATGACGGCGGTCGTGCGCTACGGTGCGCATGCAACCGATGCCGCGCCTGGATCGCGGTCCGTTATGATCGCGCATGCACGGTCCTCTTCGCGTCCTGGAAGCGGCGAGGGAGCTGCGCGACGAAGTGAACCGGTTCCTCGATCACCCGAAGAGTCGGCCGCTTTATGCGGATCAGCTTCGGCGCGCCGCGCAGTCGGTTGCGGCCAACATCCGCGAGGGTTTTGGTCGCAAGCGCGGGAAAGATCGCCAGAGGTTTCTCGGCTACGCCGTCGCCTCAGCCGAGGAAACCGACGAGCATCTGCACGGAAACTGGAAGGCGGAGCGGCTGCGCGAAAAGCGGTACTGGTTCTATCACAACCGCATCGCCGTAATCGTCAAGATGATCAACCCGCTGCTCGGCGACTAAATGGCCGCCGTCATGCCGTACTCATGACCGCCGAAGTGGCTGCCTGCATTCCCGGTTTTATGCCGCTGTCAGTTGCGCAGTAATGAGCGCCGTGATGAGCGTCTGCCTGAGCGCTTTTCACCGCAGGTCGATGAACACGTCCCCGCGAAAACGGCCGTCACGCTCCAACCCGCGCGAGAAATCCAGTCGAATCAGTCCCTGCAGCACGCGAACT
>Ga0066652_100000758_pt1 | contig 15931 bp, 15 predicted proteins | sample GraSoiAngelo_101_FD_71413 | JGI IMG/M metagenome (GOLD analysis project Ga0066652, IMG submission 71413) | Grasslands soil microbial communities from the Angelo Coastal Reserve, California, USA - 14_0903_02_30cm | ecosystem: Environmental > Terrestrial > Soil > Grasslands | place: USA...
TCTAAAGCAACTGGAACTACCAGAACTTATCGACATGCTTGCCGAATCGACCTCTCAGTATATAACTATGGTTAAAACGGGTGTTTCCAGAGATCAGTTCAATGAATGCAAGGAAAAAATCGAGCTGCTACAATCAGAGATAAAGGCGCGAACAAAAACTGTAGGCACCGGGTCTCTCCCTCCAACTTCCTCTCCAAGGGAGCAATAGTGACATTCAATGGCCGCTACGCGAAGGCGCAGCACCCAGGTTCAACATTCAAAATATAATTAATACCCCCATCCTTTCATAATCTTCAAATCTTCCTCAACGCTTGCCAACGGAGTCTTACCCTGGTATGATTCCTGTTCGATGATAAAATGAATAGTCCCGGCTGATTTTTTCCCAATATCGATCACTTCTTTGACCGGCACTATACCGGCTCCCAGTTTGGTGCTTTCGAAACGCTCATCTCCGGACGTCGCTTTGATTTCATCCTTTACATGCATAGATTGAAATCTTCCAGGCCATTTTTTAACTACCTCCAGGGCCGTTGCGCCGCCATTATACAAGTTACCGATATCCAGTTGATGGATCACCAGGTTGGGATCCGTGTTTTGCATGATCACATCGTGCATGATCACATCTCCGTACTTCTCGCTGAATTCGAAATCGTGGTTATGATAGCCAAACTTCATCCCCGACTTTTTACACAACTCGCCACTCTTATTAAATATCTCCAAAAACCGCTTCAGGTCGTCCAGGTTTTTACGAAGATCCTGGTCCAGCCAGGGACTGATAACATACATTTGACCTACCACAGCCGCATCGTCCACAGTATACTTCCAGGCATCAGTAAAATCTTTTTTTGCATCATCCCAATGCTGTTTACCCATGACCGTATGCCCGCTGGGCATCTTCAGGTTCAAATCATTCAGCAGTTTCCTGAAATCTTTGGCCTCATAGCCATAAAATTTCCTGTCGATGTAATTAGCGTGCTCAACGTAACGATAACCCATATTGGAAAGCTGTTTCAGTGTTCCCGACGGGTCTTTTTTCATATCGTCCCTCACGGAATACAACTGCACACCGGTAAGTTGCGCTTCCTTTTTTGCAGCAAACAATTCGTTGGAAAAAAAGGCGGAGGCGGCAACAGCCATCGTTGTCTTTTTGATGAAAGTCCTTCTGGAGTCGGTCATTTCTTTTGTTTTTGTGGTTAGAGAAGTATGGCAGGGAAAGTGCCCGAATTACAGGCAATCTAAGAATTATTTTATTTGCTGCATGTAAATTCTTAGATGAATGTTCCGGCTGCGACTCAATGACGTTATGCCAGGGGAGATCGTTGCGAAACTCTATATCTATTAACTGTGTAAACGAATAGTGTGCGGCGACTTTGCAATTTTATATAGAATAGCTGTAAAAATGAATGCCGGCTTATAACCGGCATTCCCGTATAGTTAAGGATAGAAAGGCTATCGCATATAGCGATAGCCTAAAGTCTTTCGTTTTTCCAGACTTCTTTAGTATCTATCAAGGGTTAGCTCGTCAAACATTGGTCGTTCTTCCGGAAACCAATGAGATAATAAATAAAACTAAAAAAACGAAAAACAAAACTTTAGCAATACCTGCGGCGCCGGCTGCGATACCACCGAAACCAAACACTGCAGCAATAATTGCGACTATCAAAAAAATAACTGTCCAGCGTAACATAATATTAAATTTTAGTTTTAAAAATTGGTTTATGTAATTATTGAAATAACTATGCCAGATAATTCTCACAATAAGCAGAAATAGCTATTGGCTTTAAACCGGGGAATTTATTCTACAAGAATGTATATAAAACAACTTATTAAAAACTAATGGCATTGGTTATTCCGGGTTCTCACCGGAATACACAACAATGTCGCTGAAGCCGTAATTCTGCCAAATGAATTCCGCCGTAACAAGGTCCCCTTCACCTTCCGGCATCTTCTTTTACCGCCCGCATATAATTCAACCTGCCACAGCAAGGGCTTTCGTACATTTTATTGGCCAATAATATTGCTTACCAAAAAAACTGATAAAATGAAACAACTGCATGCAACACGGTTTTTCCAGTTATTGTTGGTATTACTTATTTCAATAACTGCAAAAACACAGGCGATCACAACGCCCCGAACACCAAGCCCCGGAGCTATTGTATCCCAAAAGATCGGGATATCGACAGTCACTGTAAACTATTCCAGGCCCTCTGTAAAAGGACGCGAAATCTGGGGCAAACTGGTACCTTATGGATGGAATGTTCAAAATTTCGGTAATGGTAAATCCGCCCCCTGGCGGGCCGGTGCCAATGAGAACACCACTATTACCTTTTCTCATGCTGCCAAACTGGAAGGTAAAGACGTACCGCCTGGTGAATATGGTTTGTTCTTCGTCGTCAATGAAGACAATACAGGCGAAGTGGTCCTGTCTAAAGATCATCGCTCCTGGGGCAGTTTTTTTTATGAGGCCGGCAACGACCTGTTAAGGTCTAAGATCCAGTTGCGCTCAATACCTATGACCGAACTGCTGACTTATGATTTTATCAATGCCACAAAGACCTCTGCTGAGCTGGTGCTTAACTGGGAGAAAAAACAGTTCCCCGTGAAGATCGAGTTTGATGTCGACCGCATCGTTTTAAATAATGCTGAGGAAGAACTTAAAGGTCCGACAGGTTTTAACTGGCAGGGATTTGCAAGCGCCGCTAACTATGCCTTGCAAAATAAGACAGGTTACGACCAGGGATTGGTATGGGCAGATCAGGCAGTTGCACAAAACAAGGCATTCCCCACGCTGAGCACAAAAGCAAACTTACTCAGAGCCATGGGTAGGACGGCTGAAGCCGATACCATAATGAAACAGGCTATCGCAATCGCCAATGAGAATGAATTGAACCTTTATGGATATAACCTGATGAACGCAGGCCAGCATGACAAGGCCATCGAAATATTTGTACTGAACACGAAAAGGTTTCCCAATAGTGCCAATACATTTGACAGTCTTGGAGAAGCTTATGCTACAAAGGGAGATAAAAAGAACGCGATCGCCAGTTTTAAGAAATCACTTAGCATGAACCCGCCAGCCAATGTCAGGGCCAATTCGGAAAAATTCCTGAAACAACTCGGAGCAATGTGATACACTTACAATATGAATGACAAAAGCCATCCGACAGCTGTCGGATGGCTTTTGTTCCTTTATAGACGACATCAAAATTAGTTAAGTGGCTGATCCTTTAATTCGTTAATTAGTATTACACAACGGATCAGTTACCATACATTTCTCGGGCAGGTATCGCCATAGCGGTTACCGATCAGGAATCCGATCATTAACTCGTGGGTACCATGGCTGTAAGTATCGAGATTGGTTTTTGTATAATCGTAAGAATAGGCAACATTAAACGTATTACCTACATTCAGTCCAATCATCGCCGCATAACCGGTGTATTGCCGATAGCTGGCCCCTATCCAGGCAAGATCCCTGTACTGGAGTTTAGCATTGCCTTCAACCTGGTAGTTGTGGGTAAATTCTCCGTTGATATACTTTATCATCACGGACGGTATTAAGTTGAGATCTTCGCTGACCAGGAAGCGATATCCAGCTGTAAAGAACACATGAGGAATAAGCCTTCCCTTGGCTTTGAAGGTAGCATCATCCACGAAAGCGAGTTTTTGCGGAATGATCTGCTGGGCGGAAAGTCCCACAAAATAATCGGCTGAATAGAGCCAAAGACCGGCATTCAGATCGGGCTTTACTTTATTCAATTCACCACTGACACTTGCTACAGCCGGATCAGAGGAGTTATTACCAAAATTAATTTTACCATCTGCATTCAATCCCACAACTGTTATCCCGGCAGAAAAGCCAGCCGCAAGATTGGTCCTGGCATTTATTCCCAAATGATAAGCATAACTGACATTCGAAGTAAAACGGTTGAAGTTCCCGGTCTTATCATCCAGCACCGTCAGACCGATGCCATGATGGGGCTGTGAAGCTGTATAACTTTCCCAGTAAGAATTGCCTCTGGGGTTTTCACCTGGTATATTATAAGATGTTGCCGAGGTTTTATAATCCTTTTTACCCAATGGGCCCTGGATTGTCAGGTATGCCGTTCGTGGCGCCCCTTCGAAGCCTACCCACTGGTCCCTTGCGCTGATCTTGACGTCAGTATAATTCTCAATACCAGCCAACGCAGGATTGAGAATAAAATTATTTAAAATGTATTGTGTATAATGAGAACGCTGCTGCGCCGCAACAACATTGACCACAAACACAACTGCCAGTAACAGCGAATTCCTTTTTTTCATAATTAACGAATTATATCTACGAACCCTGTTCTTGGTTTCCTCCCATTTTTCGGATCGATGATGTAATAATAAGTACCCACTGGCGCTTCTCTCCCATTTATCCTACCATCCCATGGAGTGGTATAGTTCACGTAGCGCTGCACAAGTTGTCCGTAACGATTATAAATCTGAACGACGCAACCGGGATAGCTATCCAGGTGCTCGATCACCCAGGTATCATGAACGCCGTCGCCATTGGGACTGAAAATATTTGGTATCGTGAGATCCTTTAGCAGCTTTATAAATACATCATCGCTGGTAGTGCAACCTTTATCAGACGTCACGGTCAGCGTATAAGTGAAATCAGCCGGCGGTGAGGCCTGCGGTTTGGCAATAGCAGCATCGTTGAGATAGGTAGCCGGTGACCATGTGTAAGTCACAGGAATCCCCGTCACCAATGTGGGAGACATCACAACATATCCTCCTTCCAACACGGTTTTGTCGGGACCTGCATCTGCAACAGGCGTCGGGTTAATGATCACGGTTTGAGAAATTGAACTGGCACAGCCATTATCTCCGGTATAGGTGTACACTATATTGTGCGATCCGGCCCCTGCAGTCTTCGGATCAAAATTACCGGTAGGCGAAGTCCCGGTTCCCGAATAAATCCCGGAGCCAGGTAAAGCATTTTGCAATTGTGCAGACAACTGAAATGACGGTGAATTGGTACATGCTGGTAACGCAGCATTGACGGCCAGTTGAGGTGTTGCGAGCAATGTTAGTTGTTTATCGAAAAATACGGAACAGGTAATTCCTGAATACACTACATATCTTACCGTATAAGTTTTAGAAACGGGTGTTCCAAATTCGGGATACGTATGCGAATACAATTTCCCGGGCGTCGGGCCGTTGTCTGTTATTTTGTTGGTTGGATCACCGGTATAATCCCAGAATATTTCAACTTTCAGGATGTTGCCTGCATCAATAGAAGAAGCATCCTTGATTGATATGCTCTTATTGCTGCACAGAGCCGCGGTATTTTGTACTGTGAAGTTGGGTGTCAGTATTCCTCCGTTCACCGTAACCGTGTTCGAAGTGGTATCTTTACAACCAAAATTATTAGTCGCTATCAACTGTGCGGTATAGGTGCCGGCAACTGTGTAATGATGGGTAGGGTTTTGTATTACCGAAGTATTGGGGTTTCCGGGTGTTGCACTGCCATCGCCGAAGTTCCATTGCCATGCAGTGACAGATCCATGGGAAGTATCGGTAAATGGAGCAAGTGCATCGTTTACACAAATTATGGGGGCAATAAATCCTGCATCAGGCACCGGGTTGATCGTTATGGTTTTGGGAACCAGGGTGCTGATGCATCCTTTATCTGTTTCAACTTTGAGCGTGACATTATAGGAATTAATCCCGGAATACGTGTGAACAAAAGCAGCTCCTGAGTTGAGTATCGCATTTGTCGCGTCTCCATAATCCCAGGTCCATTTTACGATCGTACCTGCATTTGCAGCGGAGGCATCGGTAAATGTAACACCCTGCCCAATGCATCCGGGCAATGAAGTATTGAAATTGGCGGAAGGCAATGGATTAACAACTATTTGTCGCGTTGCAATGTGTGAACTGGATATTGTCTGGCAGCCGGCAGCTGAAGTAACGGTAAGAGTGACCGTATAAGTTCCCGGCGTTGCATAGCTCTTCGTTGGATTTTGAAGGGTCGATGAGGTAAGATCACCAAAATCCCAGTGGTATTCGGAAATCGTGCTACCCGGTGCAGTGCTTTGATCGCTAAAACTGAAACTGGAACCAACACACACTTCAGGGGGTGCGGTGAATGTTGCCTGCGGTTCAGCAAAAATAGTTGTCAACTGACGTGTCAGTGAATCAGCGCAGCCGTTGTTGGAAATAATGACGAGTTTAATATCATATGGACCGGTAGCGGCATAATTATGAGTGGTGCCCGGGCCACCGACTGCAGCTGTGGCATCTCCAAAGTACCACACATAGTTAAACTGGCCTTCTGAGCCATCGCTGATGGTTGAAGTGCTATTAAATTGAGCAGTTCCAGCTGGAAGGCACACATTACCCGGTAAAGTAAAATTGACTACCGGGTTCGGACTAACAGTGATGTCCATGCTGTCAACAATGCTCATGCAACCAAGTCCCGATTCTACATAAAGTTTAACACGGTATGTACCAACAGCAGCATAGCTATGCGTTTGAGTACCGGTAGTGAACATGGTCGTAGGTCCGTCTCCAAAGTTCCAGTACCATTTTGATATAGCTCCGGAAGCTATAGTTGAATTATCAGTAAAAGTGACCGTTCTCCCTGCGCAACGCGGAGTTGAAGGAGTAAAGGCGGCAACTGGTGGATCACTCAATGCGACAGCATGAATCATCGTGTCGGCTTTACAGCCAACATCCGTTATGACTGTATATTTTACATTATAAGAACCAGGCGCGGCATATGTATGGGTTGTTGACGTAACATCATTTGCGACATTATTATCGCCAAAATTCCAGTGCCAGTGAACGATTGGCCTCCCATTGGTACCTGATGAATTATCGGTAAAGCTGACGGCGCTGGATACGCAGCCATTCGTTGCAAAATTGAAATCGGCTACAGGAAGACCGAATACTTCGAGATCATAATCTATCTCCTGAACACCGCTACAACCATCTGTCGTTGGGTTCTGTGCAACCACGCGGATGGGATAGGTTCCAACATTTGGAATAGAGTAGGAACCAGTCAGGTCATATTTATAAAGGGTCCTGCCGTTAACTACATAAGAGGAAGTAAAGGTGGGGCTATTGATCGTAACATCCGGGAACAGTCCATTGAACTGCCATTGGATCTGGGTCGGTTGATAAGGGAAGGTCATTGAAAAAGTAAAAGGCAATCCTTTACATGCTACCGGGAAATCAACGGTCGCATACCCGTTGTTAATAGAAACAAACTGGTAAAGATCTTTCACGTTGGTACCCGCGGAATACCCATACGATTCTGCATCACCCATTCCGTAGGTTATTGCGTTAAAACCGCTGTCTGCTTTCAGCCTGAAAAATTGAGTGGAATAGTTGGTAAGATCTTCGACGAGATAGGAATAACCATTGCCCGAAGGCATGGCTGTAAACGCGTTAATCGGTGCGGCCCCATTTATTTTGAATGAAGGCGCCGCAGTCGTTTTCATATAAACACAGAGAAACTTCGTGTGGATCGCCTGCAGGTTGGAGGAAAAAATGCTGATATCATTGATACTTTGTTCAACGGGGTTAAGGATGATCATCTCCGGGTCTCCCTGTGCATTTCCATTACCGAGGATCGGTGCCGAACCGGAGCAGTTCGCACTCATCAGGTATTGGGCCACAGAAATTGGTTTGTCGGCCGAGATGGTCATAGCAGCTACATATGGGGTGGCGGCAGAAGTACTGGCGGGATAATATTCTCCTGCATTCAGGGTGATATTGGTGCCATTAAAATTAACCGTTGTATTATTTTCTGAAGCGGTCACCCGCACATGAAAACCACTTGAATTATTAGCAAGCGGCACTATTCCGAAATTTTTGCCCCAGGAATTCACAGGGTAGCATTGCTGGTACAGGGGATCATATGATGAAGGCGAACATCCCGCCCGCCCGATCGCGACAGCCGAGCTCCCGGAAAATACCGCTATCCTTTTACAGCTACCTGTTCCCGAAGCGATAGATTCAATTACACTACCTGAGAGGTCTTGAACGTCCTGCACCTGGAATACGTCTCCAGGATTGTTTAAGGTCACGGTGCTGACAGTAGGGTTAAGCACTCCGTTTCTTCTAAGCTGGTATTGAACGACTGTATTGTCTTCAGTCGCAACAATTTCAAATTGTGATTTTGAGCCGGAGGTGCTAAGCTGATAGTAGTTCGATGAATAATATTTTTTTCCCAGGGTGGTTATCGGCAGAATGAGTGAGGCTTCGGAGCGAAAGCCGGCATAGATGTGAGCAAACACAACCACGGGTGGCTGGCCCGGATCTACAATTACATGAATGCCTTTATTGACAACAGTGCCCGACTCTGCATCGGAAACATAAGCGTTGGAATAAGGAATGGCTATTGGTCCGGTGATCTGGTTGGCGGTAACGATGAAAGTAGTGCTGAATCCGTTTGCAGTAATAGTTCCTTTTGAATTCTTATCCGAGGTAATAAACAGTGCCATATTGGCAAGGCCGCTGGAGGGAACATGGCTTGGAAAAACCAGCCAGAATTCCTTTCCCTTATTTGAAAAATCCTGGGCAGTAACCCGGGTCGCCGTCGTCGCTAATAAAACAATTAACAGGGACGGGAATAAGCATGACTTTCTCATTGAGTGCAGGGCCAGTTTTAGGTACGACGAATTTACTGAAAAGCTTCTTCCAAAATTCATCGACAGTGATAATGCCTTCGCCATATGTCGTGGGGATCTTCATAAGGGGTGATTGGCTTTCGGATCGAAATGATCCCGATGGCTATCGGGAGGGGAGTTTCTGAAGGATATCACATTCGCTCATAAAAGTATATTTTTTCGTTTATAAAATGAAATATCCGGTGATAGATATAACTTGGTAGTTACCAGTATTTCTACGATTAATGATTCTAAAAAGCTAACACAGCTTAAAAAATGCATTTCCCAACCATATTTGCTTAAAATATTTTAAACATTATTTCTTAATAAAGCCATCTAAATGACTGGCTATCTATAATTAAATATTAATTTCATTCCCCTTTTTTTTAGTAATTAATTGAATGCATCAAGGTGCCTGGAATCCCAACTAAATTAGCAGGAGATTTTACCCAAAACCCGGTCACGACATCCGAGATTCACGGGATTGTAACTTGTTTCTTTAGTAAGGTTTGGCGGGGATTGAGGGGCAAGCGGCAGAAAGCTGCAAAAGGTGATGAGGGGTTAAGAGAGTCCCCTGCTAAGGAATTTGGACGAGAGAAATGGATGCAATTAGGGAGTTTGTTTGCTGTAAATAGGAACAAATTTATAGCCCGTTGGCGGCAGCAAACGACACAAAAAAGTATAGGATTGAGTCTCACTATCCCCTTGGCTGGTGTAATAAACTATTCCTTCCAAGTACAAGAATATACGGTCATTGTAAAAAGCTGCCATGTTAGCACTATCCAGAAGCTGCCCGAACTGTTGACCAATCCCAATTTGCGTCAATGGTGCTATGTGCTTATTGAAGGATTTTCCTGTTATACTATAAAGCTCGCTCGTTGGCTCTTTCAAGGTGTCATAACTCAATTTATAAACCGCTTTCATTACTCCCACATTCGCCAAAGATCTACCCAGATTAGCCAGATAGATAACTACCCCCACGGGCTGACCTGCTTCAAACTTGGCCAAATTGAAATAAGAACATTCAAGCAATGCCTTTTCTTTTTTGGGCTTATTACAATTGAGAGTATCGGGAATAAATACTGCTAACGCTCCAATTACGCCACAAGCAAACAATATGACACCTGCCGAAATTTTAATTAATCTCATCCAATTCCTTCGCTTGTTGGTTTGCGTAGGCTTAATGATATGGGGTTTGTATTTATTGCTGGATGGCATTCGGGATTACGAAAACGATTAACCCTATTTTTTTAATCACTAATTCACAAGATACAATCTTATAATATGTCACAGTTTAAATGCCTTCAGGACGTAGCCAACTACTTCAATTCAGAGGATAAATGCCGGTCATTTTTAGAGAAAATGCGCTGGTCTGATGGCCGTATTATCTGCTCTATTTGTGGCGTTCGGGATGCCTATAGAATGGCAGATGGCAAGCGTTATAAATGCAAGGATATGGATTGCAGGGCTACGTTTACAGTCACGGTTGGAACGTACATGGAAAACACAAAACTGCCCCTTCAAAAGTGGCTTATGGCTATGTACCTGCTATCTGCCCATAAAAAAGGGATTAGCTCCTACCAGTTAGCCCGTGATCTGGGGATAAGGCAGAAAGCTGGCTGGTTCCTGCTTATGAGACTGAGGCAGATGTTTAAGGATAATGGCATGACCATGCTATCAGGGAGAATAGCGGCAGACGAGCATTATGTTGGCGGCAAATGGTCAAATATGACCAAGAAAAAGAGGGCAAAGCTGGTAGCTTCAGGGAAGGATAACAAGGTTGCTATTATGGGCATCCTGGAACGCCAGGGGGACGCTAAACTGGTAATGATTGGGAAAGACAGCCTGAAGGACGTAATAAGAAAACACGTATCTACTGACGCTTACATAAATACAGACGAGCATAACGGATATAAAGGCTTAGACCGGGAATTTGCAGACCGTGACAGCGTAAACCATAGTCAGGGACAGTTTGTAAAGGGAGATGTTCATACAAATAGCGTGGAAGGTATATTCAGCCTGTTTAGCAGAATGATTTTTGGTATCTACCATCAGGTAAGCGAGAAACACCTTCAGCAATACTGTACAGAGTTTACTTATAGATTTAACAGCAGGAAAATAAAGGACGTTGATAGGTTTGTAAAGGTGTTTAATAACCTTAACGGAAGGCTTACCTATAAACAACTAATAGAAAGGAAATAATCTTGTCTATTTGAAAGCTTGGGCAACTATATCATTATTTGAAAGTGTTTCCCCGAACTGCTCTAAGGCGAAATTTTTGACTGCATCGGTCATTTGTTGATTTGTTTGAGACGCTGTTAGGTTTGGATTAACTATAATGTTCGTTCCATGCGGGCCATCGCTTCTCCCTGTAAAAGACATTTCTAGAGTGAATTTATCAACGCCATCTTCATGAATCATACCTTTCACAATTAGTACAGCTTTCATTTCTTTTTTTTATGTTATCAAAATAATAAAAAATACTCTAAAGTATAAGAAGAGAAATCAAAATATAAAATTTGATGCAAAAATTAAGCAATAATCTTAGTCGGTAAAAACAAATTAGGGTCAACAATCGGAAGCAAAGCGTTAGAGTAAATAGTGTCGTCTAATTTGATACTAAACATCCCACGAACAGCAGAAACAGTAAGAGTATTACACAAAAGAAATAGTTGGTCAGGTATTAATAGTTGGCTTTTGTCATCTGTTTTTCTAATTACTTCATCAAAATTTATGACAGCAACTGCACACTTGGCCTTTAACTCCGCTAACTCTATTTTCACATTCTCACTTTGCTTTTCAAAAAGCTTAGTTTCGATTACTACAGAAAACAATTTTTCGTTTTCAAAAATTTGGGTCGTCAAAGTAAAAGTAAATTCATACTGATCCAATGCAATTTGTTTCTTGTTTTTAAGTGCGTAATCAGTAAATGAAAAAGACAAGCATTTACATTCTTTAATAGAGAGAGTAAGAGATACAAGAATATCCGGCGCTTTTTTTTCTTCAGTCATGTGATGAAAGCATTTCTACTACTCTTTTTGATATTACCTGGGTATTGGATAGTGTCGCAAAGGAGATTGGATTTAAACCCTCGTTTTTTACCTTTTTGTATTCGTCAGGCATAATGAATACGTTGAATGTTGTTGACGTATTCCCTCTTGCAGTAAGAATTGGCGATGTTTCACTTCCTAAATTAAGAAGGCTAATCCCTAACACTTGCTGGATATCCGTTAAAGTATCCGAAGTGAAATTGTGAACTCCACTTAACCATTTGGTTACTACAGAAGGGTTTTTTCCCATCTTTTCCGCAAATTCACTTTTTGTTAATCCCTTAGATTTGATAGCCTTAGAGATCGACGCAGCCAATAACATACTTGTACGAGTTCGCTCATACTCTCGATTATCCCTTTTTTTCCTGAGTTCGCTTAATATTTTACTATTTCTTTTCACAGATTTTATCTCTATTTGCCAGTATCAAAAATAAAATCAGATGGATATATTGTTCCATCGTCATTAATTTCAAAGACTCCGGCTTTTTCTGCAGCCTGGATTGTCAAAGAAATTTCCCCTAATAGCCTATTCTCACTGTCTAATTTTGGAATGTCTTGAGTTGCTCTAGCAGATGCGGGTTTTTCTCCTCCTCCTCCTACAATCATTGCATTTTTCAAAAGGTATTCGATAAAAAACAATCTCAATTTTCTTTTTGGTTTATCTTTTAAAGTGCACAGGTTTTCACCAAATTTGCCCGCTTTAGAATCAAATGACTCTTCGAATAAACCTGTTTCGTGCCCTATTATTTCTAACCTTGTGTCTAGATTTAAAACTTCTTTTTCGTGATTATCAACATTTTCTTCAACAAATCTCTCATATAAAGTTTTCGTCTCTCCAATTAATTCAGGCGAATAAATTTTAGTTTTATCCCCTGATATATCCATCTCAATAAGTCTAAACTTCACTTTAAGACGATTAAAATTAGTAAAAATTGCTCAAATTTCACTTAAAAGTGAAATTCATCGTAACAGATTAGAAGTCAATAGCAAAAACACTATTTTTAAGGGTATTTTGGTGGATTAATTGTGAGGAGGGTGGCTAAAATGTCATTTAAAAATACAAAAATATATTACAAATAATCCCAAAATAAATGCCATGTAATAAAGATTTAGTAAAATAAGTTCAACTTGGTACTTTGCATTGTGGCAAAATCATCGAAAAAGAAAGATAAACAATCACCAAAGCCGCCCAAAAAAAAGGACATTAAGGATATAACTATCTCCACTGATCTTTCCTTTGAAGAACTCCTAAAAATGGCTGTTAATACGCCACTGGCCAATAAGAAAAAGAAATAATGGGAGAAAAAATGGATGAAAGAGAATTAAAGTTTGACACCACTTTTAAAGAAAGAGGCGGTTTATTTGATGCTGATAGAACATTGGCCCTATCCACCAGGAAAATGTTCGATGATATTAAAGCTGATGCTGGTTCAATTATCGATTATCTGAAACTCACATATCCTAACTTACCGTATATAAATTTAGATTTTATCAATAGCCCAATCATTAATGCAACAGCATGTAGGTATAAAGGAGAGCATTATATAGGGATAAATTATGGGTGCTTCCTTCTTCTATATGATATGTTTTCAAAAATGTTTGCCAGCCAACAAATTCTTAATGATATCGGGAATGTTGCATTGGAAACAGATGAGAGGAAAAATTTGAGTGCGATAATAATAGATGGATACGTAGCTTTTGATTTATATAATACAAGAATATGCAACCCAATTGATGAAGTTCGTGGAGAATTTGCGATGGCATATACGGCTATAGCAGTGAGGTATTTAATTTTTCACGAATTAGGTCACATAGTAAGGGGACACACGGGATACTTAGATGATACTTATGCTTCAGCTTTTAGTGAAATTGAATCACCAAATAATGAAGATGGAAAAATAAAATATATAGATAGGCAAACTATGGAAATGGATGCCGATAGCTTTGCTACAAATCATTCACATCTTCGTGCCATTGTGGAGATAAATCATCCTGAGATGATACCGGGTATATTTAAAATAATAAATAAGAATATTAAAACATTTTATAGTCATTGGATATTTGTCATCTATAATTTACTTAGATTATTTCTCTTGACTGAGTTTAATTATGACAAGAATAAATTAGCAAAACATCCCCCACAATGGATGAGAATGCAATTGATATTAAACAATATACACGCTATTTTAATGATAAATAATTTTGATAACAATGATATTATAACCTCCCATCTTAGAAATACAATAGAGAGTGCAGAAAGCGCCTTTTGCTCAATAACTTTCGACACTAAAAACTCGGAATTATTTTGGCTTAATTTTCTGCAATCAGAGCATTATGGCAAAGAAATTAGATACAATTGGAATAACCTTATCCCATTACTTAAGCCTTATGCTTTGGGAAAATTGCCTGGCCTAGTAGATACCGAACTTTAATAAAGTTCTTCATTGACGAGTAATAAATATAATGTCTTGAGGTCATCTATGGAAGTCAAATTGTCCTTTATTAAGGATGGGGTGAATTGAAGGCCGAAATAAACATTCCACATTTTTTTGGGGTTCTCGGTAATCTTGAAATTACCTTTCCTATTTTTCCAAAAAATAACTCTGCCTCCACTATTACACCAGTCTCCATCAGTTACTATTACTTGTCGACTTAAATTGCAAATTTTGGATAAAGAGGTCTCTAATATTCTATCGCCAATAACGTATTCGATTAACATTTTATGTTAGTTCTTTACAAAGGTGAAGCGATAACAACATTCAGCCACTAACGACTAGACAATAGCACCGATTTATATTACTGAAAATCAACAAATTTTCTTTTATAACTAAATGGCTACCACTATATACGTTAATCTGGGAGGTTGTTACCCAAAAACCGGCTCCGGGACCTCACCTTTTTTCCGAGCATGACCGATTTGATTTATGGAACAGACAAAAAAGACAAATGAAAATTCGCGGGATTAACAGCCGGTTAACGGCCACCCAATTTACAGAGAGCAAAAGAGCGAGAATGAGGAACGAGGATTTAACCCGGCCGCAAAGGATCGATTTAACAACCATTGAGTAGAAACAAATTTGCATTTACCTAATTTGCAGGATGCGTCGTCTTTTTATCATTGCTCCGTTTTTTTGCCTCCTTCTCGCCTCCTGCAAAAAAATCAAGGACCCCGTTTTTAACCGGGTCACGAATGTCAAAATTGGTAAGCTCGGGCTGGGCAGTTCCCAGGTCGGATTTGACGTGGAATACTTCAACCCGAACAATAAAAGCGGCAAACTAAAAGAAGCCAGTGGCGATGCCTGGCTAGACAGCAATTTTCTCGGGCATTTTCATGTCGATAGTTTGATAGATATCCCGGCAAATGCCAACTTTATCATTCCGGTGAAACTGGATGTAGATATGAAATATGTGCTGCAATTCTCTCTGACAGGACTCAAAAATGAAGATGTTCTCGTGACGGTAAAAGGCACGGCGAAAGTGGGCAAAGGAGGCATTTACAAGAATTTCCCGATCAATTACGAAGGCCGGCAAAACCTGGCTCTGTTGGTAAAGTAAACAAATTGATCATTGATTGGATCCGCAGTTGTGATGCTCCGGTTATGTCTAATAAACTACTGGTTGGGCTCAGCCGGGACGGGCGCTTTAGGCTTGGGATGCCCTCCACCATCTTCGAATTTCTTGCAGGTCTTTGGTAACTTTTTATAGGCTTCTTCGTTAGCCGTAACGTCATCGGCATCATAGCCGAGATTGGCAATAGCCGTTTTGATCTGTTCTATATCGGTCCGGTCTGTTTGGTATTTGACATTTGTTTCGCCCCTGCGATAGTTCACATCAACATATACAAGCCCATCCATCCTCTTTAGGTAGTATTCTATCCTTGTTTTACAGGCTTCACAGAGTGCATTTGGTGTTTTGATCTTTGCCTTTTCGACTTTTACCTGGGAAAAGGCGATAAGAGAAAGGCCGGCAAAAGCCACTGACAACAGGATCTTTTTCATCTGGAAGATTTGGGAGCCAATTTACAAAACTCCCTTCCAATTGGCCGGGTCATCGCGCCATTTTAACAAAATCTCCTCCTGTTGATTCGAAATTATCCCTTTCTCAATGGCCAGTTTTACGAGTTCAGGGTAACTGGTTAGCGGGTAATACTCTATCCCGGCATTTTTAAAGGCAGCCGAGGCTACGGGGAAATCATAGGTGAAAATGGAAACCATGCCTGTCACTTCAAGACCTTCC
>Ga0066652_100000760_pt1 | contig 15920 bp, 12 predicted proteins | sample GraSoiAngelo_101_FD_71413 | JGI IMG/M metagenome (GOLD analysis project Ga0066652, IMG submission 71413) | Grasslands soil microbial communities from the Angelo Coastal Reserve, California, USA - 14_0903_02_30cm | ecosystem: Environmental > Terrestrial > Soil > Grasslands | place: USA...
CGAACTGGGCCAAGAGCCCCGCGAGAAGCGGCCCGCAGGCGAGCCCGCCCATGTTGACCATCGTTGCGACCAGCGTCGCGAGGCCCCGCTCTTTCGGTCCCGCGAGATCGACCAGGGCCGCCGTCGCCGTGCCAGTGAAGATCCCGGCCGAGAGCCCCGAGAGCATGCGGCCGACCAGGAGAGGTACGAGCCCCTGGGCGAGTAGGAAGACGACCGCGCTGAGCGCTGAGAACGCTAGCCCCGGAAGAAGGGCCCGGCGCCGCCCGATCTGATCCGACAGGCGCCCGAAGAGAAGCAGCGCGCCGATCACCCCCACGGCGTAGGTCGCGAAGATCACCGTGATCATCAACTCCGAGAAGCCGAACTCCTGCTGATAGATCCCGTAGAGGGGGGTCGGCAGTGTGGTCCCGAGCATCACCGCAGCGAAGGCGTAGGCAGTGCCCGCGAATGCCCGGCGGTTATGTAGATCGCGCGTTCCCATCTTGCTCCAGGGTGGCATGGACGGCCCACCGGACACTCGACGAGCAGAAGCCGGCGGAGGGTCGCGGTCCTGAGGCTCGTGTGACCAAGCGCACTGAACGCCGTGGGCGGGGGCGCCGTACCCCTGGCAGGAACAACAACACCACCACCCGCGGGTGTGTCGGGGTCCACGAAACAAGTTCATCCAGCCAAAGGAGCCAGCATGACCCGACGCAAACCCATCACTTTCATCGTCGCCGCGGCGGTCGCAGGGCTCGTCGCCCTGGGCATCTCCGCCTGTGGCGGCGGTGGCAACGGCGCGACCGCCGCCACGGCGCCAGCGACCACGGGGAACGGAGGCTCGACGATGATCGGCACCGCGAGCACAGACAACCTCGGCACGATCCTCGTCGATTCCCAAGGCCGCACCCTCTACCGGTTCCAGAAGGACAGCGGATCGAAGAGCATGTGCTTCGGTGATTGTGCGAGCAACTGGCCTCCCCTGCGAGCCGACGGCAAGCCGACCGTCGGTGGCGGGGCGAATGCCTCGATGGTCGGAACGACCAAGCGGTCCGACGGCAAGCCCCAGGTCACCTACAACGGCCACCCGCTCTACCTGTTCGCGGGCGACCAGAAGCCCGGTGACACCAACGGCGAGGGCCTGACGGAGTTCGGCGGCAGCTGGTACGCGGTTTCGCCGAGTGGAGACCAGGTCGTCAGCCAGTCCTCGAGCTCGGGAGGCGGCGGCTTTTCCTACTAGGCAGCCGCCAGAAGCGTCCGCGCGGACAGTTGACCGCGCGGGCGCTTACCCGCCCGGGTACCGACGAACGCCGAGTAATGGCTTGCCAAAGCCGCTCAGTAACCCAGCGCGAACTTGGCGTCCTCGGACATCATGTCCGGGGACCAGGGCGGGTCGAAGACCATCTTCGGGTGGACGCTTCCCACGCCCTCCAGGCCGCCCACGAACTCCTTCATCTGCTCTGAGACCTGGGGGCCGATCGGGCAGCCCGGGTAGGTCAGGGTGAAGGTGACGTAGACGTCGCCGTCCGTGACCTCGACGTCGTAGACGAGTCCCAGGGAGACGAAGTCGAGGCCCAGCTCGGGGTCGATGACCTCCTCGAGCGCCTCGTAGACGTCGTCCTCGGTGACCGTGTCGGTGCTCTCTGGGGACATGCCCCCATCGTAGCGGCGGCGCCCGGCCTCACTAGGCTTCGCCCCCATGGGCCTCCTCCTCGTGCTCGTCTTCATCGTCCTGCCGATCGCCGAGATCTACGTGATCATCAAGGTCGGGGAGGCGATCGGCGCCGTGCCCACGATCGCGCTCTTGATCGGGGACGCGTTCCTCGGCGCAGCGCTCCTTCGCTCGCAGGGGCGGGCCGCATGGCGTCGGTTCAACCAGGCGCTCGCCGAGGGCCGCGTCCCGGGGCGCGAGATCTTCGACGGCGCGATGGTGATCCTCGGCGGCGCCTTTCTGCTGACCCCCGGGTTCATCACCGACGTGATCGGGGTCCTGCTCCTGCTGCCCCCCACCCGCGCGGCCTTCCGGGGAGCGATCGCCCGGATGGCTCGGCGCCGCACGACGTTCACGGTGCGGTGGGGGTCCGGGCAGCCTCCCGGCCCTCCGGGTGGCGGCGATCCGGCCGGCCGTGCCCGTGGCCGCTACGACTACGAGGGGAGCGCGCGAGAGGTCGGCGACGCCGATCGCGAGCTTCCGGGCGAACGCCGTGATGACGGAGCCTGAGCCCGTGACCTTGGCGATCGAGCTGCAGGGCGGCGGATCGGTGCGGCTTCGATTCGAGTCCGCAACGCTTGGCGCGGCGGGAGGACCGGGGGACGATGGCCTCCACTCGCCCTGGAGCATCGAGGGCGAGGTCGACTGGCGGAATGCCGAGGCGCTGCGTCTCGTCTCCGCCCTGTTCGAGGACGGGTGCGAGCTGGCGATCGCGTCGATCCGTCCTCGCGGCGCAGCCGGCCACGACACCGACGTCGTCACCTCGCACCTTCTCGAGGGAGGTGAGCGGGTCGCGGTCGACGAGGCCCTCGTCTCGACCGAGTACGACCCGGCCGGACTGCCGCGTCGACTGGGGATCGAGCTGTGGATCGACCCGGACTCGCCGCCCCTCCGGGTCGCCGCGGACCGCGAGGGCGCGTTGGAGGCGGGCGGCGAGGGCCTCCGGCGAGAGGTCGCCCGGATGAGATTCAGGCTCGCGGGCACCCCCGGCACCGGGCTCTACGAGGTGCTTCGTCCGGCCTGAGGTGGCGGTCCGAGCCGTGATCTCGGACTTCGGCGGCGTCCTCACGACGCCGCTCTTTCGGTCGTTCGCGGCCTTCCAGGGCGAGACGGGGATCTCCGGGGAGGCGCTTGGACTCGCCATGCAGCGGATCGCCGAGCGGCGCGGCGAGCACCCCCTCTACGAGCTCGAGCGGGGCCGCGTCTCGGAGGCCGAGTTCCTGCGGGAGCTGGGCCGGGAGCTCGCCCCCGAGCTGGGGCGGGAGCCCGAGCTCCACCGGTTCAGCGAGATCTACTTCGAGGCGCTCGACCCGAACGAGCCGATGATCTCGCTGATGCGCGACCTCCGCAGCAGGGGCTACCGGATGGCGCTTCTCACCAATAACGTCCGTGAGTGGGAGGCGTCGTGGCGCGAGATGCTCCCCGTGGACGAGATCTTCGAGGTGATCGTCGACTCGGCCTTCGTCGGGATGAGAAAGCCCGAGCCCGAGATCTACGAGCTGGCGCTGGAGCGGCTCGGGGACGGGATCCGCGCCCACGAGTGCCTGTTCGTCGACGATGTCGCGGACAACGTCGACGCGGCCCGCGTCCTCGGCATGACCGGCGTCCACTTTCGCTCCAACGAGCAGGCGACCGCGGAGATCGAGGCAGCGCTCGGGGACAGCTGAGGCCCGGTTTGATCGCCGAACTTTGGCTCGCTGCGCCCGAGGGGTGGACGCGAGGCGCCAGAGTTCGGCGCCTGGCCCTAGTTGTCGGAGCCGGCGCGGTCCCAGACGTATAGCTCGACGGCCTCCATCGCGAGCTCCATCTGTCGCGGCGGGGACAGCCATTCGAGCACCGTCTCGAGCGCGCGCTCCTCGGTGACCCCCCGGTCCACGGCCTCCTCGCCCCGGAAGCCGGCGGCGAGCTTCAGGGCCTCGCGGCGCTGGTGTCCAAGCGAGGGAAACGCTCCCATGAGGAAGTCCCGGTTCGGCACCGGGTGTCCGACGTCCATCGAGGCGTGCCAGGCGGCGAGCATCGAGATGTCGTGGTCGTCGAGCTCTGAGATCGCCCGCGCGTAGTGGGCCTCGAGCTCGTCGTCCGGGATCTCGTCGACCCAGGCACGGACGGCCTCGCCGAGAAGCTGGCGCCGGGCTTCGCGGCCGACTGAGTCGGCGATCGCCCGGATCGCGTCCGCGGGGTCGATGAAGCAGAGGGGCATGACGAGGCGAAGATAGAACGGGAACCGGACGTCATCGACGCACGCCGAGGTCCGACCTATGCTCACAGCGCATGGCTCTTTCGCTGATCGTCGGACCGCCGAACTCGGGTAAGGCAGGGGAGATCCTGGCGCTCTTGGAAGCGCAGCTCGAGCGCGATCCCGTACTCGTCGTGCCGAGGCTCGACGACGCCGATCGCGTCGAGCGCGAGCTCTGCGCGGCGGGCAACGGGCGCGCGGTGCTCGGCGTCTCGATTCGGACCTTCGGGCGCCTGTTCGAGGACGTCGCCCAGGCGACTGGCAGGGTCGTGCCGCCCTCGCTGACCGAGCACCAGCGCCTTCATGTGGTGCGGCGCGCGGTTGAGCGGGCCCGACCTCGAACGCTCGCCCGGTCGTCGGTCCGGCCCGGCTTCGCCCCCGCCCTGGCGGCGCTGATCGGCGAGGCACAGGCGGCGCTCCTCGATCCCCCCACGCTCGCGGCCAACGCCGCGGCCGCCGGCCCCGATCCTCCATATCTCGGCGAGCTCGCGGCCCTGTACCGGGAGTACGCCGCGACTCGCGACGCCCTCGGATACGGCGACGATCACCTGGTCGCCGATCGCGCAATGGCCGCGCTCCAGGCAGACCCCGCGGCGTGGGCGGGTCGCCCGGTGTTCGTCTACGGGTTCGACGACCTCACGGTCGAGCAGCTCGAGCTGATCGCGACGCTGGCGGACGCGACGGAGGTCACGGTCTCGGTTGCCTACGAGGACCGCGCCGCGCTTACCGCCAGGGCGCGGCTCCACCAGGAGCTGGCCGAGCGCGGCGGGCTTGCCGGGAGCCCGCTCGAGCCCAACCCCTCGAACACCGAGAGCGAGGTCCTCCATCACCTCGAGCGCTCCTTCCTTCGCGATCGCGCCGACAGGCTCGAGCCGGACGACGGACTCGTGCTGATGGAGGCCGCCGGCGAGCGCGGCCAGGCCGAGCAGATCGGGGGCGAGATCGCGCGTCTGGTCGCGGCCGGGGTCGAGCCGGACGACATCGCCGTCGTGCTCCGCACGCCCGATCGCTACTCGCGCCTCTACGAGGCGGTCCTGACCGATCTCGCGATCCCCGTGGCGGTGGAGGCCGACGTCCCGCTCGCCGGCACCGCGGTCGGGCGGGGGCTCCTGGCGCTGCTTCGCGCCGCCACGGGCTCGATGAGCGCCGAGGACGTGCTCGCCTTCGTCCGCACTCCGGGGGTGGCCTCCTCCGGGGACGCCGACTGGCTCGAGCGCTCGATCCGTCGCCGCGCCCTCCGCACCGCCTCCGAGGCCCTCGAAGCCTGGAACGGCCGCGCGCTGTTCGAGCTCGAGGACCTGGCGGGGGCGCGGGCCAGCTCGGAGTACCTCTACACCGCCGCGCGCCTGGCCCGGCGGATCGCGGAGCGCCCCCACGAGCGCGACGCTCCCGTGCCCGACCCCCGGCATCGGCTCGAGCTCCGCGCGGCGGCGCTCGCCGCGGAGGCACTCGAGGCGGTCGCCGAGCTCTCCGGCGTCGAGGAGGCCGCGCGCGAGGCGACGTCGACCCTCGAGGAGATCGAGGTGCCGCTTTGGCGCGGCCCCACAGACGGCCATGTGCGGGTCACGAGCCCGTACCGGATCCGTGCCGGCCGCGTCGCTCACCTCTTCGTCGCCTCCCTCCAGGAGGGCGAGTTCCCGCGCCACGACCCCGGCGCGCCGTTCCTCGCCGACGAGCAGAGGGCGGCGCTGGGAATGCCCGGGCGCGCGGACGTCGACGAGGAGGAGCGCTATCTCTTCCACGTCTGCCTCTCCCGCCCCACCCGGCGCCTCTATCTCTGCTGGCGAAGCTGCAACGACGAGGGGGCCGAGGAGCCACGATCGCCCTTCCTCGACGACGTCCGCGACCTCTTGGCGCCCCCTCCGCCGAGCGGCGATCCCGATCCGCTCGACCACCTGGTGCGACGCCGGCGCCTCGGCGACGTCGTGTATGCGACCGCGGAGGCGCCCACCATGGACGAGCTCGCCCGCTCGCTGGCGGTCGAGGCGCGCGACACCGAGGGCGAGAGTATCCCGGCCGAGCTCGGCCTTCCCGATGCCCAGGCGCAAAGGCTCGGCGAGCGCCTGCACAGGGCCGCGCGCGCGGTGGCGAGGCGGCGCCTCGAGCCGGGGCCGCTGAGCGTTCCCGCGGTGCTGGACGAGCTCCGCGCCCGCGAGCTCTTCGGCGCCTCCACCCTCGAGGAGTACGCGGTGTGCTCCTACCGGTGGTTCGTCCAGCACGAGCTGAGGGCCGAGACCCTGGCGCCCGAGCCCGACGGGTTGGCCCAGGGGGCCGTGATCCACTGGGTGCTGGAGAACCTCTACCGTGACCCGCCCGCGGGCGGGCCGTTGCCGCGCCCCGACACACTCGGGGCCTGGCGCCGGCGAGCCGCCGAGCTGATCGCGGCCCGCGCCGCCGAGCACGATCTGGGCGGCGCCGACGCCCGCTCGCTGACCGCGCGGGCGCGGATGACCGCCCTGATCGGCGGGCACCTCGGCCGCGAGGCCGTTGCCTCCCCGTCCCTGCGGCCCGACCCCGCGCTGCTCGAGGCGAGCTTCGGGGACGGCGAGGAGGACGACCGCCCGGCCCTCGAGCTCAACGGGTTCCGCCTCCACGGAAAGATCGACCGGATCGACGTGCCGGCCGAAGACAACGCGGCCGGGCTGGTCCGCGACTACAAGGTCTCTCGCGAGGTGACCAGCAGAGCCAAGCTCGAGAAGGAGGGAAAGCTCCAGCCGCAGCTCTACGCGCTCGCTCTGGATCGCCTGTGGAAGCGGCGAGCGCTCGGCGGGCTCTACCAGCCGCTGGCGGGGACGAAGAGTCACCGCATGCGCGGGATCGCAGTCGCCGAGGAGTCGGATGGCCTCCTCGCAAACCTCGACCTCTACGGCAGCGACCTCGTTCCGGAGGACGATTTCCGGGCGGCGCTCGAGCGCGCGGCCGAGCGAGCGGGCGAGATCGTCGCCTCCATGCGCGAGGGCAGGATCGACCGCGACCCGATCGACGACAGCTGCCCCCGCTACTGCACCTTCCAGGCGATCTGCCGGCGTGAGCGGTCCGCCCGGCAGGAGCCCGACCCGCTCGAGGCCGACGAGGAGGAGGAATGAGCGGCGAGCAGCTCAGTCTGGACGGCGACTCCGTCGCGCTCGCGCCCGATCGCGACGGACCCGCGCCCCCGCCCGCGCAGACGCCTGAGCAACGGCGGGCGATCGGAGCGCGGGACCGCGACGTCCTGCTGGAGGCGGGCGCCGGAACAGGTAAGACACGGGTGCTCGTCGAGCGCTACTGCGCCGCAGCGGAGGCCGAGGAGGACGGGGTCGACGCGATCGTGGCCTTCACCTTCACCGAACGCGCGGCGGCCGAGCTGCGGCACCGGATCCGGACCGAGCTGGGACGCCGGGCGGAGGAGGCGCGCGGCGCGGGCGACGCGGAGCGCGCCGAGAGGCTCGAAGGGCTGGCGCGCGACGGAGAGCGTGCCTGGATCTCGACGATCCACGGGTTCTGCCGGCGGCTCCTCGCGGCCCATCCCGTGGCCGTCGGCCTCGATCCGCGCTTTCGCGTTCTCGACGAGGGCGAGGCGGACCGGATCGCGACGCGCGCCTTCGAGGAGGCGCTGGAGGGCCTCCTGTCAAACGGCGACCCCGCCAGGGCGGAGCTCGTGGCCGCGATGCGGGTGAACGACCTCCGCGACCTCGCCCGAACCGCCCACGACGAGCTTCGAAGCCAGGGCCGCGAGCCCCGCCTGCCCGAGCCCCCCGATCCCGACCCCGCCGGGGCGATCGCCGGGCTCGTCGCGGCCGCCCGCGCGGCCTGCGAGGAGACCCGCGACGGGCGGGGGAGCGCCAGGAAGCTCGACGTCCTGGCGAGCGCCGCGAGCCTGGACCTGGAGGGCGAGGTGACCGAGGAGGAGATCGCGGGCCTGGAGCTCGGCTCGGGGGCGAAGGCGTTCAGCGGTCCCGCGTGCGAGAAGTACCGAGAGGCCTGGAAGGCCGCGCGCGCCGCGCTCGCCGAGCGTGCCGCGGTGGCCCACTACCGCCACATCGCGGAGCTTCTCGAGCTCTACGCGCGGCGCTACGGGGAGCTCAAGGAGGAGCGATCGGGCCTTGACTTCGAGGACCTCCAGCTCGAGGCCCGGCGGCTTCTCCGCGACCATCGGGCGATCGCCGAGGTCTACCGCTCGCGCCTTCGCCACGTGATGGTCGACGAGTTCCAGGACACCAACCGGCTCCAGGCCGACCTCGTCGAGCTGCTTCGCGGCCACAGGACCTCCGTCTTCTTCGTGGGAGACGAGTTCCAATCGATCTACGGGTTCCGTCACGCCGACGTCGAGGTCTTCCGGCGCGCGCGCGGGCGCCTCGCTTCGCTCCCGGACTCCGCGGCCCAGGTGATGCCGCTGAGCGGCAACTTCCGCGCCACCCCGGGCTTGATCGCGGCCGTGAACGCGATCGGCGAGGCGATCCTCGAGGGGTTCTCGCCGCTCACTGTCGGCGAGCCGCGCCCGGAGGCCGCGGCCCCGGGTGAGCCCCCGGTGGAGCTGCTCCTGACGCCGGCCGGGAGTGAGTGGCAGGACCAAGCGCTCGGAATCCGCATCTCCGGCGATTACCCCTCGGCTCCGGACAGGATCGCCGAGGCCCGCTTCCTCGCCGCCCGCCTGCGCGACCTGGCCGCGAACGGGGTGAAGCGCAGCGACATCGTCGTCCTCCTGCGCGCGTACACGCACGTCGCTGCGTTCGAGGAGGAGCTCGAGCGCGCCGGCCTTCGGCCCTACGTGGTCGGAGGGCGCGGCTACTGGTCCCAACAGCAGGTGGAGGACGTCCGGCGCCTGCTCGGCCTGGTCGCAAACCCGCTCGACGACGAGTGCCTGCTCGGCGGCCTCGCCTCGCCCGCGGTGGGCGTGCGCCCCGACACGCTGTGGCTTCTGCGCCGGGCCGCGGGTCGCGGACGCCACCTGTGGCCGGTGGTCGAGCGCCGCTTCGCTCGCGGCGATCCCCCCGACGGGACGGACGGCGACGACGAGACCGAGGACGACCTGGCCGCGATCCCCGCCGAGGATGTCGCCCTCCTGCGCGAGCTCTGCGCCCGGCTCGCCGTGCTTCGCGCCGAGGCGATGACGATCGGTCTCGACGAGCTCGTCGACCGCGTCGTGAAGTCGTTCGGATACGACCTGTCCACCCTGATGAGATCGCGTGGGGTGCGGCGCTACGCGAACGTGCGGAAGCTGATGCGCCTCGCCCGTGAGTACGAGGCGACGGAGGGACGCGACCTGCGCGGGTTCCTCGACTTCCTAACCGAGCGCTCCGGGGGCGATCGCGAGGGCGAGGCCGCGACCGAGGCGGAGGACCACGACGGGGTGCGGGTGATGACGGTCCACGCCGCGAAGGGGCTCGAGTTCCCCGTGGTCGCGGTGGGCGACCTGGGGCGTGACCTCCTCGTGGGAGGCAGGGCACCTGCGGTGGCGGTCGGGGAGGCATCGAACGGCGAAGCCGCGGACGAGCCCGCTCCCCCGCGCGTGGGCATCCGGCTGGCCAGGTTCGGGACAACCGCGATCGGCGTCTTCGGCTACGACGAGATGCTCGAGAAGGCCGCGGAGGACGAGGCCTCGGAGGCGTGCCGCCTCGCATACGTCGCCGCCACCAGGGCACAGGATCGCCTCATCCTCAGCGGCCGCTACAGCCCCCCGCGCCTCGCGAAGCCTCTCGAGCGGGGGCTGAGGCCAAGCACCCCGATCACCGAGAGGCTGATGCGGCAGATGGGCATCGCGGACGGCGAGGACACCGACATCGAGCTGCCCGCGCCATCGCCGCGACCAGGCCTCGAGGCGGACCTGGGCCCGGGCCGCCTGGCGGTGCGCTTCAACCGTCCCGAGCCGACGGCCTTCGGCGCGCTCCGCGGCTCGGCGGAGCCGATCGAGGAGGCGCGCCTGCCGGCGCTCTCACCGCCCCCGCTGGCTCGACCGGCCGGCCTGCCAGAGCCGGCGGCCAAGCACCTCTCCTACTCTGCGCTCGCCACCTTCAGTCGCTGCGGGTACCGGTTCTTCGCTGAGCGCATCGTCGGCCTGCCGGCGTCCGAGGCGCCGGACGGGGACGCCGCGAAGGCGACCGGTCGGTTCGGGTTCGGGAACGCCGTGCACGCGATGCTCGAGTGGAGTGCGCGGCACGGCTGGTCCGAGCCGGCGCCGGAGCTGTGCCGCGAGCTCCTGCGCCGGGAGCGCCTCGAGGGAACCGACGCCGAGCTCGACCGCGCCAGGGCGATGATCTCGAGCTGGCTCGGGTCGGAGCTCTGCGCCGAGCTGCGGAAACCGGCCGGTCGTCCCCGGCCCGAGGTGCCGTTCGTCCTTCCGCTGGGCGGGTCCGTCATCCGCGGGACGATGGACCTCCTGGTCCCCGGGGAAACGCCCCTGGTCGTCGATTACAAGACGGACGCGCTCGGCGGCTCCTCGCTCGAGGAGCTCACCGATCGATACGGGGTCCAGCGCCAGATCTACGCTCTGGCCGCAGCCGGGGATGCGCGGCGGGTCCGCACCGCGTACGTCTTCCTCGAACGCGCCGAGGAGCGGGTCGAGCTCGAGCTGGGGGCGGAGGAGCTCGAACGGGCAGCGCGCGAGCTGGAGGCGCTGATCGAAGGCATCGCGGGCGCCGACTTCGCGGTGACATCGCGCCCTCACGCGGCGCTGTGCTGGGATTGCCCCGCGCGGGCGCGTTTGTGCTCGCATCCTCCGGAGCTGACGGGGCGCCGACTCGCCTAGCGATGGCGCGCCTCGCGATCTTCGCCTACGGCTCCCTGGCCAGCCTCGCAAGCGCCGAGCGGACGCTCGGAAGGCCGGTCGAGCACGCGGCCGCCGCTCGACTGCCCGGATGGCGTCGCCGATGGTCCACCGTGCGCGACAACCTCGCCCTCGAGAAGACCTTCGCCCGTCCCGAGGACGGGACGCTCCCCCCGTTCTGCCTCGGGCTGAACCTGGAGCGCGCCGCGGGCCCGGCTCCGAACGGCGTTCTGGTCGAGGTCACCGAGGAGGAGCTCGAGCGCCTCGGCCGCCGCGAGCTGCGCTATGACCGGGTGGAGGTGAGCGACGAGGTGGCGACCGCCGATTCCCACCCCTACGAGCGAGTGGTGACGTTCACCGCCAAAACCGAGAACTTCGCGCCCCGCCCCCCCGCCGGCGCGGTGATCCTCGCCCCGTACGCACGCGCCGTCGAGGCCGCCTTCGACGCCCTCGGTCCCGGCGAGCTCGATCTCTTTCACGCGACCACCGGGCCGTATCCGGTCGAGGTGATCGAGGCCGTGCTGGTGCACGACGAGATCCCGGCGGGCAACCCCCGCGACTGGTAGTAACAATCCCCCGGTGCTGTTTCGACAGGTCATTCACGAGGACCTGGGTTGCGCCTCGTATCTGGTGGGCGACGAGCGGGCCGGGGTGGCCGCCGTTGTCGACCCCCAGTGGGAGATCGGTCCCTACCTCAGGCTGAGCCGCCTGCACGGGGTGCGGATCGAGCACGTGCTCGAGACCCACAACCACGCCGACCACGTTTCCGGGCACGGCCGACTGGCGGGAGCCACGGGGGCGACGATCCACATCCACGAGCTGGCCGATGCCGGCTATCCCCACGAGCCCTTTGAGGACGGCTGGCGACTCGCGCTCGGGCGCCTCGAGGTCGAGGCGGTACACACGCCGGGTCACCGACCGGAGCACACCTCGTTCCTGCTGCGCGATCCCGAGCGCGAGGGCCGAGCATTCGCCGCTTTGACCGGCGACTCGCTGTTCGTCGGGGACGTCGCCCGCCCCGACCTGGCGATCGAGCCCCGCGCGGGCGCCGCGGAGATCTTCGACTCGCTCCACGAACGCCTCCTCGCGCTCGCGGACGACGTCGAGGTGTGGCCGGCGCATCTCGGCGGGTCGCTGTGCGGGAGCTCGGCGATCGACAACCGGACCTCCTCCACGATCGGCATGGAGCGGCTCCAGAACCCGGCGCTCCAACTCGAGGATCGCGAGTCGTTCGTCGATGCCGCGTTGGCATCGATCGGGCAGCGACCGCCCCACGCGGAGAGGATCGTCTCCCTGAACCGCGGCCCGCTGGTCGAGGAGCTGGGCGCGCCGGTCCCGTTGAGCCCGCGCGGCGTCACAGCGGCGCTGGCCGACGACGCGATCGTCGTGGACGCTCGGACCAACGAGCAGTTCGACGAGGCCCACATCCCCGGCGCGATCAGCGCCTCGGTCTACGAAACGGGCTTCGCCACCAAGGTCGGCCACGTCGCCGCCGTCGAGACCGAGGTGATCGTGGTCGCGGCATCCGATGCATACGAGCTCGAGGCGGCCGAGCTCCTGGCCTCGGTCGGCCTACGGGTGCGCGGATACCTGGAGGGCGGGATGACCGCCTGGCGCTCGGAGGGCCGGGAGGTCGAGCGGATCGAGATGATCGACCCCGACGCCCTCGCCGCTCGACTCGGGGCGGGCGATCAGATCATCGTCCTCGACGTCCGTGAGACCGACGAGTTCGCGGACGGCCACATCCCGGGATCCGTCCACCTGCCATATGGGGAGCTCCCGAACCGGCTGGCCGAGCTGCCGCGGGATCGCACGATCGCCGCCGTGTGCAGCGGCGGAAAGCGGAGTGGGCTCGCCGCCTCGCTCCTGCAGCGCGCGGGCTTCGCGAAGGTGATCCACGTCGGCCAGGGCGGCGTCGGCACCTGGCGCGAGCGCGGTCACGCGGTCGCGGCTTCCTGACGGCACGCGCGCGTTTCGATCGACACGTGCGCGGGTAGGACAGCGCTTGCCCGTGCGCCCGCTGGAGCTAGTCCGAGTTCCACTCCTGCGCCCAGGCGCGGAGCTTCTGGATGGCGGGACGAAGCGCCCTCCCCTTCTCGGTCAGGGCGTAGGAGACGCGCGGCGGCGTGCCGGCGTATACGGACCGCTCGACGATGCGCTCCCCCTCCAGCTCGCGCAGGCGACGAGACAGAAGGCGGTCCGAGAGGCCGGGGACGGCCTGGCAGAGCTCGGCGAAGTAATGGGGACGCTCCGAGAGCGCCCACACGATCGCCCCCGACCAGCGCTTGCCGATCAACTCGACCGCGTGATGGAAGTCGGGACAGACACGGGCCGGCGGGCCTTGGGACCGAGCTCGGGCGCGCTCTTCTCGGGCGCGCTGCGCTTGCGAAGCCGCGGGTTCCACCCTCGAATGAGGTTAGCGGGTGGCGAACCCGGGTCCGCGAGGCTAGGCCGCGCAGGGCCCGGTGCCCGCCGGTCGCAGGCTGCCGCTCAGCGCGCGGCGAACGATCGCGTCGGGGATGCCCAGCCCGCCCGGCGGGCCCTTCCCCTTGGCGGCCGCGAACACGGTGGTCAGCACCCTCCCCGTTCGGTCGACCAGGGGGCCGCCGGAGTTCCCGCTTCTGACCTGGCCGCGAAACGGCGTCATCTCCCGCTGCACCGGGCCCTGTCCGTAGGAGTCCTGGCTGATCACCTTCCCGGCGCTCCCCACGCGAGCCGCCGTGACCGTGAACGGCCCGTTCTCCGGATACCCCAGGACCGCCCCGGGGGCTCCCTTCGGCACCCGCGGCGCGATCCGCAGCGCCGGCAGTCCCAGCCCGCTGACGCGCAGGATCGCGAGGTCGTTGCGACGGTCGTAGTGCACGGCGGTCGCGTCGAGGGAGGGACCCGACCGGCCCGTCACCGTGGTGTCCGCCTCGCCCGCGACGACGTGGGCGTTCGTGACCACGAGCCCCGGAGCCGCCACCCAGCCGCTTCCCTCGATCCCCAGCCCGCAGGCGGTGCCGAGCACCTTGACCACGCTGCGGCCCGCGCGCCTGACACCCGGGTCGTGCGCGATCGCCGGCTCGGGGGCGCCGACGTTCGCCTCGGGCCCACTCACCGGCGGCACCGGGTCGACGTGGCGCAGGAGGTTGAGCAGCGGGCCGCTCGGCGGGAAGGCGTCGGTGAGCGCCGTGAGGATGCTGGACTTCTGCAGCGCGCTTCGCAGGCCCCGGGCGCCGGGGCCGGGGGCGTTCAGCGCCGCCGCGCCGAACGCCCAGGCCAGGAGGAGGGCGAGGGCGCCGAGGAGGATCGCCCCGCCGGCACCATCCAGCCAGGCGGCGGGCCCGCCTCGAGGCAGGTATCGAAGGTGGATCGCCGAACCGACCCCCTCGAGCGCGAGCGCGAGCGCCGCGCCGAGAAGCAGGCCCGCGAGCACGGTGACCAGCGGGGCGTAGGACGACTCGCTCCCACCGGAGAGCAGGGCGGGACCGAGACGGCCGCCTACCGCCGCGCCGATCACGAAGCCGGCCAGCGGGAGACCGCTGGCGATCAGTCCTCGCTCGTAGCCGATCGCGGCGAACGCGACCGCGAATACGACGATGATCAGGTCGACGACGTTCACCTGGCCACTACCTTTGTATCGGCTTGAGTCCGACCAGCACGCAAGCGGCTCGGAGGCGCCGCCTCCTGACTCGAGCCCTTCCCATCGCCTTTCTTGGCCTCGTCGCGTTCGCCGCGGGGCTGATCGTCGGCGCCGCGCACACCAACGTCGCGGGCGTCCAGCGATTCGCCGACGATTGGGAGAGAGGCGACTTCGCGGGCATGTACGCGGAGCTCGGCTCCGCTTCGGCCAGCCATTACACCCTGGCCCAGTTCACCAGCGACTACGACAACGCCGAGCGGACGGCGACGGTCAAGAGCCTCAGCACGGGAGACGTCTCCGAGGACGAGGCGGGCGGTCGCAGGGTCGCCGTCGTCCCGGTGACGCTCGACACCAACGCGTTCGGGCAAATCGCCGGCAACCTGACCGTGCCGCTCGACGGCGACAGCGTCGACTGGGCGCCCAACCTCGTGTTCCCCGGCCTCGCGCCGAAGGAGCGCCTGGTCCGCCGCACCCGCGTTCCGACGCGGGCGTCGATCCTGGCCCGCGACGGGACGCCGCTCGCCGAGGGCCCGGCGACGGCGCGCTCCTCGCCGCTGGGCGCCGCGGCGGTGAACGTGGCGGGCGAGGTCTCGACGCCGAAGGCGCCGGAGAACCGGGAGCTCATGCGGCTTGGATTTCCGCCCGCTGCGCCGACCGGCACGAGCGGCCTCGAGCTCGCGTTCAACCGGCGACTCGCCGGGCGCCCGGGCGGCGAGCTCGTCGCGGTCGGTAACCGCGCCTCGCGGCCAAGCGTCGGAGGCAGGATCATCGTCTCGAGCGACCCCGTCCCCGGCAAGCCGGTCCACACCACGATCGATCCCGACCTCCAGCGGTCGGCGGCCGTGGCGCTCGGCGGGCAGTACGGAGGCGTCGCCGTGCTCGACGCGAAGACCGGGGCGGTGCTGGCACTCGCCGGCATCGCGTTCTCGGGACCCCAGCCGCCGGGATCGACCTTCAAGGTGATCACGACCACCGCGGCGCTCGACGCCGGAGTGGTCAAGCTGAGCGACCAGTTCCCGATCACGACCTCGACCGTCGTCGATGGACGCGAGATCGACAACGCCAACATGGAGGCGTGCGGCGGCAGCTTCGTCCAGGCCTTCGCGGAGTCGTGCAACGCCGTGTTCGCTCCCCTGGGGCCGAAGATCGGCTCCCAGCGCCTCGTCGACACCGCGGAGCGGTTCGGCTTCAACTCCCCGCTGACCCTGTTCGACGAGGGCGCGGTCCGCGCGCTCCACGCCCCCGAGAGCACCATCCCGAGCACGATCCCCAGCGACCTCGACCTCGCGGTCAGCGCGATCGGCCAGGGGAAGGTGCTCGCCACGCCGTTCGAGATGGCCTCCGTCGCCCAGACGATCGCCAACCGGGGCACCAGGAGCCCGAACGAGATGGTGACCGACCGCGCTCTGCGCTCCTCCGCCGGCCCCGTCCAGGTGACCTCGCCCGAGATCGCCTCGACCCTGCGCTCGCTGATGATCGGCGTGGTTCAGAACGGCACCGGAACCGCCGCCGCCCTCCCTGGGATCCAGGTGGCGGGCAAGACCGGGACCGCCGAGCTCGGACCCAATCCAACCGGGTCGGCCGGGGCCGCCCAGCAGATCGATGCCTGGTTCACGGCATTCGCGCC
>Ga0066652_100000763_pt1 | contig 15905 bp, 12 predicted proteins | sample GraSoiAngelo_101_FD_71413 | JGI IMG/M metagenome (GOLD analysis project Ga0066652, IMG submission 71413) | Grasslands soil microbial communities from the Angelo Coastal Reserve, California, USA - 14_0903_02_30cm | ecosystem: Environmental > Terrestrial > Soil > Grasslands | place: USA...
GATGCCGTTCCACCGTCCCGCGCTCGCGGCGATCGGCCCGCGCCCGACGTCGTCGGGGTTCGGCCCCGCCGGTCGCGGATCGGTGTACGACGTCGCTCCGCTCGACCAGCCGGCGTAGATGCCATTCGCGACGATCGGCGTGCCGAGCACGCGCGGGATCGCGTTGTTCTTGTTGAACGGCTGGTTGTACGACACCTGCGCCATCGTCGTCATCGAGATGAAGCCACCGTGCCAGGCCGCGGAGAGCCGCAGCAGGTCGGTGTCGAAGCACGCGTAGCTGTCGTTGCCGAGCGTGAGCACGACGCACCGCACGGCGAGGTTCCGCTGCGGGAACGGGGCGCCGAGCTTGCCCGCATCGAGCGTGGTGACGAAGTACGGGAAGCCCGGCTCGACGAACGAACCGAACTTCGGCTCCTGCGTTCTCGCGCTCCCGGAGCGCGTCGACGCTGCGATGGCCCCGAGCGCGAGAGCGGCGCCACAGAGGGCGCCGCTCAGCGTACGTCGATCAGCCTTCACCACGTCCGATCACCCACCCATGACGGGAACGGTCTCCGACGCGCTCCACGGCTGCCACCCCTGCCGGTATTCGCGCGTCAGCCAGCGGTTGGCCTCGGGCACGTTGGTGATCTGCATCTTGCCGCCGTCGTAGAGAATCTTCTTCGACTGGCCGGCGCGCAGCGCGACGATTCCGAGCAGCATCGTCTCGGTGAGCTTGGACGCGTACTCGAGTGGCGAGCTCGCCGTGCCTTCGCCCTTGCACGCGTTCGCCCAGTTCGCCTCGTGCGACGTCGTGACGCGTGCGAAGGTCTTCGGCACCTTCTCCGCCTCGGCGGCGAGCGACTCGGGATAGACCTTCGGATTGTTGCCGTACGTCTCGTAGGTCATGTAACCCTTCTCGCTGACGAATACACCGCCGCCGCCCTCACGCGGCAGCGGGATGTCTGCCGCGAGCACGGGAAGGAGCCCGCCGTCGTACCACGTCAGGCGCACCGGCGGCTGGTTGCCACGTGCGGCGAACTCGTAGCCGATGAGCATCGCGAGCGGATACGTCCCCGGATCCTTCTCGCCGCCGCCCCACGGCGTGCTCGACGCGATGATCGACGTCGGGTAGTCGAGGCCGAGCGCCCAGAAGGGCTGATCGACGATGTGCGCACCCATGTCGCCGATCGCGCTCACGCCGAAGTCGACGAAGCCGCGCCAGCTGAATGGGTGATACGCCGGATGATAGGCGATCTGCCGCGTCGTCGGTCCGAGGAAGAGATCCCAGTTCAGACCCTTCGGCACCGGGTGAGGATCGTCGGCCATCGCGCGCAGCACGGCGTTGTCCACCGTGCGCATGCTCCACCGCGGCGGCACGCTCGGATCGGGAGGCGTCGTCGGGGTGGGGATCGGCGTGTCGGGGCGGGGGATCCCCTGGGCCCAGAACCGCTGCGGCCGGTCGGTCCACATGTGGACCTCGCGGATCGGTCCGAGCACGCCGGCGGCGATCAGCTCCATGATGCGTCGCGTGCCTTCCATGGAGTGACCCTGGTTGCCCATCTGCGTGACGACCTTCGTGTCCCGCGCCGTGCGAGAAAGCAGACGCGCTTCCTGCACCGTGTAGGTGAGGGGCTTCTGCACGTACACATGCTTGCCGTGCTTCATCGCGGTATACGCGGCGATGGCGTGCAGATGATCGGGCGTCGCGATGACGACGGCGTCGATGTCCTTCTGCTTGTCGAACATCGTGCGAAAGTCGTCGTACTTCTTCGCCTTGGTATAGGCATCCTGCAGCTTGACCGCGTCGGGGGACGCGGCGGTCTGCCCCTGGCGAGGGCGCATCCGGCCGGCGATCGATCGCTCGACGTACGGATAGTCGACGTCGCAGACGGCGACGATGTTCTCACCGGCCTGGAGGATCGCGTTCATGTTCGACATGCCCATGCCGCCGAAGCCGATCATGGCGACGTTGAGCGTGCGACTGGGCGCGCGATAGCCGACGCCGCCGAGCACGTGGCGCGGCACGATCATCGGGGCCATGGCGAGGGCGGCGGCAGCGGTGGCGCCGTCGCGCACGAAGGTGCGGCGGGAGATCGGTGTGGACTCGTCGGTCATCGCTCTGGGATCCTGTGGGCGCGGAAGTCCGAAATTGGAAGACGGGGCGCAGCCGCCGCAATGGTCGACCGCGAGTGGCTCAGACCGCGGGCTCAATCGGCCTGATGCGTGGCCTGGCCCTCCCAACGACGGGAGATCCGGCCTTTTCCGCGCCATCCGTTGTTTCCGCGTTCCGTCGCTCGATCCGCGGCTGACGTCGTCCAGTTCAGGTCAGCTCACGACCATGCGTCCACCGCGCACGCGACCAACCGGCTGCGGAAGCCGTCGACGCTCTCGATCGGTACGATCGGCTCCGGCGCCGACACGTTGCACCGCGAGACGCAGCACGCGGCGAGGCGCCGCACCTCGTCGATGTCGACGCGGCCGAACGCGTCACGCGCGAACCGCTCGTTGAGCCGCTCGACGAGCATGGCGGCCTCGTTCCCCACACCGCGCATGACGGTCTGGAGCCCGGTCGTCACCGCGTCGATGAGCGCACCCGACGGCCGCCGGGGCCCGCGCCCCATCCCGGCGTAACGGACCGCCGTCGACGCGATCTCCGACGCCCGGTAGGCGTTGGCGGCATCGATGACGCTGCGCAGCCGTTGGGCATGCGGCAGCCAATGCTTGCCACCGCGCAGGTACCGCTGGTGCGCCACGCACACGACCACCACTTCGGCGGTCGCCAGCGCATCGGCGAAGTCGCGATGGAACATGCCGGCCAGGCCAGCGCGCAGCAGATTCTGATCGACCGCGCTCACGTGCGGGTCGTGCAGGCTGATGTTGGCGCCGCGCGCGATCAGCAGCTGCGCGAGCGCGAGGGTCGGCGAGTTGCGCGCGTCGTCCGAGTCGGCGCGGTACGCGACGCCGAGCAACGCGATGGAACGCTTCGCCACCGGTCCCGAGAAGCGCTCGATCAGCGCGAGCACCTGGGCCGGCGACTCGTCGTTGATTCGGCGCGCCTCGAGGATCAGGCTGTGCGCCGGTACGGCGCCCCCTTCGAGCGCGCGCCACCACAGGAACGGGCCATCCTTGGGAAGGCTGTGTCCGCCCACGCCCACCGTCGGCACGAGCAGACCGCCACACGGTGCCACGCCCGTTCCGCTCTCGGTGGCGAGGCGCGCGTTGACACCGGCGCGGACGGCGAAGAAGTCGATGTCCTGCGCGTCGCAGAACCGGGCGACCTCCGCCGTATACGCCAGACGCACGTCGCGCGACGCGTTCTCGAGCGTCTTCACAACCTCCGCCGTCGTCGCGTTCGTGCAGTGCAGCGTTCCACGCGTCACGATGCGCGTGTACACGGAGGCGACACGCAGTGCGGTCTCGGACGAGAGCGCCCCGATCAGCTTGTCGGTCGAGGCGATCCGTTCGACGATCCCGCCACGCGTCAGCCGGCTCGGACTGTGCGCGAGCAGCACGTCGCGGCCCTCCTCGAGCCCGTGCTGGGCGAACAGTGGTCGCACGACCGTCTGCATCGTCGTCGGCGCGAGGGTCGATTCGATCACGACGAGGGGCACCGACGCGGACGTCCGATGCGACAGCGACGTCGCGACGCCGTTCAACGCCTCGAGCAGGTGCGTGTAGTCGGGCGCCGTCCCCTTCCGCTCCGTCTGAACGCAGACGATCACGATGTCGGCGTCCCGGATGTCGGCGTACTGCGTCGTCGCACGCAGGCGTCCGCTGCCCGCGCCGTGCGCGATCAGCTCGTCGATCGCCGGTTCGAGCGCGCCGATCGGCGAGCGACCCGCGTTGATCGCGCCAACCTTCCATCCGGAGCTCGTCGACGGACGCTGCACGATGGTCACGCGCGTCGGCTCGCCATTGGGCGCCCACAGCTCCGCCGAGGCGAGCAGCGCGGCCATCGGCAGCCCGACGACGCCAGGTCCAACGACGGCGATCTCGTGCACGAAGGTGGGCTCGGGCCCACTGTGAAGCGTGAGCGCTGGTCGTTTGGCGGGGGCGGATCTCGCGAGCATCGAGCGAGGCGGGGAGCGGCGGAGACGTGAAGGTCGTGGCGCGACGGGAGCGCGCGCTCCTTCGTGAGCGCGGTCGGCTGAATCCGTCAAGGCTCTGCATCGGCAAGATTCGCCGCCGTCGCACGACGGGCGAGAGACCACGATCGGCCGGCGAGCCGGAATCGTCAACAGGTTGCCCCACAACGGCTTGAACGCTCAGACCGCGCAGCGCCACCAGATGCGAAGCGGCCCGCGCGGCCGTGACTGCGGCCCGAGTGCGCATCCTTTGTCGAGGTCTCACCACAGGGTTGCCTCGGGTCTCGACCCCGTGCAGACGGTCGAGTGCGCCGCAAGTGACCTGGCTCACAACTGGCTCGGCTCGTGCTCTTCAGAGCGCCATGCACCTGGTCGTTCGCCGCCGCCTGGCGCTCCTCTTCCTCTATGTGCCCGCGGCAGCCGCCGGGGCACAGGGCATCGACACGACGCTGTCCCCCGTCCTCTCCTGTGATGGGCGCACCGTGACGCGCGTCGAGATCAGGCCGGGCCGCCCTCCGTTCCAGGGGACCGCCGCGAAATGGCGCGTGGTGGCGCGCGCGGTCGGTCTGCACCACGCGACCACCCAGGCGCACGTGCTCGAGTCGTTCGTCGCGCTCAAGGTCGGGAGACCGTGCACGGAGTTCCGGCGCGCCGAGTCCGAGCGCGTGCTGCGCGCCCAACCGTTCATCGCCGACGCACGCGTGCGGATCTTCCCCGACAGTGGGGGCGTCGCCGTGCTCGTGCAGACGACCGACGAGATCGCCGCCGTCGTCGGGGGGAGCTTCCGAGGCATCTCCCCCCAGGCGCTCTCGATCGGCAACGCGAACATCGGCGGCGGCGGGGTGCGCGCGGAGGTGGCGTGGGAGCACGGTCGGGCGTATCGCACCGGTTACGGCGGGCATCTCGTCAGCTACGCGGCGTTCGATCGGCCGTACGTCATGAGCGTCGACGCGAACCAGCACCGTATCGGCCACGGCTTCGGCCTCGAGCTCTATCATCCCTTTTTCACCGATCTCCAGCGCGTCTCGTGGCACGCAGGCGCGCGCGCGAGCAACATCTATCAGGAGTTCACGCGGCCGGCGCGCGATCCGCTCGCGCTCGAGCTATCCGAGCAGCGCTGGGACGTGAGCGCCATCTTCCGCCTGTTCGGCACCCGGACGGTCACGCTTCTGGGTGGGGCGGTGACCGGTCGGGACCTCTCCCCCGCGGACGGGGGAGTGATCGTCTCCGACACGGGGTTCGCGGTGGACTCTGGAATCGCGCTGCGCAACCGATACGACCCGTTTACCGTGGCGCGCGCCGGCGTGATCCTGGGGTTGCGGCGAGTCACCTACGTTCAGGTCACCGGGTTCGACGCCTTGACGGGGGTGCAGGACGTCGCGTCGGGGCTGTCGGGTGCCCTGTTCGTGGCTCGCGGGTTACCTGGACTGGGCGAGGCGGACGTCTTCCTGTCGGGGGCGACCTATGCAGGTGTCGCGCGGCGGAAGATGCTGCTGGCCAACCTGGCTCAGGTGGAGGCTCGACGCGACAGAGTGACGCCCGGATGGAACAGCGTCATCGGCAGCACGCGCACGGCGCTCTACCTCGGAGGGGCGCCGGGCACGGTGCTCATCCTCTCAGACGAGTACTCAGGGGGCCTCTGGTCGCGGCTTCCCCTGCAGGTCACGCTGCGCGACCGGCAGGGCGGGATCAGGGGCTATGGCTCCTCTGGAGTGGCGGGAGAGCGGCGCAACGTCGCGCGGAGCGAGTTGCGGCAGAGTTGGACGTCGGTGATCCGTGGCGCCGATATAGGGGTGGCGGCGTTTGGCGAGGTCGGGACGCTGATCGCTGGTGACGCCCCGTATGGCTGGACCGGTTCTCGCTCTACGGTGGGGCTGAGCTTGCTTGCCGCCTACCCGTCCCGTTCCAAACGGGTGTATCGGATGGACCTGGCGATCCCCCTCGTGAAGTCCGGAGTCGGGGGTGGCAAGATCGAGCTCCGGTTCAGCGGAGAGGATCGCACCGCCCGTTTCTGGGACGAGCCGAACGACGTGGCTCGCTCCCGCACGGGAGAGCTGCCCTCGAGCCTCTTCGCCTGGCCGACCCGGTAGCCCCACCCCGTACTTCCGCAGGAGACCGATGGGATCGCCCCGCCTCGAGGTCGATCACCAGTGAGCTGGCCAGGCCGACGCCCTGCGCCGAGCTTCACGACACGCGTGCCGGACTTCGAGAGCTTCTTCGAAGCCCTCCCCGCGCCGTGCATCGTGTTCGCCGCCGACGACCCGCGCTACACCATCGTGGCGGTGAACGAGATGTACCTCGCGGCGACGAACAGCGTCCGCTACGGCGCGCGCGGCCTCCTCGGGCGGCCGCTCTTTCAGACGTTCCCGGATCCGCTCTACGATCCGATGGCCACCGAGACGGCGAACCTGCGCATCTCCCTCCACCGCGTGATGCGGAGCCGCTCGGCCGATCGCATGGCCGTGCAGCGCTACGAGATGCTCGACCCGACGGGTGCCCAGCAGGAGCGCTACTGGTGTCCGGTGAACTCCCCGGTGCTCGACGACGCGGGTGAGGTGGCATTCATCGTCCATCTCGTGGAAGACGTGACGGGCCGTCTGGACGCTCAGTACGCCGCTCCGTGGTATGGCGCACGCGCGCTCGGGATGGCGTCGTTCGTGGACTACGCGTTCGCGCAGGCGCCCGTCGCGATCGCCGTGCTGCGTGGCCCCGAGCACGTGTTCGCCGCCTGCAACCGCGCGTACGGCGCGCTCGCGGGGCATCGTCCGCTGGTCGGGCTGTCCGTGCGTGAGGCGTTCGCCGACGTCGACGTCGAGACGATCGTCGCGCTGCTCGACGAAGTCTGGACGACCCGCAAGCCGTACGTCGTCAAGGAGTTTCCGATCAACCCCGACGGCCCCGGTCCGGAGATCTACTACAATTTCGTCTACCAGCCGCTCACGGACACGGACGGCAACGTCACGGGCATCGCGGTGATCGCGAATGACGTGACGGAGCTCGTGCTGCAGCGCGAGGCGGCGCAGCGCGCGCAGGCGGAAGCGGAGATGGCGCGACTCGCCGCGGTGGACGCGAGTCGCGCGACGTCACGCATACTCTCGACGCTGAGCCACGAGATGCGGACGCCGCTCAACGCGATCGCGGGTTACACCCAGCTGCTCGGTGCGGGAGTGCGCGGCCCGGTCACGCCGGCACAGCTCGAAGACCTGAAGCGCATCCGTCAGAGCCAACTGCACCTCACCAGCGTCGTCAACGCCGTGCTGCGTCAGGCGAAGCTCGACCATGTGATGGGCACGTCGGAGATCGACGACGTACCGGTCGCCGACGTGTGCGCAGCGGTCGAGTCGCTGGTCATGCCGCAGATGCGCGAGAAAGGGCTGACCTTCGCGTTCACCTCGAACGCACCGGATCTGTTCGCGCGAGCGAACGCCGTGAAGCTGCGGCAGATCGTCCTCAACCTGCTCAGCAACGCCGTGAAGTTCACGCCCGAGGGCGGGCACGTGAGCGTGATGTGCGACGCGGGTGAATCGGCGGGGACAGTCGCCGTGCACGTCGCGGACACGGGCATCGGCATCGCCGAGACGAATCTGGAGAAGGTGTTCGAGCCGTTCGTGCAGGTCGGCGGCGCGGTATCGTCCGACGAAGGAGTCGGGCTGGGTCTCTCGATCAGCCGCGACCTCGCGCGCGGCATGGGAGGCGACATCACGGTGCGCAGCACGCTCGGCGTCGGATCCACCTTCACCGTGACGCTGCCCGCGGCGGGGTAGCGCGGAGCGTCAGGTCGACGATCAGCGCGCTGTGGTCGGACAGCTTTTGCGAATCGACGGTCGCCCGGTCGACGTGCCACTCGTCGCTGGCGAGTACGTGGTCGATCCGCGCATCGATCCAGCCGTTGTGCTTCGTGTAGCCGAATCCCATGCCGGCAACCGAGAACGCGTCGGCGAGGTCTCCCCAGTCGTTCCGGAAGAAGACGCTCTCGACCGGCGTGTTGAAGTCGCCCAGCACCAGTAGCGGACCGGTACCGCTCGAGATCCACTCGCGGGCCAGCCTCGATTCGATCTCGCGGATGTCGGTGTTGTTGTGCAGGCGGCGCACGTCCCGCGACATCAATCCCTCGAGGCCTTTTCGAGGGGTCTCGAGGTGGAGGTTCGCGGCGCGAATCGGGCCTCGCGGTCCGTCGAGCACGAAACGGACGACATAACCCGCGCCGCCCGGTTCGTCTGGCTGGCTCTGCTTGATCCGATCCAGCTTGCTCCGGTCCATCGCCGCCGCATCGCGAATCGGATAGCGACTCAGGAAGCAGAGGTCTCGGCTCGTGTGCACATGCCAGCCGGGCAGCAGCTTGACGGCAGCCGTCAACGCCTCGCCGCACTCCTGGATCGCCACGATCTGCGCCTGCCAGCGATCGAGCTCGATCGGCAGGAGCCGAGGGGACACCCCGTCGCCGCCCACGTTGAACGAGACCACACGCACACGGTCCCCGGATGGTGCGGGGAGCAGGCGTCGCCAGCCGGTGCGGAATCCCATCACGGGACCGAGCACGATCAGCGCACCGATCGCAAGCGGGAGCAGATGGCGGGCGCGCAGCCAGCCGACGAGCGGAACGAGCAGCGCGAGGGGTAACAGAAACACCCACCGGCCCATGAACAGCAGCACGGTGCCGAGCGTGGTCCGGTCCCCGAGCCCCCACAGCGCAACCGCCACCAGCAACACGACACCCAGATACCCCCACGCGAGCACTGCGGCCACTCGCCAGCGGAATGTGCGGGGGATCATCAGTGGCTGTGTGTATGGCGTCTGCGTGCTGTCCTTATGATGACGCGCAGTCCTGCGAATTCGGACCTTTCGCGCCGGCTTCGCTTCGGAGCCGGGTCCTCCGGTCGGCCGAAGAACCTCGAGCCGATTGCCACACCGCCGACACGCCAGTTGGCGGCCGGTCTGCGTGTCGTCCACGTGGTAGCGCTCGCCGCATCTGCACGCGATCGTGAAGCTCGCCATCCGCCCAATGTACATTGGGCTCCATGCACCGCATCTCGACGCCGGGCGACACCCACCACGCCGCGTGACTGCAGATTCGACCCACGCCTGGCGGGCCGCGGCACCACACGCACCGCCGTCGCTTGGCGCCGAAGCGGTGCACGTCTGGCGCGTCCGCCTGGACCCTCCGGATGGCGTGGACGACGCGTGGGACGTGCTTTCCGAGGCGGAGCGCGGGAGGGCGCAGCGGTTCGTCCAGGAGCACCACCGCCGCCGATTCGTCGCCGCCCACGCCGCGCTGCGTCGAATCCTGGCCGGCTACACGGCGCGCCATGCCCGGGAGCTCAGCTTCAGCGCCGGCCCGCACGGAAAGCCCGCTCTGGCCGGCTCGCCCGTCGGGTCGAGCCCCCGGCTCGAGTTCAACCTCTCCCACTCCGCCGACCTCGCGCTCGTCGCCGTCGCGTGGGGGCGCCCCGTAGGCGTCGACCTCGAACGATGGGAGCTGGAGATGAATCATCTCGAGCTCGCGGAGCGGTTCTTTTCCCCCACCGAGCGGACGAGCCTCAGGGCCTTGGCGGATCGGCACGAGGACCTCGTGCGCGGATTCTTCGCGGCGTGGTCCCGGAAGGAGGCCTACCTCAAGGCGCGCGGTGAAGGCGTCACCCGCGGGCTGCATCACTTCGACGTGAATCTCGCCCCTGGCGAGCCCGCTCGGCTGCTCGCCGATCGGTTGGACGTCGGGATCGAACGCTGGCGGATGCGCTCGATCGTTCCCGAGGATGGATATTCGGCGGCGATCGTGGCCGCGGATCCGTTCGAAGAGCTACTGCTGCTCGACGAAGCGGGTCCGCCGTGATCGCGAACGGCCCGTGAGAGCCTGACCGTTCGGTCAGCGTCGGCTAGCGGGTCAGCCGCTGGAGCTCAGCCACGGCGGCCTTGTGCTCGTTCAGCTCCTTCGGACAGGTCGTGCGCGTCTCGTCGAACAGCGAGACGGCAGTCGAGCTCTCGCCCTTGAGGAGCGCCTCTTCGCCGAGGTAGAACGCGACCACGCAGCGCTGGGTTCGGCCTTCGATTTCGGCCGCCGCGGCCAGCGCCCGCAGCGAGTCGGCAGGCAGGCCTCCCAGCATGTAGTGAACGAGCGGCGCAGGCCACTGGCTGCTGTCGACGAGAGCGGCGTACGCGGCGAAGTCCTCGCTGTCGTCCTGGCGCAGTCGTTGACGCGCGAGGTGCAGCCACACGGCGCCGAACGCGTCGACGGAGTCCAGGGCCAGACCGCGCTGCAGATCGGCTGCCGCCTGGGCGAAATTGCCGAGATAGAAGTACGTGCGGCCTCGACTCTGGATCGCCGCCACGTGGTTCGGCTTGAAGGCGATGGCGCGGTTGAAGTCGCGGATCGCGTTCGGGTAGTCGCCAAGCAGCTCGTAGGTGACGCCCCGGTCGGTGTACAGCCGAGCATCGCTCGGCGCGAGCAGGATGGCTTGCTCGAAGTCCGCCAGCGCGCGCTCGTAGTCGCCCTTGCCGCGGTAGGCGAGCGCCCGCTGTCTCCACGCCACGACGAGGCCGGGCTCGAGCGCCAGCGCCCGGTCGAAGTCGCGGATGGCGCGCTCGAACTGGCGCATCTGCAGGTGGGTCATGCCGGCGGACGTGAGGGCCCCGGCGTCGCGCGAACCGTTGTGGCACCCGATCCATCCGACGAGGACGAGCCCAGCCGTCACCGCGAGGATGAGCGGTCGACGAGAGCGACGGTTGGGAAGACGGGGTGTGGACATGTGATCAAAGACGATCGGGCGGGGCGAGGGGCAATCGCAGAGCACAAGCTTCACGGTGAACGGTCGACGGTTTACGGCCCGCCTGGGACACAGAAGCTTCCCGGGGCTGGCTGTTCACCATTCACCGTGAACCGTGCAACAGTCAGGTCTCGACCTCTCCAGGCGAGGCACTACCAGCCTTCAGAGAAGTCCTGACTGACCACACAGTCAGGGAGTCCAGTCCAGCACCATGACCCGCTGCGGCGCGACGTCCTCGAGCGATTCTCCGTCTCCCTGCCCGACGCGCTGCACGAAGAGCGAGAGACGCCGCTCGCGCCGCCACTGGTCGAGGTCGTACGTCGGCTCCCACTGGCCCACCGACGTCGGCCAGATCGCAGTCGTGGTCCAGCGTTCGCGCGCCTCGTCGATACTGCGGGCGACGCTGATGCCGCCGCCGCGCTCCTCGTCGCGATAGACGACCAGGATCTCGCCCGAGCGCGCCACGAGCACTTGCGGGCGCGAGAGCGGGATCCGCTTCGTGCCACCGCCGCTGAGCCGGAACGCCAGCGTGCGCTCGCCGACCCGGCTCGCTCGCCAGTGCGTGCCGTCGTGCCACACGAGTCGCAGCTGCGGCACCTCGCTCCCGGCGTCGCGCCAGTAGGTCGCGATGAGCGGCCGGCCGCTGCGGTCCACCGCCGCGGAGGTCTGGTTGATCAGCTCACTCCCCTGCGGCACCGCCCACGCCACTTCGGCCGACGCCGCCGTGATCGGCAGCGTGTACGCCGCGCCGGAGGACGTCCGCCAGCTGCGCCCCTCGTCGGGCGAGAACGCGTACAGGACGTCGTGATTGGAGGCGACGTCGGGCGACTCTCGCCAGCACCACGAGAGATGCCAGCCGCCGCGTGCGTCGATCGCGAGCAGGTTGACGTACGCGTTCCGCTGCCCCTCTCCCGCGATGAGCGGATGCTGCACGACGCGCCACCTGTGCTGTCGCACGTCGTACCGATCGAGCAGCACGTCGCCGCGGCCCGACTGGCCGTCGCGGTAGACGAACAGGAGGTCGCCGCCGCGAAGGGTATAGAACTGCGGGTACGTGACGCGCGCCTCGCGCCGGCCCGTCATCGCCTCGGGTGGTCCGAGTACCAACGAGCCGGCGCGGGCCGCGCGCGCGTAGTGCAGTCCCTTGTTGTGTTCCGCCCACGCCACGTGGAGGACGCCGCTCCCGTCGACGGCGATCGCGATCGCGTTGTGCGCGTCGGCGACGTCGTTGGTGTACGGCGTGCGCGCCACGGTCCACCTGGCGCTCCCGATCCGGCGGGATGCGAGCACGACGTGCGCCGAGTCGTCGTAGTACGCCGCGTACTGCGTGCCGGCGTGGCTGGCGAGGCTCGCCGTGCGGAAGATCACGGCGTTCACCGACGACCGCGCCCAGCCGAGCCCGAGCTCGGAGACACTCACGCCGGATTGTTGCGTGCGCGCCCGGGTGGGCGCCGCGAACAGGAGCACGAGCGTCGTCGCCGCTCCGGCGAGCGATCGCATCCTCAGCGCGAGCGGCGCTTCGCCGGCTTCGCGCGGGTGGCGGGCTTCGTCGACTTCGCGGACTTCGTCGACTTCGCGGACTTCGCGGACTTCGCGGACTTCGCGGACTTCGCGGACTTCGCGGACTTCGCGGACATCTTCGCCGCCGGCGACTCGAGAAGCCGCGACTTCTGGTTCGCGGCGGCGAGCTGCGCCACGTGCGCGATGCGCTGCGCGCGCGTCTCGGGACGCACGGCCTGTCTGACCCAGTGCAGATAGCCTTTCCGCGCCGACGGCGAGAACCCGGCGAAGTTCGCCGCGGCACCGGGTAGTGCACGCAGGGCCTTCGCGAGATCCGGAGGAACGACGAGCGCCTCCACGGCGTCGAGGCTCACCCACGAGCCGTTCGCCTTCGCGCGCTCGATCGAGGCGAGACCCGGCGCGGCCATCAGCCCCTCGGCGGTCAGTCGCTCGACGCGTTCCTTGTTCGAGCGTGACCAGGTGCTCTTCGGCTTCCGTGGCGTCATGAGCTGCACGTAGCGCGCGTCGTCCAGCGTGCGCACCGTGCTGTCGATCCAGCCGTAGCACAGCGCCTCCTCGACCGCATGGGCGTAGGCCAGCCGATCGGGGCGGCTCGACTTCTTGTCGAACACCAGCCAGATCCCCGGCGACGTCGCGTGGTGTGCCGCGAGCCATCGACGCCATGCGTCACGGTCAGCGACGTAGACCTGCTCGAGCGAAGCGAGTGCGTTGCGCGGAGGAGAGACGGCCATGGCCTCGAGGTGGTAGCGCGGTGTGGACCCAGCCCGACCGTGCGAGCGTGCAACGGCACGCTTCGCGTCGGTGCGCGTGCGTAGGATATCAGCGCTTCACGGCCGTCGAAAGCACACTCACACGGACGTGCAGCCCGCCTCGTCCGAGGCGCGAAGCTGCAACACCTCCGTCACCAGCATGTAGCGCGAGCCGCGCCCCATGTGCCCCGCGCCAGCGGGCATCTTCGGACTGACGGTTCCACGCCAGCGGACGTAGAGCACCCGCGGATGTCCCGGGATCGACTTCGCGGCACTGTCTCGCTGACGGAGCGCGACGTTGGAGAGGGTCACCCACCAGCTGTCGTCTCCGAGCTGGGCGTTGCATGGGTGGAACCAGCTCACCTCGAACCCCGTCTCGTACAGCCCACGATACTCGCCCACCGTATCGGCGCGTGAGCGCGTCGCTGATACCGCGGCGGGATCGGCAAGGGTGTGGCGCGTAGGCGCGAGGGACGCGAGCGCGGTGGCGAGCGCGAAGGGGAGCAGGAGACGCATCGTCATGGGGTAGGTGACGCGGCGCAGCACGAGGCGGACCTCCGTTGCACACCGCGACGAGAATTTGGTTCGCGGCGCGCCGCCCCCTCGATAAATTCCCGGTTCACGCCGGCCGGAGGGTTGTCCGTATCCTAGCGCTGCTCGTCCAAGCCGCCGCCTCGGCCCGCTCGTACGCCGAGTACGTCTCCCCGATCCATCAACTGTGGAAGTACGTGGTGCTCGGCGTCACGAGCATCGCGTTCGAGGAGGCGAACCCGATCTTCGGCGGCATCGCCGCGGCCCATCGTCGGCTCGGCCTCAGCGGCGTGATCACCGCCGTCGCGGTCGGTACGTGGATTCCCTCGATCGGACTCTACTTCCTCGGCCGGTGGCGGATCGACTGGGTGCGCCGGCGCTTTCCTTCCTGGCAGCGCCTGCTCGACGCCGCGCTCGCACTCGTGGAGCGCAATCCGTGGCGTTCGTCGCTGCTCGTGCGGTTCGCCTATGGTCTCCGCCTCCCCGTCCCGATCGCCTGTGGCGCCGCGCGCGTCGCACTCCCGGTGTACGTCGTCGCGAGCGGCATCAGCAGCTGGCTCTGGAGCGCGCTCTTCGTCTTTCTCGGCTGGAAGGCCGGTGGCGCAGCCCTGCGGCTATTGGGATTCACGACGCGCTACGACGTCCGGCTGGGCTTCCTCGCGATCGCGCTGGTCGCCACCCTCTTCTTCATGCGACGCCGCCGCCTGATCGCCCAGCGCACCGCCGATGTGCTGAGTGGCCACGAGGTGAGTGTGTACGAGACGTCGGAGCTGCCGGCGCCCCGGAAATCGAAGCGAGAACGGAGGGTTGAGGAGTGAACTGCCACTGCGAGTACCCAGTACGACTGAGGTAGCAGGTACTCGGTACCGGTTGGATGCTCCCGGAACGCCCGTCCGCCACGTCGTCGTGAAGAGCTGTCCGGGGTCGCGATCACGAGAGAATTTCCGGGAGCCCGCGGACTGGGTCCGGGTACTCGCTACGTCCCTCGCACTGAGTACTCGCACTGGCAGTTCATCTCCACCTGAACACCTTCAACGCCACCCCGAACGTCGCCATTCCCCACACCGCCACGATCAGCAGTGGCAGGGACACGCCGCTCCAGCCGAGTCCCTGCAGCATCGTGCCCCGAATCGCGTTGATCGTCGCCGTGAGTGGGAGCGCCTGGATGAACGGTTGCGCTGCGGCGGGGAAGTTGGTGGACGAGAAGAACACTCCCGACAGCACCCACATCGGCATCATCACGAGATTCATGAGTCCGGAGACACCCTCCGTCGTCTTGGCGCGCGATGCGATGAGCAGGCCGACGCCGCCGAACGCGAGCGCCGACACGATGCAGACGATGAGCAGTTGCAGGAGTGAGCCGCGCACCGGCACGCCGAACAGCAGCACGGCGCTTCCGAGAATGACCACCACCTCGACGAGCAGGAACACGAATCGCGAGAAGAGGAACGACGCGAGATAGTTGGTGCGCGACATCGGCGTCGACACGAGCCGCTTGAGCAGGTTGCGCCGCCGCGCCTCGACGATCGCGAACCCGAGTCCCCAGATGCCGCCGGCCATGATGTTCATGCCGAGCAGGCCGGGGATCACGAAGTCGATGTAGCGCGAGCCCTTCTCGCGCACCTTCCGCTCCGCCGCCGAGACGGGATCGCGGCGTCCGGCGCCGCGCTGCACCGCGTCGTCCACGAGGAAGCGGGCGGTACGTCCCTCCGGGCGCGTGTCGTCGAACGCGTACTCCACCGCGCCCGGGTCGCGCGGCGTCGCGACGAGTGCGACCTCGCCGGTGCGCAGGGCGCGCGCCGCCTCGTCGGCGTCGAGCATTCGCACGCGCAGTCCGCCCGCGCGGGTCAGGCGCGCCGCGAGCGTGTCCGCGTCGGCCGCGCCGCGCACGACGCTCACCGTCAACACGTCCGCCGGCTTGTTGCGGAACGCGATGCCGAGGCCGATCGCCAGCACGACGGGAAAGAAGAACGTCCAGAACACCGCTTCGGGCTCGCGCAGGAACTCCCGGAAGCGCACCAGCGTGAGCTGCGCGAGCGAGCGCGCGGTCCACGGCAATCTCGTACTCGTCGCCTCACGCATCCCGCAGCTGCCTCCCGGTGAGCGACACGAACACGTCTTCCAGCGTTGCCGAATGGGTCACGAGCTCGGCGAGCGGCAGCCCGCGCTCGGCGAGTGCGCCGAGGATGGCCGGCACCGCGCGCGCCAGCTCCACCGCCTCGAGGGACCAGCGTCCCTCGTGCAGCCGCGCTCCTTTCACCCCGTCGAGCCGCTCGAGG
>Ga0066652_100000764_pt1 | contig 15893 bp, 14 predicted proteins | sample GraSoiAngelo_101_FD_71413 | JGI IMG/M metagenome (GOLD analysis project Ga0066652, IMG submission 71413) | Grasslands soil microbial communities from the Angelo Coastal Reserve, California, USA - 14_0903_02_30cm | ecosystem: Environmental > Terrestrial > Soil > Grasslands | place: USA...
CATGTGCATGGTCATTATCAATGTCCTGTTTGCAAAACAAATGCAATGCCTTGTTGTGATGCAGATAACTGTGATACAAATATATTACTGAAGAATAATGAGGAGCTCAAATTCCAAACTTTGAGCTCCGAACCTCCAACTAATTAATCCTTACGGCAGTGCCTGTAGCTACTACCATCAGCATACTTCCATTGGCGCCGACTGTTTCAAAATCAAGATCAATACCTACTACGGCATTTGCTCCTAAAGTTTGTGCCTTCTGAATCAATTCATGCATTGCATTTTGCTTAGCTTCGTCAAGTACTTTTTCATAAGTGCCACTGCGACCACCAAAAAAATCACGAAGTCCTCCTAAAATATCTTTAAAAAAATTGGCCCCAATAATTACTTCGGCAGAAATAACCCCATAGTATTGTTCTATGTTTTTGCCTTCAATATTAGGTGTGGTGGTTGTTATCATTTTTGCTTATTGTTTACCAGATAAAAATAATAAGATTTATCCGGGCACGTCATTTGTTACAGGTATTTTTTAACTTAGGTTTGCTCTGAAAAAATAATAATTCATGAAAAGGCTCTTATTTACCATTGTTCTTTCTATTACTTTTATTTTAAGATCCTCGGCTGACGAAGGCATGTGGTTGCCATTACTACTCGGACAGCAAGTGTATAATGATATGGTGAAACGAGGATTAAAACTTTCAAAAGAACAATTATATAGTATCAATAAACCTTCACTCAAAGACGCCATTGTTATTTTCGGTGGCGGCTGCACCGGGGAAATTGTCAGCTCTGAAGGATTGATCTTTACTAATCATCACTGCGGCTATGATGCCATCACTTCTGCCAGTACTCTTGAGCATAATTATTTGCGAGATGGCTTTTACGCAAAAGGAAAAGCTGACGAAATTCCTTCCAGTCTTTCAGTTCAATTTCTTTTACGAATAGAAGATGTGACACAGATGGTGATGGATTCATTAACTGGATTAACTGGCATCGAAAGAATTCAAAGACAAACAAGAGCTATTAATAACCTGAATGCAAAATTTTCTGATGCTTCGCAATTTATTGAAGCAAGGGTCAGCAGTCTCTTTAAAGGCAATCAATTTTTACTTTTTGTTTACCAGCGTTATAAGGATGTTCGTCTTGTTGGCGCACCACCGGAGAGTGTGGGAAAGTTTGGCGGCGATACTGATAATTGGGAATGGCCACGTCACACTGGTGATTTTTCAGTTTTTCGTGTTTACATGAGCAAAGACGGTAAGCCTGCGGAATATAGTGAAGAAAACATTCCATTAAAACCAAAATGGTTTTTACCAGTTTCAATTAGAGGTTTTAAAGATGGTGACTATACGATGATCTATGGTTATCCTGGAAGTACAAACCGGTATGAGACTTCTTTTGGAGTAAAGTTGAAAACAGATATTGATAATCCAACATTGGTAAAGTTGCGTGAGGTGCGGTTGAAATATATGTTTGAAGAAATGAAAAAAGATCCGGAGATCAAATTGCAATTAGCAACTGACTATGCAAGTATTGCAAACTATTGGAAATTTTATGATGGCGAAAGTAAACAGTTGTTGAAGTACGATGTGTTCGGTCAAAAGAAAAAAGCAGAGGAGGTTTTTATTAATTGGGCAAAAGGCAAACCTGCGTATTCTACAATTTTTGAAGATTGGAGAAAAGCCTACGACGAGTGGAGGCCTTATGCCAAACATCGGATGTATATTAATGAAGGTATTTTTGGTTCACCCCTAATAGCTTTCGCTGCTTCATTACAACAAATTGAAACAGCTTTGGTGCAACAGGGAAAAACAGCAGCAGAAATAAAAAAGGCGCTGGATGAAGCGGGAAAAGCAAGAACTACTTTTCTTAAAAACGAGAACAAAGCTTCGGATGAAAAAATAGTAGCAGATATTACGATGATGTTTTATCAGGATGTTGATAAACAACAGCATCCTATTGATTTTTATAGAACCCAGGTGCAACCCTGGGGAAAATTAGATGACGAACAAACTTATAAAAAATATGCAAGGCATATTTTTGAAACTACAATGATCTTTGATGATGCCAAATGGAATGCGTTCGTTAAAAATCCTGATGGCAATGTATTGCAGGATGATCCGGCGTATGCGCATGCGAGTGCATTTCTTATTAATTACCAAAGCAAGTACTCGGCAAAATTCCAGCAGTTTTCAACAAAAAATATTGAATACGGTAGGTTATATTTAAAAGGGATCATGGAAATGGATACCGTAAAAGCAAAAATGATGTACCCTGATGCCACATTTACGATGAGAGTGAGTTTTGGAAATGTAAAAAGTTACCGGCCCAGGGATGCTGTATTCTATGATTATGTCTGTACCATGAAAGGTGTTCTTCAAAAATACATACCTGGCGATTACGAGTTTGACCTGCCTGCCAAAGAGATCGAACTTGCGAAGAAAAAAGATTTTGGTCAATACGCAGATAAATTAAAAAAAGACCTGGTAGTTTGTTTCATTACAACCAATGATATTACCGGAGGCAATTCGGGTTCACCCGTCATTGATGCCAATGGCAATTTATTGGGACTTGCTTTTGATGGTAATTATGAAGCATTAAGTCATAAAATTGCTTTTGACAAAGATCTCAACCGTACCATTTGCGTGGATGTTCGCTACATACTTTGGTGTATTGATAAATTAGGCGGTGCTCCAAACATTATTAAAGAACTGAAACTGGTAAAATAGTCAAAAGTTAGGGTAACCAATATTTACTTAACATTGCATCACAACTTTTCTTGTGAAGTCATTCAGTAATGCTTTAATATTTTTTTTCTTACTCAGCAATAGTTCCCTGTTTGCGCAGGTAAAATTTAGCGCAGCCACCGACATTTCTGTAATGCACAATTTTGATCCTCAGCAAAAATTTACTGTAATTGGTCAAACCATTTTGCCGCAGTGGCATTTTGATAAAAAAAACACCTTGTATGCATGGCTTCTTTATCATGCCAATGGAAAATATGAAAACACACTTATTGCTACCGCTAAATCTCCGGGCACCCAACCGCAAACGATCTCCTTTACGAATCAATCAGTAATGAGGCTGCGTCAAATTTCTTTTGGATTCAAAAGATATATTATTGGATCATATGATAATCTTGAAAATTTTAATTTTTATGCGGCTGGCGGTTTTGGAGTGATGTATGGCAATGCATCCAATACATTTTCTACCAATATAGATACTGCCCTGTACAATATACAGTACAATGTTTCACATGGTAGAGGAGATTTTAAAAGACTGACGTTTGATATTACTGGTGGCTTTGAATTTCCCGTTTCATATGAGATGTATATATATTCTGAAGTAAGAATGTATATACCCACAACCGATTATCCGAGCAAGTATCTTTTAAATAATTCACATGCGCCGTTGCTTGGCAGCATAAACATTGGCATTAGAATTATATTTGATGCAGACCCTTAAAATAATTTCATGAAAGAAAAACAAGTTATTTCTCAGGTAGAGATCTATAAACTACGCATGCCATTAATTGAGCCATTCATTACTTCTCTGGCTTATGAAACACATGTTGAAAATGTGATCGTAGTTATGAGAACTGAATCAGGTATCACCGGATTCGGTGAAAGCAGTCCTTACATGCCCGTGAATGGTGAAAGTATTGACACTTGCTTTATCGTCGGACAATATTTTGCCAAATTATTAAAGGGAGTAAATGCATTAAAGCTGCAAGAGAATCTTGCTGCAATGGACAAATTAATTTATGCCAACACAAGTATTAAAAGCGCATTTGATATTGCCTTACATGATATCATTGGTCAGCATAAACAAGTGCCGCTTTATAAATTGTACGGCGGCAAAAACAATAAGGAGCTTGTAACAGATTATACCGTAAGTCTTGATAATGCCGAAAAGATGGCAGCAGATGCTTTGAAAATAAAAAACCAGGGTTATCCTTCTATTAAAGTAAAGCTTGGTGAGTCAAAGAAAAAAGATGTGGAAAGAATAAGGATGATACGTGAAGCCGTCGGCGATGATATTCCTGTTCGTATTGATGCCAACCAGGGCTGGAGTGTAAGGGAAGCGATCGAAACATTGACAGCACTCGATGAATATGATGTTGAACATTGCGAAGAGCCGATCGCCAAATGGAATTTCATGCAATTAAAAAAAGTAAAAAAGAAAAGCCCCATACCCATAATGGCAGATGAAAGTTGCGGTGACGCACATGATGCAGCAAGATTACTAAAACTGAAGGCATGTGATATGTTTAATATAAAAGTTGGAAAGGCCGGAGGTGTTTTGAATGCTTATGAAATTGTAAAGTTGGGTGACAAAGCAAAAATGCATATGCAGGTTGGCGCTTTTCTGGAATCAAGACTAGGAATGACAGCCTCTGCGCATCTTGCACTGTGCAGTGATCATATTGTTCATTGTGATTTTGATACACCACTCATGTTTTCAGAAGATATAGTGGCCGGAGGATTAACATATCACGCCAACGGCGTTATGAAAGTTCCTGATACGCCGGGATTAGGAGCAACTATTGATCAAACCCAGCTAGATAAATTGGAGAAAGTGGTAATTTAATTAATCAGCAAAACTTCTAAATCCTTGTTTCCAGTGATACTGGTTCATCCTTTGTCTGGTTAAGTTTCCCTGCATATGCCGTGATAAGTGAAATAAAAGAACCAACACCAAAATTTCCAAGTGTTGTTATAAATAGTATAGGAAACAATATACCAGATGGTTTACCTGAACGCATGGCCGCAGGCAGATCTTCCACTATTTGATCAGGATGAGTAGTTGTAAACACGTTTGGAAAGAAAAAGAAGAAGATCATTACTACAAGTACTGTAGCAATCAATACACCAGTTATAGTTGCTAAATGTCCAGAAAAGATCATTGATAAAGTTCTTTTCTTATCATATGGCTGCCTGATGAGTTTTAACGTATAAATAAAAATTGTAAGCATAAACAAACCACTGCCTATAAACAAGATGTAAAAATTTTCATAGTCATTGCGAATAAGAAAAATTATATAAGGAATTATATATACAAGCGCAGCAGCTGAACCATAGAGAAAATACTGTTTTAAATGTTGTTTGTTTAGAAGTGGATTTATCATGATTAACTATTTAAAATAATCCGCCAAAAAATTATGCCAGCAAAAAGAGTTTTAAAGCCTTTCATTTTTGTGGCAATACTTCTACAATTCAAATCAGCGATCAACCATCAAAGCTTTATTGAATATTACAACCTATAGACCTTTCTTGACATATATTTCTTTACATGGCAATCACCCTTGATACACCACTGATGTTTTCGGAAGATATTCTTAGGATGGGTTAACTTATCATGCAAACGGTGTGATGAAAGTTCCTGATGCGCCGGGGTTAGGTGCGACTATTGCTCAATCACAGTTAGATAAATTGGAAAAAATAAATATATAGAGTTACAGTCACAAAACATTCTTTTTATAATATAGGATCAACAATTTAACTTTAGAAGACATTCGTGGTACCCAAGATGATCGGAGGCGAAACAATCTATTCTTAGAATATTCTCAATAAAAACATTTTATACCTCAACCACATGAATTGTTTGCTGAAAAAAATCTGTTTTGTCTTCTTATTCTGTTTACTTCTTCATCCATTCTGTTTTGGGAGAGAAAAAACAGATACTAATATTATCACTCCACGCATGCGGGTAATTGTAGACAATGATTTTGGTGGCGACCCTGATGGGTTGTTTCAATTAGCTCACCTACTATTATCTCCTTCTGTAGATGTAAGAGCGATTATTGGCTCACATCTTAATGCAGCTGATGGCTTTGACAAATCGAAAACACAAGCTGAAAATGCCGCAAAAAAAGCCAGGGAGTTAATACAAACAATGGGAATAAAAAACAGTATTCCCGTAATAGCAGGATCAAACGTTGCTATGCAAAATGATAGCACGCCTGTAAAAAGCGAAGCTGTAAATTTTATTATCAAGGAAGCTTTAAGAACAGATACGCAACTGCCTTTATATGTTCTTTGTGGAGCAGGGCTTACAGAAATTGCATCGGCTGTTTTGACAAATCCTCAAATTGCAAACAAGATCACCTTGATCTGGATCGGGGGACCCGAATATACTGACCTTGCTTTTCCACCTCCCAACTATACAGTGATCGAATACAATTTAAACATTGATATTGCAGCGGTAAGAGCAATATTCAATCGTTCTGATATTGCGATCTGGCAAGTTCCGAGAAATGCATACCGACAGGCTATAATTTCTTACACACAATTGCTTTTGAAAGTAAAACCGATAGGTAAAACCGGAATGTATTTGTGTGAACAGATCGAAAGAGTAATGAGCATCACGCAAAAGTTTAATCTTAATCTTGGCGAAGTTTATATACTTGGCGATAGCCCTTTGGTTTTACTGACTGCCTTACAGTCATCATTTGAAGCAGACCCTTCATCTAGCGACTATGTAATTAGATTGTCTCCGAGGATCAGCGAGCATGGTACATATGAGTTCAATAACAAAGGAAGGAATATCCGGGTTTATACCCGCCTTGACATTAACCTGATGTTTGAGGATTTTTTTGCAAAGCTTGAATTGATGAACAAATAAAAAATGAAAAGTCAAAGTTTTTGACCTTTATCAAAAACTCCTTTCTGTTTCATGTTTATCTTGACGTAGTCTTACGATTTGTTTTTAAAATATCTTCTTACACTTCAAAATGCTAATATGAAAAGATCAATTTTCGGCCTACTGTTTATAGCCTTCATTTTTACTTCACATGCACAAATAACAACAGGTGAAAATATTGCTGTAACTAATACTGAATCTGGTAAGGTGCGTGGATATATTCATAATTCAATTTATACATATAAAGGAATTCCGTATGCTGAAGCAAAACGTTTTGAAATGCCTCAAAAACCGAAACCTTGGCAGGGCATTCGTAGCTCAATGAGCTATGGGCCGGTTGCTCCCTTAACGGATCCAACAACATCTGTGCAGGATGAAAGCGAATTTGCATTTCATCATGACTGGGGATATACAAATGAAGATTGTTTGCGATTAAATATCTGGACCTCTGGGATCAATGATGGGAAGAAACGTCCTGTTATGTTTTGGATCCATGGCGGAGGCTTTACTGCCGGCTCATCACAAGAATTGCCTTCTTATGATGGTGAAAATCTTTCAAAGAAAGGAGATGTAGTTGTTGTATCGATCAATCATCGTTTGAATATTTTAGGATTTTTAGATCTGTCTGCTTACGGTGAAAAATATAAACATTCAGCTAATCTTAGTATACTCGACATTAAAGCAGCTTTAGAATGGGTGAGAGATAATATTTCAAACTTTGGTGGAGATCCGGGTAACATTACAATCTTTGGTCAATCAGGTGGCGGAGCCAAAGTAAATACACTTATGGCAATGCCATCAGCAAAGGGATTATTTCATAAAGCGATCAATGAAAGCGGTTCTTTCAGAACAGATATGCTGGATAAACAATCTACCCAGGCTATTGCTGCTGAGGTACTGAAGACACTCAATCTCCAGGCAAACCAGGTATATGATCTTCAGAAAATACCATTTGCTCAACTAAGCGACGCAGGAAAAAAAGCATTGAAGACAGTTGCTGATCAAATGAAAGCCGCAGGTAAAACGTTGCCAGGTTTTGGATTGGGCTGGGGACCAAGTGTTGACGGTGAAGATCTTCCTTACCAGCCTTTTTCTAAAGAAGCATTTGAGTTATCGAAAAACATTCCGTTGATGATCGGTACTGTTAAGAATGAATTTATGCCTTCTTTATTTTCTGGAATGCCCAATGCACCGCTTGATAAAGTGATGGAGTATATTAAAAAACAACAAGGCGATAAAGCAGATGCATATATAGCCGCTGTAAAAAAAGCTTATCCTGATGATACCAAACCTACTGATCTGATGGACGTCGATGTGATCTTCAGGCCGGGAGCTGTTTCACAAGCAAATGAAAAATCTGCTTTACAAAATGGAGCCCCTGTTTACATGTATTTGTTTACATGGCAATCACCGGTTATGGATGGAAAGTATAAAGCAGTTCATTGTATGGAACTGGCTTTTGTATTTAATAATATTAATCGTTGTGAAGAGATGACGGGGGGTGCTAAAGAAGCATATGCATTGGCAGATAAAGTAAGTGGAGCCTGGATAAATTTTGCAAGGAACGGAAACCCTAATCACAAAGGGTTACCTAACTGGCCGGCTTATAATTCAACCAATACCTCTACTATGCATTTCAATAATCAGTGCGTTGTCAAACCGCAAATGGATAAAGATCTTTTTGCGTTAGTGGCGCCAAAATTATAATCACATTAAATGAAAATTAGGAAAATCTAACCAAGACGATGATGTAAATTCATTTTGAATGAAAAAATAGCCGTTCAGTGGCTTGGAAAAAAATTTATCATATATTTAAGTAAAGAATATCTTGTCAACAATAAAAACCTAAACCATGGAACAAGCACAAAAAAAATCAGTAGTGGTAATAATCGTAAATGGATTTTTCCTGTTCGTTCTGAACGTAGTTTTAATGATAATCATAGGTTACCTGACTCTGGATTCAGAGGCCAACACAAATAGCCGCATCGGCGCTTATTTATTAAGTTTTTTCATCCCAATTTTTATTGTTCTAAAAACCAAAAACATGGGCGGGCTAGAACGAATGCTAAAATTCGGATTTGGTTTTATTTTTTATATTATCACGGCATTAATTATGGTTCGCTTTCCCAACACTCTACTTACTGGCTTAATTCCATGCCTAATTATCGCTCTTGCAACTTTATATTATGGGAAAGAAGTCATTAAGATGAACTAACCATTTTTCTTCGCACAATGAACAATTGAAAAATAATATTTTTCCCTACGAACTTATTTGATTCACTTTTACACGATATTGGTATAAGTTGCTGATGTAATCCTTAAAGAAAATTTCCTTCTCAATTACCTACTTTTATTTAAATTCAATTTCCATTGAAACCTTATCTCATGCACCTGAAATTGCTCATTTACCTTTTTGCAGCAGTAATCATTTTACATCAACCACTATTTGCACAAGAGGATACCACAATAAAATCTAAGTCAAAAGCTTCTTCCAAGGCAAATTTAAAAGACACTTTAGATGGCAAGTTTGATTTCAGCAGTTTTTTAATAGACGCCAAAGGTTTTATTCCTGTTCCCTTTATCATCACCGAACCTGCAGTTGGCGGACTTGGCTTAGCAGTGGTGCCAATATTTCTCACCCCTAAAAAAAAACCAGCAGGCTATACTGGTTATATCGCACCTGATATTACAGCAGCCTTTGCAATGTACACGGTCAACAATAGCTGGATGGTTGGAGGAATGCGGATCGGCAGCATTCCGGCAAAAGGATTAAAATACAGAATTGGAGGTGGAATCGCTGATCTGAATTTATCTTTTTACAGGGACATCGCTAACAAAGGAGAAAAAGAATTTGAATTCAGCGTTAAAGCTGTACCGCTGATCTTTTCTTTGTCAAAAAGAATATCTAAGCAGGAAGTATATCTTGGAATGCAATATTTTTTTGCGAAAAATAAATTGACCCCGTTGTTTATAGACAGCCTGCCTTCATCAATTAAATCGGGAGAATTCGAAAGCAATGTCGCCAGCCTGGGAACATTTATTGATTGGGACAAGCGGGATAATTTTTTTACACCCGATAAAGGTGCAAGAATAAATATTGCATATAGTGCGAACGATAACTGGACAGGAAGTGACTTTACTTATCAAAAACTTTCCGGGACTTTGAATTGGTTTATTCCTGTGCAAAAAAATTGGATCAGCGGATTCAGAGTAGAAACAAATTTTATGTTTGGAGATCCTCCTTTTTATGCTTTGCCATCGCTTGCATTACGAGGTGTGCCTGCTGTCAGGTTCCAGGGATATACAACTGCCCTGGTAGAAACAGAACAACGAATTGATCTTAGTTTGCGATGGAGTGCAGTAGCTTTTGCAGGTTTGGGAAAAGCACTGGATCGCAATGAAAGCTTTGGCAATGCCGAAACAGCTTACAATTTCGGAGGTGGATTTCGTTATCTTATTGCAAGATTATTCAGGATAAGAGCAGGAATAGATGTTGCGAAAGGACCAGATAGCTGGGGATGGTACATAGTTTTCGGGCACAACTGGAACCGGTAATTATTTTGTAGGGACATTGTCTTTCCACCTCCACAAATACATACATGCATAAGTGCGGTAAGGCGCCCATTGCTCTGCTATCTTAAGGATCTTAGCATTCATTATTTTTTTTTTGCGATGCTTCAGATCGTATAAACCAATTACCGCTTGTTGCAAACCAAGATCATCAATTGCAAACAGGTCTTCGCGGCCGAGAGCAAACATCAACAACATTTCAGTTGTCCAGCGCCCAACGCCTTTTATCTGAGTTAAATATTCGATCACTTCTTCATTGCTCATTTTTGAAAGTTTTTTATGATCCATTCCCTTTTCCATTTCAAACCTCGCCACATTCTGAACATAGCTCACTTTAGCATTGCTTAAACCAATGGCTCTAAGTTTTGCAAAAGGAGTATCAACGATCTGTTGAGGCGTTGGTTCACCGCCATACAAATCAATAAAGCGTTGCTTGATAACACTTGCAACCTTAGTAGACAACTGCTGGCTCATGATAGAATAACAGAGATATAAATAAAGATTTTTCTTCTTATTCAATTTGAAGGTGCCGTGATCCCTGATCAGCTTTTTTAATTTTTCATCTTTTGATAAGTGAGAGACATAATGCATAGCACGACGATTAGATTGATTTTAAAAATGATTATGAGGAAATTAAATACAAACCATGTTCGAAGTAAAAAATGTTTTTGATTAGCGAAACTGACCATTCAGAATCTAAGGCCCCATTATTTCCTCTTTAATCCAAACAAATCCTATAAATCGTGGTTCTGCTATTCTATATTCCAGCTCATCCCTCCATCCTTCTCATCTTTTAAGCTTATACCGAGTTTAGTCAGTTGATTTCTTATTTTATCGCTGGTGGTAAAATCTTTTTTTCCTTTGGCTTCTTTGCGAATATCGATCAACAGGTCCATCACACCTTTCAGCTTTTCATTATCTGCTTCTGTCACACCTTTCAATCCTAAGATGTCTTCGATATAAACTTTCATTTGCTTCTGTAGCAATTCAAAAGTTTCTTTACTCAATGCCGAAACAGAAATTGTTTTATCCCTCATGCTGTTGATCACGGGTACCAGCTCAAACATATTCGCCATTACTTTAGCAGTACTAAAATCATCATCCATGAATCCATCAAATTCGGCTACAAGGTTTTTCACTTTTGCATCAAGTTCGTCATCTGCTCCGTGACTCCCGACTCCTGACTCCCAACTCATAACTTCCAACTTTTCATACGCTTCCCACAATCTTTTCAACCCTTTCTCCGCTGCCTGCAATGCTTCATTACCAAAATCGAGTGTACTGCGATAATGTGTTTGCAAAATGAAAAACCGAACTACCATCGGGTGATACGCTTTCTCCAATGCAGGATGATCTCCGCTAAAAAGTTCGGTGAGCTTGATCACATTGTTATAGCTCTTTCCCATCTTCTTACCGTTAATGGTGATCATGTTATTATGTATCCAATACCGGACCGGAACTACATGATTGCAGATTGTGCTCTGTGCGATCTCGCTTTCATGATGCGGAAATAAAAGATCCATGCCACCACCATGAATATCAAACTGCGCTCCTAAATATTTTGTTGCCATTGCCGAGCATTCAATATGCCAGCCTGGAAAACCAACTCCCCATGGACTTTTCCAACGCATAATATGTTCCGGCGCTGCGTTTTTCCATAATGCAAAATCAGCGGTATCTCTTTTTTCTTCCTGCCCATCTAACTCCCGGGTAGTTTCCAGCAGATCATCGATCACACGACCACTCAATTTTCCATAATCATGTGATGCGGCATATTTCTTTACATCAAAATATACAGAACCATTCGCTTCATAAGCATATCCTGCTTTTATGATCTCTTCGATCATCCCTATTTGCTCAACAATATGTCCTGTCGCAGTTGGTTCGATCGTTGGCTTCAGTGTATTGAATTGTTCCATTGCCCAATGATAAAGATTGGTGTACTTCTGCACCAGTTCCATTGGTTCAAGTTTTTCCAATATGGCTTTCTTAGAAATTTTGTCTTCTGCCTCACGACCTTCTTCTTCAAAATGTCCCGCATCGGTGATGTTGCGAACATAACGCACCTTGTTGCCAAGATGCATCAAATAACGATAGATGACATCAAAAGTTATATAGGGCCGTGCATGACCCAGATGCGATTCACCGCTAACTGTTGGTCCGCACACATACATTCCCACATGCCCGGGAGTGATAGCTTTGAAAATTTCTTTCTGTCTTGAATACGAGTTATATATTTTTAGTTCGCTCATGTTAATTTGTTTTCAACACAGAGAAACAGAGTTGATGAGTTATACCGAAGTTCTCTGTGCTGCTCCGCTGCTTCGTGTCTCCGTGTTGAATTGTTCAATAGAGTTACCGAACGTACAAGAGTGCGACGCAACGAAAGATAAATAGTAATTAAAAAGCCTGGTTAATAATAGAACTGTGGCAAAAATAGGGCTTACACCCCGTGAAAGGAAATACAACAACATCGTGAATGAAGAAGCTTTACCATGAAATGAAGATATTATTTTTTCTTTAGCTCAACATCAGCCATTATCATAAAATGATCAGAAAGATATTTTACAATCCTGGTAAACTGTTTTATACTAAATTGATCATCGGTCAGGATATAATCAATGCGAAGCGTGGGAGAAAGCGAGGAAAAAGTACGGCCAATGCCAAATCCTTTTTCCAGGAATGCATCTTGCATATCGCCACGGATGGTAAAATAGGTATATGAATTAGGGGTATCATTCAGATCACCACAAAAGATGGTGGGATAAGGACTGTCATCCATTATTTGCCGTACAATATCGGCCTGTGAGGCCCGAAGTATGATGGCTTTGCGGAGTTTAGCCAGCACAGTTTTTGAATTACCGATCAGGCTGTCGCTGGCGGTTTTGATCTCATCGATCGCTTCATAATCTTTTTGCCTGAACTGTACAGATTGAAGATGCGTGGCAAAAACTCTTATCGTATCATCATTCACTTTTATATCAGCATGCACCAGCGCCTCGGTCATACTTGGTCGGAAATATCGGACAAGGCCTGTATCGAGCATCGGGTATTTTGAAAAAATTGCTGCTCCTATAAATTGCTTGTCGCCATCAGGATCATAGGAAAAGTAATGGTAAGGATAGCCCATTGCTTTTATTTCGCTGATATTATTATAAAAAGCGGAATCAGGCGAGTGAAAAAATTCTTCCAGGCAAAGAATATCTGGATCCTGCTTGTGTATCTGGTCAAGCATCTTTAATCTTATCTGACTTTTTTCGTTGCTGTTTCTTTTCCATTCAAGAAATCTTGCCACATTCCAGCTGGCGATCCGTATTTGATTTGGTTTTTTTTGATATTGAAAAGCGGAGGGTGCGTTAAATGCAATTGAAACATTAATGCTTTTATATCCTGCTAGTAAAACAACTAGTGAATACCAAACTCTTCTTAATTTAAGTATTAACCATAAAAAGATAAAACCGATCAGCAACGCTAATAAAATGGGAAACCCAAGCCCAAGAACCGCGATGACCCACGAGTTCGCAGGTTTAATATAAGGTGCGAGGCAGGATAGTAAATATAAAACCGCCGTAATGATATTGAGTACGACAAGAGTTCTTCTTGTAATGATCCGAAGGCGGGATGGCATTTGTGCAAGTTACGAAGGAAGTTTAGAGTTCGAAGTCAGGAGTCAGTAGTCAATAGTTCAAAACAAATATTTTTTACCTTAACTTTTGACTAGCAACTATTGACTATTTCAAATCTTCCTTGCTTGCTTTTTTTAAAAGGTCTTTTTCTTCATTGGTGAGAGAATGAAAGCCATGCTGGTTGATCTTATCAAGAATTTCATCGATGCGTTGCTGCGAAAGGTTAGGAGTTTTTGTGTAAGGCTTTCTTTCGGTTTTATAAAACAATTCTTCTCTGGGTTTTTTCTTTGGCTTATTAGGATTGAAAAGATTGTTGACCCACTCGAAAAAATTATTGATCCCCACACTCCAATCATAACCTTTGTGCATAGAAAAAATAAAAAGAAAACCAGTTAAGCCGCCGGCAAGATGCGCAATATGTCCGCCTGTATTGCTTACAGGAATAAGTGCCAGGTCTATGATTAGATAAATAACCGTGAGTACCCAAAGAGGAATACCTCCATTGATCATTGGGAAGATCCGATATCCCGGTGCCAGCATAGTAGTTGCTACCACAATAGCCATGATACCTGCTGATGCGCCGGTAGCAGTTGCATTTACTGTACTTAAGGCCGGAATAAAATTATATGCAAGCATAAAACCAATAGCTCCACCTAAAGCACCATAAATGAATAAGGGGATTATCTTTTTGTTACCGGTAAGGTCATGAAAAATATAACCAAACATCCAAAGCCAAAGCATGTTGCCGATGATATGCCATAGACCCTGGTGATAAAACATGTGAGTAATAAGTGTCCATGGCTTATGTATGAATTGATTAAAGTTCCCGGGTAAAGCCAGGTTGTAATAGAAATCGTTCATGAACTTCACACCAGTAGTTCCTTCCCGAAAAGAAAAAAAGTAAAAGACCTGGATCAATTGAAATAAAACAAATAACACCAGGTTAATGGTAATAAGCTGTACCAATGCATTCTCCTGCAGGTTATCTGTGAATTTTGAAGTTTTATAATCTCTTTCGTAAATGCCCATAGGGTGAATAATAAAATTGTCAAAAAAGTGAAGTACAAAGTTCCTGAATTTTTATTATTTCATATTTGCCTTCTTAGCTAATAAAATGTTTTTTTATTTGTTTTGTTCCAGATATAAACTAAAATAAATCCAGCAGCCGCACCCCCCAAATGTGCCCAATGCGCAACCCCATCGCTGGTACTTCCCAAGCCTCCGAAAAGATCAAAGCCAATCATAATAAGGATCAACCATTTTGCCTTAATTGGTATTGGAGGAAAAAGGAGCATTAATTCCGTATTGGGAAATAAATAAGCAAAACCTACCATAACACCCATTACGGCTCCTGATGCCCCAACAGCATAATAAGCCCCGGATTGAACCATATCCAAATATTCCGTTTGTCCTGTTGCCTTCATCATTTCTATCGTGGCAAGCACTTTTTCATATTGAAAATATGCAACAGTCATATGAGCCAGCGCTGCTCCAATACCACAAACAAGATAGAAAAGAAGAAATTTTTTAGGTCCCCAAACACTTTCCAAAACTCTGCCAAACATCCATAAAGCAAACATGTTGAAAAAAATATGAGCAATTCCTGCGTGTGTAAACATGTGAGTGAAGATCTGGTAGGGCCTGAAGTTCTCGTGATTGATCGGCCACAAACCAAAAACTCCCTGAAGGCCTTCTTCCTGAAACCCGTCAAAATAAAACTGGTCTTTAAATAAGAATTCAGTCGCAAGAAAAAATAATGCATTAATAAAAATTAAATTCTTAACTACTGGTGGCAGGCTATCGGGTCTTGTGTATCGAAAACTCATTCGGTAAAATTAGGTTAAGAGAATTAAAAGAGAAAAGGAGAATAAGTGTCGGTTTGTTATTTTTTGTTATTGTCGCAATTTCAGTTGAGCCACATTTTCGATATGATGCGTATGTGGGAACATATCTACTGGCTGCACTTTTGTTACCATATATTTTTCATCAAGCAAACGAAGATCTCTTGCCTGCGTGGCAGGGTTGCAACTCACATATACAACAGTTGGCGCAGCT
>Ga0066652_100000765_pt1 | contig 15893 bp, 12 predicted proteins | sample GraSoiAngelo_101_FD_71413 | JGI IMG/M metagenome (GOLD analysis project Ga0066652, IMG submission 71413) | Grasslands soil microbial communities from the Angelo Coastal Reserve, California, USA - 14_0903_02_30cm | ecosystem: Environmental > Terrestrial > Soil > Grasslands | place: USA...
GGAGGAATGGCGTCAGATGAGCTGGGAGACGCCGGAGCGCTGCCGTATTCCCGTTGGCGCGACGATCACGCGCCTGGTGCCGGAACGCGTGGTGCTCGGGGAGGGGGACTCGCTGGTCAGCGCATACAATCAGCGCTGGGCGTCCACATTCCTCGTGACGACGCGTGACAGCGCCGGCCACTGGGTACCGGTGTTTCTCGCGCGGCCGGGTGACGCCGACTCGTCGATGGGCACCATCGCGGTGCCGATCGCGGGACAGGACGACGTGATACAGCACGTCCGAGTGTTCGACATCTTCGCCGCTTCCAGCGGTTATCCGCTGGCGTTCGGCCCGTATACGCTCACCTATCGCCGTCACACCAGCACCGGTTGGCACATCGAGAGCGCGCAGTTCTCCGACGGTGGTGTGTTCGACAACGGCCCGCTCGGCCTCGGTATCGGGCTGCACTACAACGGAGCGTTCTGGCCCGATCAGTTCGCGAAGGACAGCGCGCCGCCGCTCATCGTCTACGTGAATCCCGACCGCCGTCGCGCCTGGCCGAATGGTCCAGCGGAGACGCAGACCGAGATGCAGGACGACGGCCGCCTCATCGATCCGAGGTCGAGCGGCGTGGCGGCCGTGTTCAGCCTCATCGGCGGCGCCATCCCCTCGGCGCGTCAGCAGGAGCTGCAGCAGACGGTACGCATCCTGAAGCAGCTGACCGACAAGCGATCGAGGGGACCCGATTCCCTGAAGAAGGAGCTGATGTTCGCGTCCACGCGATGGCACCCCATCGCCGGTGCGCGCCTAAGCGGATTCGGAGCATTCCTCGGCGAGCCACTGCGGGAGTACGACTTCTACGTCGGCATCTACGATGCCTTCGCGACCATCGCGGACGGGCTGTGTGCGCGAACCGGGCGTCGGGACGCCCGGTTCGAGTGCGTTCGCGCGCAACTCGGGAGGTTCGTCAAGCAGCCACCGATCGAACTCGGCAGCGTCGCGCCGCAGGTGCTGGGAAGGTTGTACGCGCGTGAGTTTCGGACCAAGGGGGATGGCCCGCTCCCGACTCAGGCGGGACAGCCCCGACTGAACACACGCTCCGATAGTGCAACGTACGTGGTCCTCGCTGTGGAACGCGCCATGGGTGCGTTCATGCAGGACACGACGGCCGAGGGAAGAAAGACCGCGCGCAAGCTGCAGAAATGCTCGGGTGACAACGGCGGGCCGCTGGTATCGGTGCTGTGTGGCAGCGGACTTCATGCGGTGTTGGACACGCTCAAGAACGACATGCTGGTCCACGCGTTGCTGGCACAGCGGCATGATGCGGGCGGCGGCAGCTGCTCGCGGAAGTCACCACCGGCCGAGTCCTGGCCGTGCACGGCGGACGAGCGCTTTCTCGAGCTGGTGGACCAGCCATTCCTGGAGATGCACCGCCTCATGCGCTCGCTCCTCGATCGCATGATCGTCACCACGCCGGATAGCAGCGCCGCCGGCATCGTCGTGCGCGCCGCTGGGGCCTACTATTTCTCGTCGGACGAGCGATACCGTCGCGGCATCGACGGCGGACAGACGTCGTTGCCGCCGCGCCAGGAAAGGTGGCAGTTGCTGCCAAGCTCGCTGAGCGCGTTCGTGGGGATCTCCGGGACGATCGTCGGGTGGGAGGCGCGAGTGAATCCATGGGCGCACCTCGGCCTCGCCTGGCCGGTGCGCCTGGGGATCGGCCGCTTCGCGCCGGATGAGCGCGACGCATTCGATCGCAGGGCGCGGATCATCACCGGCCCAGTCGCGGAGCTCAAGATTCACAAGTTCGGCCTGAGCACGATCCGCTGGGGATACAATGCGTGGCTGGGGCGGGACAGCGCGTCCTCGCACTCGTCGTTGGCCGGGAAGACCGTGTCTTATGGTGGCGTCACGCTGTTCGGGAACAAGGTGCGCGTATCCATGAGCAGGCCACCGAACACGCTGCAGCGTGCGACCAATCGCCGATATCTCTACGAGGTGGGACTGAGCGACCTGAATGGCCTGCTGTATTGGGCGCTTCAAGGTGAGCGCGGAGGGAAACAGCCCTTCCGCAGCGAGCCGACCGACATGAATGGTTGTCTGCCACACGAGGTGCGTGCGCCCGGCAAGTTGGGTGTCGGCGACTTCGCGATCGTGTCGGTCGTTGCTCGAGTGCTCGACAACAAGACGGGCGTGATGGTCGACAGCGGCGCGATGTACCGGCTCAGCACCGCGGGTCGATGGAAGGACGGGCGTGTGCGGCCGTCGACGGCCGCGGGATTCAGGTCAGGTGAAGCGCCACTCCGCGGCGCGGCGATCGGCTTCGGGAAGCCGTTCCGTCGCGCGAACGCAGAGAACGCGAACTGGTTCACGCTGATGGGATACATCGGAACGGAGGAGAGCTCCTTCATCATCGGCGAAGGAAATCCGTCCTGGACAGCGCCGAAGTCCGGCGAGCTGGTCACATACGCGAACGACGTGAAGGCGTTCTACGGCAACAACCGCGGGTGTGTGACCCTCATCGTGGAGCGTCTGCAGTGAGTGCTCAGTCGGTGCGGATGACGTCCATTGAGCGGTAAGCCATGCGATGACGACCTTCTTCGCCATCAAGATCAACTACTGGCTCTCGATGTAGCGGCGTTGTTGCGCCGAGCGCGGAAGTGCTTCCAGAGGGCGATAGCCGAGAGCAAGGCACCGAAAAGACCGGTGACGCCCAGCAGGAGCAGCGTCAGATAGAACCCGAAGTCCCACTTGGCGGTCGTCGCGTTCATCGTGTGGAGGACGGGCATGCCCGCCGCCAGAAGGGAGCCAAGGAAGACGACGATGTATCCCAGCGTCCTCCCTGCGAGCAGGACCGTCACGCTCAGCCACACGAACCCGATGACTGACATGTTGATGATCGCGCGCGGAGGCTCCGTACCATGCATGATGTCGTGGATGATGTGAATCAACGACAGCACCAGCGTGAGCAGCGACACGATCGTCAACGTGATGTTGTTTTTCATCGGATAGCCTCCGTCGCGGCGACCGCGCGCCAGCGTTCCACGTCCACTCCCTTCACGAGCAGCCAGCCGATCATCGCGATCGACGCGACCAGGGCGACCAGCGCGACGACGGTGAAGGTGGCGTAGCCGAGCGTCGGGGAAAGCCACGTCAGCCAGCCGGCACCGGCGACCATGGTCATCACGCCGAGCCAGCGGGGAAGGAAGGTGGATCGCAGAATGAGCCAGCCCTCGAGCACGGTCTCGAGGCCGAAGAATCCCAGCGCCACTCCCGCGCCGTGGTCGTTGACGATCAGCAGGATGAGCGACACCGCAGGCAGCTGCTCGGCGGTCAAAGCGCCGATGGAGCTCTCACGCAGGATGAACAGCGGCGCCAGGTAGAAGATCCGGCTGACCATCTTGATGGTGCATCCCACCAGCCCGAACGCGAGCGCCACCGTGGCGATCCTGCGATTCACGGGCTTGAGCAGATGAAACAGCAGCACGGTTTGCGCGATCTGCGCTGCCAGCTCGACCATGTAGAGCGTGAAGCCCAGCGCGTAGAGTGACCCGTTCGCGAGAATGTTGCTGGCCGTCCGCGCGGGATCGCGGAAGGTGATCAGACGGTCACTGATGACTGCCTGCGCGACGATGCCGCAGACGATGGTGACGAGAAGCAGGAGCGCGACGGTGCGCGCGAGTGTGCGCGGCGAATACGCACGTTGCCCCATGCTGGAGGTGGAGTGCACGATGGCCGGCTCCGGGCGAGGGATGGAATGCGCTCTCATATGGCTTACCAATACGACAGCGCGCAAGACCCGGTTTCAGCCGCCTCGGCGGTGTCTACAGGGGCACCGCGCTGCCCAGAGAGAGCGCCTCCAGCAGTGCGAGGTCGCGCCGAGCCATCGGCAACGTGAACCGGGGCTCGCGCCGGCCGCCCGCTCGCAGGCTGTCGAGGAAGTCACGGAACATGGCGCTGTACCCCAGCGGGTCGCGCAGGAACAGGCGCGCCGAGCGCCGGGCGCCCGAGACGTATGCAGCCAGACCGTTGGACTCGAACGTCACGGCCCCGCGCGTCCCCTGAACCTTGGACAGGCGCAGGCCGCCCAACGGCGCCTCGATCTCCCACGAGTGCGTGAGCGTGCCCACGGCGCCATTGGCGTACTCGAACACCACGACGGTGCTCTCATCGGCGCCGCGCCCCGGTCCCGCGTGGAACGCGTGCACGCCTTCGATCTCCAATCCGAGGCTGGCGGCGAAGCTCACCCAGTGCACGCCACCCTCGAACAGCGCGCCGCCACCGGACAGTTGCGCGTCGCTGCGCCAGTCGCCGCTGTGCTGTCGCTTGGTGGCGTTGAGCGTCACGAAGCGCAGCTCGCCCAGCGCTCCGCTCTCGATCTGCCGGCGCAGGAACGCCAGGATCGGCTTGTACGCGTAGTTCTCCGCCACCATCACGCTGCGCCCCGCCGACTCGGCGCACGCGCGCACCCGGTCCGCTTCGTCGACCGACATGAACGCCGGCTTCTCCACGATGACGTGCTTCCCGGCGGAGAGCGCCAGCTCGGCGAGGTGGAGATGCTCCGCCGTCGGCGTGGTGATGACGGCGACGTCGACCGACGGATGCGCGACGGCCTCCTCGTACGAGCCGAATGCCTCGCGTGCGCCAAACCGGCGCCGGTAGCTGTCCGCGCGTTCCCTCGTGCGGCTCGCGAAGCCGAGTGTGACTCCGCCAATGCGCGCGAGCGTGCGAGCGTGCATCGCAGCCGCGCGGCCACAGCCGAGGAATACGAGGTTCATGCGAAGACTTTCGCGGCAGCGGTGAGCAGCGCGAGCCAGATGGCGACGAACACGGGCACGAAGTACCGGCGCATCGACAACATGTGTGGGAAGAGCACCGGCTTGCCGGCAAACTTGCCACGCGGCTTCGACGGGAAGAAGAACGTCTTGTACGTCTCCGCCGCGGCGCGCTCGTACCCGATCGCGGCGATCGCGATCTCCACGTAGCTGTCGCTGAGCAGGGACAGAAGTAAAGCGAACGAGACGGTCATCGCGGGGCTGCGGAAAAACTTCAGCAGCTCGAATCCCTCCGTCGGCGCGTCCTTCCATGCGCCGCCGCATGCGATCACGATGCCCACGGACAGGCCGACCAGCGCGACAGTCACGCGGCTCGCCGGACCGGTGCGGCCGGCGTCCAGCATGGCCATACCATATATGATGGCGAGGATGACGACCGCATACGCCGTTCCGAGCACGGCGCGCAGTCGCGGTGACACGGGCGCGCCGCGCACGTAGAACTGCATCGGGATGGTGTACTTCGACTGATCCTCGTTGCGGAAGAACGTCTTCCACACCTCGACGATGCCGCGCTCGCCGGCGTACGCGAGGCCGAAGAGAACCAGCAACGCGCCAGGACTGGGGATGGCCAACGCGGCGGAATTCGCCGCGAACGACTGCAGCATCGCATACAGCAGGACTGCCACGCACCCCCCGACGACGATACTTCGCGAGAATCGGATGGCGCTGAACCCCTCATGGGCGGCGTCCTTGTACATGCCCCAGATGGCGGTATGTGTTCCGGACACCATGCCGACGACGGCGGCGATGGCAATCAGTGGAGCAGAGGTCATCGATCCGCAGGGATGAGAGTGTGTGCAATGGTGCGGAGCGCGCGGCCCGCCTTGACGGGCGCGGCGCCGGCGATGCGGCTGCCGATGCGCAGCGCATTCGCGGCGATGGTGAGGCTGGGGTTCACGGCCGCCGATCGAGGCAGCGCGCTTCCGTCCGTAACGTAGAGGTTGTCCAGTCCCCGATAGCGGCCGTCCCCGTCCAGTGGCGACGTCCGGGGATCCACGCCCATGCGCACGGTGCCCAGCGCATGCGAGAGCGTCTCGATCCGCTGCACGAGGCAGAACAGCGCGCCGCTCTCGCGCAACACCCGCTTCGCGATCCGGACGAGCATGCGCGCGGCGCGTTCGTCGCGCTCGGTGTAGGTCTGGCGCACACGGACCATTGGCATCCCGAAGCGGTCCGTGCGCGACCAGTCGATGGAGACGCCGTTCTCGAAACGCGGCTCGTCTTCGGCGATCGCGAGCAGGCCGGATGCGTGCCGGGCGACGAACACTCCAGGCTCGCGGAGCAATCGCGGGAGGTAGAAACGCACCAGTCCGACGTTTGGCGTGAGCTGCTGCAGGCTGCCGGCTTCGTGGTACAGGTCGAATATCGCCAGCTGCTTGTCGAACGTGTGCTCCGGATTCGGCATGCGCGCGAAAACACCGAGCGTCAACGCATTGCGGTGGCGCGTGAGATAGCGTCCGATGGAAGCGGCCGCCGGGTTCACGCGCGCGAGGTTGGACGCCAGCAGCAGCTGTGGCGTCGCCACGGCTCCCGCGGCGAGCACGATGGTGCCGGCGCGGAAGTGGGTGACCTCGCCGGTGATACCATCGACGCATTCCACGTCCACGATTCGCGACTCGTTCCGCACGAGGCGAACGCACACGGTGTTCGCGCGCACCACCATACCATGCCGCACCAGCGCCGGGATGATACCGGTGGCCAGGTCGTTCTTTGCTTCAGCTGCGCAGGCGTATCCGTCGCATGTGCCGCATTGAATGCACCCGCGCCGTCCGACCGACGCCTCATACGAGATGGCGAGCGGGATGCGCGACGGCCTCAGGCCCACGCGTACCGCCGCGTCGGCAATGGCCCGGGCGGGACGCGAGAGGGGCGCCGCCGTGTATCGAAACGGTGTGCTGCGCCGCGGCTCGCAGGGATCGTCACCGTACGATCCCGCGACGCCGAGCAGCTGCTCGGCCATTCCATAGAAGGGCTCGAGGTCGTCGTACGTGAATGGCCATGTCGCATTGGACCGTTCGACCGCTGGCCCATCCGCGGAAAAGTCGCTCTCACGGAAGCGAAACGACGCGCCGCCATAGAACACGGACTGTCCGCCGACGCAGTTCCACGTCCCTATGGGGTATCGACGCCGCCCCGAGTGCAACTCCCCGGGGGACTCGTAGTTGAAAACGGGTGCGGCCAGCCCCGCGTCAGTCGGCCCCACGTTCTCCGAACCGCGGAGAACCCACGCACCGCGCTCGAGCATCAGCACCCGCTGTCCCGCATGCACCAGCGGGTAGGCGGCCATCGCACCGCCGAAGCCGCTGCCGATGACTATTGCATCCCAGGTCGTGTCCATGGAAGCGGGAATTGTGGGGTCCGGACCGCGAAACGTCCATTTCGACATTTTATTCGGCTGCCAGAGCGCTCGTCGAGCACTCCCTTGATTTTTCAGGGCTCCGGAGGCCAATACTCGATAGGGGTAAATCCACCACCAGATCTCTCCATCATGACGACCATATCTGCCTTCTCGGCGCGCGCGCTTGGCGCCTGCCTACTGGCCACGGCCCTCGCCTGTGCCGGCACGACGACCTCCAGCTCCCCATCTCCGTCATCCGATCCGCGCGTCGGGCTGCGGGCGGGGAAGACTGACGCCGCCGAAGCGGTCTTCGGCACGCGGCAGCAATCCAACGTGCCGCCGCCGGCCGGGTTCACGGAGTCGATGAACTCCGACCTTGCCTTCCTCGGCAACTATGCCATCCAGGGCAACTTCGCGGGACCGCAGATCTGGGACGTGTCTGACCGCAACAATCCGAAGCTGGTCACGACCATCGCCTGTCCGGCGTCGCAGAATGACGTCTCGGTCTACGGCCGGTTGCTCTTCCTCTCCGTCGAGTCGAACAACAGCACGCTCGACTGCAAGCAGATGACGCTCGACACCGTGGACACGCGACGCATGCGCGGCGTCCGCATCTTCGACATCAGCGACATCCGCAATCCGAAACTGGTCACCAACGTCCAGACTTGCCGCGGCTCGCACACGCACACCCTGGTGGAAGATCCGCGCGACCGGGACAACGTCTATCTATACGTCTCCGGCTCGTCCACGCCGCGCTCGCCGCGCGAGCTCGCGGGATGCACGTCGACGGATCCGGACTCCAGCACGCAGACCTCGCTCTGGCGCGTGGAGATCATCAAGGTGCCGCTCGCAAATCCAGCGGCCGCGGCGGTCGTGAACCGCGCGAACATCTTCGCGGGGCTCCGGGCGCCTGCCGAGCACGGCGAGACAGCCGTCGACAGCGTGGCCAACAAGCTCGAGGCGGATTCGGCGCGCGCCGCGGGCGGTTTCGTCGCGAAATATCCGAACAGCAACCAGGACCTGGTGATCCCCTCGCGATACGTCGCCGGATTGCTGGACAGCATCGTGAAATCGCGCAACGGGACGGGCAGCCCGACGGCGGCGGACAGCGCCGCGCTGCGCGCGGGCATGCAGAACATCATCAACACCATCTTCGGCGCGGGTGGACCAGCGCCAACGCCCGGTGTATCGCCCATCTCGCGCTTCAGCCAGTGCCACGACATCACGGTGTATCCCTCCCTCGGGCTCGCGGGCGGCGCCTGTGAAGGACACGGGCTGCTGCTCGACATCCGCGACCCGGTGAACCCGAAGCGTCTCGACGCGGTGGCCGACTCGAACTTCGCCTATTGGCACTCGGCCACGTTCAACAACGACGGCACCAAGATCCTGTTCTCGGACGAATGGGGCGGCGGCGGCGCGCCGAAGTGCCGCGCGACCGATCCGAAGGACTGGGGCGCCGACGCGATCTTCGAGATCGTCAACGGCAAGATGGAGTTCCGCAGCTACTACAAGCTGCCGGCCGCGCAGACCAACCTCGAGAACTGCGTGGCGCACAACGGCTCGCTCGTCCCGGTGCCAGGGCGCGACATCATGGTGCAGGGGTGGTATCAGGGCGGCATCTCCGTCTTCGATTTCACCGATGCCAGGCACCCGATGGAGATCGCGTATCAGGATCGCGGACCGCTGGACCCGACGCGCTTCACGATGGGCGGCTCCTGGTCCGCGTACTGGTATAATGGCGGGATCGTGAGCTCGGAGATCGCGCGCGGTCTCGACGCCATGGAGCTGGTGCCCACGCAGTACCTGACGCAGAACGAGATCGACGCGGCGAAGACCGTACGGATGACGTACTTCAACGCGCAGGGTCAGCCGAAGATGAGCTGGCCGCCGACGTTCGCACTGGCGCGCGCGTACCTCGATCAGCTGGAGCGGAACAAGTGCATGCCGGCGAGCCGGATCTCGGCGACGCGTACCGCGCTCGCGACGGCCGAGTCGGCGGCAGCGGGGCAGCGGACGGCGGCGCTGACGACGATCATCGACCAGCTCGAGGGCGACAAGCGGGGCTCGTGCGACGCCAACCGCATCGACAAGGTGCAGAAGGCGCTGCAGGGCATCGCGCACCCGGTCGTGCCCTAGGCGCAGTCGCTTCTCGCTCGGGGTACGGCTCAGGCGTCATACCCATTGACATTCGATGTATGCAGCGCGATCCTGCTGATACATCGAATGCCAATGGGTATATATGCCTCGTCCCGTTGATCTGCTCCAGGGCACGCTCGATCTTCTGATCCTCAAGACGCTCTCGTGGGGGCCGGCGCACGGCTACGCCGTCGCCCGCTGGATCGAGCAGCTGACGGGTGAAGTGCTGAACGTCGGCGAGGGGTCGCTCTACCCGGCGCTCCACCGCCTCGAGGAGCGCGGCTGGGTGACATCGGAGTGGCAGCTCTCCAGCACGAAGCGCCGCACGAAGGTCTACCGGCTCACCACCGACGGTCGCGGGCAGCTGCGCGCGGAGTCCTCGCAGTGGGCGTCGTTCGTCGACGCGGTGGCCAAGGTGCTCCGCGCGCAGGAGCAGCCGTCATGACGCGCTGGCTCCGCTACTTCGAGTTCTTCCGGCGCGATCCCCGACGCGACATCGACGACGAGATCCGCGCGCACCTCGAGCTGCGGCAGGCCGATCTCGTGGCGCAGGGATTCACGCCCGAGGTCGCGCGCGCCCGCGCGCAACGCGAGTTCGGTGACGCTGCCGCGGTTCGGGAGACCACGGTTCGCGTCGACGAGCGGATGATGCGACGCGAGCACCGAGCCGAATGGTGGGACACCATCACGCGGGACGTACGGGTCGCCTTGCGCAGCCTGCGCGCGAACCCCGGATTCGCGGTCAGCGCCATCGTCTGCGCCGCCGCAGGCATCGGTATCACGGCGGCGATCGTGTCCGCGAGCTACTCGGTGCTGATGCGTTCGCTCCCGTATCGCGACAGCGATCGCCTCGTCGCGATATACGCCGAGAACACGCAGCACGACTGGCACGGCGTCAATGTCTCGTGGGGGGACTTCGCGTCCTGGCGCGACAATAATCGCGCGTTCCAGGACGGCGCCGCGGGCGTCGCGATCTGGACCTGGACGACGAACACGCTGACGAGCGCCGCCACGGCTGGCGACGACGCCGAGCGAATCTACGGCGCGTACGTGTCGTGGAACCTGTTTCGGGTGCTCGGTGTGTCGCCGATCATCGGACGCAACTTTCTACCCGAGGAGGATGCGCCCGGACGCAACCACGAGATCATCATCAGTCATCGGCTGTGGACGCGCCGCTTCGGGAGCGACAGCGCCCTCGTCGGGAAAACGCTGCAGCTGGATGGCCGCCCGTGGACGGTGATCGGGGTCATGCCGCCCGGGTTCAACTTCCCCGATCGTGGAGACGCGTGGGAACCGTTCGCCGCCGATCCCAACGAGAGTCACGGGAACCGGCAGTATGCCGGCGCGATCGGCCGGCTGGCGCCGGGTGTGAGCGTGGAGCAGGCGCGCGCGGACCTGCATCGCATCGATGCTGATCTCGAGGCGCGGTTTCGCGACGAGAACCTCAACTGGCGCGCGGAGGTGATGCCGCTGCGCGACGATCTCGTGGGGAACCTGCGCGATCCCCTCAAGGTGCTCCTCGCGGCGGTGGGACTGGTCCTGCTGCTGGCGTGCATCAACGTCGCGAACCTGATGCTGGCACGGGGCGCGAGCCGGGCGCGCGAGATCGCGATCCGGAGCGCCCTCGGCGCCTCGCGCGAGCGTCTGGTGCGACAGCTCATGACGGAGAGCCTCGTCGTCGCACTCGCCGGCGGAGCGCTCGGCGTCGGTGTGGCCGCGCTCGTGATCCGCCTGGTGCGGGCGGCATTTCCCGGCGGTCTGCCGTTCTACATCACGCTCGGCGTCGATCGCGCGGCGCTCGCGATGGTGGCGGCGATCACGATCGTCACGGCGATCCTGTTCGGGATCATTCCGGCGATCCGGGGCTCGCGCGCGGACCTCAACGCGTCGCTGCGTGACGGCGCGCGCGGCGGATCGGGCGTCGACAAGGCGCGGCTGCGCAACGCCCTCGTGGTGGGTGAGATCGCACTGTCGGCAGTGCTGCTGACCGCGGCCCTGCTCCTGATGCGCACCTACCGGAACCTGCACGAGACGCCGCTCGGCTTCACGGAACAGGGAATCGCGACCGCGCAGCTCACGCTCCCGAGGAACGCGGGCTACCCGACGGCTACGGACGTCCAGCGCTTCTATGCTCGACTTTTCGAGCGGCTGCGGAACGCGCCGAACGTCGCGAGCGTCGGGGCGGCGCAGGGCATTCCGTTCACGGGATGGGACGTACAAGGGGACGTGCATGTCGAGGGAGAAGCGCCGGCCCCGCCAGGACAGGAGCTGAGCACGCATTTCCAGTACGTGTCCGCCGACTACTTCAAGACGATGGGCGTGTCGTTGGTGAGCGGCCGCTGGCTGGACGCGAGCGACGCCGATACGCTCAATCTGCATGTACTGATCACCCAACAGCTCGTCGCCAAGGCATTCCACGGCGCGGAGCCGCTGGGCAAACGCGTGCGGATCGGACGAGATCCATGGGCTACGGTCGTGGGCGTCATTCAGGACTACCACCACTATCGCCTGCCGGAGCCGCCGCCGCCGGCGATCTTCTACTCGACCGCGGCGTATACACCGCGTCAGATGACGATCGCGATCCGCGCGAAGAGTGGAGACCCGCACGACCTGGTGCCGCTGCTGCGCAGCGCCGTGCGCGAGATCGATCCGCAGGTGGCGCTGTTCCAGGTGCAGACGATGGACGAGGTCGTGATGCGGATGCTCTGGCGCCAGCGGCTGATGGGGAACGTGCTCGGCACGTTCGCCGCGCTCGCGCTGGCGATGGCGTGCGTCGGGCTCTACGGCGTGGTGTCGTACGCCGTGTCGCAACGCACTCGCGAGATCGGCGTGCGTGTCGCGCTCGGCGCGACGCGGGGCACCGTGCTGCGACTGGTGCTCGGCCACGGCACCCGCCTCGTCATGGCCGGCATCGCCGCGGGCCTCGTGGCCGCGTATTTCGCGATGCGAATCCTCCAGACGCTGCTGTACGGCGTCCACGCGACCGATCCCATGACGTTCGGGATCGTGGCCCTCGGGCTCACGGCGGTTGCGCTGCTGGCGGCCGCCATCCCATCGCGCCGAGCGACCCGCGTCGATCCGATTATCGCGATGCGGGCGGAGTAGCTCGCGGGTGGGCGGAGAGCTCGCTCCAGATCACCGCGGTCGCGTCGATGTTCTGAGACGACACGCCGAGCTTGCGGCGCACCGAGCGCTCTAGGACACGTCCGGCCAGGCTTGGCGGCCAGCGGTGTCCGCCGCCGGCGATCTCGTACCACACCACGATCGTGCCGTCGCGGCAGCCCGTGTATTCGCGGCGCGTGACGGACGTGCTGTCGGGCACCTGCGCCCGCAGCTCCGTGACCGACGGAGTGGGCGCGCAGCCATCGAGACCGCGAAAGAGATCCTGGGCGACGCGTCCGGCGAGGATGTTGCCACCGGCGGCGGAACCCTCGAGTGTGCCGCCCACGCCACCGCCGCCGAAGGGCAGCACCGGATCGGCGACGCCCTGAATACCGATCACTGATATCGACGCGGCGGGGCGGCAGCGATTGGCGATCGCGGGCGCCAGCGTGGCAATGACCGGAGCGACACCGGCAAAGAGATCCGCGGCGTCGCACGCAAGGCGACCGACCATGAGGCCGCCGTTCGAGGGTCCGGTCGCGAACACGCGCCTCATGTCGACCGAGCGCGTCCTCGCGACATCGGCGACGATCGCGCGCGCGAACGCGACGTCGTCCAGGCCCGTGCGGTCCGCTCGCGTCGTGCCACGCCCATCCGCCCAGGAGCGCTCGTAACCTTCAGGGTACGCAACGAAGAACCCCTCGCGATCGCTGAGCGCGGAGAGCCCGGTGACGCGCTCGAGATTCGGCGCCGACTCGCCGCCTCCATGAAATGCGAGCAGGAGCGCACCACTCGGTTTCGATGGCACGTGGAGCAGATAGTGCCGCTCGAGACTTCCGACGGTCAGCGCCATGCGACTGGTCACACCTGGTTCTTCGGCGCGCTCCCGCTGCGCGCAGGCGGTGGCGGCGATGACAGTCAGCAGGACCGAGAGGATGAGCGTTCGCATGGCAAGGAAGTTCATCAGCGGCTGGACAAACTGACAGCCAGCCCTCGGTACGAGGTGCATTCGCGCCAGGGGAAGCGCCATGAATGACCTCTCAGGGGGCGGCGCCTGCCAGCTCCACGTAAACCTCGCGCACGCGGGCGGCGGGCGTCTGCAGGAGCTTCTGCGCGCCGAAGCCGGTGAGTCGCAGCGTCGCGGGGCCGGCGGAGAACCGCGCAAGGAGCGCCGGAGTGATCGTGACGGTTGGCGTGTAGCGAAACACACGCGGGTCATATGCGCTCACGCCATTCACGGCGCCCCGCTGTTCGAGAAGTGTCTCCGCATGCGAGCCCTGAATCAGCTCGAGCAGAATACGGTTCTGCACTTCTCCGGACGTGATGACGTCGTAGCTCACGGTGGAACCGGGACGAAGCACGGAGGAGGACGTCGTCACCGCGATCCGCAACACCTGCCGCAGCCGCCGGAAAATGCTCCAGCAGAAGAACATCATGTGAATACAGGCGGCCGTGATGAGCACTCGTCTCACCCAGAAGACCACTCGTGACTCGGATGATCCCGCCAGCACGTTTGCCATACGCAACCGCTGCATGGCGCGATAATAATCCAGTCGCCGCGGACGCGCCGTTATGACGTCGTTACGAATTGATTAGGATGGTCCCACCCTCGCAGCGCTCACCTCGCACAGGATCCCGATCGTGAAGACAACCACGTGGCTGTCAGTGCTCCTCTCAACAGCATGTTCGACGAGCCAGCCCGCCGAGCGCTATGGCTTCGTCGCGAGGCTCGGCAGCGACACCGTGTCGCTCGAGAGCGTGACGCGGCGCGGCAACACGGTCACGAGCGACGAGACGGACCGCTTCCCGCGTCTCCGAAGGCGGCATACCGTAACGACACTCGGCTCCGAGGGTGCGATCCGGCATCTCGAGATGACCATCACGACGCCGAGCGAGGCGGAGAAGCAGCGCGAGAGCAAGTTCGTCGCCGACGTCGGCGCGGACTCGATCACGTACTCGAAGCGCGACGTCGCCGGCGGCATGCGCTGGGCGTTCCCCACGCGTGGCGGCACCGCGATGGCGCACGTGCCGCAGATGTACAGCCTGTACGAGCTGTATCTCGACGCGGCGCTGCAACGTGGCAAGCGGCTCGGCGTGCCGGTGAACGACACCGTGCAGATGCGCCAGTTCTACGTCGATCGGGAATTCGACCGCTTCCCGCTGCACCGCGGCATCGTGTGGGACCGCGGCGGCGGCAAGCTGGAGATCGCGCACGATTGGCTCGCTGGAATCGCCGAGGCGACGGTCGATTCGAATCGTCGGCTCGTGAGCTGGGATGGGCACCGCACCACCTACAAGGTGAAGGTGGAACGGCTCGCGACCGCGCCCGACATCGCGCCCGTGTACGCCGAGTGGGCAGCGCAGGAGGCGAAGACAGGTGTACGTCAGCTGAGCGTGCGAGACACGGTGCGCGCCACGATCGGCAAGGCGAAGCTCATGATAGACTACTCGCGACCACTCGCCCGCGGACGGACGCTGCTCGGCGACGTCATTCCGTATGACAGGGTCTGGCGCACCGGTGCGAACGCGGCGACGCAACTGTTCACCAATGCGCCGATCACAATCGGCGTCATTCGACTGCCGGCGGGGAGCTACACGCTGTGGACGGTGCCGCATCAGAACGGAGCGGAGCTGATCCTGAACGGCGAAAGCGGTCAGTGGGGCACCGGCTACGACGCCTCACGGGACGTGGGCAGGACGCCGCTGCGCACGGACACGTCGGCTGCGCAAACTGAAGCGTTCACGATCTCCGTGCAGCCGGCGGATGCCCGGGGCGGGAATCTCGTCCTGGAATGGGGCCCATTCCGGTGGATCGCGCGGATCGTCGTGCCGTGACAACTTGGTGCATGACCGAACGCGCCCTGTTCCTGCTGGCCTCGGCCGCCCTCGTCGCGGCCTGTCACGACACGACGACCACGCCGACGGAGCCGAATCCGCAGTCGGTGTCAGTTCTGACGCAGCACAACGACAACATGCGGACCGGCTGGAACGACAGCGAAAAGCTGCTTACGACCTCGAACGTGAATGCGCAGCAGTTCGGGAAGCGGTTCTCGCTTGCGGTCGACGGGCAGCTGTACGCGCAGCCGCTCGTCGTCGGCAAGCTCGCGATCGGTGAGGGCGAGCACAACGTGGTGTTCCTTGCCACCGTGAGCAACACGGTGTACGCGTACGACGGCGACAATGGGCACCTGTACTGGCAGCGGAACTACACGGTGCCGGGGATGCGCCCGCCGCGGAATACCGACATGTCGGGCGCGTGCGGCGGCGGCTATCAGGACTTCAGCGACAACATGGGGATCGTCGGCACGCCCGTCATCGACGCGACGTCCCAGCGGATGTACTTCGTCGCCCGCAGCACGTCGACCGGCTCGTTCGTGCAGCACCTGCATGCCGTGAACCTCGTCGACGGCACCGAGATCGCCGGCAGTCCGGTGAACATCACCGCGACATATCCCGGCACGGGCGCGGGCAATGTGAACGGCACGATCACCTTCGACGCGCA
>Ga0066652_100000766_pt1 | contig 15864 bp, 17 predicted proteins | sample GraSoiAngelo_101_FD_71413 | JGI IMG/M metagenome (GOLD analysis project Ga0066652, IMG submission 71413) | Grasslands soil microbial communities from the Angelo Coastal Reserve, California, USA - 14_0903_02_30cm | ecosystem: Environmental > Terrestrial > Soil > Grasslands | place: USA...
ACGGGCCACAGCCAGGGGCGCGAGTACGGCGAGTTCATCTGGCCGATCGACATCCTGCTGCTCGTCGTCTGGTGCGCGAACGTCGTGAACATTCTCGCCACCGTCTCCATCCGGACGATCAGGCCGATCTACGTCTCCGTCTGGTTCTTCATAGCCAGCCCCTTGTGGCTCGCCGCCGACTACGCGATCGGCAACGTCATCTGGCACCCCGGCCACGTGTGGGGTACGCCGTCCGGCGCACTCTCCTCGAGCCTCTCCGACGCGATCCTCAACTGGTGGTACGCGCACAACCTGTTCGGCTTGTGGCTGACCCCGATGCTCCTGGCGTTGACGTACTACATCGTCCCGCGCGTGACGAACACGCCGCTCTACAGCTACACGCTCTCCCTCGTCAGCTTCTGGGGCATGGCCTTCTTCTACACGGGCGTCGGCGACCACCACATCCTGCAGTCGCCGACGCCTGCCTGGTTGAAGACGATCGCGGAGGTCTCCTCGTGGATGCTGCTCGTGCCGGTCTTCGCGTTCACGATCAACATCCTCGGGACGATGAAGGGGAACTGGGACAAGTTCTTCACGAACCTCCCGCTTCGCTTCACGATCACGGCGTTCTTCTTCTACTTCCTGGTCAACATCCAGGGCGCGTTCGAGGCGATCCAGCCGTTCAACAAGCTCACGCACTTCACGAATTTCGTCGTCGCGCATGCGCATCTCGCGCTGCTCGGCGCGTTCACGATCCTCGGCATGGGCGTGATCGACTACATGGTCGCGCAGATCTACGGCAAGCCGTTATGGAGCCGCAGTCTCAGCGAGTGGATGTACTGGCTCGTCACCGTCGGCTTCACCGGGTTCTTCAGCGTGCTCACGCTCGCCGGCTTCCAGCAGGGTTTCAGCTGGCAGGACGGGATCCCCGAGGTGAACGTGCTGCCGCAGCTGCACGCGTACTACATCGCGCGCGGGATCTTCGGGGCGATGATCGTGCTCTCCGGGATCGTCCAGATCGTCAACGTCGGCATGACGATCTTCACGAACACGGCTGAGCGGAGACGCCGAGAGACGCTCGTCGTCGCGGAGGCGATCGCGCCACCGCCGGTCGCGTCATGAGCGACTACCAGCCCACCGGCGGCGGCGAGCGGACGGACGGCCACCCGCCCGTCCCGCGCGGCTGGATGCGCCATCCGCGCGAACGGATGCTGATCACGCCGCTGATGGCCGGGATCGGTGGGCTCCTCGCGTTCTTCGTCGTCGTCGCGGTCGTCGTCTGGCTGCCGATCCACACGTTCGATCCGCCGCCGTCGGCCGACTGGGCGCCGCTCAGCAACGACGCGCTCACCGGTCGACACCTGTTCGCGGCGAACGGGTGCTACGTCTGTCACTCCGGGTATTCGCGGCCGCAGGACGTGCGCCAGGCGCTGTACTTCCTCTACCCGAAGGTCTCGCAGCCCGGCGACTTCTTCGGCAGCGACCAGTCGCCGAACCTCCTCGGAACGGAACGCACCGGGCCGGACCTCTCGCAGGAGTCCGGCTGGCACCCCGACGACTGGCAGCGCGCCCACTTCTACGACCCGCGTTTCGTCGACCCGGAGTCGCTGATGCCGGACATGAAGTCGCTCTTCTCCGACCGGCAGGCCGACGAGCTCGTCGCCTTCGTCGAGCAGAGGAGCGGCAAGTCGGGCCTCCTGCGCTATGCGGGCCAGCTGTACGCCAAGCACATCGTGACGGCGAACCAGGGCTTCCCTCAGCCGTACGTCGGCTTCCAGGGCGCGCACAAGCCGATCGTGGAGTCGAAGCCTGACAAGCAGCTGACGCCGCCGAAGGGCCAGCTCCCGGAGGCGCCGAACCTCTCGCAGATCGACCGGAGCTACTGGCTGTCGGGCGACCCGCTGCCCGTGACCGAGCAGAACCTGGAGCGCGGCAAGGAGGTCTTCCTCCAGCGCTGCGTCGGGTGCCACGGGCTGAAGGGCGACGGCAAGGGGCCGGCGGCCACGTTCATGTCACCGCCGCCGGCGGATTTCACGGACAAGGACGACGCGTGCTGCGGCGGCGACACCGGGCCGGGCGACTTCTACTACCGCATCCTTCGCGGCTGGCCTGGCACGGCGATGGAGAACTTCGGCGAACGCCTCTCGGTCGACGACATCTGGCGTGTCGTCCTGTTCGTGAAGACGATCCCGAACGATACGTTGAAGCCGAACCACCTGCCGGAGCCGAGCGATTACATCGTCTGGCAGCCGTCCCCCGAGCTCATCGCGTGGACCAAGTCGAAGCAGAAGCTCACCGACAACGCTGCCTTCGTCAAGAAGATGGCGACCGACCCGTTCGTGCAGGAAGCGATGCGCGTCTTCCCGGGTCTCGCGCCCGGCGACAGCTTCCTGATCAACGACCGCAAGACGAGGCTCTCGATCCAGGATGCCGCCACCGGCATTCGCGCGCTCTACACGGACATGCTCGACCGCGCCTGGAGCGACGCCCAGGCGCGCGGCGAGAAGCTTCCTCCGCTGTCCCAGAAGGACCTCCTGCCGACCGTGCCGGGCCAGCAATGAGACGGTTCGCTCTCACGACCGCGCTCGCGTCCCTCGCGGTCCTCGTGCTGCCCGCGGTCGCGCTCGCACACGACGCGCCGGAGACGAAGCAGTCGCGCTGGGTGATGACCGACTGGATGATGGACACGTTCTTCATCTTCGCCGGGCTCGCCGTGGTCGCGTTCCTCGCGGCGTGGAAGGCCGGCCACTTCCACGAGCTCGACGAGATGGGAAGTCTCCCGCTCTACGTCCACGAGGAGGACTACTACACGCCCGACTGGGCGCTCGACGACGAGGAATGGGAGTGACATGAGCGTGCCGCACGACATGCCGACGGGCGATTCGCCGATCAAGGCGCAGCAGTACTACGACTACCTCAACGCCCACCAGCAGACGATGTACCACCCCGACACCTGGCACGTGCGCTGGCTCGACCTGGCGTGGCTCTGGGGCTTCGTGATCGCGCTCGCGCTGATCCTGCTCCTGTGGGTCTGGCAGTACCGGACGACCAGACAGCGAACCGGCATCTATCCGGTGGACAGCTTCGGCGGGTACACGACCGAGATGGCCGGGCCCGCGACGTTGTTCTTCCTCCTGCTGACCTTGATCCTGGCCGCGTGGGCGGTCGTGTTGATCGTCGGGCACCTCGTCTGGGGACAGAAGTTCTGATGGCGAGCGTCACCGCCTCGCCGTCCGCGCTCCCGTACGTCGCCTGGTCGTCCATGACGCTCGCGACCGTGCCGCTCGAGTCCTGGGAGCTCATGTACGGCTCCATGCAGGCCCTCAAGGGACACGTCCAGGAGTACCCGGGCTGCCAGCGCATGGAGGCCTGGGTGCAGCCGCAGGGCGACAACGCGATGCGTGTCCACTGCTACACGACCTGGGACACGCCGGAGCAGCTCGAGGCCTTCCTCGAGCGCGGCTACACCTTCGAGCGGATGCTCGCCGACGTCGGGCTGTCCGCAGAAACGACGTACGTGATGGAGAAGGTCTTCTGATGGCCGAGGACGACCGCGAGCATCGTCCGGCCCGCCCGCTCACCGGCTACCGCGACGTGGGGGAGGACATCCGGCACTCGCGCGGCGCCATCTTCCGCGCCTGGATCATCCTCCTCGTCCTGGCGCTCTTCTATCTCGGCTGGACGCTGACGGTCTATTTCGTCGAGCCCGGCCTGCGGTAGCGGCCGCCGGCCGTGTACCTCAGGCACCTTTCGACCCTGCAGTTCGTCACCTACGCGTCGTTCTTCGGCGTGATCGTCGCCGCGCTGTTCCGCTTCCTCCCGGGCAAGAAACCGCCGGTGCGCACAGAGCCGTATGCCGAGGCCGAGCTCGGCGCGCACGACCGGAAGCTCGCGAAGTACTTCGTCGCGGGCGGGTTCTTCCTCGTCCTCGGCGCCTTGCACATGGTGGTCAAGAACGTCCCGTGGATCGCCGAGCGGCTCGCGCGGATGGGCTACGCCGGGCATCTCGTGCGCGACCTGTCGAACACGCACGTGATGATCGTCGGCGGGGGCACGCTGCTCGCGACCGGGCTCTGCTGGTTCGTCCTCCCACGCATCGTCGGGCGGCCCCTCGCGAGCGAGGGTCTGGCGCAGTGCGCGTTCTGGTTCACCGCGCTCGGCCTCGCGGTCTTCTACGTCTCGCTGATCGGCAACGGGGTCGCGATCGGCCGGCTCGTGCAGCACGGGTGGGACTACCGCGCCGCGAAGGAGCACATGGGCAAGTGGTACAAGGTGCCGACCGGGATGGGCGCCGGCGTGATGGGCCTCGGCTACTGGTGCTTCGCGGCCAACGTCTGCCTGACGATCTTCCAGTCGCGCCTCGTGAAGGTGCAAAAGCCGCAATGGCACCTCTGGAAGTTCCTCGCGACGGGCGCCGCCGCGCTGACGGTCGGGACGGTGCAGGGCGTGATCCAGGTCCAGCCTGCCAACGCGGACTGGCTCTACACGGCGGGTCACGCCGGCGAGTGGATCGATCCGATCAGCCACGCGCACATCAACCTCGTCACCGGCCTGACGATGCTCGTCGCCGGAGCCCTGTTCGCTCTGCTGCCGGGCTTCGGAGGCATGGCGCCCTCTGCGCGCCTGGCGAACATCACGTTCGGTCTGCTCCTGACGGGGTCGCTCGCGTTCTACGGCGTGGCGCTCTATCTCGGCCTGCACGAGGGACAGCTCGTGCACCGAGGGCTGACGCCCGAGCAGGCGGAGCGGGCGACGCCGCTCCACCCCTTCCTGATCATGAGCGCCGGGATCGCGATGTTCGCCGCGTTCTGGTTCCTCCTCGCCGTCATCGTGCGATCGGTCCGTCGCGCGCCGCCCCTTCTCCGGGCCTTCGTGCTCGCCGGTTGCGCGGCGCTCGCCGTGGGGACGCTGCAAGGGCCCGTGCAGGCGTTCCCGGCCGTCAACGACCTGCTCGATCGGGGCGGCGACGCGGGTGATGTCGTCGTCAACCTGCACGCGCAGCTGAACATGCTCGGGGGGCTGATGGTGCTGCTGATGGGCCTCGTCCTGTTCGCGCTCCGCGACCTCGGCGCGCCGCTCCCGGCACGTGCGCCGCGGATCTCCCTCCGCCTCGTCTCATGCGGGGTTGGTGCCTACTACGCGGCGGGCGTCGCGTTCTCGCTCTTCGAGGCGCACCGGATCGCGAACGGAAGGACGTTCGTCTCCGCCGTCCGTGCGGTCGAGCCGTGGCAGGCGCTCGTGCTCATTCCCGCGGCTCTCGCCGTGCTCGTCGGGTTCGGCGCGTTCGCCCGGGCCGCCTGGACGATGACGTCGCGCCAGCGCGCTGCGGGACGGAAAGCGATCGCCGCGGCGCCCGGCCAGTACACGGGCAAGATCCCGAAGCGCGTCCGGCAACGAAGCCCGGCGGCGCTCGCGGGCTACGAGTTCCCGCTCGGCCTGATGGGATTTCCCGGGGTCGGCTGGTTGTTCGCGGGCTTCCCGTTCACTGCGTCGATCCTCCTCACGGTCGGCCCGGCGCTGGCATGGGCGGTGATCCCGGCTGCGTTCACGCCGTTCGGCCAGGGCCCGCTGCGCACGATCGGCTGGCAGGTCGAGCTCGCCTGGCTCCCGGCCAGCGCGGCGCTGTCGAGCCTGCTCCTCTACCGCGCGCATGCTCGGCGGCGGGCGCTGCTGCGCGGACGGCCGCCGCGAGGCGGGCATCGCCGCCGGCTGGGCGTGCGCTCGTACCGGACGCGTGTCGGAGTGGCGATCGGCGTGATCGCGGTCGTGCTCGTGTCGCTCCCGTTCGTGGCGGCGGTCGCGGGAATCGGGACGAGCGGCGTCCGGTACGCCTACCAGCCGCGCTTCACGCGCGACGTCACCGGGCAGTTCCTGCAGACGCCGAAGGGGCCGATCAAGTTGTTCTCGTGGAGCGACCCGCAAACGTCGTTCCCATCGGATGCGCTCCGCGTCCACGCGTCCGCCTTCGACGGGCTGCTCGTCCGCGCGGCGGCCGTCGACGATCCGGCGGCGTACCGGCTGTACGACCTCGATCGCGGCGGCGGGGTACCGCTACGCGTCGAGCGGCGCTCCCCGACCGCGCTGTCGCTCGCACCGGCGCGCGCGCTGAGACCCGGCAGATACGCGTTCGTCGCCACGCACGAGGGGATGTTCGGGGGACGCGACTTCGACTACGTGTCGGTGGCCCCGTGGAGCGCGCCCGTCACCGCCGTCAGCTCGAGGCCGCACGCGACGACACCTCCGGTCGCCGACGCGCTGCTCCCGTTCGCGGCTGCGCTGATCGCCCTGGTCTTCGCCTTGAAGCTGCTGCTGTCGTGGCTGCGTCGCCCGGGGGCGCAGAAGCTCTTCTGGGGTGTCGGCTTCGCGCTGTTCGCCCTCGCCGCGGGCGTGGAGACGGCCGCGTACCGGAGCGGCTGGAGCCCGGCGCTCTTCCGCATCTACTACCTCGCGGGCGGCGTCCTCACGGTGGCGGCGCTCGGAGCGGGCTCGGCGTGGCTGCTGCTGCCACCCCGTCTCCGCGACGTCATGCTCGGCGCGCTCGGCGTCGCAGCCGCCAGCGCAGTCGTCGTCGTCCTCACGGCGCCCGTGCACGCCGCCGCGCTCGGCGAGGCTCATTCGGGCCGGCCGCCGTCGAACTCGGCGCTCGGCGGGCACGCGTTCGTCTGGGCGATCGCGCTGAACTCGTTCGGCACGCTCCTCCTGATCGGCGGCTCGGCGTGGTCGATCCTCCGTCGCCGGCGCGTCCGGACGAACGTCTGGATCGGGCTCGGGGCGCTCGTCACGGCGCTCGCCACCGGCATGTCCCGCACCGGCTCGTACTCCTTCGTCTACGTCGGCGAGCTGCTCGGGATCGGGCTCATGTTCTGCGGGTTCACGCTCCCGGCGGCGCCGAAACGGCGACGGCGCGAGCCTCAGCAGGAGGCGCAGGCGCCGGCCGCTGTGCTCGCGCGATGAGCGCCGTGCACACACACGCCGAACTCCTTCTCGCACGCGAGCTTCGGCGCCGGCGAGCCCTCCTCGCCTTCCTGCCGCAGTCACGCCGAAGCGAGGTCGAGGCGGCGATCGCGCGGGCGGTCCTGGCGGCGGCGGACGCCGTGGTCGAGCAGGGGCGGACCGATGCGGCCCTGGCGGCCGCTCTCCGGGCGACGTACGGCTCTGCCGAGGATGCGGCAGCGGGGCCGGTGGCGGCGGCCGGGGACTAGACTTTTCCCCGTGCCCAGGAACGGCAGCCCGGCACGCCTCGTCGTCGCCCTCTCCGTCGCGGCGGTGCTCGCAATCTTCCTGCTCTACACGTCGATCGCCGGCGGCACGCCGTCCCTTCGGCCGAGCACGATCGCCGGCCACACCGGCCAGGTGTCGCTCGCCGGCCGCGTGGTCGGTCATCCGACCGGCGACGCGCACGGCGCCGGCCTGCGGTTCACGCTCCGGGACGTGAAGGGACGCGCGACGGTGCCGGTGCTCTACCGCGGCACGGTGCCCGACCTGTTCAAGAGCGGACGGGACATCGTCGTCGACGGACGCCTCCGGAGCGGCACGTTCGTCGCCGTTCCCGGATCGCTGATCACGAAGTGCCCGTCGAAGTACGCACCGAAGCACTCGTCGAACTAGGGTGACGCGCGTCCATGCCTGATCTCGGCCGTGCGGCTCTCGTCACCGCGTTCGGATTGCTGCTGTACGCGACGGTCGTCGGTGCGCTGGCCGCCTGGAAGCGTCGGCGTCGGCTGGCCGCCTCGGCGCAGAACGCGCTGATCGCCGCACTGGTCGCGAGCGCGGTCGCGTCTGCCGTCCTGCTGACGGCCCTCGCCCGACACGACTTCTCGTTCCAGTACGTCGCCGACCACACGAGCCGCGAGCTGCCGCTCCGCTATGCGCTGACGGCGTTCTGGGGCGGCCAGGAGGGGTCGCTGCTCCTCTGGCTGCTCGTCCTCTGCGGGTACGGCGCCGCGGCCGTCCTCACCACGCGGCGCGTCTCGCGCGACCTGCTCGCCTGGACGGTGCCCGTTCTGGGCTTCGTCGGTTCCTTCTTCGCGTTCATGCTGGTTTTCGTCTCGAGCCCGTTCGTGACGCAGCGGGCGCCGGCCGACGGCGCCGGGCTGACGCCGAGCCTGCAGAACCCGTACATGGCGATCCACCCGCCGATGCTGTACCTCGGGTACGTCGGCCTGACCATCCCGTTCGCGTTCGGCATGGGCGCGCTGCTCTCCCGGCGAACGGACGAGCGGTGGATCGTCGCCACGCGCCGGTGGACGCTGGCCGCCTGGACGTTCCTCGGCGTCGGCCAGCTGCTCGGCGCGCACTGGGCGTACGTCGAGATCGGCTGGGGCGGGTACTACGCGTGGGATCCCGTGGAGAACGCCGCGCTGATGCCGTGGCTCGCGGCCACGGCGTTCCTGCACTCGGTGATGATCCAGGAGAAGCGCGGGATGCTGCGCGTGTGGAACATGGTGCTGGTCGCGCTCGCGTTCTGTCTGTCGATCTTCGGGACGTTCCTGACGCGCTCCGGCGTGATCCAGTCGATCCACTCGTTCGCACAGAGCCCGCTCGGCGGCTGGTTCCTCGGCTTCATCTGCGTGGTGACGGCGGGCACGACCGTGCTGATCGTCGCGCGGCTCCCGCTGCTGCGGGCCCGCACGAAGCTGGAGTCGCTCGTGTCCCGCGAGGCGACGTTCCTCTACAACAACCTGCTCCTCGTCGCGCTCTGCCTGACCATTCTGTGGGGCGTCGTCTACCCGCTCCTGTCCGAGCTGGTGCGGGGCCAGACCTCGACCGTCAGCAAGCCGTACTACAACTTCTTCCTGCACAGCTTCGGCCTGCCGCTGCTGCTGTTGATGGGGATCGGGCCGCTCGTCGCCTGGCGGCGTGCCTCGCTGCGGACGCTCGGGCGCACCTTCCTCTGGCCCCTCGTTGCCGCCATCGTGGCCGGAGCCGCGCTCCTCGCCGCCGGTGCCGGATCGTCGCGCATCGGCGTGATCGCCTACACGTTCTGCATCTTCGTGCTTTCGTCGATCGCGCTCGAGTTCGTGCGCGGGACCCGTGCGCGGAAGGCGCTCGGGGACGAGAGCTGGCCGCACGCGTTCTCCTCGCTCGTCGCGCGGAACCGACGTCGGTACGGCGGCTACGTCGTCCACGCCTCCGTCGTCTTCCTCGCCATCGGCATCGCGGGCTCGAGCGCGTACCAGACCGTGCGCGAGCAGCGCCTCGGCGTCGGCCAATCGATGACCGTCGCGGGGCGGCAGCTCGTCTTCCGCGGCTTCGAGCAGCGGCGGACGCCGAACCATCGCGCCATTCGTGCGGTCGTCGACGTCTACGACGGGGGCGCCCACAGGATCGCGCGCATGTATCCGGGGAAGAACCAGTACTTCGCCGAGCAGGAGGTGTCGAACGAGGTCGCGATCCGCCACGACCTCCTCGACGGCAGCGACCTCTTCCTGATCGCCGATCAGGTCAACTCCGACGGGAGCATCGACCTGAAGGCGCTCGAGAAGCCGCTCGTCAATCTGATCTGGCTCGCCGGCTTCGTCTTCGTCGGCGGGTCGCTGATCGCGCTCTGGCCCGACGCACGCGAGGAACGGCGGCTCGCGGAGCGCTACGCGGGCGCGATGGCGCGCGCGTGACCGCCGCGCTGATCATCGGCGCGATCGTGGCGGCGGCCTGTGTGGCCGTCGTTGCCTTGCCGTTCCTGCGGGAGCCGAAGGCTGCCGATGACGTGCTCGACGCGCCGGGCGAGCGCGAGCAGCGCCGCCTGGCGGGGGCCGAGGAACGCGACCGGGCGCTCGCTGCGCTCAAGGAGCTCGAGTTCGACCACCGCACCGGCAAGGTCTCCGACGACGACTACCGCGCGCAGGTCGGTGCGCTCCGTCGACGCGTCGCTGACGCCGTGCGGGCGCTCGACCCGCCGGAGCGAACCGAGCCGAAGGTTCCCGCGCGTGGCTAACTGCTCCCACTGTGGAACGTGGCTCGCGCCCGACGTCCGCTTCTGCCCGCACTGCGGACGCCGCACGGGCGGCCCGGATACGGAGGTGATGGAGTTGCCCCCCGACGAGACCGGACCGGTTCCCGTGAGCGTCGCGCGCAGCGAGCGGCGCCTCTACGGCGTCACGCCGGCGATGCTCGCCTTCGGCCTCGCGGGCGCGGCGCTCGCCGCGGGCATCGTGCTCGTGGTCGTCGGGCACTGGCCATTCGGCCTGATCGCGTTCGGCGTCGCCGCGCTGCTCGTCCTCGCCGCGGTCGAGGCCGCGCGGCGCCACCCGACGGGAACGGTCGCCCGGTCGACGGCCGAGGCGCTCGGGGGCTTTCGCGCACGCGCCGGCGTTGCCGCGGGCTCCATCGCAACGCGCGGACGCGCCGCCCGTGAGCTGATGTCGCTGCGCCGCGAGCTGCAGCGGATGTCGAATATGCGCTCGCAGATGTTGTTGGAGCTCGGGGATGCGGTGTACCGTGGCGACGAGCAGGCGTCCGACGGGGCGCGGAACCGGATCGAGGAGCTCGACCGGTTGGCGGCCGAGAGGGAGGTCGAGATGCAGCAGGTCGTCGACGCAGCGAACGATCGCCTCGCGAGGCACCGCCTCGAGGTCCAGCCGACGGAGATCGTCGAGCCTCCGGACGAGCCGGCTCCCGCGCCGGGCGAGGGGAACCCACCCGAGCCCGCGCGAATCCCGGAGCCCTATCCGCCGCCGGACGAGGGCAACCCACCGCAGCCGGCGGTCATCCCGGAGCCGGGGCCGGCCGTGATCCCGGAGCCCGGCCCACAGGGGGCCGAGGAGGAGCGCGGGTAGAGGCCCCCCGGCAGGGACGTCCGACGCCCTGCCGAACCTCTGGCCCATGGCCCGTCGACCGGCCGTCCTCACCGCGCTCGCCGTCGCGCTCGTCGTCGCGGCGCCCGCGGCCGGGGACAACTCGGGGAAGCTCGCGCACGTGCAGGCCAGGCTCGCCGCCGCCCGCCAGCGCGAGGCCGCCCTGAGCTCGCAGATCGCGAGCGTCACCTCGCAGATCCGCTCGCTCGAGGGGAAGGTCGGCGACGTGTCGCAGCGCCTCTCCGTGCTCGAGCGCGACCTGGCGCTGCACCAGGAGCGGCTCGACAAGCTGAACACGCTCTTCCACCTGGAGACCGACCGGCTCCACTTCCTGCAGCGGCAGTACACGCGCGTCCTCGACGCGCTGAACCAGCGGCTTGTCCAGATCTACGAGTCACCGGACGCCACGGTGGCGGAGGTGATCCTCAACTCGAAATCGGTACAGGACGCGATCGACACGCTCAACTATCTCGCGGCGATCGCGGCACAGGACAAGCGGATCGCGCACGACGTCGCCGTCGCTCGGGACGACGTGCACGCCGCGCGCGACCGCACGAAGAAGACGCGCACCGTCGTCGCCTCGGAGACGCGAATCGTCGCCGTTCGCACGCAGCAGCAGCGCGACGTCAAGAACCGGCTGCTCGCGTCGCAGAGCAGGCTCGCGGGCGCACGAGCGCACAAGCGCCAGGCGCTGGCGGGGACGAAGCAGCAGGAACGCGAGCTGATCGCCGAGGCCGATGCGCTCGCCGCGGCTGACGCGCAGATCCGCGCGCAGCTCGGCTCCGCACAGTCGGGCGACACGACGCCGTCGGCGAGCGGTCTGATCTGGCCGGTGAGCGGCCCGGTGACGAGCCCGTTCGGCTACCGGTGGGGACGGCTGCACGCCGGCATCGACATCGGGGTGCCGAGCGGAACGCCGATCCACGCCGCGGCGTCCGGTTCGGTGGCGATCGCCGGGTGGGTCAGCGGCTACGGGAACTACACGTGCCTCGACCACGGCGGCGGTCTCGCGACCTGCTACGGGCACCAGTCGTCGATCGGCGTCTCCGTCGGCCAGCACGTCACGCAGGGGCAGGTGATTGGCTACAGCGGCTGCACGGGCCACTGCTTCGGCCCGCACCTGCACTTCGAGGTCCGGATCAACGGCAACCCGGTCGACCCGCTCGGCTACCTCTAGTCGACGAGCAGAGCGACGTCCAACAGTTCCACCCGCGAAGGTCCGCAGGACTTTCGCGGGACAAAAAAAGGACCGACCGCCCCGGGGGAGGCGGCCGGTCGTCGTCGGGAGACGACTTTTTCAATCGCGGCGTGACCCTGTCCCCGATTCCCGCCGCGTTACTGGTTACAACCGATAAACGCGGGAGCGGCCGCGGGAGTTACGGGTGTCGTATCCGGCACGGCGGGAATCTGAGGCCCCTCCTGTCCACCTAGTGCAAGGAGTGACATCCGTGGGTCTGGTCCTGGCAATCATCCTGCTCGCCGTGATCCTCGCCGTGATCGGCTTCTGGGCGGCGATCAAGCTCCTCTGGATCGTCGCGCTGATTCTCGTGGCGGTCTGGCTGATCGGCTTCTTCGTGCGGGGCGCCGAGGGCGCACGCTGGTACCGGTGGTGAGGTGTCGGGGCGGCCTGGCCGCCCCGCATCACCCGAGGCCGCGAAACGTTCGGTAGAGCAGGAAGACGTTCAACGCCGAGATCAGCCCCGCGACGACGATCGCCGCCACGACGGTTGTCTTCCGGTTGACGAGCGCGCCCATCACGTCGCGTCGGCTGGTGAACATCACCAACGGGATGAGTGCGAAGGGAATTCCGAACGAGAGCACGACCTGGCTGATGACGAGCGTCCGCGTCGGGTCGAGGCCGAGCCCGATCACGACGAAGGCGGGAATCATCGTCACCAGTCGCCGCAGGAACAGCGGGATCCGCCGGCGGAGGAAGCCCTGCATCACGACCTGTCCGGAAAGCGTCCCGACGGTCGAGCTCGACAGCCCCGACGCGGTCAGCGCGAGCGCGAAGAGGACGCTCGACGCGCCTCCGAGAATGGGCTCGAGGGTCTTGTGCGCGCCCTCGAGCTTCTCGACGTCCACGAACCCGTGGCCGAAGAAGACGGTCGCGGCGATGACGAGCATCGCGACGTTGATGAGCCCGGCGATCGACATCGCGAGCAGCACGTCGATACGCGTGTACCGGTAGAGCGCGCGCGCTTCCTCGTCGTTCTCGGGCACGATCCGTTGCTGCGTCAGCGCCGAGTGGAGGTAGATCACGTGCGGCATCACGGTCGCGCCGATGATGCCGACGGCGAGGAGCAGCGATTCGTTGCCCTGGAGCTCGGGCACGACCGCGTGCCGCGCCACGGTTCCGAGCGGCGGGTGCGCGAGCCAGAGCTCCGCGAGATAGCAGATCCCGATCACGAACACGAAGGCGGTGATCACGGCCTCGAACGGGCGGAATCCGAACCGCTGGAGCCCCAGGATGGCGAACGTGACGACGCCGGTGATCACGGCGGCAGGGAAGAGCGGGATGCCGAGCAGGAGCTTGATCCCGACGGCCGCGCCCAGGAACTCGGCCAGGTCGGTGGCCATGGCGATCAGCTCGGCCTGGACCCAGAGCCCGATCGTCGTCCGGTGCGAGAACTCGTCGCGGCAGACCTCGGGCAGGTTTCGACCCGTGGCGATCCCGAGCTTGGCGGAGAGCGTCTGGATCAGCATCGCCATCAGGTTCGAGGCGACGATCACCCAGACCAGCGTGAAGCCGAACTTCGAGCCGCCGGCGATGTTCGTGGCGAAGTTGCCCGGATCGATGTACGCCACGCAGGCGATGAACGCCGGCCCGAGGAACGGCCAGATGCTGCGACGGCTGCTGCGAAGCGCCAGTTCGCCCACGCCCGGAAGGCGCGGCTCCCGCTCGGCGCGCGTGGCCATCATGAAAGTTAGTCTAATCTAACTTTTCGGCCTGAGGACGTGCAGGTCCGGCAGGTTCCGGTACTGCTCCGCCAGGTCGAAGCCGTAACCCACGAAGAGCTCGTCCGGCACCGTGAAGCCGACGTAGCGGACGGGGAGATCCTCGACCAGGCGGCGGTACGGCCGGTCGAGCAGCGTCACGGCCGCCAGCGACGCCGGATCGCGAAGCGCCAGCGTCTTGCAGAGGTAGTTGAGCGTCAGGCCGGTGTCGATGACGTCCTCGACGATCAGGACGTCCCGGCCCGCGATCTCCGAGTCGAGGTCCTTGAGGAACCGGATACGCGCATGGCCGCCCGTGTCGGCGTCGGCGCCGTAGGAGGCGAGCTCGAGGAAGTCGAGCGCGTGCGGGATGGGGATCGCGCGCGACAGATCCGCGACGAAGACGACGCTCGCCTTCAGGGGGGCGACGAGCAGCGGCTCCCGCCCGTCGTAGTCGCGAACGACCTCCCGGCCCAGCTCCTCCACGCGCCGCCCGATCTCCTCGCGCGTGAGGTAGACCTCCCCGACGTCGTGCAGCGGGGCTAGGAAGCGAGCTCGAGTCGGTATCGCTCGGCGAGGCGCTCGATGTCTCGCTTGTAGAAGAGCTTGACCCGCACGTCGGGATATCGCTCGCGCAGCTTGCGGAGCTTGCGGTTCTTGCGCGTCACGAGCGACTGCTTCATCACCGTGACCTCGACGTACAGGTCCTGCTCGGGCAGGTAGAAGTCCGGCTTGAACGCCTCGACCACGCGTCCGTCGTCGTCCTGTTCGAGGACGAAGGTCCGCGGCTCGTACTCCCAGGGAACACCGTAGTAGTCGAGGACCTTCGCGCACTCGAGCTCGGAACGGTTCGCGAACCGCGGCGGAGCCTCTCCGCGATATGCCTGGAAATCCGGGGTTTCCAGCGTCACCTGGATCCAGGGTAGCAGCCGGTCCGGATGACTCCGGTCCCGCGCGCCGCCGCCTACACTTGCACTGATGGCCGCCTCCCAGGACGGCAAGGGCGCGTTCGTGATCGCTCAGATCTCGGACCTGCACTGCGGCGGTCCGTACTTTCTCCCGAACCTGCTCGAGCGTGCCATCAACGAGGTGAACGACCTCGCGCCCGACATCGTGGTCGTCTCGGGCGATCTGACGACGTTCGGCTTCAAGGAGGAGTACGCGCAGGCGAAGTCGTACCTCGACCGGCTCGCATGCCGAGCGGTCGTCGTCATCCCCGGGAACCACGACTCGCGGAACGTCGGCTACGTGCACTTCGAGGAGCTCTTCGGCGACCGCAACTCGGTCCTTCGCGTCGGCGGCGTCACCGTCGTAGCGGTCGATTCCACGGAGCCCGACCTCGACCACGGCCAGATCGGCCGCGGCCGCTACGGCTGGATCGAGGAGGCGTTCGCCGTGCCGGCGGACCTACGCGTCTTCGTCTGTCACCACCATCTGCTTCCGGTGCCTGGCACCGGTCGCGAGCGGAACATCATCTACGACGCCGGCGACGCGATCGAGTGCCTGCAGCGCTCGGGGGTGAACCTCGTGCTCTCGGGTCACAAGCACGTGCCCTACGCGTGGCGGCTCGAGGATCTCTTCATCGTCAACGCCGGGACGGTCTCGTCGCTCCGTCTTCGCGGGAAGACGCGTCCCTGTTACAACCTGATCGAGTTTTCGGGCCGTCACGTCGACGTGTGGCGCAAGTACCCGTTCCACGGCCAGGAGAAGATCATCCAGTTCGCGACCGACACGCTCGAGTTCGAGAAGTACACGGCACGGATCGAGGGCGAGGTGACCGCGCGCCGATGAGAGCCGTGGTCGTCATCGACGGGGAGCACTACGTGTCGGTCGTCCGCGACGCGCTCGTGGAACTGCCCTACGACGTCAAAGGTGTGTTCCTCGCCGGCGGGACCGAGAAGCTGCGGGGCGGGGAGGACTACGGCGTGCCGCTCGTGCGCGACTTCGACGGTGCGGACGTCGTCGTCGACCTCTCGGACGAGCCGGTGCTCGACCCACCGGCGCGGTTCCGCCTCGCGAGCCGCGCGCTGGCGGCCGGTATCCCGTACGTCGGCGCCGACTTCCGCTTCGATCCGCCCGCCTTCGAGCCGTTCGCGTTGCCTTCGCTGGCCGTGATCGGAACGGGGAAGCGCGTGGGCAAGACCGCCGTCACCGG
>Ga0066652_100000768_pt1 | contig 15859 bp, 17 predicted proteins | sample GraSoiAngelo_101_FD_71413 | JGI IMG/M metagenome (GOLD analysis project Ga0066652, IMG submission 71413) | Grasslands soil microbial communities from the Angelo Coastal Reserve, California, USA - 14_0903_02_30cm | ecosystem: Environmental > Terrestrial > Soil > Grasslands | place: USA...
TTCGCTCGGGAGGCAGAGATGATGAAGCGAGTGCTTGTAGCGATTGGCATGCTGGCCGCGCTCGGCGCACGGCCGGCGTCGGCTCAGAGTGCCGACGAATGCGTGCCATCGGCGCTGAACGTGGCCGAGGCGAAGTACCCCTGCCTCTACGCCGACAACCGGGCCCTGTTCCGGGTCGTGGCGCCTGACGCGCAGAAGGTACGGGTCCGCGTGGGTCCCGGCTTCGACATGACGAAAGGCCCCGACGGCATCTGGAGCGTCACCACCGCGCCGCTCGTCGTCGGCTTTCATTACTACTCGCTGCAGATCGACGGCGCCGTGATCGCGGATCCGGCGACCCACACCTACTTCGGATCGGGATGGCAGAACAGCGCCATCGAGGTACCGGCGCCGGACGCCGCGTTCTACGAGCACCAGGACGTGCCGCACGGGCACGTCAGCCAGCAGTGGTACTTCTCGAAGGTCACGGGCAAGTGGCGGCACGCGTTCGTCTACACGCCGCCCGATTACGACAGCGCCAGAAAGAGCTATCCCGTCCTCTATCTGTTGCACGGATGGGGTGAAGACGAAACCGGGTGGTACCGGCAGGGGCACGTGGACACCATCCTCGACAACCTGATCGCGGCCAAAAAAGCGGCGCCGATGATCATCGTGATGGACAACTTGAACGCGGTGAAGCCCGGCGAGAGCGCGGCGCTGTTCGCGGCGCGCGGCCTGGTCCCGCCGCCGTCCGACGCGCCTCCGGCGCCTCCAGCAGCGCGCGGCGCACCTCCCGCGCCTGGCGGTCGCGGCGCCGGTCCGGGCGCGGCGGGCCGCGGCCCTGGCGGTCCACTCGGCCGTCCCACCTACACCGAGATGATGTTTGCCGACCTCGTGCCGACGATCGAGCGCGTCTATCGCGTCCGGCCCGGCAAAGAGAATCGCGCCATGGCGGGATTGTCGATGGGCGGCGCGCAGACGTTCGCGACGACGTTGGCCAACCTGGACAAGTTCGCCTACATCGGCGGCTTCAGTGGCAACTGCGGCGGTTTCGGCCGCGGCAATGACGCGCCCGACTTCAAGACGATCTGCGGCGGCGCCTTCGCCGAACCCGCGGCGTTCAACAGCAAAGTGAAGCTGCTCTTCATCTCGACCGGCCAGGCCGAGGGTCCGGGAACGAAGGCCTTCACCGACGGACTGACCAAACAAGGCGTGCACAACGTCTATTTCGAGTCGCCGGGGACGGCGCACGAGTGGCTGACCTGGCGCCGGGCCCTCAACGACTTCGCCCCGCGCCTCTTCAGGTAGCTATGGCGATTTCGCCCGCAGCTGCATGCGCGGTGACGCCGCCTCGAAGAAGCCACGTGGCGCCATGAGTTGTCCGAGCATCTCGATGAACGACACGTTCCAGATGTCGCCGTGGTCCTTGATCACGGTCGGTTCGACGCTCATGACCCAGAACGCGGAGTCGTTGAAGGGCGGCTTCCCTTCCACCGGCTGGCGCTGGTCCACCTGGTAGCACGCGGGCTTGTCGCCGAGCGTGCGGAAGACGAACCGGCACTGCGCATCACTCGCGGCGCACACGGGATGCATCGCGCGATCGAACCGGGCGCGGAACTCGGTGCGGAGCCGCGCCGCTTCCGCGGCCTCACGCGCGCGGCGAACAGCGGGGTCCTCGGCTTTTCCGAGCGCCTCGGCAACGGCGCGCTGCACCGCCTCTTCGATCCGCGCGTCAACACTCTTCTCCTGCTCACGCTGCGGCGGCGGCAGCGCCGGGCAGGCGATCTCCCGGGCCACATGGGATTGAAGAAAACCGAAGTGCCCGGCCGCGACCTTCCTGATCGTTCCTTCCGATGGCGTCCGATCGGCGAAATCGTTCGACGCCGGCAGGGCCGGAAGCTTGTCGAGCTTCTCCTGCAACGCCGGGATCAGCGAGTCGCCGTTGATCGTGTTGGCGATCGGAAGCAGCTGCTTGGTCGCCGAGTCGCCTTTCGAGGTGATGGCGACAATCAGCGGATAGTCGCGGCAGCGACTGGCGCGGGCCTCGTCGTCGCGTGCCGCCGCCGCAAGTGCGCCGCATTCGCCGGCGTTGTAGTCGGGGTGGTGGACGCGCAGCTTCGTCTCCCGCAGTGCCCGTACGCGGCCCATCGACAGCCGTGAATCGTTGGCCGAGTTCACGTAGAGCACGAGGTCGACGCGCGGAGTGATCGTGGAGTCGACGGTGTCGTACAACTTGACCCTGTCCGACTCGATTGCATGCTCCAGCACCCTCGCGCCGAAGGAGTGGCCGATCAACAGCACGCGCGATCGCTCGTTCCCCTTGTTGGTGTGCTCGATGATGTCGTTGAGGATCCTCGCGAGGTCCGGGCCGTCGCCGATATTGTTCGCGGTATTGCGGCGGCTCCAGAGCGACGCGGCCGTAAACCAGCTCGGGCCCATCAGCGTCTTGCCCCGCCAGGCCAGGTAGATGCCGACGACGGGTACGGCCGGCGTCCTTTGCTGCGCGCGAGAGGCCAGCTCGAGCAGCGCGGCCTGGAACTTCTCGACGTCCTTCGGCTTGCCTCCGGGCGCGGCCTCGGCCGCGTTGTTCTTCCAGCCGTGGATGTAGACCACGGTAATGACCTTGCCGTCGGGCGCGCGCGTCTTCTCGAGCGCGAGTAGCCGGCGCGCCGCGTCCTCCTCGGCTGGATCGAACAGCTTGCCGTCCTGGTCGAACTCGATGAACGCCATCTTGTAGAGCGAGCTGCGGCAATCGAGCGAGGGTCTCTGATCCGGCGGACCGGCCACTGGTGTCACGGGGCCGGTGTCGGGAAAGCACGCCGTGGCCGCCGGCACGAATCGGAAGCGGCGCTGCTGCACACAACCGGTCCCGACGAGCACCGCGACCGCAAGGCTCGCCGCCGGGATCACGACGCGTCTCATCGGCGCACCAACGAGGACAGGACATCCATGTCGAACGTCACGCCAATGTGGCCGCGCACGTCCTTCTCGTCGAGGAGCTCGGTACGATTCGAGTACGAGAGCGAGAGCGGAATCTTCACGCCCGATCCCTTCACCGGTATCGTCACCTTGGCCTGGACCGCGTGGATCCATCCCGATTCGACCGTCAGCGTGTTGCCGGCAAACGTCACCGCTGCGCGCTCGGTCAGCTTCTGCGACAGGAAGGCGACGGCGAGCACCGGCGGGCCGACGCCGCTGCCCGCGCCGAGCCGCTTCTCGAGGCTCCCCAGCGGCACGTCCATCTGCCCGGCCAGCTGGAAATCGCGACGGCCCGATTCGATCGTGAGCGGCTGCGGCGAGGACACCGTGCCCGATCGCTGGTAGGTCAGCGCCGCATTGGCCGTGAGATCCAGCCGCGACCCCCACTGGCCTTCGGCGATGAACCGCAGCGTCGACTTGTCGGGAAGCTCCTTCGAGCGCGCGGTGACGTACTCGGCTGCGAACAGCGGCTGCTTCCGTATGGTCTCGAACAGGCGCAGGCGGGCCTTGTCGTATGCCTGCAGAGCCAACAAGTTGTGCGCCACCGCATCGTCAAAGCCTTCGATGCGGCTGATCATCAGCAGCCGGAGCATCTCGAGGCGCTGATAGAGGATCCGTTGAATATCAGCGATGCTCAGTGTTCGACTGGGATCGCTGAGCAGATCGACTGTTTCAGGCACCCACTTGCGGGTGTACTCGCTGGACGCGAGGAAGCTGTCGAACGCGTTGTCGGCCTTCAGTACCTCCACGAGCTTGGTGTCGGCAAGCGTCGCGATCAAAGCGCGGTTGGCCATTGTGCGGGGGTCGCGCCTGTCGAGGATCGCCACGCGCACCGAATAGCCCGCCAGCTGCTGTTTCGTTCTCTCGAGCTGATCCCGGATGGCCTGGGGCGTCAGCGCCGGCCCCAACGGGGCCGTGACCACCGTCTCGCCGGTGTCGGTGTTCAGCGTGAGCGAATACGAAACCCTGCGCAAGGCACGGACAACGCTCGAGCCATCCTGGTACGACGCGATGAAATCCTGGTTCTTGAGCAGATCGAGCCAGCCGACGAGATTTCCGCGCAGCGTCACCGTGGTGCCGCTCGTGGTCTGTGTGAGCGCGCCGTTCTCGACCGCGAAGCCCAGGATGCCCGGCACCGCGCCTTTCGAGACCAGGCTCGTCGATCCGGCGCCCGCCGGAGCACCGACCTGCTTGTCGGTGCGCGCGTCCTCGACGGCCGCGGCGTCAACGGCCGCCGATCGCGCCTGCGCGTACAGCAGAAACGCGGGCCAGCCGCGGTCGTGCACGCTGATGACGTTGTCGATGTCGTCGCGGACGCCGGCTTGCGGTCCTGTTCCCGCAGCCCGCCGCCGCAACCCGTCGATCTCGATCACGCGATCGCACCACAGGTCCTGGTAGGTCTTCGGCTTCGCGTCGGCCGGTGCGCTTGCCGTGGCCGCCGGCTTTGGCTTGCACGGCGGCAACACCGGCTGAGCGCCGGCCGCCGGTGCGACCGCCATGACGAACAGGACGATCGCGAGCGTCCTCATCGCGGTGACTTGCGCGACGCCTTGCGTTTCGCCGCGGTCCGCCGGCGCGCCGCGGGCTTCTTCGCACCCCTCGTCGTCTTCTTTGCCGTCTTCTTTGCTGCCTTCGTTGCGGTCTTCTTCCTCCCCGGGCGCTTCTTCTTCGCTACTGTCTTGAAGGCTGCGGTCACGAACACGGGGTCGATGGCGAAGGAGATGAGGATCGACCCATCCGAGCTCCTCACGAATTTCTTGAGGTTGCTCTTGACGCCGTTTTCGACCTCGAACAGGTCGTACCGCGCCGCTCCGGGTGCACCGGGGTCGAAGACGACACCCGCTTCGAGCCGCTCGCTGGATGCGGCGACGGTGAAGGAGCAGCCCGGCAAACCAAGAATTGTTTGCCGGGGCAGAATCTGCCCGGCGTATTCGAAACGCGCATCGTTGACACCGTTGTTGCTTTGCGCCTCCGCAACGACCTGAATCCGCGCGCCCAGGGGGGCTTCGAACAACGCGCTATTTACTCGTCGCAGCATCGGACTTCTCCCGTTACGCGAGATTGCAGCGCATCGTGTACTCCGCGTAGCCAAGTGCCTGAGGTTGGAGACGAGGCGCGCAGAGTCTACGCCCGGCGGACCGACGGGCTCAACTGTTTTCTGGCTCGCCGAGAACAAGAGTCGGCCTGTAGGACAAAGACCGGCATGAAAGGGAGTACACGCCAGTTCGCGAGTCGTTTCACATTTAGAGCAACTACGCAGCTTGCGTCAGCTGACAGACGAACAAACGAGCGAGTCATGCAGTCGCGGGACGTTGCCTTCAGGCGTGGACAATCGAGAGCCCGAGGAACTTCTCGAACGGATCGAAGTCCCGGTCCCGATGAATGAGCGAATGCTGCGCGCGAATGCAGAACGTTGCAATCAGACAGTCGATCGTTTTGCGAACAGTGTGGCCACGGCCACGAAGCGTCCGATAGTTGTGCGCGGCTTCGCGAGCCAGCTCGGCGCCGCACACGTCGAACAGTTCCAGCTTGAGCAACTCGCGTTCAACGGCCTTCGCGGCAGCGTCGTCCCGAACGCCCTGGAGCACCTCGCACAGGATGAGATCCGTGAGGCCGAGACGCTGTCGGTCCAGCGCCGCGTGCAGCCACTCGGTCTCGGGATTCGTGACGCCCCGGAAGTAATCGACCCACACGGTAGTGTCGACAATCACCACGGCGCTACCCGGCCACGCGCCCTTGACGCGATGTCCCGAGGTCGCCGTCCCAGGCCACCTTCCCTCGCAAGCGACGAATGCTCTTCTGACTGCGCGTTTGGATCAGCAAACGCAATCCCTCTTCGACCACCGCGCGCTTGGTGCGGGCGCCGCTGCTCCGCATCGCCTGCCGCATCAAGCGATCGTCGATGTCGATGTTGGTCCGCATGAACGCTCCTGATGTGTAAGAGTGACTGATTTGTGTGTATCAGTCAAACCAGGATCGGGATCGAACGGAGGCGCCGATCAGCGCGAGGGAGCCAGCGATCGCCCGCCTTTCGGCGCGTCCGCGGTACTTACGCTGAGGCGGGAGCCACGCCCAAGGGCCGAGCGACAGCGCCTATGTGAAAAGATCACGCACCTGGCGTTCTACGCCGGATGGCCGAACGCGGCTCCGCTGTACCGTTGGCGAAGGACGTCTTCGACAAGCGTCCGCGCTGACTGAAGGAGGTCCCGCGCATGACACGATTGACCGTTGGTAGAGGCGTGGAATCAAAGGCGAGGAGGCGACATGGACATCAAGCGAAGTGGATCCCAGGCGTCGGCAAAGGGACCTGCAGAGTGGTTCACGGGAACCGTGCGCATCGACCCGCTGTTCGACGCGCCCTTGCCCGCGCGCGCGGCTGGCGGGAGCGTCACGTTCGAACCGGGCGCCCGCACGGCATGGCACACGCACCCGCTCGGTCAGACCCTGGTCGTGACGTCCGGCGCTGGTCGCACGCAGCGGTGGGGCGGCACCGTCGAGGAGATTCGGCCCGGGGATGTCATCTGGATTCCCCCAGGCGAGAAGCACTGGCATGGTGCGGCGCCAACCACGGCCATGACCCACATCGCCATCCACGAAAAACTTGATGGCAAGGCCGTCGATTGGCTGGAACATGTGACCGCCGAGCAGTACGAGGGACGCTCACGCGTAGACTAATCTCGCGCGGAGGTGCCACCTGGAGGTGTCCTCATGGTCCATTCGCCGCCACCCTCTCGGACAACGCCACCGTCGACGCGTTCAAGAAGCTGCTGCCGCTGTCGATCACGATGGCAGAGCTGAACGGCAACGAGAAGTTCGCCACGCTGCCCGGGAAGGTCCCCGCCCGAGCATCAACGCCTTCTTCAATACAAACGGGAGACTTGATGCTGTCCCCTGGACGGAAGGCAGCCGGACAGCGGGAGGATTTGCGAAAGAGGTGAGCGTGGACTCACTGAAGCGCGAATCCGAACAACGAGTCCCCGGCGGCGACGACGATGTACTGGCGGCCGTCGAGGGTGAAGGTCTGCGGAGTGTTGCTGAGCGACGCGCCGAGACGGGCGTGCCAGAGCGGCTTGCCCGTGGCGGCGTCGAAGGCAATGAAGTTGCCGGAGGGGTCGCCGCTGAACAGCAGGCCGCTTGCGGTCGTCAGGATCCCTGGATGCGTGCTCGACCAGAACCCGGCGGTCTCCGGGTACTTCTGCTGCCACCGGATCTTGCCGGTCGCATACTCGATCGCGGCCAGGCGCGACGTGAAGAGACCAAGGTGCCATTCGGAGTCCCGGCCATAGCCGGTCGGATGTGTCGGGTCCTTCGCGAGGTAGAAGATGCTGGCGGCGTCGGTCGCGTTGACGTAGAAGAGACCCGTGTCCGGACTGAACGAGGGGGACGGATAATTCGCCGCGCCGTCCGAGTCCGGAAAGACCAGGCTGCCGCCGGGGGAGCCTTCCTTCGCCGGGTTCGGCACCAGTCGGCCGTTGTCGGCCCCGAGATACGAGTTCGACGCAGCGAACTGCTCGATCAGCAGGTTCTTTCCCGTCGTCCTGTCCAGAAGGAAGAAGTAGCCGTTGCGATTCGCGAGCGCGAGCAGCTTCCGCGGCTGACCCTGGTAGGCAACGTCGAGCAGCACCGGCACCTGTGTGGCGTCCCAGTCGTGCGTATCGTGCGGCGAGAACTGGTAGTACCAAGCCATCTTTCCCGTATCCGGATTGAGCGCCACCACTGAACACGTGTAGAGATTGTCCCCCTCGCGCCCCTTCCCGTTGTAGGTCGGCGTCGGCTGGCCCGTGGTGACGTAGAGCAGGTTCAGGGCCGGGTCGTAGGTCGGCGGCTGCCACGGCGCGCCGGCGCTGAGGGCGGCGACTTCCGGGCTCGGCCATGTCTCGATCCCCGGTTCGCCCTTTCCGGGTGTCGTGAGCCACTTCCATTGCGACGCGCCGGTCGCCGGATCCAGCGACTCGAGGAAACTCTGGCTGCCGCCGCCATCGCCGCCGATGCCGACAATGACGTGGTTGCGGATGACCACCGGCGCCGAGGTGGTGAAGTTGACGGCCGACGCCGAGACCATCTTCTTGTTCCAGCGCTCCTTCCCGGTGCGCGCGTCGAGCGAGATGATGCTGTTGTCGGGCGTGGCGACGTAGAGCCAGTCGCCGAACATGCCGAGACCGCGGTTGCCGATGGCGTTGTTGCCGGGCCAGACGTAGTGCCAGATGGACTCGCCGGTCCGCGCGTCGACCGCGAACACGTGATTCGGCGTCGAGACGTAGAGCACGCCATTGACCATCAGCGGGATCGCCTTGATCGTCGGCGCAGGCGGCTGGGGTCCGCCGCGGCCGCCCCCGGGTGCGGGAGCCGCGTCAGCGGCGGCGGCCACCCCGCCAAGCACGGCACCCTGCGTCGATCCCGTCGTGCGAAAGACCCACGCGAGCGACAGGTGCTTCACATTGCCGGCGGTGACCTGCTTCAGGGGGCTGAAGTGCCTGCCGGAAAAGTCACCGTGGTAGGTCGGCCACGAGTCACCCGCGCCGCTCTGCGCCAGCGCCCCCACGGTCAGTGCCGTGACGATCGCGAACAACGTGAAGGAACGACGGATCATCGGAGGGTCACCAGATACGCGGTCAGATCGTGCATGGCTTTGTCCGTCAGCGTGGTCATCAGGTCGAGATGCGCCTGCAGGGGGTCGGTGATTTCGACCTTCGGGACGTCCTCGTCGCGAGTGAAGGTGCGGCGGGCGCCCGACGCATCCTGGAGCGTCACCGAGAAGATCGATACCGACACGAGCGTGCCCGTGTAGCGCTCGCCCGACGGCAACGTCACCGTGACGGACCGGAAGGGCGCGATCTCTGAACCTCGTCCCGGGTATCCGCCCCGTCCACGCGGGAGCACGATCCGTCCTTGCAAGGCCGCGGTTGAATACTTCAGGCCGATGCCTTTCAAGTCGCCGGCGATCGAGTGGCAGTTCGCGCAGTTGCCGGCACCGTTGAAGAAGGCTTCACCAGCTTTGGCATCGCCGACCACGATGGCGGCGGCGCCGCGACCGCCGGCTGCCGCGGCCGATCGCAGGAACATCGAGAGATCCGCGACCTGGGCCGGCGGCAGCGGGAAGGGCGGCATCTTCTTCTCGGGCCGCCCGACCTGCAGGAACTGGCCAAGCTGCCCGCCCGTGGAATCGGCCAGGACGATCGGCGAACGGGTCAGGTCCGATCCCCCCTCGGCGCCTCCGCGCGCATCGATCCCGTGGCAGAAGCTGCACGTCTGCGCGAAGAACAGCCGTCCGCGCTCCGCGGCGGCGGCGTCCACCGGCGGACCCGGCGGCGGACCGCCCCGTCCTCCGGCCGGAGGCTGTTGGGCGCTAAGGCTCAGCGCCAGGCACATCACGAGTGAGCTCAGGATGATCTTCACGGCAGATCCTTGACGATGCGGAAGCCGACGGCGAATGGGTCGCCGGGTCCGAAGCCGTGGGTGGCGCAGATGGCGTTCTTGACGTCCGAGGCGAAGCCGCCCCCCTTGAGCACGTGCACCGATCCGGACTTCGGCGGCGTGGGATCGGGAAAAATCTTGCCGTTGTACGGATCCGCGACCCATTCCCAGACATTGCCCAGCATGTCGTGCACGCCCCAGGCGTTCGCCGTCTTGCTGCCGACTTCGTTGGTCATGCCGGTACGCGCGGTGTATTGAGCCGGCGTCTCGGGCGGCAGCGGCTCGCTGCCGGGCGCTGTGGAAACGGCGCCGCGGCCCCCGCCTCCCCGACCGGCGAGACCGAGGCCGAGTACCGCCTGCGCGCGAATCTCGGTCCAGGTCTGCTGGCCCAATCCTCCGGCGCGGCAGGCGTATTCCCATTCGAACTCAGTCGGAAGGCGATACGCCCGGGTCCTCTCCTTCGCGTTCAGCGCTTTCACGAACGCCTGCGTATCCTGCCAGGTCACGCTCTCGACCGGGTGGTTGTCGGGATTGGGGACCCGGTCCGCCTGGAACAGCGAAGGGTTGGTTCGCATCACCGCTTTCCACTGGCCTTGCGTCACTTCGGTCTTGCCAATCAGATAGGCCTTCTTGATCGCGACCGGAAAGCCATCGCTGCGCTCGGCCTTGGTCTGCGCTTCGCAGGCGGCGCGATCGGCATCGTCCCAGATCATGCGCGGATCGGCAGGCGGTCCGCCCCGGCCACGACCGCCACCGCCGTTTTCGCAATCAGGATGAAACATGCCCACCTGCATCGTGCCCGGCTCGATGCGGATGAACTCCATGCCGATGCTGTTGGACGTTGGTGAGGACACCGCGGGTGTCTGCGCCGCCAGCGTCAGCCCGCTCAGCGCGAGCGCGACGCCAAATCTCATGGCAGCTCCTTGATGGCGATGTTGCGGAATTCCAGCGGATGCCCGGGCTTCATCGCGTTGCTCATGCCGCCGCCTGAGACGTTTCTGGGCTCATAGGTGTCCAGCCAGTGCAGCTGCAGGCCGATATGCCCGCCGACCACGCCGCCGATCTGATCGTTGCGCGGTTCCTGCACCTCCCCCGTCTTCACCCCGTTGATCCAGATAGTGACGTGAGGGGCGTCCCCCTCCATGCGGACCTGGATCGCATTGAATTCGTCGGTCTTCCAGATGTTGGTCAGGTCCGGCGCGGGAATGCCCTGGCTGAGGCGCAGGAGCTCGCCGATCAGCGCCCCCGTGGCACCTCCCTGGACCAGTTCGATCTGATAGGCCGAGCCGCCCTCGGTCGAGCGGAGAAAAATGCCGCTGTTGGTGGCGAACGGGACCTTCACCTCGAGGTAGAGCTCGAAGTTCTTGTAAGTCTTGTCCGTGATGAAAAGCCCACCCTGTCCGAAAGGCTGTTGAACCAGCTGCAGCGTGCCGTCCTTCGTCACCGTCGCGATGCCGGTCGTCCCGTGATGGACGGTGCCGCTGAAGTGCCAGCCGCGGGTGGTCTTGCCGTCGAAGATGCGGGTGAATCCGGCCGGAATGTCGATGCTGGCCGAGCCGGCCGCCAGACACAGCGCGAGTACCACGCTATAGCTGCGCATGGGTTTCTCCGCCGACATGGCCTTTGTCGCGCCAGGCATCGTTATCCCCCAAGACAGGTTGGCGCCTACCGGCCCCGTGATGGCGGATACCAGAAGGCGAGATGGCAGGACTCGCACACGCCGTCGAGGTCGCTGCCGATACTCTCGAGCCGGGCGACGTCCTTCTTGTCGATGGCGTCGAGCATGGACCCCGCCGTGCCGTGAAGGTTGTGAGCCATGGCTGTCCAGGCGTCCCACGTCGCATTGATTCGCTTTTCGATCTCTGCCGGAGGTAGCTCGGATCCGGGCTCTGCGTCGTCGGCCTTGAGCGTTTGTTGGCCCTGGCTGGCGACGTGCCGGCCCGGTATCAGCAGGAGATTCGTCGACTCCATCAGGGCGACTGCATGGCGCCTCACCGCGGCCCATTCCTCGGGGGTTCTGGGTTCGAGGTCGCGCGTTCCTTTCGCATCGGAGACCCGGCCGACCGAGTCCCACAGACCCTGGGCGCTCGGCGCGACCATCGACTGCATCAGTTCGCGGATGGTGCTCGTCGCTCGGAACGGCGGGTCCACGGCCGGCACAACCGGCGGGGGAGCCGCGGACGGCGCCTGGCACGCAGCAGACCAGGCGGCGACGAGCAGCAACAGGAGTCGACCGGACGTTCGCATCAGTCCCTCACTAACTGGTCGATCAGTTCCCCGTACCGAGGTACGGCAGCATGCGTCCGCAGTACAGGACCGCGAACCAGCTGAAAAGCGAGACAGCGCCGATGACCTTCATCGTCCTCGTCGTGTCCGCGTCGGGGTGCATGGCCAGCGCCGGGACTGCCAGCCGGGTCTCGAAGAACAACGCGTTGACGCCGGCGATTCCGAGAAAGGCGACCTTCGCCCACCACACGGCGCTGCTCAGGTACAGGTGCGGCTGCATGATCAGGAACAGCGCCCCCGTTACGGCGTTGATGAGGAATCCGCCGATCGCCCACGGCATCAGCGCCTTCACGTGACGGATGGCCAGGCCCCGAAACAGTCCCATCAGACGCAAGTCGAGCAGCCCCGCGCCGCCAATCAGCATGCACAAGCCGACGAAGTGCAGCGATTCGGACGCCGGCCACAACCAGGAGATTCCGAACAGCGTCTTGGAGATCGAGGTCGACTCCACCCAGGCAGCGAATTCAGCCATCCTCAGACGTCCGTTTCACTTCGTCAGATAGGCCATCAGCCGGCCGGCGACGATGGCGACGGTCCACATGACGAGGGACGCGGCCGCCAGGGACCGGGTCTGGACGGTCGCGACCTGTGGCGCGTCCGTGCGGTCGATCGCCCGGCGCTTCACCACGCCCCCGAGCGCCAGCGCCACCACGATGCTCGCCATCTTCACGTAGAAGACGGGGTCCACGACGCGAGCTCCCGCTTCCGTGACAAACAGGATCAGGCCGCTGACCAGGTTGATCGTGAAGCCAATCCAGATGAATCGGTAAAGCGGCCGCAGGCGGTGCAGCGGGATGAGCCCGGAGACCTGCAGCACCCGCAGGTTGATCACGAAGCTTGCGCCGACCAGGATCGCCATGCCGACGGTATGCAGCGTGAGCACGGTCGGATACGCCCAGATCGACGGCGAGCCGAGAAACCAGTCGGTGAACGCGCTGTTCTGCAGGCGCTGGAAGAACGACATCGGCCTACTTCTTCACATCGTCCTTGGGCCGGGCGATGTCGTGGTACAGACGCGTGCCATCCGGGCGAATCGCATAGAAGAGCGAGATGCCCTTCGATCCATCCTTCATCGGATGTCCCACGAGCTTGATCGGATCGCCGGCCTTGTAGCTGGCGCGGGTCCAGCCCTGGCGCGTCATGATGTTGACCGAGCCGCCCTCGACGTCCCAGAGGCCGACGGTCAGCGGGTCGACGCCCGGCTGCTTCGTGACGTCCACGATGAAGTGGACGTGCGGGTTCTGCCACTTCCATTCCCTGACGACGCCGCGGTACTGGACATCCTTGTCCATCTCGAACATCGCGAAGGAATGGTGCGCGCCGAGCGACGCCGACGCCAGAGCGAAGCCGACAATCGCGAGACCGACACGTCCGATACGCATGCGAACCTCCAGGGTGACTCCGCGTAATCTGCGTATTCCGCGTATTCCGCGTATTCCGCGTATTCCGCGGCCCACGTTACTTGATGATCTGTTTGGGCGGAACGATCGACTGTTTCTCCACCGGGTCGCCGGCGTCGCACCACTCTTCGAGCGCATAGCTGACAGGCGATCCGCCGGAGCTCACAGTCGGCGCGCGCTCGAAGTAATAGCGGTACACGTGCGGCTTCTGGTAGATCTTCGGGTCGTTCCACGTGTACGTAATCGTGAGCCGCCGGCCATCGGGCGCGACCTCGAACCGTTCGACAAGCACCGTCTCCGCGGTCCGGACGCCGCCGCCAGTCACGCCGCCGGGCGTGAAGCCGGTGGTCTCGACGACCAGCGTATTCCCCTCATACCGGCCGACGGAGTGACCCGCCGGCGTCGGCGTCCAGGGACTCGGGTGCGCCCGTCCGTCCAGGTAGAAATGCCGCACGCCGCCGCGCTCGCCGGCGAAGATAACTTCATCCTTCTGCTCGACGAAGTGCACGCCTCCGGAATCCGGGTTCACCAGCAGCGCACCGTTACTGCGGCCGCCGCCACCTCCGCCGCATGGCTGCGCGACGACAATGTAGGGGACGCCCGCCGCGTTGGGCCCGGTCGGCTGCGCCCCGGGCGCACCGCCGCGGCCGCCGCGGCCACGACCGCCGCGCCCGCCGCTGGCGGTCACACCGGGCAGCAGCTGCGCGGGCGGTATCGATGCCCCGAGCCCGTCGAAGCTTCCCGCGCCGTCAGGATCGATACGAACCCAATCGCCTTCGAGGCGCGAACTCGCCGCCGCAGGCGCCGGCGTCTGCGCGCGAGGGAAAGGCGCCGCCGCGACGGTCAGCAGGAAGGCTGCAAGAACAAGAATCCGGTATCGCATGCTCGTTACTCCTTCGCAATCGGCCGGCGGGCCGGCGTCGCGATCCGCGGGGGATCCAGGAACTTCGCACGCTCCTCGTCATAGGGATCGCAGGGCAGCCATTGCCTGGGCTCGTAGGTGGCCGGCAGCCGGTGATACCGGTACTCGTACGAGTGCGGCGTGCGGAAGACCGTGGGGTCGGTCCAGGTGAACGTGACCGAAAGCAGCGTGCCATCCTTGACCAAACGGTATCGCTCGACCAGCCGGGATTTCTCCGTGCGGTATCCCCCACCCGGGATGGCGGTGATCCCATGCTCCCCGTGGAAGCCGGCCGTGTCGACGACCAGGGTATCCCCCTCCCAGTGCGCGATGGAATCGCCATTGGTAGAGGGGTCGAAGATGTCGTCGCTGATGTGTGTCCCGCGATTGGTGTAGAGATAGCGCGGCGCCGACGAGTTCTCGGGCGCGATGATCACCGCCGTCGCACCCTGCCGGATGTCGAGCGGGCGCCCGGGATCCATCACGAAGGGCACGCCGAGCAGGTTGCACCAGCGCACCGCGTAGGCGTCGCCCTTGGCCCGCGCGTCGATCTTCGCCCGCGTGACCGACGGCAACAGGCTGGCGCGCGGCACCTGCCGGCTGTCGAAGTTCAGCTCCCAAAAGCCGGAAATGTCCGGGCTGGTCCTGTTTTCCTGCGCGGCGCGGCCGATCATCGTCATCGGCGCGACCGCCAGACAGGCCACCGCCACCGGCCAGACACGAAGTCGTTTCATACGGCCCACCTCGTTCGAGTGTCGCCGGTCAACGTGCGCGAGTCTAGCGCACCCGGACGGGCCAGGGCGACCGATTTACGCTCAACCGCATTCCAGGCGGCTGCGGCTCATTCGTGAGGGGGTGTTTTAACGCGAGGCGCTAGGGGGCGGGAATCGAGGCGCGAGGCGGGGGCTTCCCCGCTTCGCGCTTTTTTTGACGGCCCGGTCTCCTGCGGGGGCGTGCCGGGGCGAAAGGGAATGCCGCCCCGGACCCTATCGAGCCATGAGACATATGTTCACACCGCACTACCGGCCCTCGAGAAGGGCCGTCCGATTCATTGCCGCACTGGTTCTTGCCGGCGGCCTGAGTACCGCAACCCGCGCCGGAGGACTCCCGAATCTGCTCGACGACAATCGCGGCCGTCTGGATATCGCGGCGATAGAGTCCGTCGCGTTCAACCTGGCCCTCAGCACGGCCCAGTTCTTCATCAATCCGCTGACGTTCACCTACCCGCCGGTCGTCGTGAGCGGACGCGTGCTCGAGCACCCGGAAATCCATAACCTGTATCTGGACGACAACTGGGACGCGAACAACCCCGACGCGCCCACCAGGGCCGAGCTCGACGCGTTCACCCAGGCGCTCGTCGACAGCGGCTACTTCGACGCCGCCAGCCAGTACGGCGTCGGACGGGCGTCCTTCAACGGATCGCACGAACGCAGCGTACTGTGCGCGCCGCTGCAGCCGATCGCCGGCAACGCCGAGATGGTCGAACTCGTGGCGTGGATCAGCTGTGAAGTCGGGTTCAATCCGCTGCCGGTGCCCGGCGTCTTCCCGGCGCTCACCGGCGTGCCAAAGGCCAACGACGACTCGCTCTACGTCGTCTACCTGCCGCGTTCGGTGACGATCGTGGACGGCGGCTGCGAGCAGTTGAGCGGCTACCACTTCTTCGGCGCCGCACCGGACATCGACTTCAAGTTCATCGTCCCGGTGCCGCGGTCGCAGACGTTCGCCTTCGCGGTGATTTCCACCGCCTGCGCGACGGGGACGACGCCGCGGGAGATTCGCGACCGGATCACGCGGGCGGCGTCGCACGAGATCATCGAGGCGGCCACCGACCCGATCGTCGGGACGGGCTGGCTCAACGACAGCATCATCAGCGAGACGGACGACAGTTTCTTCGACGCGC
>Ga0066652_100000769_pt1 | contig 15855 bp, 10 predicted proteins | sample GraSoiAngelo_101_FD_71413 | JGI IMG/M metagenome (GOLD analysis project Ga0066652, IMG submission 71413) | Grasslands soil microbial communities from the Angelo Coastal Reserve, California, USA - 14_0903_02_30cm | ecosystem: Environmental > Terrestrial > Soil > Grasslands | place: USA...
GATGCTGAATATGATAATGCCAGGAAAGTTTGGAATGGCATGATCGATAGAAAGCCAGCACTTATTGCTCAATGCACAAATGCTGATGATATTAGCGAGTGTGTAAGATTTGCAAAGAAAAACAATATGATTGTTTCAGTAAAAGGAGGCGGACATAATGTAGCGGGCAATGCCGTTTGTGATGGTGGACTGATGATCGATCTTTCAAAAATGAAAGAGATAAAAGTGGATGTTGCAAATAAAACAGCAACATCGGAGCCTGGTGTTATACTCAGGGAATTTGATGCTGCAACTATTCAACATGGACTTGCAACAACAGGCGGAACTGTTTCAGATACTGGTTTAGCAGGATTAACCTTAGGTGGTGGCCTTGGTTGGTTAATGGGAAGGTTTGGTATCACGGCTGATAATTTATTAGGCGCAGAGATGGTATTAGCAAATGGTGAACAAGTCACAGTTGATGAAAACAATCATCCTGATCTGTATTGGGCTATTCAGGGTGGCGGTGGAAATTTTGGCATCGTTTCAAAATTTAAATATCAATTGCATTCGTTTGGGCCAAATGTGGTGGCTGGAATGATATTGTATCCAATGGAACAGGCAAAAGCAGTTATGAGTTTTTACCGGGAGTATGCACGCAGTATGCCTGATGAGTTAATGGCATACTCAGGTTTTATCGTTACTCCTGATGGATTGCCAGTAACATTTGTATTACCTGCATGGCTGGGAGATATAGAAGAAGCAGATAAGCATTTAGCGCCGATGCGTGCATTTGGAACTCCGCTTGCCGATATGATAGCAGAAATTCCCTATACTGCCTTACAATCAATTCTTGATGCTGCTGCGCCAGCTGGTATTCGCCGTTACTGGAAGTCCGGTTATTTTACCGAGCTGTCAGATGAGCTATTGGATATTGTTTTGAAATATGTAGCAATTCGTCCATCGCCAATGTCACCAGTTTTATTTTTCCATATGCGTGGCGCTGCCGCTCGAACTGCCACGGAAGCAACCGCATTTGGTAATCGTCGTGATCAATGGGATAGCGATATCATCAGTCAATGGCTTGACGCAGCTGATGACGAAAAAAATATTTCATGGACGAGAAATTTTTGGAAAGAGATCGAACCACTAACTAATGGTGTATATGTAAATCATCTTGGCAGTGATGATGATCCAAGAGTTGCAAATGCATACGGCCATAACTTCGATCGGTTAAAAGCCATAAAGAAAAAATATGATCCCGATAATTTTTTTAGAATGAATAATAACATTAAGCCTGCATGATCAGTTTATGGGTCAGGCCACTTACAGCGTCCCGACCCATAATCCCTTATTTTTGAAAAAAGATTAACCATGATCCAGCGTATTCAATCTGTTTGGCTTTTTTTAGCAGCACTTTTTGCGGCGCTTAGTTATAAGTTCCCTTTTTATTCAGGAAATATCATTACCAAGGAAAATACTCAACAATATGAAAAGTTGGTAGCATCTTCTAATTTTCTTGTTTTGATATTTACGGCAGGGTTAATCGCAGGACTAATTGCTATCATATTTATGTATAAAAACAGGAAGCAACAGATAGGCCTTACCGCTGCAGCAACAGGGCTTTCCATTATAAATATTATTCTTTACTTCACCGGGTTGAAAAAATTCGTAAGTGGCAACATGTCTTTGACTGCAGTATTTGCCTTGGCGATACCTGTTCTTCTTTTATTGGCTATAAACGGAATGTGGAAGGATGAAAAATTGGTAAAGAGCCTGGACCGGCTGAGATAAATTACCGGCCCAATTCAAATTCATAGGCAGTAAGAGGTTTACTACCAGTCGCTGTTTTCACAGTTATTTTATTCGTGATCGTGTAATCTCCTTTTTTATAAATAAAATTATTGTCTGTACTGCTGAATAATTCATATCCATTTGCGAGCAATTGCTTTTTTAATTCCTCCTGCTCGTTCTCATAATAAGTTCGATATAAAATTAATCTTGACGTATCCGCGCCGTCATAAACATCCATAAAGCTAACTGACCGCAGCAAATGTTTTGTGAGATCCTGTCTTTCATAAGAGGTATAATAATAATTGCTGTATCCCTTATCAATCTCTTTATCTGACAAAGAAAAATGGGAATTTTTCAGCAACGTATCCGCAGCACGAACAGAAGCGTTCAATAATTTTTCAAGCGAATTAATATCAAGCTTCTGTGAAAATGAGATCTGGAAACAAAAACAAATCAATATGGAAAATATGATCTTCATAACAGCAAACTAACTGAATTTACGCTGCAATCTCTCTATAGCTTTTGTTAAAGCGGTTTACAGAACCAGATATATTTTCCTGGTTTTATCAAAAGAATTGTGCTGTGATGCTTTGTTTACTCTTCTTAATATCAGCAGGCTTACCGGCAAATACTACATTACCACCTTCATCACCGGCTTCCGGACCAAGATCAATGATCCAGTCGGCACTGCGAATAACATCCATGTTATGTTCAATAACGATAATAGAATGCCCTTGTTCGATCAATGCGTTGAAAGACGTGAGTAATTTTTTTATGTCATGAAAATGAAGGCCAGTTGTGGGTTCATCAAAAATGAAAAGTATCTTATTAGCATTTACGCCTTTTCCTTTTCCCAGAAAAGAAGCCAGCTTCACTCTCTGCGCTTCACCACCGGATAACGTATCGGAAGACTGACCCAATTTAATATAACCCAATCCCACATCACTCAACGGCTGAATAGCTCTTACTATGGCGGGATCGGAAATAAAAAAACTGATCGCTTCATCCACACTCATATCCAGCACATCAAAAATACTCTTGTCTTTATATTTTACTTCCAGTACTTCTTCCTTAAATCTTTTTCCGCCACATGACTCACATACTAAATGAACATCAGCAAGAAATTGCATTTCGACAACCTGCTCTCCTTCGCCTTTGCAGGTATCACAACGGCCACCATCCACATTAAAGGAAAAATGCTTTGGCTCAAAGCCGCGCATCTTGCTTAAAGGTTGTTTGGAATAAAGATCTCTTATCTCATCATATGCTTTTATATAAGTAACAGGATTGCTGCGGCTGCTTTTGCCGATGGGGTTCTGATCTACCATTTCGATCTGTGCAACAGATTCGATATCGCCGGTAATAGTTTTGTGTAATCCTACTTTGTCGGCAAACTCGCCTTTTATTTTTTGCAAAGCCGGATACAAAATTTGCTTTACCAATGTCGTTTTACCACTACCGCTTACACCACTTACCACGCAAAGGACATTCAATGGAAATTCAACAGTTATATTTTTAAGATTGTTCTGTTTTGCACCCTCCACTTTTATAGATCGGTTCCATTTCCTGATATTCTTTGGCGGTTCGATCTTTAATTCACCTTTTAAATATTTACCCGTAAGACTTTGGAAGTTTGAAATGATCTCATCATAATTTCCTTCGGCAACAATCTCACCTCCTAAATGCGAGGCCAGCGGTCCCATATCAATAATATGGTCAGCTTCACGCATCATCATTTCATCATGCTCAACCACAACAACAGTATTTCCAAGATCACGAAGTTCTTTTAAAACACGGATCAGGTTTTCTGTATCTCTTGAATGCAAACCAATGGAAGGTTCATCCAAGATATATAGTGAGTTGGTAAGATTGCTTCCCAAATTTCTGGTGAGTTGAATACGCTGGCTTTCCCCACCGCTTAATGAATTGGCCAAACGACTCATCGTGAGATAACCTAATCCAACATTCAATAATGTATTTAAGCGATTATTTATTTCGATCAGTACTCGTTTGGCAACTTGCTTTTCATAGTCTGATAACTTTTTATCCAAATCGCTAAACCATTGCTGCAGATCTCTTACAGGCAATTCATTTAATTCACCAATATGTTTACCACCAACTTTTACATACAATGCTTCTTTACGAAGTCGATATCCTTTGCATTCCGGGCAAATTGTTCTTCCGCGATAGCGGCTCAGCATCACACGGTACTGAACCTTGTATAACTGTGATTCAACATCTTTGAAAAAAGCATTGATACCAATATTATCAATCCCTTCCCATAAAAGTTTGTAATGCTTATCTGTAAGATCACCGATCGCTTTATGAACAGGAAAGCCTGTTCCGGCAGATACTTTAATAAATTGTTTTCTCCACCAATCCATTTTTTCGCCACGCCATGCTGCTACTGCTCCATCATATACACTTAATCTCCTGTCAGGAATAACAAGATCAGCATCTATTCCCAATACCTGGCTGAAGCCCTCACAGGTTGGACAAGCACCGTAGGGATTATTAAAAGAAAAAAGATTTGGAGAAGGTTCTTCGAATTGTAAACCATCAAGCTCAAAGCGATTATTGAAATGAAGCAGTGAGTTCTTAGTCTTTAATTTGGAGTTCGGAGTCAAATTCCCGACTCCCGACTCCTGGCTCCTGACTTCGCTTTGTACCTCCACGTATACATCTCCTTCACCTTCATAAAAAGCGGTACCAATAGAATCTGATAAACGATGGATATCATCTTCATCAAATTCTTTTACTACTATTCTATCTACAAGAACATATATTTTTGATTTCTTGCTTCCAATTTCTGATTTTCCTTCAAGCAGATCCTCCAATCTTATTATTTCCCCATCAACGTACACCCGGGAAAATCCTTTTTGCACAAGAATATTCAGCTCTTCTTTCAGTTCACGGTTCTTATGTTGCTTCAAGGCAATGAGAATATAAACCTTATCACCTTCATTGAGTTTTTTTATCGCCTCCACCACATCTTTTACATCATCCTTTTTTACCTGTTTGCCTGAAACAGGTGAAAAAGTTTTTCCAACCCTGGCGTATAACAACCGGAGATAGTCATAGATCTCAGTCATGCTACCCACAGTGCTTCGCGGAGTTCGTGTTATAACTTTTTGTTCAATGGCGATCGCAGGGCATAAACCTTTTATATAATCCACATCAGGTTTGTTCATCCGATTCAGGAATTGCCTTGCATAAGCACTCAGACTTTCCGCATAACGTCTTTGGCCCTCAGCATATAGTGTATCAATTGTAAGGGACGATTTACCTGAGCCTGATACTCCTGTAACCACAATAAGCTTGTTTCTCGGTATCTCAACGGTAACATTTTTGAGATTGTGTACTCTGGCGCCCCGAATAAAAATAACATCGGTGCCGGGTACTTTCACCCTATTTGTATCGGAGTTTTTCGTTTTTGGAGTTTGCATGAAGGGTCACAAATTTACGCTGAGTCGTTAGAAATCAATACAATCATTAACATTTCCTTTTAAAAAAAGATTCGATTTTCATTTTCCTCTGGTTGGCAGTTGTACTTTTTCTCTTAATTTTATTGTCCGGTTACACAATAACCGATCAACCAAAAAAATTCTCGCCTATTGATCCTACAACATCTACACTAATTTTTTTCTTGACCATTCGTACATAATGAAAACCAAAACCAATATCTAAACCACCAAAAACCGTTTATGAAAGCATTTGCAAAAAAAACTGACAACGATCTCATTCAACTTTTTGTTGAAGGAAACACCGAAGCTTTGGAAATTCTTGTACTCCGTCACAAGGACAAGCTTTACACATCCATTTTATTTTTAGTAAAGGACAAGTACCTTGCTGAAGATATTTTCCAGGATGTTTTTATCCGCATTATTGACACAATGCGCAGTGGCAGATACACTGAAGAAGGTAAATTCTTACCATGGGCCATGCGTATTGCCCATAATCTTTGTGTCGATCATTTCCGCAAAGTAAAAAGAACACCAACAATTAAAAATGGTGATGACAAAGACATCTTTGAAGTGATCAATTTTTATGAAGACAGCGCTGAAAGTAAAATGATCAAACGTCAAAGCCACGACCGTGTTCGTGAAATGCTTGACCGTCTTCCGGAAGATCAGCGTGAAGTGATCATTCTTCGCCATTATGCCGACATGAGTTTTAAAGAAATTGCATCGATGACCAACTGCAGCATCAATACTGCTTTAGGTCGTATGCGTTATGGTCTTATCAACCTTCGCAAACTAATGATGCAAAAACAAATTGCCTTATAAAAACCCAAGCCCTTGTCATTCTGTATTTCCCATCAGTTTTAAGTTGAAATTTCACCTTGCCATACCTGGTAGGCTCTTACAGAATGACACCTAATTAAAAACCCTTCTCAATGAGAAGGGTTTTTTGTTTTTATGTTTGAATAGTTCTACTTTTTATTTTTCTTATATGTTTCTATTCCGCATTCAAGCCACTCAATAAACTTATCCGCATCCGGTGTGTAGTATTTTGTTTTCGTCAATGCTATTTGATCTGCAGAGATTATGGCATACTGAGGTTGTGAAGTAGCTCCAAAATTTTCTGTCTGGAATGTTGCCCATTTATCTCCTACGGTGATTATTGATTTTTCCTGTCCGCTTGAAGTTTTATAAATCGTTTGTTCAGTAAGCGGAAGCGACCTTCTTTCATCAACATATAATGAAACAACAACAAACTCATTTCGCATTAAGCTATCAACTATAGTATTTGTCCAAACTTTTTCTTCCATTCTCCGGCAGTTTACACAAGCCCAGCCCGTAAAATCTATAAGTACCGGTTTATTTTCATTCTTTGCTCTCTCCAACGCCCTATTATAATCTTTTATTGGTTCATACTTTTCAGCACAATTCACAGGATATTTATAAACGCTATAACAAAGAGGTGGAGGAAACCCGCTGATCAAAGTCAGATTTGCTGATTTACTGTTTGTTAAACCAGGAACCAGGTAAATACCGATCGCTGCAAAAAAGAAAATAAAAAAGATCCTGGCAAATGATAATTTTTTAATGGGGCCGCTATGCGGAAATTTGATTTTCCCTAATAAATATAATACTGTGAGAAAAGAAATGATAACCCATAAACCAATAAATATTTCTCTTTTCACAATCCCCCATTGCTTTACCAGGTCTGCATTAGATAAAAATTTAACTGCTAATGCAAGCTCAATAAAACCCAAAACAACCTTTACGTTTGTCATCCACCCTCCGGATTTAGGAAGCGACTTAAGCCAGTTTGGAAACATGGCAAAGAGAGCAAAAGGAAATCCTAACGCAATACCAAACCCTGCAGCACCAGCCGTAAGTGGCCAGGCACCCTGATCGGCCACGCCAACAAGTAATGTTCCTAAAATGGGCCCGGTGCAAGAAAAGGAGACTATGGCTAATGTGCCAGCCATAAAAAATATACCTCCTATATTTCCATGTCCTGATTTTGAGTGGGCCTTATTGGCAAATGAAGAAGGTAACCCAATCTCAAAAAACCCAAAGAATGAGATCGCAAAAACAACAAAGACCACGAAGAACAAAAGATTCAGCCAGATATTAGTGGAAATATTGTTGAATATTTCTGGACTTATCGTGCCATTAGCCAAATGAAAAGGTATTGTGATAAGAACATAAATAAGAAAAATAAAAAGTCCATAAAGAATTGCATTCGTTTTGCCGCGTTTTTTATTGTGTGACTTATTTGTAAAATAAGAAACCGTAACTGGAATCATGGGAAAAACACATGGTGTAAGTAAAGCAATAAGGCCCCCTGCTAATCCAAGTAGAAAAATTGTAAGGATGCTTTTGTTAGCTGTACCATCATCACCGCAAGATGATGTTGGGTTTTTTATATCAATGGACGGAATTCTTATAATTGTTGTTGTTTCAACCCCCCCTTCCATCTCCACATTAAAATCTATCGACTCCGGGTTATAGGCTTCATTATTTCCATAGAAATAAGATAGTTTACACTGGAGCTTTGCAGGAACCTTTCCATTGATGCTTATTGGTATTTTCCATTCAGTCAGTCCCTCATATACTTTTACTGTAGTATTATCGAAAAATGAGCTTGCAAAAGATTTTGATTCGCCGGTTGCTGAAAAACCTTTTTCAATAGTAATACTTGAATCAGAGAATTTTAATTCAACAGTTTTTACTCCTCCCAGTTCCTGGCCAGGTGCGTATAGTTGCCAACCAGTTGCTCCGTTTGTGGAAAATATCAATTCATATTTGCCTTCACCCGTTCTTTGGCTCTTACAATTCCACTTGTAAATTGCACTATCCTGTGAAAAGGATGTTATTGAAATGAAAATGACTAAGCAACAAAAAAATCTTGTAACGATAACCCTCATAGCAATTTTAAAAAATAAACGAGTTCTCAGGGGAGGAACTCGTTCTATGTAATAAAAATTTATTTGATCATTAATCCAACGCTACTTTGAAATTCACCGTTTTTGGCGGCAGGCATTTTTTATCATCACATGTTTGAAATTCCACACTTCCATTAAAGCTTGTTTTTACCTTGCCCTTAAGTTTTATAGTTTGTACAAACTCTACTTTCTCAGAATATTGGTTTGCGGAAATCTCTAATTCTTTATCATGAAATTTCTGCATCTTTCCAACCTCTTTGATCTTTCCAACTACCTCGATCAATGGATTGTTAGTAATAGAAAAAGTGGTTGGCTGTGCTACTGCATCTTCGGGCTGTACCTGAGAATATAAATGCCAGCCTTTCTCGATCGTAGCAGTCATAGATATTTCGTACGAGTTATCTGTTAGTTTTTTCGAAGTAAATGTCCATGTCACAGGATTCTGAGCTGAAACCGCCATTGTCGCAAACAAAAACAAACTAAGTATAATAGCCTTCATAATATTTTCTTTTAATGATGCAAAAATCGTAAAAAACGTTTTATGCTTTTGCAAAAATTCTATCACAAATATTGCAAAAGAAAAGCAGAGTTTTTGTAAGGAATTGACGAACTATCCTAATTATTGTACAAATTGAGTATTTAACCCACCAATACTTCGGTCATTAACAGGTTTTTAAGAATTTCTCGGCCATCCGTGTTACCAAGAATCTCCGAAGTGGCTCTTTCGGGGTGCGGCATCATGCCAAAAACATTCCTGTTCTCATTACAAATTCCCGCAATATTCCTGGTCGCAGCATTTGGATTTGCATCGGGTTTTATTTTCCCCTTTTCATCACAATAATAAAAAATCACCTGGCCATTAGTCTCAATTTTATCTAGTGTTTTTTCCTCTGCATAGTAGCGTCCCTCACCATGTGCAATAGGTATTTTATAAACTTTACCTGATTCATTTGTAAGAAAAACATTTTTGCAGGCAAACTGCTGATGGCCGTTGCGCAATAGTGCACCGGGCAAAAGATGCGATTCACAAAGGATCTGGAAACCGTTGCAAACACCAAATACTTTGCCTCCACTGTTGGCAAAGTCGATCACACTTTGCATCATCGGGCTAAAACGGGCAATGGCTCCACAACGCAAATAGTCGCCATAAGAAAAACCGCCGGGCAAAATGATACAATCTTCAGTGTTAAACATGCTAAGGTCTTTGTCTTTGTGCCAGAGCATGATCACTTCCTGGTTCATATCATACCTCAATGCATCATGCATATCCCTGTCGCAATTTGAACCCGGAAAAACAACAACACCAAATTTCATAAAGTCATTTTAATGTGAAAAGCAAAGATATTTTAGATTTTAGATTTACAATTGCAGATTTTATCATTTCTACTAACAAATTCCGAAAATCACAAAACTTGATATCAATCCCAAACAATCAATCTAAAATCTATAATTGTTTACCAGCCCGTTCCTCCATACTGATAGATCAGGATAAAAAGGATCGATAACCAGAAAATAACAACAGGGATCCAACGCTGGGGCGGGTATAAATAAGTACAGGCATGAAAGGCAGCAAAAGGAACTATTATCAGTATCCAGTTTTCAAGACCTTCTGCTGTATTATTTAAAAAAGGAATAAAAAGCGCAAATAAAAGATAGATAAGCAAAAGGCTCCAGTTCTTGCGAACCTGGATTAGCATTTTTCTTAAGTTTTCCTGGACAAAATAACCTCCCATAAGGAATGGAACGACCAATAAAATACCTCCGATCGCCAGCCATATTGATTGGCCGGGTGAAGGCAACGCAATATTGATCGGTTGAAACAAATGGGACCATGACCATTTATCTGAAAAGAATAGATAGGCTGCATAAAAATAATATGGGGTGGTAACACCCAGCAAACAGATCAACCATTCATTCAACCGAACGCTACGCATTACCAGCAATGCAAATATGAGCCAGAGGAATAAAATTAGTGAGGGGAAAAAAATAAATGAGCTAAGGCCAACGGCTACGCCAATATTATAAACCGTGCTTTTGATCGAAACCTGATTTGAAATTTTAAACAACTCAGAAAAAATAAAAAGCACTAAGGTATTTACCATTAATGGCGCCGAAAAATGATTCCATTCAGGCATCAACGATGTAATAACAAGATAAGCAGTAGCGGGTAAAAAATTTAACCGCTGCATCATGCGGTTCTTGTTGATGAGGCTGTTAAGTTGCAACGCTTGGGTAAAAAGAAAGAAGTAGGTTATTACAGCAAAAAGCAACCCATCATTTTTGCTAACAGATTTTAGAAAATTCACGGCTTCACGATAAAGTATTGCCGCATTATTGGCGAGTTCAGGTGGTGGAGTTGGGTTTGCGAAAATTGGCAACTTAATAAAGATGCCCATCACAAACAGGAAAAGAATGTTGGCTGGTGTTTTTTGTTTAAATAGGCCGATCACAGATAATGGATTGTGAATTGCGAGTGGCAGTGTTAGGTTCGATCATCACTTGGTCACACTTCACCACTTACAACTCACTATTAATTAAATTCAATTTTCGCAAAGCAAATATAGTTACGATAAAAACATGGCACAATAAACTGTTTTGCACTTATTTGTTTCCCATACTTTGGTAAAAACTCATGTCCTTTGTCAAGCCCTCTTAGCGTAGGATTACGGGTAATTTGTCCATCAGGTGTTAAGGAGAAATCATTCAACAAAAGATTTTTTTTCTCCTGCATATTAAAAAGAAAATGTAGTTGACCCCCTGTATTCATTACATTGTAAGAAATGCGGTAATCCGATTCATCATCGAATTGTTCTTTCCTGATGATATTGCTCCACTCAAGGTCTCCCTTATTTGTAAAAAGGAGAATAGCCAAATTTTCAGCATGGTAACGTACAGACTGACTGCTATTCGCTGTATTTCTCCACGAAGAATAATAGGGCGAATAATAATCATATGGATAAGCAAATGGAGAGCCGTACATATAATCCCAGCGGTTCCACGGAGAAGAACGGGAAGTAGTGTAATAGGCCTCTGCGCTAACTAAAAAGCCTCCATCTTTTTTAATGAAAATATCTCTTATAAAATAATCGTTGAAAGCCATTTTAGCATTCGATTCTCCCTTTGCTTCATTTCGCAGATCGTCCGTAAACTCAAAAGATTTTTCTAACTCCGGCTTCCACATGGTCCTGTTCATTGCTAAAAAATAAATGCCTACAATGTTTCCGCGTTTCTGACCATAATAAAAGGCACTCAGAAGATAGCGCTGGTTAGTGTTATCCACTTTTATCTTCAATTCATCCAGATAAGTTTTTTCGAGATTAAGAGTATAAAAGCTAAAACTATCATCCATTGCTTTCTTTATGATGATGGTGGCATTGGAAATGCTTTCGTTTGACGAACGATAGAATTTTGTGAAAACAAGATTGCCTTCGTTATCCATAACGAATTCGCCCAGGTGCTCATTCCGATCGTCCATCTGCATTGTAAGGATCGTCTTTTTCTGTAATTCAAGATTGTTGTTATATAATTTAGTAGTAATAAGAAATTTTTCCCTGTTTTTGCTGTTGATCTTGAAAACCATCAATTTTTGCTTATCCTCACTTGCTAAAACTGTGTATATTTTATTATTACTCGATCCGCCAAGAGAAGTAGTATCAAGCTCTATCGGATCAGACATCTTTTGTCCCATTTCATCAAGCTTTACTGCAGCGCAGTGTACAATATTTCTTCTCTGGTACTGGTAAACAGCATAAATATGATCAGGATAAGTAAAGAAGTCAACATTGATCATTCTGTCATCCGGCAAATATTCATGTTTTACCTTCTTGATCATTTTCATCTCGTTATCATAAAGACAAATAAAACTTTCGTTCCTTATATTTTTATAAATAAGATAATTGTTTCCCATTTTACCAATGATCTCAAAGTCCATTTTTCGTGAATCATCACGATCTGGTTCAGATATAAGAATGCGCTGGGCACTACCCGAATTAAAAAAAGATATTAAAAGAAACAAGAAGGTGAACCGGCAAAACAATTTCATAGACGCCATTTTTTTACTGTTTAAAGTTACAGGTTGTTGTGCAATTCTTTTCATGATGAAATGGTAAAGATGCAGTTTTTCATCTTTTTATATGAAAGGAAAAAATTGTACTGCACCAGATACTTTTTACAAAAAACAGGCCGGTTGATAAACATTGATTTTCTGATTTGCATTATTTCTTTTTACCTATACCTTTGTTGGTTAATCCGTACAACTTGTCTGTACGGGTATAAAAGAAATTTTCCCGTGAGAATTCCCACCAACAGAGTTACACTTGCAGGTTTACTGGTAGCGATCGGCATTATATATGGAGATATAGGCACTTCTCCTTTATATGTATTTAGCGCAATTATAAAAGGAAAAGAAATTTCTGAAGAGTTAATACTTGGAGGTTTATCCTGCATCATTTGGACGCTAACTCTTCAGACGACCATCAAGTATGTGATCCTGACTTTGCGTGCTGATAATAATGGTGAAGGTGGAATGTTCTCTTTATTTGCCTTAGTAAGACGACATGGGAAATGGGCTGTGATACCTGCCATGATGGGTGGCGCCGCGGTTTTATCAGAAGGGATCATTACTCCTCCTATTTCTGTTACTTCAGCTATTGAAGGTCTTAAGCAAATAAAATTGTTTAGTGATATTGGTCAATGGACCATCGTTGGCATTGTTCTTTTTATTCTTGTCATTCTATTTTTCCTGCAGCAGTTTGGCACTTCTGCTATAGGCCGTTTTTTTGGACCAGTAATGCTTGTTTGGTTTACCATGCTTGCAGTTCTTGGACTGGGTCATATACTTGATGATGTAAAAGTTTTGAAAGCTTTTAATCCTTATCATGCTATTAAACTTCTGACACAATATCCGCGAGGGTTTTGGATACTTGGAGCGGTATTTCTCTGTACTACCGGGGCCGAGGCTTTATATAGTGATCTTGGGCATTGCGGAAGAAGCAACATTCGTATGTCATGGATCTTTGTAAAAAGTTGCCTTATTCTTAATTATTTGGGACAAGGTGCATGGTTACTAAATCACGTTGGCTCTAAGGTTGATCCAAACATTAATCCATTTTATGCATTGATGCCGGAAGGATTCCGGTTGATCGGAATTATTATTGCAACCGCCGCCACCATTGTGGCAAGCCAGGCTTTGATTTCTGGTTCCTTTACATTGATAAGTGAAGCGATGCGGTTAAACCTTTGGTCGAAACTAAAGATCAATTATCCAACAGAAGAAAAAGGTCAGCTTTTCATTCCAGCCGTTAATATGTTATTGTTCCTTGGATGTTGTGGTGTGGTATTATATTTTCAGAAGGCACAAAACATGGAAGCAGCATACGGTCTTACTATCAACTTTGGTATGCTGATGAATACAACACTTTTCTCTTATTACTTGTTTACTCAAAGGGCACCACGACAATGGATCATCCTTTATCTCATAGTTTATCTCACTGTTGAATTATCTTTCCTTACTGCCAATCTTGACAAGTTCTCACATGGAGGTTATGTTTCGTTTATGATCGGTGGATTTTTATTTATCACTATGTATATATGGTACAGGGCAAGAAAGATCAAAAATCGTTATGTGGAATTTGTAAGATTAGAACATTACATTCCTAAGATCCAAGAGCTAAGTAATGACAGGTCGGTTCCCAAATACGCCACGCATCTTGTTTACATGACAAGTGCCAACAATCCAAAAGAGATCGAGCACAAGGTCATCTACTCAATATTAAATAAGAAACCAAAACGGGCCGATATTTATTGGCTTGTTCACGTCGATACATTAGATGATCCATACACAAGTGAATATAAAGTGGATCATATAATTCCAAATGATATTATCAGGATTGAATTCAGGCTTGGCTTCAGGGTGCAACCAAGAATAAATTTGATGTTCCGCAAAGTGGTGGAAGATCTTGTGGCCAATAAAGAAGTAAATATTTACAGTCGATATGAAAGTTTAGAACGCAGCAATACAGTTGGCGACTTCCAATTCATTGTAATGGAAAAATATCTAAGCCAGGATAATGAACTTCCATTCTGGGAAAGGGTGGTGATGAAATTTTATTTCTGGTTAAAAGAGATCAGCTTGTCTGAAGAAAAAGGTTTTGGACTTGATCTCTCAACAGTGACTGTAGAAAAATTTCCATTGATAGTAGCACCAGTATCCACAGTAAAGTTGAAAAGAATAGTAGATGAGGATGAACTGTAAATAAAAAATAATCATTTATTTACTCTTTATTACTTTTGCCAATCATATTAATAGACTCGTCATTTGAAATCTGCTCCGGGTCGCAATTATGTCTTTAAATATCAAAAAGGTTTCTCCCTTAGGTTTATTAGTTGCTCTTGGTATTATTTTCGGTGATATAGGTACATCGCCGCTGTATGTATTTAATGCCATCATTGGTTCAAAAACTGTTTCTGAGCAATTGATCATCGGCAGTCTTTCATGTATCATTTGGACACTGACATTACAAACCACTATCAAATATGTGATCCTTACCTTAAAAGCCGACAACCGGGGGGAAGGAGGTATCTTCTCTTTATATGCACTTGTAAGAAGAAGAAGGCGGTGGTTAGTAATTGCTGCCATGATCGGGGGTGCATCATTGCTCGCTGATGGTATGATCACCCCCCCTATTTCTATTACTTCGGCAATTGAAGGTTTGCGACAGATCCCACGATTCAGTGATATATCGCAGCAAACAATTGTTTTAATGGTCTTAGGAATTATAACCGTAATATTCTTTTTACAGCAAGTTGGCACTGCTTCAATAGGAAAACTTTTCGGACCAATAATGCTAATATGGTTTTTGATGATCGCTACCATGGGTTTTCTTCACTTCCTGGATGACTGGAATATTTTTAAAGCGCTGAATCCATATTATGCGATCGATCTTCTTGTTAATTATCCGCAAGGTTTTTGGATACTTGGCGCTGTATTTCTTTGTACTACCGGTGCAGAAGCTTTGTATAGTGATCTTGGTCACTGCGGTCGTGGTAATATCAGGGTATCGTGGATATTTGTAAAATCATGCTTGATCATAAATTATGTTGGCCAGGGTGCATGGCTGCTTGCAAACTATGAGGGTAAAGGTTTTAATATCTCACAGATGAATGCTTTTTATGGCATCATGCCTGAGGGGTTCCGAATTATCGGGATCGTGATCGCAACAGTGGCAGCCATTATAGCGAGCCAGGCACTTATCTCAGGCTCATTTACACTTATCAGTGAAGCGATGCGACTAAATCTTTGGCCCAAAGTAAAGATCCGTTATCCTTCTGAAGAAAGGGGACAAGTTTATATCCGAGCAATAAATTTTTTGTTATTTACAGGGTGCGTTTCCGTTGTACTATACTTTCAGCGTTCTTCAAGAATGGAAGGAGCTTATGGTCTTGCGATCACACTTTGTATGATCGCAACCTCGATCCTCTTCGCAAACTTTCTTGTGCTGCGAAGAACCAACCCGATCCTCGTTTATCTTTATCTCGCTGTATATTTTACAATTGAGATCTCATTTCTTACAGCTAATCTCGAAAAATTTCCACATGGTGGTTATGTCGCATCAATTGTTGGTGGTTTACTTTTTTTTACTATGTACATCTGGTACCGGGCAAGAAAGATCAAGAATCGTTATGTG